>JACCDY010982771.1_pt1 | contig 30896 bp, 27 predicted proteins | sample 7446391 | NCBI WGS metagenome assembly JACCDY01 (sample SAMN15323451, study PRJNA562643) | freshwater metagenome | isolation source: river surface water | place: USA:Blue River Watershed | collected 2017-08-18 | reverse complement strand
TGATGTACGAAAACAGCGACCCCGCCAATTTCAAGACCGAGGAATGGTGGGAGAATAACAACAACTGCTTCCTCAAGAACCCGTTGTTCCGTGCCTCCGACACCCCTCGCGGCTGGGAGCCTCTCAACCCGGGATACGGCTACAACCTGAAACTGCCGGAAAACCACATGGCAAACGAAGGTCTCAGCGGCGACGCGGAGACGGCCGAAATTTCGATCAATGTGATCGAGGAGCCCGGCCGCTCACCACTGATCGCCCCCTGCGACAACTACTTCTACCGCTACGACGAGGCGGAAATCCAGGAGTTCACCGGCGGCACGCTGACGAAATTCCTCAGCGATGGTCGCTTCCCGGTGCTGTTCCTCGGTGGCCAGGTCGAAATGGTGCGACCCGATGAATACATCAGCCGCCGGCTGCACGAAATGCCACTCGATCCGAACGCTCCCTGATTCCGCATCAACGGATTCGGACAAACCCCTCGCCATCATCCACGTGGCAGGCGCTGATGTCCGACTCGCCGGCCAGCAATTCGACCGCATCCTCGCGGCCGACCAACATCAAGGCGGTCGACCAGATCTCGCTCAAGGCCGCGGTCGAAGCCACCACCCAAACGCGCTTGCAGGGACGTGACGGCATCGCCTCCTCACCCCACGGATGCACGATGTGCGAACCCTGGAAATCAATGCCGGAGGCGCTCAATGCCTGATTGGCCAGCTGCAAACGCAATTCGGTCGACCCAGCCGTCAGATCCACCGGCCACACCGCCCGACCATAGGCCAACATCGAGCTGGCACCAGCGCTCAGCAGCGCGCCATCAACCCGCCACTCGTCGAGGAGCAACTTCAGGTGATCGAGCGCGAATCCCTTGCCGATGCCACCAAGGTCCAGGACCCGCCCTTCCTCCACGCAGGTCACCGCCGGCACATCCGGGTGGATCATCAGGCGGCCCGTCACCTCAGGCTGAGGTCCACCACCGCCGGACTTGCGATGCTCGATCCGGCGGCCCTGGGTCACATCGAACAATCCATGCGTCCGCCGCACGGCGTCCATCGCCAGCAACAGGCAGCGATGGCATTCGTCACTCACGTAGAGCGTTTCACCCGCAGCCAGGGTGTTGATCCTCGACACCTCGCTGGTCTCGATGAAACGACTCAACTGGTTTTCCAAGCGATCGACCTGATGGAAGCACTCCTTGGCCAGGCCGGCCGCGCTCTGCTCATCCATGCCCAACAACCGCAGATGGAATTCCGTGTTCATCGCCTCATGGGCGAAGAGCAGCGACTCGGCGATCGGGTTGGATTCGTTCATGTCCGCTTCAGCGTTCCATCCATGCCTTCCACAAATCCTTGCGCAGGAACAACACCACCGGCACCTCATCGCGCAATCCCCGTGGCAGGAATTCATGGCTGTCACGGGTGCTTGCGGACAACCGGGCAACAGCTTCAGGCATCGCCAGAATGATCGGCAACGCCTCCACCTCCGGCGTGGGCTCCGGCCAGTAGCCGATGCGCTCGAACTCCCGCAAATACCACGGCAAGGGCCAGTAATCCGAACCAACCACCGCCACCACCCCGCGCTCGGAACCACTCTGCAACTCGCGCAACTCACCCAACCATTCCGCCAGACCTTCGATGTCCTGACGCGTCGGCACATAGGCATACGGGCTGCGGGCATCGGACTCCAGTCGCCCGGTCGCGAGACGGGACTGATGCACCTGGGTGACCAGCGCCGCCACTGCGACCACCGCGGCCACCCACGCAAGCGTGCGCGATCGAGACCCACCCATGACGCCGAATCCCGCAAGCCAGCAGACATGCGCCCATGGCAAACACATCAGCCACGGCGTCTTGTAGGCGATCAGACTGTAGATGACCACATGACCAACGGCCGCATAAGCAAGAAACCGGATCAGACAACGACGCTCCACGGAGACATCGGAACAAAAGCTGCGCGCATAACCAAGGATCGCCAACAGCACCACCGGTGTGCCGTACCACCAGACGCCACCGGCCTGACTCGGCCAACACAGCAGGCTAAGATAATACGTGATCGGCTTGTCGTGCCCCACCACCGTCTCATAGACAAAATACGTCCTCACCGCATCCACCGCACCACGCCAATGCGTGAAACCATGGGTGTAGCTCACCAGTGACACGACCAGCGCCACGGCACCCGTGATCCACATCGGCCGCCACCAACGCACGACCATGTCACGCAGCCAAGCACGGTCGATGGCCTTCCGGTTCTCCAAGGCCAGCAGGACCAAAGCACCGCCCCATGCCAGCACGCTGATCACGAATGTCTCCTTGGCTGCATACATCAGTCCGAGCATCAGACCGGGCAAACCCCAACGCGGCCAACGCAACACCACTGCCACCACCAGCATGCCAAACAAGGCCAGCAGCGACTCATGGATGAACATCCGGCTGAAATAAACCAGCAACGGCGAGGTCGCCAGCAACGCAGCCGCCAGCAACGCGGGCGCGTCACCGAAACGCCGGCGCAACAACAAGGGCACCAGAACGGTTAGACAGCCGGCGATCACCGTGACCATGCGCAGGGACTCCTTGGACATCTGCTGCCACCCGCCCTCGCCGCGCATCCGGCACACCGGAATCGTCAGATCCGCCAGCAGTGGTCCGTGATGATGCTTGGGATTGAAATTTCCGCCGGCCGATTCCATCCGCATCGCGGTGATCCGCGCGCCGGTCGCCTCATCCGCATGCATCGGACGCCGCGTGAGGTCGTCGACACGCAGAAATACCGCGGTGAGGAACACCGCGAGCCAGGCCATGATCAGTGCAATCCGACGCATCTCGTCAAAGGATACGATGAAAGAATGCCAAAGCTCTCAACGGTAATCTAGCGACAATCTACCGATTCCCCGTGTCCGATCCCATCCTCATCGTCACCCCCGTCTGGAACGACTCCACCCGCCTTGCGGAATACGGCAAGTCGCTGGCGGCGGCCTTCGCGAAATCACCACTCGAACTCGAGTGGATGATCGCTGACGACGGCTCGGGAGCGGAAGAGGCCAAGCGACTGGAAACACTGCGGGATGAATTCCAAAAAACCTTTCCCCATGTCCGCGTGCACCTCGCCTCGGGCCACCGCGGCAAGGGCTCGATCATCCGCGAAGCCTGGTCGCAATCATCCACGGCCCGCTGGCTCGCCTTCACCGATGCCGATGGCAGCGTGACCGCACATGACCTGCTCGGCCTGTTCGAATCCGCGATCAACGCCCAACAATCGGTGATCGGCATCCGCAAGCGCACCCGCACCACCCACATCAGCGAAAGCCTGTGGCGCTCGTTCTTCCACCACGGCTACCTGCTGGTCGTCCACCTGATCCTCGGGCTGCGCTGCGAGGACCTGCAGTGCGGCGCCAAAATCCTGCGCGGCGATGACTACCGCCACATCGCCCACCGCCTGGAGGAGGACGGCTTCGCCTTCGACACCGAACTGCTCGCCATGCTCAACCGCCAGGGATTCAATTGGCTCGAAATCCCGGTCAACTGGGCCGAAAAGAAAGGCGGCAAGGTGCGCCCGCTGGTCGATGCCTGGAGCATGTTCAAGGCAGTGCTTAGGATCCGCAACCGCTTGTAATGACCAAGCGGAACCGCGCATGGGAATCCCTCCCTGAGCAGTTGCCAAGTCACCGATCGCCCCTTGTCCATGGCGAGGCCCCGAGGCTTCGGTGCGGATCAAAATTCGCATCACCTCGCGGCCATTCGCGGTTTTGATGTTTCACCGCGGCTAATTTGATTGGCGACTGGCCCGATCCCGGCGTAGCAGTGGCCAGCACCCATGCCCGAACAACTGCTCTACGAATCCCACTGCCACACACCGCTGTGCAAACACGCCTTCGGTGAGCCGGACGAGTATGCCGCCGTCGCTCTGGAGCGCGGATTCAAGGGCATCACCTTCACCTGCCACTGCCCGCTGCCCGACGGTTTTTCGGCGAGCGTACGCATGGCTCCGGAGCAATTCGACGACTACGTCGCCATGATCGGTGCGACGCGCGAGCGATTCGCCGGCCAACTCGATGTCCGGCTGGGACTGGAAAGCGATTACTACCCGGGCGTCGAACCATGGCTCGCCGAACTGCACGCCCGCGTGCCGCTCAGCCATGTACTTGGCTCGATCCACTATCAGATCCCGGACTACCGCAAGCGCCACCACCCCGGCGACCCCTTCGCCTTCCAACAGGTGTATTTCGAACACCTCGCCGAGTCGGCAGAGACCGGCCTGTTCGACACACTCGCCCACCCGGACCTGATCAAGAACGAGGACCCCGACAGCTGGGATTTCCTCCGCATCCGGCCTTTCATCGAACGCGCGCTCGACCGCATCGCCACCACCGGCGTGGCCATGGAACTCAACACCAGCGGCGTGCTCAAGGTGCTGCCGGAAATCAATCCGTCACCAACCATGCTGGCCATGATGTGCGAACGCGGTATCCCGGTCGTCATTGGCTCCGATGCCCACGTGCCGGAGCGCGTCGGCGATGGCTACGAAAACGCGCTGCAAGTGCTGGCGGATACCGGCTACCGCGAGGTCCATTTCTTCATCAACCGCCAGCGCCAGTCGCTGCCGATCGCCACCGCACTCGCCTCGCTCAGCAACCCTTCACCGGTGGCCTGACCGGAATCCCCTTGCTGCTGAAATACCGCTTGGCCTCACCCACCGTGTGCTTGCCGAAATGGAAGATGCTGGCCGCCAACACGGCGTCGGCACGCCCCTGGTCGAGCACCTCCACCATGTGCTCGAGATTGCCGGCACCACCGCTGGCAATCACCGGAATCCCGACCGCCGAGGAAACCGCCGCGGTCAATTCGATGTCGTAGCCAGCCTGGGTGCCATCCGCATCCATGCTCGTCAAAAGAATCTCTCCTGCCCCGCGGTTCCACACCTCGCGCGCCCACTCGACCACGTCCAGACCGACCGGCGTCCGCCCGCCATGGGTGTAGACGCCCCACTTGCCCGGGCCCTCACGCTTGGCGTCGATCGCCACCACGATGCACTGACTGCCAAATGCCTTCGCCCCCTCGTCGACCAATCCCGGAGTCTTCACGGCGGAGGTGTTGATACCCACCTTGTCCGCCCCGGCCAGCAACATCTCACGCATGTTCTCCACCGTGCGAATCCCGCCACCCACCGTCAGCGGAATGAAACAATGCTCGGCGGTGCGCCTCACCACATCGACCATCGTGGCCCGGTTGTCCGAGGATGCGGTGATGTCGAGGAACACCAACTCGTCAGCCTCCTGCGCGTCGTAGGCGATCGCCGCCTCGACCGGATCCCCGGCGTCGATCAAATCGACGAAATTGACCCCCTTGACCACACGGCCGTCGGTGACGTCCAGGCAGGGGATGATTCGTTTCGCAAGCACGGCGGAACCATTTGCGATCGCGACCCGCGAGGCAAGACCGGAGCAAAGAAAACGCCCGCTGGCCATCGGCCAACGGGCGTATCGAAAATCGTCGGGAAGCACCCCTCTCGATCAGCCGAGCTTCGGCTTGCCAGCGCGGCGCACGGCGCCGAAACGCTTCTGGAACTTGTCGATCCGGCCTTCGGTGTCGACGAACTGCGCCAGACCGGTGAAGAACGGATGGGAATCCGAGGTCACGCCGATCGAAATCACGTGGTGCTCGACCCCGTCGATGACTTCCTTCTTGTCCGAAGACTTGGTCGAACGGGTGATGAAACGCTTGCCGGTGGTCATGTCCACAAACACGACCGGACGGTATTCAGGGTGAAGATCCTTTTTCATGGGAAATAGAGGGTTCCAACACGTTCCAACGCGCTGGGGCGGCGAGATTCGCCAAAAAACCAGCCCTGTCAAGCGGGCATCAACGGAAAATGTGAAGATTTTGGCCCATTGGGCAAATAAACCTTGCTTTATTTTTCAAGTGTTTTGAAATATTATTCCTTTTTTCGGTCGCTTTTCCCAAAAAACCCTGTAGGATGACCGGCGTTATGGCAATTACCAGCAAACGCACCCGTTTCTCCCGCCGTCTCCCGGATCACGTCACCGACGAACTCTGCAACGTCCTCGCCGAGAAGAAAATCTTCGGCTTCAACGACCTGTTTGAGCGCGTTTTCGCCAATCTGAAGCTCCGCAATGCCGTCAGCGGTGGCGAGGAGATGCTCCGCCTCCGGGCCTACGAGAAACTGCAGAACCTGGTCACCCGCGGCCTCGTCGAGAAGATCGGCAAGGAATACAAGGGCACCGACCGCGTGCATGAAGCCTCCAGCGCCTACGCCGCCGCCCAGGAAGCCGCTGCTCAGGACTGATCGACGTCCGACTTTTCCCAAAACCCCGCCTCCCTCGTGGATGCGGGGTTTTTTTCTACCCAAATCCCGGGCACCCCTCTATGAACGGGCGCAGAGCAACGGACGCCCATGATCGAGCAGTATCTTCCCGTCTTCTTCCAGGTCCTGATCGCCTGCGGTTTCGCCGCCGTGGTGCTTGCAGCCAGCGTGATCTTCGGCCGTGCCGGCCGCCAGAACAGCACCAAGAACATCCCCTACGAATGCGGCATGCTGCCGATCGGCGATGGCGCCCCGCGTTTTTCGGTCAAATTCTACCTGGTGGCCATGCTCTTCGTGCTCTTCGACATCGAAGTCGTCTTCATGTATCCATGGGCGGTCCAGTTCCGCGATCTGGTCGCCGAGTTGGGCAGCATCCCTCTCGTCAGCATGGCCGGCTTTGCAGGCATCCTCGCTCTGGCCTACGTCTACGCCCTCAAAAAGGGCGCATTGAACTGGAAATCCTGAGGCAGGACCGACCACCGATGCGTCCATGAATGGCACGCATCCGCCACAGGACAATTCCTCAGCAGGAATGCCCGATCTTGGCACGAAAGAGGCTTGCCAGAGGCGTCCGTGACAAGCAGGTTTTGCCCCCTTGCGCCGACGGAAATCACGGCTTGTTTCTCTCCCAGACCATGGCTCTCAAGATCCAGCTCCCCGACGATGCCCCATTCAGCCCCGAGCAACGGGCTTGGCTGAATGATTTCCTCTCCAAGGCCCTCGCCGGCGAAGGCAGCGCCAAGGCTGCCGGTCCCGCCGTGCCTGTCACCATCCTCTACGGCACCCAAACAGGCACCGCCGAAGGGTTGGCGAAAAAGCTGCTCAAATCGCTCAAGAAGGACCAGTTCGACCCACAGGTCCACGACATGGCGGGATACGACCGCAGCCGCCTGCCACAGGAAAAGAACCTGCTCATCATCGTCTCCACTTATGGCGACGGCGAAGCACCCGACAGCGCCACCGATTTCCATGCCTGGCTGATGGGCGATCAGGCACCGCGCCTCGAATCGCTCAACTACTCGGTGCTCGCCCTCGGCGACAGCAGCTACCCCGACTTCTGCAAATGCGGCATCGAATTCGACACCCGGCTGGCCGCCCTCGGTGCCAAGCGCCTCAGCGAGCGAGTGGACGTCGATGTCGATCCGACCGAACCCTACGCCCGTTGGTCCGCCGCGGTCATCGCCGCCCTCTCACCGGGACTCGTCGCCGCAGCCACTGCCGCCGAGGCCGAACCCGCCGCCGAACAAGGGTATTCCAAATCGCGCCCCTTCCCGTCGAGGGTCATTGAAAACCGCAACCTCAACGGCCCCGGACCAAAGCAAACTCATCACGTCGCCCTTTCGCTCGAAGGTTCGGGACTGACTTATGAAGTCGGCGACGCCCTCGCCATGTTCCCCCACAACGACCCGCGGGTCGTCGACGAGATCATCGCCAACCTGCCGTTCAAGGCAGATACCGTGCCCGGCCGCGACGGTCAGGAGATCCCGTTCCGTCAGGCGCTCATCGCCGACTACGACATCGGCTGCCTGACCAAGGCGGTGGTCAAGAAATGGCAAGGCTGCAGCGGCTCGCCCTTCCTCAGGTCACTGGTCGAGGCCGACGATGCCCAAGCTTGGAAGGACTTCCTCTACGGCCGTGAACTGATCGATCTGGTCATCGACCACCCCGCGGACTTCTCCGATGCGGAGGAATTCGTGTCGGTACTCAAAAAACTGCAACCGCGCCTTTACTCGATCGCCTCCAGCCCCAACGCCCACCCGGGTGAAGTGCACCTCTGCGTCGGCGTCGTCCGCTACCAGACGCACGGCCGCCAACGCGGAGGCGTCTGCTCGACCTTCATGGCCGACCGCATGGACAGCGAGACCCATCCCCGCGTGTTCGTCCATAGCAACCACGCCTTCCGCCTGCCCGCCGACGACAACACTCCGGTCATCATGGTCGGCCCCGGCACCGGCATCGCCCCATTCCGCGCCTTCCTCGAAGAACGCCGCGTGCGCGCCGCCAAAGGCCGCAACTGGTTGTTCTTCGGCAACCCGCATCAAGCGACCGACTTCCTCTATCGCGAGGAACTCGAAGGCTACGTCGCCGACAAGACACTCAGCCGCATCGACCTCGCATGGTCACGCGACCAGAAACAAAAGGTCTACGTGCAGGACCTCATGCTGCAGCATGGCGCCGAACTCTGGTCCTGGTTGCAGGACGGTGCCTCATTCTACGTCTGCGGCGACGCCTCGCGCATGGCCAAGGATGTCGATCAAGCCCTGCGCCTGATCGCCACGAAACACGGCGGCCTCGACGAAGCCGGCACCGACGCGTTCATGGCCGATCTCAAGAAGGGCAAACGCTACCAGCGCGACGTCTATTGATGTGTGGCGGAAGGATCATGGGTCATGAGATGGTCTTCGTTTCCGACCTCAGACGCATGATCATTCGCGGAAGCGCCTGATCTCATTCGCAAGCTCCTCACTCAGCCCTGCCGCGACTGTTCATCCAGGAAGATCGTCGCCAGACGGAAACAGCGCTTCGCCAAATCCTTGGCCGCGGCATCATCCACCAGGGTCACCCCCTCCTCACTGATCTCCGCCAGATAGATCTTCCAAGCGCAGTCGGCCAGAATCACCGGATCATGCGCTGATGGCATCGGCCTGCCTTTTGCGGCCTTAGCCACGGCCGCAGGAGCATCCTCCTCCTTGCCCGCTTCCGCCACCGGCGGCTTGCCGGCATCCCCCTTGCCCCGCTTGCGTGGCCGGCGCTTCTTGCGGGATGCCTGTTTCTCACCCTCGACGGACACCCGCTCCTGCTTCACCACGTCGCCAATGGCATCCGTCGTTGCTGCATCGCGTTTCTCCTGCTGCCCATCCGCCGCTGTCTTGCCGTCCTCATTCATGATCAAGGCCATCAAGACGCCCGCAACCCGCAAGGTCGAGCCATTTCGCCCGTGATGAAACCAAGAACCCAGGACCTCAAGCCCACAGCCACCCCGGATCAGAAGTTCCTGATGTCGTCGCGGTTCACATCGATGTTGCGGTCCGCATCCGTTATGTCGGTCTTGCCATCCTTACCGGTCGACCACAGGTCGAAGTCCGGGTTCTGCGCATCCGCACCTTTGCGGTAGAGATACGGGCGCCGCCAGGGATCGAGGATCTTGATCGGAATATTGGCAACCGTATCATCCAGTGACCGCTCCACCCAGCTCTGCTTGCCGCTGCGTGGGTCCAACTCGGGCAGATACATCTTCCTCGGATTCACCTCGGCAGCCACCTGATCCAGATAACCGTCAAGGAACAAGGCCTGATACAATTCCTCACTGATGTCACCATCGATCGGGCTGTCTGCCAAGTCTCCGGGGTAAACCCCGTTGTCGAGCTTGTACTCTTCGATGGCCTTGCACAACAAGGAGATCTGCACCTGCGCCTGGGAGTTCGCCTTGCGGATATTCACAAACCCGATCCCAGCGACAGTCAGGCCCGCCAGCATGACGATGATCGTGATCACCACGAGCATCTCCATCAGGGTGAACCCCTTCGGTTGGCGACTGACTGTCATCGGTTTGTTCATGAAGATCGCACGGATTGGGCATGAAATCAACCCTGACCCATGGCGGATACCATCCGGATCAGCGGGAGGAACAGAGCGAACACCACGGTGCCGACGACCAAGGCCAACACCACGATCATGATCGGTTCGAGGATCGAGGTCATCGCGGTCACCGCGTTGTCGACCTCGTCGTCGTAAACATCCGCCACCTTGAGCAGCATCTCGGGCAACTGACCGGTCTCCTCGCCGACGTCGACCATCGAAATCACCATGTTGGGGAACACGCCGGACGCCTGTAGCGGCGTAACGATGCTCTCACCCTCCTTGACCGCCTCATGCACCTTGTCGATGGCATTGGAGATGACCACGTTACCGGCGGTATCACGCGTGATGTTGAGCGCCTGCAGGATCGGCACACCGGAAGTCACCAGCGTGCCCAGCGTGCGGGCGAAACGCGAAACAGCACTCTTGCGCTGGATGTCACCGAACACCGGAAAGCCGAGCTTCATGGTGTCGACCACCAAGCGACCCGCCTGGGTGCGACCCCACAGGTTGAGCAACATCACGAGCAGGAAAGCCGCCAGGAAGATGAACGCAATGTTGGGGATATACGGCACCGAACGGTTAAGACAGAACTCGGACACACCGAAGACCATCTCCGAAATCCACGGCAGCTCCTGATTGGTGCCGGCGAACATCTCCTTGAACTTCGGCACGATGAAAATCATCAGGAATACCAAGATCATCACGGCGATGAACATGACGATGATCGGATACACCATCGCGGACACGATCTTGTTCTTCAGCTTCTGGGCCTTCTCCTGGTATTCAGCCAGACGCTTGAGCACGGTTTCGAGCACACCACCGAGCTCACCGGCCTTGACCATGTTGACGTAAAGCTTGTTGAAGATCCGAGGATGCTGGGCCAGCGACTCCGAGAAGGTCGATCCCGCCTGCACGTTCTCGGCGAGGTTGGAAACCGTCGCCTTGAGCACCGGATTCGGCTCCTGCTTCTCAAGCACCGTCAGACTCCGAACCAGAGGCAAACCTGCATCGATCAGAGTGGCCAACTGCCGGGTGAAGATCATCATGCTCTTCGGTTTGACCCGCGAGGCCCCCGAGTGCCCGCGCGCCTGACGGCTCGCCGGCTTGCGCTTGGCTTTGGTCGCCGGTGCCTTGCCAACCCGGGCCTTGCCTTCCTCATGAATCTGGGTCGGATACAAACCATGAGCACGCAGCATCTGGATCGCTTCCGCCTCTGAATTGGCGGGAATCAATCCACTGCTTTCTTCGCCTTTGGCATCCAGCGCGATGTATTCGTAGTTGGGCATGTCGGTCGTGAATCGGGTTTGGGTGTTATGGAGAGGATCCATCAAAGAGCAGAATTGCGCTTCTGGCGATGGTAAAATTCAGGGCTTTACTATGTATATTTCAGGACTTCCTCGATGGTGGTGTGGCCGAGGTAAATGTTGCGGAGGCCGTCCTCCCGAAGGGTGTTCATGCCCAGCTCGATGGCTTTCTGTTTGATGACCACCGTCGGCGCCCGGGCCGTGATCAGCTCGCGGACCGAATCGCTGATATCGAGCAATTCGTAGAGGCCCTGACGCCCGCGGTAGCCGCTCTGGCCGCAATGCTCACAACCCGCCCCGGTATAGAAATGTTTGTCTCCCAGCTCGTGGGCGGAGACCCCGAGCTGGCTGAGGATCGACTCGTTCGGCTCATAGGACGACTTGCATTCCTTACAGATGCTGCGGACCAAGCGCTGGGCCAGAATCCCTTCGAGCGAGGCGGCGACCAGGAACGGCTCGCAGCCCATGTCGAGCAGACGGGTCACCGCACCCGGCGCGTCGTTGGTGTGAAGGGTGGACAACACCAAGTGACCGGTCAGCGCGGCTTGGATGCCGATGGTCGCGGTCTCCTTGTCGCGCATCTCACCGACCATGATCCGGTCGGGGTCCTGACGCAGGAACGCGCGCAACACCCGCGGGAAGTCGAGACCGATCGCCTCGTTGATCGGAATCTGGATGATGCCGTCAATGTCGTATTCGACCGGATCCTCGGCGGTCAGCAACTTGGCATCGATGGTATTGATCCGCCGCAGCGCAGCATACAGGGTGGTCGTCTTGCCGGCACCGGTCGGGCCGGTCACGATGAAGATGCCGTTGGGCTTTTCGATCGTCTCACCGATGTAGTCGTAAATGTGCTGCGGCAACCCGAGATTCTCGAGTGACAGGTTGACCGAAGAGCGGTCGAGCACCCGCAACACGATCGATTCACCATGCTGGGTGGGCAATGAGGAAACCCGCATGTCCACCTGCTTTTCACCGATCTGCTTCACGATGCGGCCGTCCTGCGGCACCCGCCGTTCGGCGATGTTCATGTTGGCCATCACCTTGACGCGCGAGAGGATCGGCAGCGCCAGATGCTTCGGCGGTGGTGCCATCTCATAGAGCGCTCCATCGACCCGGTAACGGATCTTGAAATCACCCTCGAAAGGCTCGAAGTGAATGTCGGACGCCTTCTCCTTGATCGCCTGATAAAGGACCAGGTCGACGTAACGGATGATCGGAGCGGAGTTGGCCTCGTTCTCCAGATTGAGCTCGTCGGCATCATGTTCATCAGCCGCAAACTGCGCGAGGATGTCCTGCATCGCCCTACCCTCACCACCGTAACAATCGTTGATCTTCTGCTCGACCAGGTAATCCGGCGCCACCACCACGGTGACCTCGCGACCCAGGGCGAAACGCAGATCCTCGACGACCTGCGGGTTGAGCGGATCGACCAACGCGACGCTCAGTCCGTTTTCATTGAATGAGATCGGCATCGCCCCGTGCAGGCGGGCCGTTCCTGCGGGCACCAACGACAGCAAGGCATCGGGCGGATTCCAGTCGCGGATGTCCACCACCTGGGTGCCAAGTTCGGAGGCGATGATCGGCCAAATGTCGTCACGGGTATGGATCACCTGGAAATCCGCCATGATCTCGGCGATTTCCTTACCGCTGTGCTCCACCTCCGACAGGATGTCCTGCGCCAGCGAGCGGTCGATGAGGCCGCGGCTGAGAAACAAGTCGATGATCTGTTGGTTGTCCATGAAAGCTGGGGGTCAGTAAAATGAATGGGTCGCCGGCATGGCTTCAATCGGCATCCGACATGGTGGCGTGAACCACCTCGGCAGCGGCCGTCAGGCCGGACAACACCTTGCGGATGCCGTCCTCGCGCAGCGTGCGCATGCCGAGTTCGCGCGCCCGGTGGCGCAACTGGGTGGTCGTCAGACTGGTGTTGATCATCTGCCGGACCTCGTCGTCCACTTGGAACAGCTCGAAAATGCCCATCCGTCCCTTGAATCCGGTATCGCGGCACTTGTCACAACCGACCGGACCACGGATCTGGGCGTCGCCCAGACGGCCGGCGTCCAGCGACAGGGCACGCAACTCCTTGTCCGTGAGTTCCGCAGGAGCCTTGCAGACCGGGCACAAGCGACGGACCAGACGCTGGGCCATCACCGCGCGCACCGCGGATGCGATCAGGAAGGGTTTCACCCCGATGTCGGCCAGACGGGCGACGGCCGAGGGCGCGTCGTTGGTGTGCAGCGTCGAGAACACCAAGTGACCGGTGAGCGAGGCGTTGATGGCGATGTTGGCGGTTTCCGCATCCCGGATCTCACCAATCATGATGATATTGGGTGCCTGACGCAGCATGGCGCGCAGGGCGGCAGCGAAAGTCATGCCGATGTCGGACTTCACCATCACCTGGTTAATGCCCGGCAACTCGTATTCGACCGGATCCTCGACGGTGATGATCTTCTTGTCCGGCCGGTTGATCACGTTGAGACACGCGTAGAGCGTGGTCGTCTTACCCGATCCGGTCGGCCCGGTGACCAACAGGATACCGTCGGGAAGGCCCAGCAGACGCTCGAACACCACCTGGTCGTCGGAGAAGAAGCCAAGCTCCGGCAATCCGAGCAACAACGCGGTCTTGTCGAGAATCCGCATGACGATCGACTCGCCGTGGTTCGAAGGCACCGAGGAAACCCGCAGGTCCACCTCCTTATCGCCGACCTTCAGCTGGATGCGGCCGTCCTGGGGCAAGCGCTTCTCGGCAATCGACATGGTGCCGCTCATCACTTTGAGGCGGGCGATGATCGGCGGCAGCAGTTTTTTCGGATGGCTGTCGACATGCACCAGCTTGCCGTCCAAGCGGTAGCGGACGCGCACCGAAGTTTCCAACGGCTCGATGTGGATGTCGGACGCCCGCATGCGCATCGCTTCGGTAAGCATCTGCAGCACCAAGCGGATGATCGGCGCGTCGTCGCCGGCATCCGTCGCTTCGCTGTCACTGGTGGTCACGGCAACCCCGGTGGAAGCAGGCTTCTCCTCGTCCGGATCATCTCCGTCATACCACTGGCGCAGGTGCTCCTGCAGATCCCGCGGCGTGGCGCAGACGAAACTCAAATCCCGACCGATGAGCATCGGCAGGGTGTCGAGGGTTTCAAAATCAAGCGGATCATGGATCGCCATGACCAAGGTCATGCCATCATCCGCCACCGGCACCGCACGGAAGCGCTTGGCAAGCTCCGGAGTCACCTGCTGGGTGAGCGAAGTGGTCGGCAACAAATCCCGCAGCCGGACAAAATCGATGCCGGCATTGACCGCCAGCGTTCTGGCAACGTCCTCCTGCGTCAACTGCGTCTTGGACAGCAAATGCTCGATGAGCGTCTCCGATCCGGTCAGCGAACTCTTGGCCACTTCGACGTCGTCAGGGGTCGTCAGGCCGCTTTCGATGAGCAGTTCGGCAAGATAATCTTCGTTGGAAAACACGGGGATGAGGCGGGTGAGTTAGGTGGGCGGGGTCGATGAATACCCATCCATCATGAGCATGAACCAGAGTGTTCAAGTGACTTGGTCTTGTCAACCTGCCACATGCCGAATCGGGACATTTGCCCGGCCCCACCCGCAAATTCCGCGGCGCCCCCCGTCACCGGGTCACAATCGCACGGCCAACCGCGTCTCACGGGTCAGCGGGAACTCCTGCACGGTGCGCACCGCCGAGCGGCGGTGGATGCCGACCAGCAGGCCGACCGCCATCAGGCTGAACACCATGCTGGTGCCGCCGTAGCTGACAAACGGCAGCGGCAGGCCGTCGTTGGGGAGCATGGCGGTGGTCACCGCGATATTCTGGATCCCCGGCACCACGATCAAACAGGTCAAACCCAGTGCCAGGCAACGGTTGAACACGTTGTCGGCCTGCATCGCGATGCCACAGCCGGCGACCGCGATCAGCACGAACAGCAGGACCACGCCAAGGGTGGCACCAAGGCCAAGCTCCTCCCCTACCACGGGGAAAATGAAGTCAATGTGCGCCAGACTGAGGGTGCCGAACTTCTCGTAGCCATTGCCGAGGCCGACACCCGAGGGTCCGCCATTGCCCAAGGCCAGCAAAGCCCGCCACTGCTGCATCCCCTTGTCGAGTTGGTGCACCGGGTTCTCAAGATCCCACCAGGCCAGGATCCGGCTCCAGCGGTTCTCGTCGTGATAGACGTAAAACGACGCCAGCGAAATGGCCGCCATGGCGGACGGCAGCATGTAACGCAGGCGGGTGCCGACACAGAACAGGACAGCCGCCACCGCACAGGAAAGCGACAGGGCCGAACCAACGTCGGTCTCACAAGCGATCAACAACAGCGGCACACCGGCGATCATCCCCGGGAGTACGAAGCCACGCCAGAAGGTGTGCACCTCGGACTGCCAACGGGCAAACCAGGCCGCAAGACAGAAAATAACCACCATCTTCGACGGCTCCGACGGCTGGAACTGGCCGATGATCGGGAAACGGATCCACCGCGCCGAACCGAACTCCTTGATGCCGATGCCATCCACATAACACAAGGCCAGCAGGATACAGGAAACCCCCATCACCCATGGAGCCAGCCTGCGCAGCCGCTCGACCGGAACCCGCGAGGCAATGATCGCCGCGATCAAACCCGCGCCGACCATGCACGCCTGACGCGTCAGGAAGTGGTATGGATTCTCGATGCCCCTCACCCACACGCTGGTGCTCGCCAGCATGATCAGCCCGAGGGCGACCAGAAGGGCGACCGCAGCACAGAGGATGATGGAACAATAGCGGGCCATGAATGACGGCTTATTTCGGAATCTCGAGCTTCATGCCGACAAACAGCTTCCTGGCATCCTTGATGCCATTGGCCTCCATCAGCTTGTCCTGGGGCACTCCGTAGCGCTTGGCGATGCCCCACACGCTTTCACCGGGTTGCACGACATGGGCACCGGTCGCTGAGGTCTGAGCCACCGTGACGGCGCGCGGAGCATCCCGCACATCGATCGCCGGCACCAAACCCTCGTCGCGCGCCGGACGGGTGGGCACCGGAACCACCGGAACCACCGGCTCCTCCTCGCCCACCACTGCCGCAGCGGCGACCGCGACCTGGGTGTTTGCCGGCGGCCGGACAACCACCCGCTTCACCAGAATCTTGAGGACCCGACCGCCACGCAGCGCGACGTTGCCGTTAAGTTCGCGCAGGTCCACCTCGGTCACATCCTTGGCCTTGGCGATCGAGGCGTAGGTCTCCCCGCTCTTGACGATGTAGCGGTTGCTGTCGGCAGAGATCCGTGAATCCACGACATGCTCGGCCACCGGCTCGTCGACGACGGCCACAGCGCCCTCGATCGCCGTCGTGACGGCAGCTGCGGTTTCCACCGGGCGGCCGGACAGGAAATGGTGGTGGATGAAGATCAGGCACAATGCCACGACATGGATCAGCAGGACGATGGTGAGCGCCCAGGAGATGCGAGAGCCGCCATCTTCCAATTCCATGCCGCCGGCCGTCGCCGATGCGCTGACGCGCTGCTTGCGGCGGCTTTGGGTCACGGCACTCAGACGACGGAACACACCCTGGGAGACGGGCCGGCGTTTGATGGGTAGGGTCTGGGATTTCATAGCTGGATTCAATGGAGTTGGAGAACGGCGTCACGGAACGCATTGCCGCGTTCCTCATATCCGGAAAACTGGTCGAACGAGGAGGTGCCGGGAGAAAACAACACCACCGAGCCGGCACCGGCACGCTGGCGGGCGATCGCCACCGCTTGTTGCAGGGTGGTGACCGACTTGACCGGCACGGCGCTACCGAAAACCTCCGCAAGCGGGGCGGCGATCTGACCGAAGGTCACTGCAAACATCACCTTCTGCTGCAGCAAGGGCACCAGCCCGTGGTAATCGAGCCCCTTGTCCTTGCCACCGGCGATCAGCACCACCGGTCGCGTCTGCGAACGCAAGGCGCTTACCAAGGCGTGGAGGTTGGTGGCCTTGGAGTCATTCAGGTATTCCACACCGTCGAGTTCGCGCACCCACTCGCAACGGTGACGCGGCGGCACGTATCCCTGCAGCGCGTCACCCATCACCCCGACGGCAATCCCCAGCGCCTCACACGCGGCCATCGCCGCCATCAGGTTCTCGGCATTGTGCAGGCCGCGCAGGCGCGTCTGCGCCTCCATGTCCATCACGCACTCGCCCTGCCGGAGGATGTCACGACCATTGGAAAACCACTCGGCCGCCGGATCCTCGGTGGAAAACTTCACCACCCGACCGAGCAATCCCGGCAGATCCTCACCCACCCGCACCACCGCCACATCACCGGGTGTCTGGTTCTCGAAAATACGCAGCTTGGCATTCCGATAGGCCTCGAGCGATGGATAACGGTCCATGTGGTCAGGCGCGAAATTCAACCACACCGCCACATCCGGTCGCAAATCGTCGATCGTTTCCAACTGGAAGGAACTCAATTCCAAGGCCACGGCAGCGGGCATCCGCTCACCCATCACCACCTCGGCAAAAGGCATGCCGTAGTTGCCGCAGGCATCACCACCCAGCCCGGCATGAGCGAGAATCCTCGCCACCAATTCGGTGGTCGTCGTTTTGCCGTTGGTACCGGTGATGCCGATGATGCGGCCCGGAAAAAACCGGCTGGCCAATTCCACCTCACCGATCAATTCCACCGATCGCTCCGCAAATGCCGCAACATAGTTGCCATAGGTGTCGATCCCCGGACTCACCACCAACAGATCCGCCTGGAAATCCGCCGACGGCCCATCCACGGCCGCCGGATGCAACTCGACCCCCACCGGCATCCCCTCCATCCGCTCGACCCCGGCACTGTCCCACACCGAAACCCGCGCCCCCTCACGCAAAGCAAGCCGCGCCGCGGCCCGGCCACTGCGGCCAGCCCCCAGAATCGCGATGTGTTTGCCCTTCAAATCCATGGAAACGTTTATTGTTAAGCAATCTTAAGGATCGCCAGCCCGAAAAGTGCAAGCATGATCGACAAAATCCAGAACCGGATGATCACCTGGCTCTCGTGCCAACCGAGCAATTCGAAGTGGTGGTGGATCGGCGACATCTTGAAGATCCGCTTCTTGCGCAGCTTGAAACTGCCGACCTGCAGGATCACCGACATCGCCTCCATCACGAACACGCCGCCGATGATCACCAGCATCAGTTCCTGCTTGGTGCAGATCGCGGCGGTGGCGAGTGCCCCGCCGATCGCCAATGAGCCGGTATCACCCATGAAGACGCGTGCCGGATGGCAGTTGAACCAGAGGAACCCGAAGGCGGCACCGGCCAAAGCCATCAGGAACACCGCCAACTCGCCGATGTGCACGTTGTGCGGAATCTTGAGGTATTCGACCGCCATGAAGTAATGCCCGGCCAGATACGCCAGCAGCGCATAGGCGAGCGAGGTGCTGATCGTGCAACCGGAGGCCAGCCCGTCCAGACCATCGGTCAGGTTCACGGCGTTGGAAGTGCCGATGATGATCAGCACGAAAAAGGGAATCGCGAACAAGCCGAGGTTGATGATCGGATCCTTGAGCAAGGGGAAACAAACGGCGCCGATGCCGATCGGTTTCTCGCCCAACTGGAACCCCGCCGTGCCGGGATCTTCACCGAATCCGGAAATCGACGGATGGAAGTAGATGAACGACGCCGCGATCAAGGCGATGATCAACTGGAAGAACAACTTGGCACGGCCGCTCACGCCGTCGGATTTCTTCTCCTTCACCTTCTTGTAGTCGTCGCAGAACCCCAGCAGGCCACAGGCAAGCATGGTGCAGGCGCAGACGGCGACGAAAGGATTGAGCGGACGTCCGCAGACCAGCACGGCGAGCAGCACCGCACCGAGAATCAACACCCCGCCCATCGTCGGTGTGCCGATCTTGCCACCATGCAACTCGGCCAACTTGTGCACTTCCTCGGCGGTGCGGATCGGCTGACCGACCTTGAGCGAGATCAGCTTGCGGATGACCCGCGGCCCGACCACCAACGAGAACACGAATGCCAGCAAACCGGCGCACGCCGCGCGGAACGTGATGTAGCCGAACAGGTTGAGGAATGAAAACAGGTGGGCCCAGCCGTCCTGTTTGGCCAGGTTCTCGGCTTCATACGCTTCACGCCAGAAATCGTGGATCAGAGGTAACATCAGTCTTGGGGAAATGCGGAGTTCATGACTTTCTCAACCGCGGCCAGGCGGCTGCCTTTGAAAAGAACGGCGTCACCACTGCGCGCCTCGGCCGCCAGCCAGCGGGCCGCTTCGTCCAGCGACGGGAAATGCGGTGCGCCACCAGCGCCCTGCGCAATCCCCTCGGCACCCTCTCCCACCGCGACCAGTTCCAACCCGCGCGCAGCAGCCAATTGCCCGACACGGGCATGCGCCTCGGCGGCAAACGCACCCAGCTCGCCCATGCGGCCGAGCACGATGATCCGCCGCGCACCCGCCGCCAGTGGCATTTCCGCCAAGGTGTCGATCGCCGCCGCCATCGATTCGGGGTTGGCATTGTAGGTGTCGTCAATCACCTGCACGCCACGCGACCGGTAGCGGCGCAGGCGACCGCCGGACAAGGTGGCTTCGGACAAGCCGATGGCGATGTCCTCGACCGCCATCCCCAGCTTCCAGCCGACACCAGCGGCGAGCAGGGCGTTGGTCACCATGTGCTTGCCCGGAACCGGCAACACGACCTCGGCGGATCCCGCACCCTCGATGACCAGATTGAAGATCGTGCGCTCCGCCTCGAACAACGGCTCCTCGGCGCGCACCAAACCGCGGCCGTTGCCAACCGGCACGATCGATGCCTTGGTCCGCTCGCGCAGGTATGTGTAGTATTCGCAGATCGCGGGCAGGAACAAAATGCCGTCCGCCGGCAGCGAGCGCGCCAGCATCCCCTTCTCCTCGGCGATCGCATCGCGCGAACCGAGGAACTCGATGTGGGCGGAGCCGATGTTGGTGATGATGCCGTATTTCGGTTTGGCAATCTCGCACAAAGGGGCGATCTCGCCGGGATGATTCATCCCCATCTCCCAGACCGCCGCCGTGTGCTCACTGGTCGCCGACAACACCGAAAGCGGCACACCGATGTGGTTGTTCAGGTTGCCGCGCGTCGAACACACGCGGAACTTGCGCTCAAGCACCGCACGCGTGAAATCCTTGGTGCTGGTCTTGCCGTTGGAACCCGTGATGCCAACCACCGGGATGTCGAGCTGCTTGCGCCACCAGAGGGCCAGACGCTGCAACGCCAACAGGGTATCGGACACCTGGATCACCGCCTTGCCGGCAGGCAACTCGCCATTCCATTGATGGACCACCGCAATCACCGCCCCCTGCTCAAGCGCGCTCGCGGCAAAGCGATCCCCATCGAAATTCTCACCACGCAACGCGAAGAACACCGCGCCAGACGCCAAAGTGCGGGTGTCGGTCGACACACTGTCAGCCGTCGCCGCCGCATCGCCGGCCACGGCACCGACGCCGAGGATTTCCGCCAGCTGTTGTGCGTTGAGAGAAGTCACCGGTTTTCTGCTATGATTCGGGCCCGCTCGCGCAAGGCCTTGGAAGCCACCTTGCGGTCATCAAAATCGAGTGTCTCGTTGCGAAACTGCTGATAGGTCTCATGCCCCTTGCCGGCGATCAGGATGATGTCGCCGGATCGTGCGTTGAGAATCGTCTGCGTGATCGCCTCGGCGCGGTCGGGAATGCTCACGTGCCCCTTGCCGCTGAGCCCGCTCTCGATCTCACGGATGATCTGCAGCGGATCCTCGGAACGGGGGTTGTCGGAAGTCACGACGGTGAAATCACTGTGCTCGCTGGCCGCCGCCGCCATCAACGGACGCTTGCCCTTGTCGCGGTCGCCGCCACAGCCGAACACCGTGATCAAACGCCGCGGCTCCAGCTCGCGGATCGCACGACACGCGTTCTCCAAGGCATCCGGCGTGTGCGCGTAGTCGACAAATACGGTGGCACCACCGGCATTACCGACATTGTGCATGCGCCCCGGCACCTGCGGCGCCTCGCCGAGCGCAGCCACCGCCTCGCGCGGGCGGATCCCGCACACACTCACCGCCGCCAGCGCCGCCAGCACGTTGTAGGCATTGAAACGACCGATGAACGGCGCACGCACCAGGAAGGTCCGACCCTTGGCATTCAACTCGAATTCCATACCACGCGCACTCTGCCGCAGGTTGTTGGCACGGTAATCGCAGTGCACGCCGAACCCATAGCGCAAGACCCGCATTCCCCGCTCATCGAGCATCCCGGCCAGCTTGAGGCCGCTGGCATCATCAATGTTGATCACCGCCACCGGCTTCTTGCCCTTGGGCTCCGCTGCCAGCGCTTCGAACCACGATGCCTTGGCGCGGAAATACGCCTCCATCGTGCCATGGTAGTCGAGATGATCCTGCGTCAGGTTGGTGAACACACAAGCGTCGAAACCGAGTGCGCTGACCCGCTTCTGGTCAATCCCGTGCGAGGACACCTCCATCGCAACCCCACGACAACCATGATCACGCATTGCCGCAAGCAGGCCGCTCACCTCGACCGCATCCGGCGTGGTGTGGGTGGCCGATCGACTGGTCTCGCCATCATCGATACTGACCGTGCCCATCAGGCCGGCACGATGCCACACCGACTTCATGATGTGATGGATCAGATAAGTGGTCGTGGTCTTGCCATTGGTCCCGGTGACACCGGCCAGCGCCATGTCGCGCCAAGGATCGCGGTGGAATGCCGATGCGATCCGCGACAAGGCATCACGCGAGTCCGACACGTGCAACCAGGCAACCTTTTCCGACTCCTCGGCCACGGGAGCACTCTCGGACAGGACGGCCACCGCACCGCGGTGGATCGCATCCCCGATGAAACGATGACCATCGGTCTGCTGCCCGCGCAACGCCGCGAACAAGGCACCAGCAGCCACTTGCTTGGACGAACAGACCACCGAACCGATCTCGACATCCGTCGGGCCGGAGGGGGTCACGCTGGGTAGTTTGGAAATCAGGTCGCGGAGCTTCATTCGTTGGAGGCCGTCGCCACGTCGGTTTTGACCGGCACGGTGGGTTGCAGGTGGAGATGATTGGCGGCACGGCCGGCAATGCGGCTGAAAATCGGACCGGCGATGGTGCCGCCGTAGATGTTGCACTTGGTCGTACGTGGATCGTCGACGACCACCAGGCAGACAAAAGCCGGGTTCTCAGCGGGCATCATGCCGACGAATGAGACGATGTACTTGCCGTTGTAGTAACCACCGGCCGGATTGTATTTCTGCACGGTGCCGGTCTTGCCAGCCACTTCATACCCCGGCACTGCGGCCTGACGGGCGGTGCCACCGAGCTCGGTCACCTTCTTCAAGGCGTGGCGCATCTGCTCGGCGGTCTTCGGCTTGACCACGGTCTCCACCACTTCCGGCTCGAAACGCTCGACCACCGTGCCGTCATTCGCGATCAGCGCCTTGACGATATGCGGCTTGCGCAGCTTGCCGTCGCTCGCCAACGCCGAATACGCGCAAGTCAACTGCAGCGGAGTCACGCTGGTGGCATAACCGAAACAGGCCCGCGAGAAGTCGACCTCATTACCACTGTTGCGTGCATAGCCCGCGCTCTCACCACTCAGCTGGATGCCGGTCGGCCGGCCGAAGCCGAACTTGTGCAGGTAATCGTAAAAGCGCTTCTGACCCAGCTTGCGGGCCAACTCGTAGGTGCCGTTGTTGTTCGACTTCTGCAGCACTCCCTCGAAAGTCAGATAACCGGCCGGGTGCGAATCGCGCATGATCACGTTGCCGTTCTGGTAGAAACCGTTGTGGCAGTTGATCGAAGTGTTGGGCGTGACCAGCCCCTCGTTGAGTGCGCCCGACGCCGCCACCATCTTGATCGTCGACCCGGGCTCATAGATCGCCTGCAACGCATAATTGTATCCGTTCTCGACGATGTTGAGACGCTTGTTGAGGTCGAAATGCGGACGGCTCGCCATCGCCAGCACCTCGCCGGTCTGCGGATCCATCATCACCACCGCCCCACGCTCGGACTCGAACTCCTTCAGACCGGCCTCCAACTCCTCCTCAACGATCGACTGCAATCCCATGTCGATCGTCAGTTGCACGTTCAGGCCGGCACGCGGCGGCTTCAACGACGACTCATCACCGGGCACCAGCAGCCCGCGTGCGTCGCGACAGTGCTCACGCCACCCGTCGCGACCGGCAAGATACGCCTCCATCGTCCGCTCCACACCGAAACGACCAACCACCCGCGGCTCGGGATTCCCCTCCTCGTTGAGCTCCTCGATCTCACCGGTGTATCCAGTCAGGTGCGTCGCCAGGTTCGGCGTGGTGTACCAACGCTTGATCGAATTCTGGAACGCAAATCCCTGGATCCAGTTCCTGTCGATCAACTCGCGCAGGTTCTCGGCCAGGTCATCCGGAATATCCTTTTCAATCGCCACCCACTTGCCGCGGCTGCCATCGATACGCGACATCAATTCGTCGCGCTTGATGCCGAGCGGCCGTGCCAACATGCCGACCGCCAACTCGAGATGCTCGCGCACGATCTTCTCCTTGTCCGGACGATCCAGAATCTCGGCACGCAGGGCGCGCAAGCGGCGCTGCTGCGCCTTCGCATCCAACGCGGTCCATTGCGGTTCCGCCGTCGCCTGCAGATACGCCAGACCGTAGCTGACGATGTTGGGATCCTGCAGATGGGTCTTGTCGACATACAAGGTGGCCACCGGAACACTCTTCGCCAACGGCTCCTCGTTGCGGTCGACGATCTCCCCGCGCATCGCCGGCAACCGCTCGATGCGGTGGAAGGCCTTGCGCGAGCTTTCCGCATAGCGCTGGCGGTCCACCAACTGGATCTGGACCAATCGCCCCGAAAGCACACTGAGCCCGATCACCAGGACCGAGCACAGCAGCAGGCAACGTGTGTGGAATGCGGAATTCACGGTTCAGGGTGAGGTGGAGGCAACACTCCGGCCTCCCTTCGGTTCGAGTTCGACTTCCTCGACCACGGCGACGGAAATCGGACGCAGATCGGTGCCGTGCTCCTCAAGCTGCTTGCGGATGGCAAAACGGTTCAGCAACTGGTCCATCCGCATCTCCATGGTGCGGATCTCCAGTTTCGAATGCTCGATGCTCTTCTCCACCGCATCGATCTCGCGGGTGATCTGGATCTGACGGTTCTTGTAGAGCGCATACAGCACTCCGCCACCGGCCAGAATGACAGCCGCCAGGATCACGGTGAACACCATGAGTGACATGGCTTTCGGTTGGTTGCGTCGACGGTTCATGAGTTGGATTCCAATAAACACCCAACCCGCAGCTTCGCGCTGCGGGCCCTGGGATTGCCGGCGATTTCTTCTGCACTCGGCAGGATGGCCTTTCGCGCCAACAGCCGGAACTGGCAGTCCGGATTGGGCCGCGGCTCCGCCCATCCGGGGTCATCAAGAAATGGAGTCGATCGGTGCCGCAGGAAGCGCTTCACCATGCGGTCCTCCAAGCTGTGGAAGGTGATCACCAACAGACGGCCACCCGGCTTGAGGATCTTCGGCACCACCTCCAAGGCCTTGGCCAGAGATTCAAGCTCCTCGTTGACCGCCATGCGGATCGCTTGGAACGTGCGCGTCGCCGGATGCGTCCGGCCCTGACGGCCGACCGCGGCTTCGATGCAGGATGCCAACTCCAGCGTGGTGGTGAACGGCCGCTTGGCACGCTGACGGACGATCGCCGAGGCGATGCGCCGCGCCTTCTTCTCCTCACCGTATTCAAACAGGATGCGGGTCAGGTCGGCTTCCTCCCAATGATTGACCACCTCCGCCGCAGTGCGCGGACTGGACGGACCCATCCGCATGTCGAGCGGACCCTCGCGCATGAACGAAAACCCCCGCTCCGCGCTGTCCAACTGGCGCGACGAAACACCGAGATCGAGCAACAAGCCGTCGGCACGCTCGCCGGAACGGATCAACGGCGAATCCATCACATCCGAATAGTTGCCCTCCCAAGTCTGGAAACGGGCACCATGCGCGGCAAGCCGACGACCGGCATGACCCAGCGCCTCCGGATCGCGATCGACACCGAGCACCCGCGCACCCGCCTGCAGGAACAACTCGCTGTGACCACCACCACCCAGCGTGCCATCGATGATCAGCTTGCCCTCGGCAGGCTCCATCCACTCGACCACCTCGCGCGGGAATACCGGCAGGTGATAGCCACCCGCAGGCAACCCGGCGGCATCAGCACACGCCAGCGACGACACGGAAAAATGCGATGGCCGCGCGGACAACCAGCCGGAAGCCGCGCGGACCATCGTCTTGAATGACGTCAGAAGCCCTGTCCCGAGAAGCTTCAGACGCCCAGCCAGAAAACCGTCGGGATGCCGTGCCGACAACCAACCAGAAGCGGCACGGACATCCCGGTTCGAGGCGAAGCCGCAGGCCGTCCCTTGCCTGCAACCCCGCACGGAAATGGAAACCAACTCCGGTGCTTGAGCGGCTGCGAACCGGCCCGCCGCAAGGCAGGACGACTCAAGCGCCAGAGTTGGTGGATGACACAACATCACGTCTCCATGGGAAAATGGTTAGAAAATACCGAGATCATCGTCTTCTTCCTGACCGGTTTCGATCTCCAGCATCCTTTCGAAATTCGTCTTGCTCCAGATCTCGAAATGGATGCCGCGGCCCGCGAGCATCACATCCGAGTCCGCATCAATGCCGGCCTTCTCGCTGAGGTCTTTCGGCACCAGCAACTTGCCTTGATCGTTCAAGACAACCTCGCGACACAACATCGCCAGCTTGCCGAGCATCTTGCCCTTCTCCGCCGGCGTCTTGTCGCTGGCCTTGATCAGGTCAACCCGCTCGCCGTAAGCCTCCTGGCTGAGCACCTTCACCACCGGCATCTCGTGCTCCTTGGAAAACAACAAAAACAAGGGCTCGCCCGCAGCCGGACGCCAGGCCGGCTGAATGGAAACCCGGAACTTCGGGTCCATCTTCGCAGGCTTGAAGCCCTTGTATTTCTGTTCAGTCGAATTCACAGGCGGCGTAGTGGCGGCAACAATGGAAATGAAGTACACTAAAACACACCAAAGTGGCAAGAAGAAATCGGGATTTTGCAAAGAACTTCGCAGATCACTAATAATCAATAGATTAAGAATCTATTTTCGACTATTTCCGGGCGATTTGTGGCGATTTTGGGAATTCGCAATGGCCCAATTTTTTAAAAAATTGACCCATTTTTAAAAAATTCACCCGCCATGAGCAAATGTGGTGTACTCGATTCGCGCCATTTCCACCGGCGGTGTACCCGGGTCCGCGCCAGCAGGGCAGAAACAACTCCCGCACCACCCTCAATACTCGCGCTCCAGCAGGTAGGCCGCAATCTGCCGCAGACGCCCCGCCTTCGCCCCCAACGGTGACAATGCCGCCTCGGCGGCACGGGTGTAGCGGACCGCCGCCCGGCGCGAGGCAGCCAGACCGACGATCGACGGATAGGTCGCCTTGCTTACCGCCTCATCCTTGCCCGCGGTCTTACCGAGCTTCTCGGTGCTCTGCGTGACATCGAGGATGTCGTCGATCACCTGGAAGGCGAGACCGAGGTTGTAGGCAAAATCCGTTAGAGCCTGCAGCTTGCGCGGCGTGGCATCCGCACTCATCGCACCGAGACGCAGCGAACACACCAGCAAAGCAGCGGTTTTCGCCTCATGGATCAGAACGAGCCGTTTCTTTGTTAGATCCTTCCCTTCACCTTCCAGGTCCATCACCTGACCGCCGATCAGCTTCCGACTGCTTCCTGTTAGAGCAAGTTCGGAAACATAATCCGCCACCGAATAGCGGCGCATCGGTCGCATCCGCGCCAGCAACAGGAACGACTCGGTGAGCAGTGCGTCACCGCACAGCACCGCCATTCCTTCACCATACACCTTGTGACAGGTCGGCCGGCCACGGCGCAGATCGTCATCATCCATCGCCGGCAAGTCGTCGTGCACCAACGAGTAGGTGTGCATCAGTTCAAGCGCGCAGGCTGCCGGCATCGCCGCCTCCGCATCACCACCGCAGGCTTCCGCCGCCGCCAGACACAGGATCGGCCGCAATCGCTTGCCACCCGCAAACACGACATAACGCATCGCTTCATGCATGGTGGCCGGGCGCTCCTTGGCCTTGGGCAGATAGCCATCCATCGCCAGGTCCACCGCGGCCGCCGTTTGCTTAAGGTAGGTCTTCAGATCCATCGGAGTCAGGCCATAAGGGCTAAGGCCGCAGTTCCCGGCAGTCAAACCCCAAGCCGCAGCCTGGGATTCGCTCACTCGGCCTTCACCAGCACCTCGAAGCGATGGAAGGACGCCACCGAACCACCCCAACTGATGCGGGCCTGTGCCTGACCTTCAACCAAGGTGCCGAGGTGAAGACCTCCCTGAGTAGGGGCGCGCGCGGCATGGATCATCCGACCCTTGGCATCCACCCCCATCACCAACAAGTCCTTGAGACCCTCGCGCCACGGCACCCACTTGCCACGTCCCACCCACAAGTCGCAGTCCTCGATCATTTGTTCGACCTTGCCGACCGGAAAGTTGCCACCGTTCCAGGCGACCTGATGCTTGCCTATCACTTCGCTGCCATCCACGCGGGCACGCACCAGATAGAGACTCGAGCCATCCGCTTCACGCCCGTGCGCCGCGGCCGCCGGATCGAGTTTGCCCGGCACCAGCTTGACCCAACCACTGGCGATTGACTTCATGCGGATGACCGCACGCAGGCGCTCGCACACCTCCGGACTCGTGGCCGCCTCATGCAATTCACGCAAACGCGCAATCGTAACCGCACTGGCTGCCAAGTCCTTGGTCGCCTGCTCGCGCACCTCGAACGCATCGTCGTCGAGCATTCGCACCAGTGCATCAATCGCATCACCAGCCGCCAACGGCATCGGCACCAGACAGCAACCGATCAGCAGGCAGACAAGCCAACGCGACATGGCAACACCCTAGGCCACCCGCAGTCCGCAAGACAACCCCCGAATGGGAGCAAACTCAGAGGATTTCGGCGATCTGCACCGCATTGAGGGCCGCGCCCTTGCGCACCTGGTCACCCACCACCCACAGATCGAGGGCGTTGTTGAAAACCAGATTCTTGCGGATGCGGCCGACCAGACAGTCATCCTTGCCGGTGGTGTCCAACGGCACAGGGAACTGCATGTTGGCGGGATCATCCATCAATTGCACACCCGGCTTGCCGGCATAAGCGGCACGAGCAGCCTCGACATCGACCGCTTGCTCGAACTGGGCGGTGATCGAAACCGAGTGCGACCGCATCACCGGCACACGCACGCAGGTGCAGGAAACCCGCAACTCGGGAAGACCCATGATCTTGCGCCCTTCGTTGAGCATCTTGAGCTCCTCCTTGGTGTAACCGTTGTCGGTAAAGACATCGACCTGCGGAATCACGTTGAAGGCGATCTGGCGGGGGTAGACACGCGGGCTGAACGGCTGATCGTTGGCCAGCGCCTTCATCTGCTCTTCCAGCTCGGCAATCCCTTGGGCACCGGACCCGGAAACCGCCTGGTAGGTCGAGGCGATGATCGAACGCAGGCCGAATCGCTCGTGCAGCGGCGCCAAGGCCATCAGCGAAATGATCGTCGTGCAGTTCGGGTTGGCGATGATGTTGCGGGGGCGGACCTTGGCGGCCTCGGGATTGATTTCAGGCACCACCAGCGGCACGTCGGCATCCATCCGGAAGGCCGACGAGTTGTCGATGACCACCGCGCCGGCAGCTGCGGCGGAAGGGGCGAATTCCTTGGAAATGCCACCACCCGCGCTGAACAGGGCGATATCCACACCGGCGAACGAATCATGGGTGAGCTCCTCGACCACCAGCTGCTCGCCGCGGAACGAAACCGGTTTGCCGGCCGAGCGGGCCGAAGCCAGCAATCTGAGCTTTCCGAGCGGGAAATTCCGCTGCTCGAGACAAAGAAGCATTTCCACGCCGACGGCTCCCGTCGCGCCTACAATTGCCACAGTGGGTTGGTTCATTTGGGGTAAATCGGTCCTCGTGACCGGGCGCGCACCATAGCGGGTTCGGGCCTGCTGGCAAATGAATCGTGCGGGCACCCGTCGGAGCCCGCAAAATCCGCCCAAAAAACCCGCAATTTTTCAGAAAGCACGCTTGCGGCACGGGGCTGGGAGTCACATAGTCCGGCCGCACCCGCCGGAGCTTGCGCTGACCCGCGTCCGGCCCTTCCCAGAAGCCATGAGCGACACACCTTCGGCGACCGCCAAACTGCCCCGGGACCTGGCAGCGGAAAAAGGCCTCGTGAATGTCCAGATCGACGGGGTCTGGCACCAGTTTCCCAAAGGCACACGGATGATCGAAGCCTGCCGCCAGACCGGCACCATCGTCCCCCACTACTGCTACCACCCGAAGCTCAGCTCACCCGGCAACTGCCGCATGTGCATGGTGCAAATGGGCATGCCGCCGCGACCCGCACCCGGGCAGGAACCGCAGGTCGACGCCGACGGTTACCAAGCGATCCAGTGGATGCCACGGCCGGTCATCGCCTGCGCCAATACGGTGGCGGAAAACATGGGCATCCGCACCAGCGGCGAACTGATCGAAAAATGCCGCGAGGGCGTGATGGAATTCCTGCTCATCAACCACCCGCTCGACTGCCCGATCTGCGACCAGGCCGGCGAATGCCGATTGCAGGAACACTCGGTCGAACACGGACGCGGCAGCTCACGTTTCGTCGACATGAAGGTGAAAAAGCCGAAGAATGTCGAGATCGGCCCGCGCGTGCGCCTCGACGACGAACGCTGCATCATGTGCAGCCGCTGCATCCGCTTCATGGATGAAGTCGCCGGCGATCCGGTCCTCGGCTTCACCCAGCGCGGTACCCACACCACCCTCACCGTCCACCCGGACCGCATCCTCGACTCCAACTACTCCCTCAACACCGTCGACCTCTGCCCGGTCGGCGCGCTGACCAGCAATGATTTCCGCTTCCAGATGCGGGTCTGGTTCCTCAAGGAAACCCCGAGCATCGACGTCAACTGCGGCACCGGCAGCAACATCACGATCTGGACCCGCGGCAACAAGATCCACCGCATCACGCCGCGCCAGAACAACGAGGTCAACTCGTGCTGGATGCCCGACTCGCACCGGCTCAACTTCCACTTCATCGACAGCGAGAGCCGCTTCACCGAACCGCTCATCAAGCAGCACGCGCAACACGCTGCGACCGGTTGGCAGGAATCACTCGGACTCATCACCGCCAAACTCAAGGAGGTCGCGGCCGACGAAGTCGCCATCATCGCCTCGGCGCGGATGACCAACGAGGAATTGTTCCTCGTCCGTGCGCTCGCCGAAAAGGTCGGCACCAAACAACTGTCTTTGGTCCCTCGCATGCAGGAGCCCGACAACCTGCTGGTCGCCGCCGACCGCAATCCGAACACCACCGGCGCCAAGCTGATCCTCGACACCCAGGACCCTTACGCCAAACTCAACGGCATCCACGACGCGGTGCGCAACGGCAGCATCAAGGTGCTGCTGGTCTTCGGCGAGGACCTGATCACCGACGCCGGATTCCACTACTCGGATCTCGCCAAGGTCGAACTGCTGGTCCAGGCGCACACCAACGCCAACCCGACCGCCCTCGCCGCCCATCTCGTCCTGCCGACCGCCGCATTCGCCGAAAAACGCGGCTCGATGGTCAACCTCGCCGGCCGCCTGCAACGGCTCA
>JACCDY010785519.1_pt1 | contig 30925 bp, 25 predicted proteins | sample 7446391 | NCBI WGS metagenome assembly JACCDY01 (sample SAMN15323451, study PRJNA562643) | freshwater metagenome | isolation source: river surface water | place: USA:Blue River Watershed | collected 2017-08-18 | reverse complement strand
GGGCTTTGACGACCGCCTTTTCGCACTTCACGCTGCCGCCCATTTCCTTGAGGCGGGAGATCCGGTCGCTTTCCGAGCAACGCTTTTTCATCGACGCCGGGATGCTGGTGAAGCTGTTGGAGCCGCCCCAGTTCTGCGAGAACTCAAGGCTGTCGCCGAATTCAAGCGAGGGAGCATCGATTTCGACTTCCGGCACCGGGATGGTCACGTTGGTCGGCGCAGTGGTGGCGATGACTTTGGCCATCGAGGTGGAAGTCGGAGTCGGCTTGTTGTCGACGGTCTTCTTCGGCTTTTCCTCAGGCTTCGGTTCGGTATCCTCAGGAACCTCATAGGTCACCAGCACAGGAACCTCTTTGGGGATGAGGGGCAACAGGAACAGACCAAGCACCAGACCGATCAGGACGATCACGAGGATCGAGATGACGATGGAACTAATGGTCGAATTGCGGCGCTGTGCCTGGATGCGCGCCATGGCTTCGGGACTGAGTTGGGCGTGTAAGCTCATGGATTGGGGTGGCTTTTTGCAAATCGTAAGAATCCTTAAGCGATTTGCTAGCCAAAAATAGACTGATTGGATGAATTTGGATCATTTTAACCGACCCAGGGTCGAAAATTGTCCAAGTCATTGAAAATCAGTCCTCAGTGGGATCCATCCGCACTCGGCAGGAAGCGGTAGTAGACTTCCAGGGTCAGGGTGATGAGGGTGGTCCGGTAGGTCGGGGTTTTGATGCTGGGCGCCATTTTCGGCATTTTCCACGACCCGTCGCGCTCCTGGTTCTTGAGCAGTTCGTCGCGGATCATGTCGTTGTATTGATCCCATTCCCGGCCGCCGTGATTGATCATCGCTTGGGCGTCGTAGTAGTGGCCGTAGATGTCGGAGTGGCGCTCGTTGAACGCGAATTTGCTGTTCTGAGAGATGTATTCCACACCTTTGAGGGCGGCCTTCGATTTGCCCTTGCCCCAGATCTGCAGGCAGAGCACGCCGACGCCGGTGAGGTTGCGGTAGCCGGTCGTGGCGTTTTTCGGACCACTGCCGTTGGTGCTGTAGTTGAAACCGCCATCCGGAGTCTGGTGTTTTTCAAGACGAGTCAGAGCCTTGTCGATGCATTGTTTGAGGTTCTTCAACTTGATGCCGGAGTTGTCGACTGCCTTGAGTGCCTGCAGTTGCCAACCGATGATGGAGAGGTCGCCGTCACCCTTGTAGCCATATCCCCAACCGCCGTTGGGGCCTTGCTTGTCGACGATCAATTGACCGGCCTCTTTGACCACCTTTTCCAGATTGGGCACGTTGATGCGCAGCTCTTTGCAGAACGTGTAGGCCTCACCGAGTGCGTAGGTGCACACGGCGTGCTCATAGCTCCAGTGTTTGTTGCTGGAGTCGGTGGTCAGTTTGCCGTCGTTTTTCATGCCGACATCGACCAAGTACGTGATTGCCCTGAGCACGGTGTCGCCGTAGCGCGGTGATTTGGGGGTTTCGCAGTGGCCGAGGTAGGCGAGCAAGGCGAGGCCGGTCATGGCCGGTTGATACTTGTCATCCCAAGAGCCATCGCCGTTCTGGGTCTCCTGCAGGAAGTCGAGCGCCTTGACGACGGCCTTCTCGCACTTTTCGTTGCCACCGGCTTCCTTGAGACGCTCCATGCGCTCGCTCTGGGAGCAGCGCTTCTTCATCGAAACCGGGATGCTGGTGAAGCTGTTGTCACCGGCCCAGTTTTGCGCAAATTCGATGTTGTCGCCGAAATTGAGCGAGGGGGCCTCCATTTCCACTTCGGGCACCGGGATGAACACATTGGTCGGTGCGGTGGTGGCGATGACCTTGGTCATCGAGGTCGAGGTCGGGGTTGGCTTGCTGTCGATCGTCCGCTTGGGTTTCGGCTCAGGAGTCGGCTCGACTTCCTCGGGTATCTCGTAGGTGACCAATAACGGCACTTCCTTGGGAACCAGCGGCAGCAGGAACATGCCAAGGATCAAGCCGATCAGGATGATGGTCAGCATCGAGATGATGATGGAGCTGATCGTTGAGTTGCGACGCTGCGCCTGAAGGCGCGCGATCGCATCCGGGCTGAGTTGGGCGTGTAGGCTCATGATGGAAGGGGATTCTAGATAAGATATGTCCGATATTGGACATTTCCAATGGAATCGCCGTGAGAATTTCCAATTGAGCGTGACCGACCAATGGTCGATTTCGACCGCGCCAAGCCCGTATCAGGCCTGCTGACTCACGCGCTGGATGGGTGCCCGCGGATCAATGTGAACCGTCCGCGCTCGGCAGGAATCGGTAGTAGACTTCCAAGGTGAGCGTGATGAGGGCGGTACGATAGGTCGGGGTTTTGACGTTGGGGGTGAGCTTGGGCATTTTCCACGACCCGTCGCGTTCCTGATTCTCGAGCAGCTCGTCGCGGATCATCTGGTTGTATTGGTTCCACCCCTTGCCGCCGTGGTTGATCATGGCTTGGGCATCATAGTAGTGGCCATAGATGTCCGAGTGTTTCTGGTCGAACTCGAACTTGCTGTTTTTCGAGATGTATTCGACCCCCTTGAGGGCGGCTTTGGATTTGCCGTGGCCCCACACCTGCATGCAGAGGACGCCGACGCCGGAGAGGTTGCGGTAGCCGGTGGTGCCGTTTTTCGGACCGCTGCCATTGGTGCCGTAGTTGAAGCCACCATCCGGTGTCTGGTGTTTCTCCAAGCGGGTCATGGCTTTGTCGATGCATTCGCGGAGTTTTTTGAGTTTCACGCCCGAGTTGTCGACCGCCTTGAGGGCTTGGAGTTGCCAGCCGATGATGGAGAGGTCGCCATCGCCTTTGTAGGCATAGCCCCAGCCGCCGTTAGGACCTTGCTTGTCGACGATGATCTGACCGGCTTGTTTGACGACTTTTTCCAAGTTGGGAACCGGGCTCTTGGCCTGGGTGCACAAAGCATGGGCTTCGCCGAGAGCGTAGGTGGCAACGGCATGTTCATAGCTCCAGTGCTTATCGTTGGTGTCGCTGGTCAGCTTGCCGTCGTTTTTCAGGCCGAGATTGACCAGATAGCCAATGGCCCGGCCGACGGTGTCACCGTATTTCGGGGATTTCGGGGTTTCGCAGTGTCCGAGGTAGGCGAGCAGGACCAGGCCGGTCATCGCCGGTTGGTGTTGGTCGTCCCACGAGCCGTCGGCGTTCTGGGTTTCCTTGAGGAAGTCCAGTGCCTTGATGACCGCGTTTTCGCATTTGATGTTGCCGCCGGCCTCCTTGAGCCGACGCGTGCGGTTTTCCTGTGAGCAGCGGTCGCGCATCGGGCCATCGGGAATGATGGGTTTGAAGACTCTCGGGTCGATCGGGGAGATATCGCCGATCTGGCTGAGCAAGTCGTCGGAGACGCCGATGTTGATGTTGACGTCATCCGTGTCCGCGAGGTTGGGCAAGCTGACTGGGGTCGTGTTGATGGACTTGATGACATCGCTCCTTGAAATGTCCTTGGGCGGTGTCGGATGGTTGGGGACCCGTGGGCGGTGCTTGACTTCGGGGGTTTGCGGTGGGGCGGGTTTTTCGGTGGGGATGACGGTGATTCCGTCATCTTCAATTTTCTTCGTTTGGACCAACATGAAGGCTCCGAGAATCATGCCGATGAGGCAGATGGTGAGCATGGCGATGAGGATGGCGGAAATGGTGGAATTCCGCTTCTGCATTTGCATGCGTTGGCGGGCTTCTTCGCTGAGGTTGGCGTGTAGGCTCATATGGGACTCCGGGTTATCTCACCATAACCGATCAGGCCGCTGTTTGGCGAGATCAAACCACGATCCGCAGGACACGCGATCGCGTGGGGGTAACGAGCTCAGGTCGCCATGGGGCTGTGGCGGAATCGACGACGGGTATACCGGCCTTCGCGAGCCGCATCCCTGATGCGCCTGTCCTTACTCCTCCTCGAACTTGCGGGAGATCAGGTCGCCGATCGCTTCAATCGCCGCTTCGGCGTCCTCGCCCTCGGAGCTGACGATGATGACGGAGCCATGGCCGGCGGCCAGCATCATCAGTCCCATGATGCTCTTGCCATCCACTTCCTCACCATCCTTCTCGACAAAGATATCGGCCTGGAAGCGGTTCGCCGTTTTGACGAATTGAGCTGCCGGGCGGGCGTGGATGCCGAGCTTGTTGAGGATCGTGAATTCTTTCTTCGCCATGGGGTTTTCCGTGGAGGGGCTTCGGAAAGCTAGGAACTCGCATCGCGTCCTCCAAGGCAAAAATTTCACTGGATTCCAATTGCCGATGGGCATTGCCAAGCCGGACGGGGCAGGAAAGATTGGCCGTGGATGAGTAGCTGGACCGAACAGGAGATCCGCAAAGCCGCTTCCTGGAAAGCATTCAAGGATGGCAAGGACTTGTTTCTTGCCGGGGCGGTGACCCATGCCGAGGCGAATGATGCGGGTTGGCGTGGTGCGGTGGTTTCCGGGCGGCGTCCGCTGCGGGTGGCCGTGCAGTGGAATTCCGCCTCCGACGTCGTTTGTCGTTGTGCATGTCCGGCCAACCAGTCCTCTGGGGAATTCTGCCCGCATGCCGTGGCGGTGGCGATGGCCTTGCTGGGTGGTGACCGCACGGGCGAGCCCTTGACTTCTGCCGCCCCGCCGCAGCCGGTGCAACCGCTGTCGTGGTCGGTCCGTTTTGCTCCGAATTGGATGCAAACGCTGAGTCGGCACCAATTGTCGATCCGGCTCGAAGCGGTCGACAGGCAGCTGCATCCGGCGGACGAGCGCTTGACTGCCTGGGTGGATCGGCAGGCGCAGGGATCGATTCATGGGAAATGGCTGCAGCTCCGTGGCGCAGTGATGGATGATTTCATCTCGGCCATCGACGAGCATCCCGATCTCGCGGTTGAGGGTGCGGGTATGCTGTCCGTGTCCAAAGGAGCTCGTCTGGCTGTGCGCGATGCTGAGCCGGTCGATGGCGTCGTGCACATGGAAATGGTGCCGATGCCGCATCATGCACTGGGAGTGGGACAGGGGCTCTGGTTGCTGGGAGAAGGGGGGATGCAGGCGGTTGGCAGCCAGTGCGTTGCCCGCCAGAGACTGGAGCAGATGGGGGCATTGATTCGCACCGGACGCTTGTCCATCTCGGTGGCGGACTTGTTGCGGGATTTGCTGTCATGGCAGGATTGCTTGGATTTCGCCGAGGAGGGTTGGTTGCGTGGTCTGAGCTTTGTGGCAGTCGAGCCGGAGGTGCGTGTCGATCTCGATGTCCGAAAGGACAGGGTGCTGGCGCGGGTCCGCTTCAGGTATCCCGGTGGGGATTGGCAGATTGAAGGCGAGCTGCAGCCCCAGCTCGTCGGTCAGACGGTGCACTTGCGCAGCGATCCGGCGGAGCAGGCGGTGCTGGGCTGGATGACGAGGGCGGGTTTTGTCATGGATCCGGGTGGAACCGGCCAATGGTCGCTCGGTGGACAGGATGCCTTGGGTCGATTCTTGGCGGATCATCCATGGCCAGCGGCTTGGGCGCGGGTGGAGAGTCCGGCTTATGAAGCCTTCCGGAAGCGCGTCCGGGTTCTGCGGCCCTCATTGCAGCATCAAGCGAGTGGGGAGGACTGGTTGGACTTCCACATTCAAGTGGAGACCGACGATGGGACCCAGGTTGCGCCCGAGGAAGTGGGTCGCTACCTGCGTGGAACGGGGGGAACGAAAGCGTATTTAAGCGGGCAATGGAAGCAGACGTTTGAAACATTGATTGATGAGCTGGCTAGTCCCCTTGAATCCGGGACCTGGCGGGCGCGTGGTGCTGCCGCTGAAGTCTTCCGCGAATTATGTAAAAATGATTGTAAATCATCATTTATTAATGGTAAGCAAAACCTAATCAATGCGCCAATGCCACCCGCAATCGCTAGCGTTCTACGCCCCTATCAGCGACAGGGTGTCGATTGGATGTGGGGCCGTTTGGAGGCTTATCAGGGAGCGGTTTTGGCTGATGACATGGGTCTTGGCAAGACGTTGCAAACGATCGCTTTAGTGGAGTCTCTGATGGCTCAGGATGAGACTGGGGTCGCGTTGGTGGTGATGACCGCATCGCTGCTCGGCAACTGGCGGGCGGAGTGGCAGAAATTCGCGCCCGGGCGGCGGGTGCTTACCTTGCATGGGGCGGAGCGGGATTCGCTGCGGGATCAGGTGCGGCCTGGGACTGTGGTGCTGACGACCTACGGCACTTTGGGGCGGGATTTGGCCTGGCATTTGGGGCGGCGCTACCAGGTGGTCGTGGCGGATGAGGCGAGCCTGATGAGGAATCCGGACACGGATCTGGCCAAGGTTATGTTCAAGTTGGACGCGTCGAGGCGCTTGGCTTTGACCGGCACGCCGATGGAGAATGGGATCCGCGATTTGTGGTCGATTTTCCGTTTTGTGCAGCCCGGTTGGTTGGGGTCGAGGAAGGATTTCGAGGAGCGTTATCCGCTGACCGATGCCGGGGTTTTGCCTGCCGCGGTGATGGAGCGTTTGCGGTGGAGCTTGCGTCCGTTCCTGTTGCGGCGGACCAAGGAGGAGGTGGCGCCTGAATTGCCGGCGAAGTGGGTGATTGATGAGTTCTGCGATTTGTCTTCGCGTCAGCGTGCCGTGTATCGCGACTTGCTGGTGGCGGGGCGCGGGCAGCTCGAGAGCTTGCGGGATCGCGGGCAGGCTGCTGCGGCGCGGCTGCAGGTGCTGACCTTGCTGTTGCGGTTGCGGCAGAGTTGTGGCGACCTGGCTTTGTTGGATCGTGAGCGCTACGGTGATCTTGAGTTTGATCAGCGATCCGGCAAGTTGCTGCGCTTGATGGAAGTGCTTGATGAGGCGATGCAGGCGGGGCGGCGGGTGCTGGTGTTCAGTCAGTTTCGGGAGCAATTGTTGCGGATTGAGGAGTTGGTGAATGCGCGTGGCTGGCCGAGTTTGCGCTTGGACGGGCAGACGACGAAACGGCAAGCCTTGGTCGACCGGTTTCAGGCTGCGGACGGTCCGCCGTTGTTCCTGATCAGTCTGAAGGCTGGCGGCTACGGCTTGAATCTGACCGCTGCCGATATGGTGGTTCACGTCGACCCGTGGTGGAACCCGGCGGTGGAGGCACAGGCGACCGACCGCGCGCACCGGATCGGCCAGCTCAAGCCGGTGACGGTTTACCGTTTGCTGACCCGGGATACGGTGGAGCAGAAGGTGGTGGCGATGCAGGAGCGCAAGCGGGGCTTGGCCTCGCTGGTCGACGAAAGCGGCCAGGAATCGGCATCCGATTGGTCGTTTGGTGAGCTGGAGCAACTGCTGGCGGAGGTTTGAGTTGGCGGGGTGGGGGTGCCGATTTTCGGTGTGGCGCCGGCGATTCGGGCTTGCCTGCGGTCCGGCCGCTCTATTGACTTCCCCATGGCGGAGATTTCCCTAGGTCTTTCATTCGACGACGTGTTGCTGGTGCCGGCGATGAGCGCGGTTCTGCCCGGTGAATCGGACATCACCACGCATGTCACTTCAGGCATTCAATTGAACCTGCCGATCGTGTCCGCGGCGATGGACACCGTGTCGGAACATGATCTGGCGATCGCCCTGGCTCGCGAGGGTGGCATGGGAGTCATTCACCGCGCTTGTTCGATTGATGAGCAAGTGGCGATGGTGGCCAAGGTCAAGCGCTCGGAGAGCGCGGTGATCCTCAAACCCTTGACCGTGCGTTGTGAGGACACGATCGCCAAAGTGCGTGAAATCATGGAGCGCAACGGCTTCTCCGGTTTTCCGGTGCTCGACGCTGATGACAGGCTTGTCGGCATGGTTACCGGCCGAGATCTGCGCTATCTCGACAAGCCCGATGCCAAAGTGGCCGATGTGATGACACCGAAAGAGCGCCTGGTGACGGCCGCGCCGAATACGAGTCATGACGAAGCGCGCCGCATCCTCTATCAGAACCGCATCGAGAAACTGCCGCTGGTGCATCCCGATGGTCGGCTGGCCGGACTGATCACTGGCTCCGATATCGAGAAACGGATGACCTTCACCAACGCGGCCAAGGATGTGAATGGCCACCTGCGTTGTGGTGCGGCGGTTGGAGTCGGCCCGGATTGCATCGATCGCGGACGCGAATTGATTGCTGCTGGAGCAGACGCCTTGTTCATTGATGCTGCGACCGGTCACACCACCCGCATCATGGAGGTGGTGGAGAAGCTGAGGTCGCTGTCGGATGTGCCGGTCGTGGCTGGCAATGTGGTCACCGAGCAGGGCGCGAAGGATTTGGTGAAGGCCGGTGTCAGCGCCGTGAAAGTGGGTGTTGGTCCCGGCTCCATTTGTACGACCCGGGTGATTTCCGGTGTCGGCATGCCGCAGTTCACCGCGATTCAGAATGTGGCGCCGCATTGCCGCGAGCATGGCGTGAAGGTGATCGCCGACGGCGGCATCCGTTACTCCGGTGACATCGTCAAGGCGATCGCCGCCGGCGCCGATCTGGTGATGCTGGGTTCCTTGCTTGCGGGTACCCGCGAAAGCCCGGGTCAGACGGTTCATTACCAAGGCCGCCGTTTCAAGACCTACCGCGGCATGGGTTCGATCGGAGCCATGCAGAAAGGTTCGGGCGACCGTTATGGCCAGAACAGCTCCGGCAAGCTGGTCGCCGAAGGCGTGGAAGGCCGCGTGCCCTACAAGGGGCCGCTTGCCGATGTCATTTTCCAACTCATGGGCGGATTGAGGTCCGGCATGGGTTATGTCGGGGCCAGATCCTTGGCCGAGTTGCGTGAACGGGCCACCTTCGTCCGGGTGACTCCCGGCGGACTGCGTGAGAGCCATGTCCATGACATCGTGATCACCGAGGAACCGACCAACTACCAACCGCTCGGCTGATCGGGCTTGTCAAGCGGCAGTCACCCTGCGTGGAGTGTTCCCTCCACGGCTGCTCATCATTTATAGAACCTTCCATCCCATGCACGATTCCAATCACGTCGCCGTCATCGATTTCGGCTCGCAATACACCCAGTTGATCGTCCGCCGGGTGCGCGAGTTGGGCTATTTCGCCAAGCTTTACGCCATCGAGGAGTTTCCCGATATCGGCAAGCCGGGTGCGATCATTCTCTCCGGTGGTCCGAAGAGCACCAGTGATGTGGATGCACCGGATCTGGATTTCGACGCGTTGCGTGCTTTCGGCGTGCCGGTGCTGGGCGTGTGCTACGGCATGCAACTGCTCAACATCAAGTTCGGCGGCACCGTCGAGAAGAGCGACAAGCGTGAGTATGGTCCCGCCAGTCTGCATCCCGTCGAGTTCAACGGGCTTTACGAGGGGGTGTCCGAGGGTTCGCAGGTGTGGATGAGCCACTCCGACACCGTGAAGAATCTGCCCGAGTGCGCCCGGGTGATCGCCAAGAACCAGCATGGCACCCCGGTGTCCTTGCAATGGAGCGACCACTTCTGGGGCATTCAGTTCCATCCCGAAGTGACGCACAGCCACGAGGGCATGCGGATGCTGCACAATTTCCTGCTCCAGGCATCAGGGTTGCTGCCTTTCCGCATCGATGACCTCAAGCGCGAGATCATCGACGGCATCAAGAAGACCGTGGGCAACAAGCAGGTCGTCTGCGGCGTCTCCGGTGGTGTGGATAGCACCGTGCTGGCCGTGCTGCTTCACGCGGCGGGTGTCAACATGCGCGCGATTTTTGTCGACCACGGATTGATGCGCAAGGATGAGGGCGAGGAAGTGCGCAGCAATTTCCACCGCATGGGCGTGCCGATCGAGACTGTCGACTGCTCGGAGCGGTTCATGAAGGCTCTCGACGGTGTGGATGATCCCGAGAAGAAGCGGGTGATCATCGGCAACCTGTTCATCGATGTGTTCTGGGATGCGGTCGGCGATGCCGAGATGCTTGCCCAAGGCACCTTGTATCCGGACGTCATCGAGAGTGCTTCGAATGCCAAGTCGAAGGCATCGAAGATCAAGACCCACCACAACCGCGTGGACCGCATCCTCGAACTGCAGGCGCAGGGTAAGGTGCTCGAGCCGCTGGCTGAGTTGTTCAAAGATGAGGTGCGTGCGCTGGGAGCATCGCTGGGCATTGCCCATGACATCCTTCACCGTCATCCGTTTCCGGGACCCGGTCTGGCCGTGCGTTGTCCGGGCGTGGTCACCGAAGATCGGCTCAAGATCATCCGCGAGTGTGATGCGATTTTCATCGGCAAGCTCAAGGAGCACGGCTGGTATGACAAGGTGTGGCAGGCCTATGCCGGCCTGGTCCCGGTCAAAACCGTCGGCGTCAAGGGCGACGAGCGGAGCTACGAGTGGGCGATTTCGTTGCGTGCGGTGGTTTCCGAGGATGCGATGACTGCCGACTGGGTGGAGTTGCCGTCGCGTCTGCTGCGTGAGACCAGTCACCGGATCTTGAATGATGTGGCGGGGGTCAACCGGGTGCTCTACGACATCTCGACCAAGCCGCCGGCGAGCATCGAGTGGGAGTGAGTGGTTCGGAATCCGATTGCGGGTTCAGGAATCCGATTGCGGATTCAGGAATCCGATTGCGGATTGTGGGTGATGGCGTTTAAGTGTTGCCGTGACCGATGACTTTCCGCAGCCGAACCGCCTGACCGGCATCGCCAAAATCGTGGTGGTGCTGGCTTCGTTGGTGGTGTTGGTCTGGGGGCTCAAGGCAGCCGAGGACTTTTTTCTGCCGGTGTTGCTGGCATTCTTTGTCGCCACCGTCAGTTATCCGGTCACGCGTTGGCTGACCAAGCGACGGGTGCCGACATCGATCGCGGTGATGCTCACGGTGGTGGTTGATTTCGCTTTCATTGCGGGTATCGCCTTATTGGGGGTGGTGCTGGTGCAGGACCTGCAGAGCAAATGGAACCAGAAATACGCCGCGCAGATCTCGGAGCAAATCACCGAGACGTCACAGGGCTTGGCCGGAACGCTCGAGAGTTGGGGTGTGGAGGATGCCAACGAGAAGATCCGAACTGCAGTGGAGAGCAATTTGGCCAACCTGCAGCAGATCCGTTTTGAGCGCATCTGGGATTTCGGTACTGGTGTGCTCGGTCATGTGGTCGGATTTTTCGGCATCACGGTGATCTTCCTGATCCTGACGATCTTCATGTTGTATGAAGCCGACCGCTTTGGTTCCCGCTTGCAGGCGGTGAAGGTGGCCGACGGGCCTGACATCTCGCGCATGCTCAATGCGAGCAAGGACATCCAGCGCTATCTGGCGATCAAGACGGTGATCAGCCTGTGCACCGGCTTTCTCGCCGGTTTGCTATGCTGGGCTGCCGGACTCGATTTCTACCTGTTGTGGGGCATCATCGCATTTGCGCTGAACTTCATTCCGGTCATCGGTTCGCTGGTGGCCGGCGTGCCGCCGGTGATTCTGGCCCTGCTTGTCTATGGCGCGCCGAATGCGATCGTGGTGGCTGGAGGCTACCTGGTGATCAACAGCTTCCTTGGCAATTTCCTCGAGCCGATTCTGGTCGGTCGGCGTTTCGGGATTTCGACGCTGATTGTCCTGATCTCGGTGATGTTCTGGGGTTGGGTCTGGGGGCCTTTGGGCATGCTGCTCGCGGTGCCGCTGACCATGACGATCAAGGTCTTTCTGGATGGCAGTGATGAACTGCGCTGGATCGGGGTGGCGATGGGCACCAGCAAGACGGATCAAGCGGAGCCAATCACGACCCAATTGCAGATGACCGGCGAGGATCGGTCCGAGGAGCTTGCCGTCGAGAAAGCCGAGAGTTGACCGGCATCGGCAAGCCGCTGCCGGCTGATTTTTTCACTAGCCACGGGCGGAATGCCCGACATCTTTGGCCTACAGCGATGACGCGCTTTCAAAAACTCTCCGTGGCGGCACTGGTTTCGGTGCTCTTGTTGATGTTTGTCGGCGCCATCGTCCGGGTGACGGGATCCGGCATGGGCTGTCCGGACTGGCCGACCTGCTGGGGCTGTCTGATTCCGCCGACCTCGGTTGATCAGGTCGATTTCTCCAAACTGCCGATTGAGAAATTCCAGAGCAAGGCCGAGCGCATGGGGCGGGATCCCTCGAAGATCACCGAGGAGTCCTTGCGTGCGGAGTTCAACCCGCGCCATGTGTGGACGGAGTTCATCAACCGGCTGTTTGCCTTGCCGGTGGGGTTCTTTTCACTCGCCACCTTCATTGCCGCCTTCTGGCAGCGAGGCAGTCGACCATGGGTGTTCTGGATGGCCTTCGCATCGTTTGTCGTCGTGCTGCTCAACGCCTGGATGGGGGCGCGGGTGGTTTACAGCGGCTTGAAACCAGGTGTCCTGACCACCCACCTCGCACTGGCGATGGCCTTGACCGGAATGTTGGTTTACTGCGCCTGGAGGGGGTGTGCTCAGCCGTGGAGGATCCAAGCGTCACCCGGGAAGTCACTTGGTCCCTTGCGCTGGGCGGTGTGGTTGCTGCTGGTGACCGTGGTCGCGGAGGGGATTCTTGGTGCCCAGGTGCGGGAGTTGACCGATGAGATGGCCAAGTTCCACCAGAACATGCCACGAGAGCAATGGATTCATGAGCTCGAGGAATCGTGGCTTTACCTGATTCATCGGAGTTTTTCCTGGGTCATCCTCCTGCTCGCCGTTTTCTGCTGGTGGCAGTCACGCCAGCGGCGGCAGGGCGGGGTCGGCAAGGTCGAGCATGCTGTCCATGGCTTGATCTGGCTGCAGATGGGGCTTGGAGTGATCATGGCTCAGATCCACATCTACTCCTGGGTCCAGGTCCTCCATGTCGGGTTGGCGGCGGTCCTCTTGACCCTGCTCTGGCTGTGGTGTTTTGGCCTGTCCGGGGACCGATCCGCGGCAGCCGGGCCCAGCTCGAATTGAGTGCTGCCAGCCCCGAGAATTCAGGGTTTTTCGCTTTTTGCACTCGTCAGCATCCGATTGCTGGTCTAGGGTTTACGCAGATTTCAGGCAGTGATTGTGTAAAACTTGGCACGGGTGCTGCTTTTCTGGATCATACCCATCAATAATCCACCCAACTTATGAAAAAAATCGAAGCGATCATCAAACCGTTCAAGCTTGAAGAAGTCAAGGAGGCCCTCGCCGAGGTGGGTGTGCAAGGAATGACTGTCACGGAAGTCAAAGGATTCGGCCGTCAGAAGGGCCACACCGAGATTTACCGCGGTTCCGAATACACCGTCGACTTTCTTCCCAAAGTGAAGATCGAGATCATTGTGGATGACGATCAGGCTGACGGCGTTGCCGAAGTGATCGTGAAGAGCGCCAACACCGGCAAGATCGGCGACGGTAAGGTCTTCATTTCCGCGGTGGAGCAAGCGATCCGCATCCGCACCGGTGAGACCGGTCCTTCCGCGGTTGCCGTGAACTGACCCTTTCTTTTGGAGTTTCCGTTATCAAGCCAGTGACCTCCTCCAGGTCACTGGCTTTTTTCGTTTCGGATTGTCTGAGCTGGGGTCTTGGTTTTAACCCCAGAACAGAAATTGAACCACGGATTACACGGATTGGCACGGATGATGAAGAGATTCTCGGAATGATGCCCAAACCGGCTTGTTGCGTTCCATAATCCTTAAAATCCGTGGTCAAAAACCGATGCATAGTCTCTGCAACTTCGGTATTGGTGTTTAACGACCTGCACAGCGCCAGTCCGTAAAGGCGGTTCCGAGGTATTCGGCGCAGATGCTGGGCGTCAGTGATTCTTCGGAATGGGGCCCGTGCCAGATGGCCAGCTCAGCGGCCCGCCCGCAGAGCCATGCGCCGAGTGTGGCTGCATTGCAGGGCTCGTGGCCAGCGGCCAATTGACTGCCGATGACTCCGGCAAGCAGGTCGCCTTGGCCGGCGCAGGCCATGCCTGAGTTGCCGGTCGGATTGCTCCACGGGCCATGCGATGATGAGCCAACCAGGGTGCGTGTGCCCTTGAGCAGCAGTGTGCATGGATGCTGTGTGCGGAATTGTGCGTGGGCTTGCTCGCGGGTAAGGCTGCTGGCACCAGGCATCAGCCGTTCGAATTCACCCGGGTGCGGGGTGATCACGTGGCGGTGGCTGAGTCTTCCGAGTTGCCCATGTGCGGCGATGCAGTTGAGTGCATCGGCATCGATGACGGTGGGCAGCTCGGACTTGCTGATCCATTCGAAGAGTTCATTTGCGGCAGCATCATTCAGCGGGCCGAGCCCACAGCCGACGACGCGGGATCGGGCAGCGGGATCGACGATGCTGCGGATGTGGTCGTAGGGTCTGACGATCACTTCCGGTGGGCATTTTGAACAGACCTGCGAGTGGATCGATTGTGGCACGTCGAGAATCACCATGCCGGCGCCGCTGCGGAGGGCGCCGATCGCGGCGATGACGGCGGCCCCGGGGTAGGTGGTAGAGCCGGCGAGGATCTGGACGCGTCCGGCGCTGGTTTTGTGAAGGGTGTGAGGGCGGCGGGTTTCTAGCTGATGGGTTTGAGGGCAGAATAAATCGCCTTGGTGGGTGCCGGAGCGGCGCAAGGGCTCGACCGGAACCAGTGCCAGTGCACCGGTGTGGCTGGCGGCGGATTCACGGATGAGACCGATCTTTGCATTGCCGATCATGAACGTGATGTCGGCAGTAACGGCGCCGATAGCGGCTTCGCCGGTATCGGCATCCAATCCGGATGGAATGTCGATGGCTGCAATGTGCGCACCGTGATGGCGACGCAGGCTGGTCATTTCCTCGGCCAGCTCAATCAGTGGTGTCCGCAGTGGCCCGCGGGCGCCGGTTCCGATCAATCCATCAAGCAGCAAGAGCGGACTGCCATCGCCCGGGGTTGCGGCATGCGCCCATGGTGAAATTCCACCGGCGTGTTGCTGAGTCAGGCTGGCGCAGTGTTCCAGCGGCCATGCGTTGCGGTAGGCGATGGTCCAGTGGTATTGCTGTTTGAGGATGTGCAGTGCGATCAACGTGTCGCCGGCATTGTGTCCTTTGCCAATGTAGCCGACGGCGGTTCCCGGTCTGGGAAATTGTCGTCCGATCGCGTGGCCCAGTGATTCACCGGCCAGTTGCATCAGTGTTGCCTCGGTCCAGCCAGCTGCGATGGCGGCCTGCTCGGCCTCCAGCATTTCAGCCACGCTGACAGCACTCATGTAAGCAAGCTAATGCGGTTAGAGGCGCGATGCAGCCAGAAAAGCAAGATCCGTGAGAAATTGCCGGATGGCTCAACCCGAGCGGCGGAATCGCTGGATCCCTTCGGCAATGCCACGTGCGACTCCTTCACGGTAATACGCGGACTTCATGCGTGCGCGTTCCGTCGAGTTGCTGATGAAGCCACCTTCGACAAGGATGGCAGGCATCTTGGTATTGCGGATCACGTAAAATCGGCTGTATTTGGCACCGCGGTCTTCGGTGCGGGTGTAGCGCACCATGCTGCGTTGCACGTAGCTTGCGAGAGTGCGGCCGGAAGGGGTGTAGTAGAAGGTCTCGGTTCCCGAGACGTCGCGCTTCCAAGTGTAGTTGTAGTGCACGCTGACAAAGATCGCGTTGCGATAGCTGTTGGCGATGCGGCAGCGTTCCGGCAGGGAGATGAACACATCGCTGCGGCGGGTCATCACCGTGCGGTAGCCCATGGTCTTGAGGGCGCTCTCGAGACGATATGCGGTATCGAGAGCCAAATGCTTTTCATACACCTTGCCATAGTTGCCACCCTTGTCACGACCGCCGTGACCCGCATCGATCACGACCGTGCTGAAGCTGGCTGCATGCGCCAGAGGCGCCGCAAACAAGGCGGTCAGCAGGGTGATTCGTAGGAGGACAGTACGCATGGGCTCAAAGAATAGCGGAGCAACGGTATACAAAACTTGAGATTTCTTAAGGAATGTAAAGTAAATTTTTCAAAAATCCCGGATTTCCAAGCATCAGAACCCTTCAGGAATCGTTGGTCGGTCGGTGATCCGGTGGACTTTTGCCCGTTGTTTGGCGATGGCAACCGGATCATGGATGATGCTGTTGGTGACCAGAATTTCGCCATTCGGCAGGGTTTTGAGTGCCGGGTCGCCCACGCTGGCCCGTTTGTGGATGGTGCGGTCGGCGATGTTGCCATGGGGGTCGATGGCGTAGTGGAGCCACATCGATGGGGTGCAGAGGAAAAGCACGTGCATTTGTTGCGCTTGGTCGACGGAGACTTGCGGATTGCGGATCGACAGGGTTTCGCCAAGCGGGAAGGTGCGGATGAGTTGGCCGGTCTTGCTGTCCTCGACTTGTGCGTAGAGGAGGGTGGTTTCATTGGTGCGGAATTTCAGCAGGCGGAATTCGCGGGTGGTTTTGCTGGGGCCGATGTTGCCGACTTTCTGGTTCCAGTAGAGACGGCCGTCGCGTTGCTCGAAAAACACCTTGTTGGTGGAGCTGCCCTCGGTCTGGCTGTTGGATGGGCGGATCACGGCATAGGCGGTGAAGTTGCCTGCCTGTTCGAGGATGAAGTGTTCGGAGAGGTCAACCTGCCGGGCCATCGTTTGTCCGGGTTCGATGCGGACGGGCCCCAGCATATCAGCGGACTTGATGTTGACGGAGGTGCCGTTGCTGGTCTTGACGATGAAGCTGAGCCAGGGGATGCGGCCGCTGGGCTGGAGCGTCTGGACCTGGCCGCTGTGGTTGGTGATCTTGACCACGACGACCACGGGTTCGCCGATCACGTGCTGACGTTTGGCAAGCTGCAGGGTGGCTGCGAATTGGGCCGCTGCCGGCAGGGCGAGCCAGCTGCCGAGGATGGCGCTGAGGGTCAGGAATCGAATCATCACTGGCATCCATAGAGCATGGGGCCTGCCAAGGTCAATGCAAGGTGAAGATCGGCGATGCGGGATCCGGCTTGAGGCCCGGCTGCTCTGGTGTTTAGGATGGCGATATGGCTGAAACCGAAACCCTGCGGCTGCCGGCGCATTTCCAGCTGGAGCCGGAATTGATGGAACAATTGAGCGGCCGCCCTGGGCATCAGCGCTGCGTCGAGGGGGATGGCGAGTTGCTGTTGGTGGTCCACGAGGTGCCGATGCCGGGGATTCCCGAGCGGGATGCCCTGTTCTTCTGGAAGCAGCGGGATGGCCGATGGATGCAGTCGGGTGGGGAGGGGATCAGCGAGTTGGGGGATTTGCTCGATCGCTATGCCAAGGCGATTGATGAGCACGAGGAGACGATCGACAAGGTGGAGTCTGCGGCGGATTTGTTCGACGTGCTGCGTCACACCGCGCCGTTGTGCCGGTCGAGCCGCAACCTGGTGATGGCGCTGGAGCAAGTGCTCGCGATTGATCCGGATGATCGCCGGATGATCGGGTATCGCGACCGGGCGCGTGAAATCGAACGTGCGGCGGACTTGTTGAATACCGATGGCAAAATGGCGCTGGAGTTCCTGCAGGCTGAGCGTTCCGAGCAGCACGCGCGGGCGAGTGCCCGATTGAACCGGATTGCATTCCGGCTCAACCTGCTGGCCGGATTCTTCCTGCCCTTGGTCGCGCTGGCGGGATTGTTCGGAATGAACGTCGATCTGCCGGCATCTGCCAGGTCGATGTTCTGGATGATCCTGCTCGCCGGCCTGATGGTCGGGGGTGTGTTGCTATACCTGGTCGGACGCAAGACCGGCAAGCGAGCGGATTTCGAGGAAGACTGAGGCGATGCTCAGGGGATCGACGGCACTTTGACGGCGGTGTCGGTTTCGGCGTTGTAGTCGACACCGTCGAGACCGAAGCCGAAAAGACGCAGGAAGCTCGATTGGTAGCCTTCGAGGTCGGCGAGGTCGCTGAGGTTCTCGCTGCAGACTTTTTCCCAATTCATCATCACCGCTTGTTGAACCGGTGCGGCCATTTCCCAATCATCCAGACGGATGCGTCCTTGCTCATCCGGCTGCGGGTCATGCAGACGCTCGCGGAACAGGCGGTCCATTTGTTCGATGCAGTCTTCGTGGGTGCCTTCGGCCTTCATCACCTTGTAGAGCAGTGAGATGTAGAGAGGAACCACCGGGATGGCGGAGCTCGCTTGAGTGACCAGCGCCTTGTTCACCGAGACCCAGGCTTTGCCGTTGATCGGTGCCAGTTTGGTGTCGAGCTTTGCCTGCACGCGTTCGAGATCCTCCTTGGCCTTGCCGATGGTGCCGTTCTTGTAGATCGGCCAGGTGAGTTCGGGTCCGATGTAGGAGTAGGCAAAGGTCTGTGTGCCTTCGGCGAGGAGATTGGCTTCAAGCAGCGCGTCGATCCACATTTCCCAGTCCTCGCCGCCCATCACGGCGACCGTCTGGGCGACATCATCGCCTTCGGCAGGTTCGATGGTGACGGTGTCGACCACGCCGGTGGTGGTGTTGAGGTTCTTTTGGGTGTAGGACTGGCCGATCGGTTTGAGGACGGACTTGTAGGTTTCACCGGATTTCGGGTGTGTCCGGCGCGGCGATGCCAGGCTGTAGACGACGCAATCGACTTGGCCGAGGTCGCTTTTGATGGCTTCGATCACGGCGGCCTTCATCTCATCGGAGAAGGCGTCGCCATTGAACGAACGGGCGTAGAGACCGGCGGCTTTCGCTTCGTTTTCGAAAGCGGTCGAGTTGTACCAGCCGGCGGTGCCGCATTTCGTTTCTTCGCCGGGTTTTTCGAAGAACACGCCGATGGTGGCGGCGTTGGAGCCGAAAGCCGCGGCGATGCGCGAGGCGAGTCCGTATCCGGTGGAGGAACCGACCACGAGCACCTTCTTCGGTCCCTTGGCGATCGGTCCACGGTTTTTGACGATGGCGATTTGTTCGGCCACATGTTTGGCGCAGCCATCGGGGTGGGCGGTGGTGCAGATGAATCCACGGATTTTCGGAGCGACGATCATGGGCGAGAGGTTACCGTCCGGACGACCTGTGGCAACCCTGATTTATTTCACCCGCCCGGTGTTTTCGGATTTACCATCGTGAGTCCGTGGCCCCATGGTGACGGAGTTCAATTTTCAACCGTTATGGACTGGTATTACGCAAAAAACGGGGCCCAGAGCGGACCGGTATCGACTGAGGAATTGCGGGCCAAGATGGCTGCCGGCGAGATTCGTGGCAGTGAAATGGTTTGGCGGGAGGGCATGAGCGAGTGGAAGCCGGCATCGACCGTTGCCGAATTGTCGCAGCAAGCGATCCATGGTGGCGCTGCCGTGCCGTCATCGCCACCATCGGTGTTTCAGGCCGCTCCGGCCGCCTATCCCTATCCGGTTGCCAAAAGGACCTCGGGGCTGGCCATCGCCAGCCTGGTTTGTGGTGTAATCGGCCTGTTGGGGTTTTTCCTTTGTTTTCTGCCGTGCATTGTATCGATCGGTGCGGTGATTTGTGGGCATCTGGCACTGCGCGACATCAAGCGCAGCCCGGAATCGTTCGAGGGTAGGGGCTTGGCCATCGGTGGTCTGGTCTGCGGCTACCTGACGATCCTGGTGGTGGTTATCGGCATTGTATTCGTGGGCGCGGGGGCCATGTTGAGCAAGCCTACCATCCATGGGGAATTTGGGCCGACCATCGAACAGCCGCAGGGCGAGCCGTTTTCCGAATCCGTTCCGGCCCCATCGGTGGAAGCCTACGATTGAAGCATTGGCCCTTTGGACAAGCGATTGGGGATCAGCGGGTTCCTGATCTTTGATGGATGGATCGCTTGCCGCGGCCACTGCGACTTGCCCAGCCAGGCATGCCGTCTGCGGGTGTCGCCGAAGAGTCCGCATCACCCGAAGTGAGCCTTGCCGGCTGGCGGGACAGCGGTTAAGGGCAGTCATGCCATTGCTGCTGGGAGTCAATCTGGACCATGTCGCCACCTTGCGTCAGGCGCGTTATGCCGCCGATCCGACGCAGCACAATGCCGAGCCGTGTCCGGTGCAGGCCGGTCATGATGCGTTGGCGGGTGGGGCGGATTCGTTGACGATCCATGTGCGGGCCGACCGCAGGCACATGCAGGACGCCGATGCCTTCCGCATCCGTGCCGAGGTGCCGCTGCCCCTGAATCTGGAGATGGGCGTGACCGAGGAAATGATGGATCTGGCACTGCGCTTGATGCCGGATTTCGTCTGCATGGTGCCGGAGACTCGGGAGGAGATCACGACCGAGGGTGGTTTGGATGTGCGGACGCATTTCGACAAGGTGGGTGCTGCCGTCGATCGGATGCAGCAGCGCGGGATCAAGGTGAGCCTGTTCATCAATCCGGATCTGGAGCAGATCGAGGCCAGTCTGCGCACCGGTGCCGAGATGGTCGAGCTGCATACCGGTTGCTTCGCCAATGCGCTCGGTGTTGCGGTGGACGCCGAGGTGAAGCGTCTGGCTGATGCGGCGGTGGCTGCGCATGCCGGTGGCCTGCAGGTGAATGCCGGCCACGGGATCAATTACCAAAACCTTGTCCGCTTGAACGAGGTGCCGCACCTCACCGAATACAACATCGGCCATAGCATCGTATCGCGTGCGATGCGTGTCGGTTTGCAGTCGGCGGTCGCCGAGATGAAGTCCTTGATGCAATCCTACCCCGGCTAGCATGTCAGTATTCGGAATCGGCATTGATGTGGTGGAGGTGGCGCGGATCGCGGCAGCCGTCGAAAAGCATGGCGACGTGTATCTCGACAAGATCTTCACGCCGGCCGAGAGGGCGTATTGCGAGCAGCAGCATCGTCCTGCCGAGCATTTTGCCGCCCGCTTCGCCGCCAAGGAGGCCGTAGCCAAGGCCTTGGGAACGGGGATCGGCAAGCATGCCGGTCTGCATGACCTCGAAGTCGGGCGCGACGAGGCCGGTGCCCCGAAGATGATTCTTCACGGGGCGGCCAAAGACTTTGCCAAAAGCCGCGGAATCCTTCAGGTTTTCATCAGTCTCACCCATACCGGTGCCTATGCCGCTGCCAATGCGGTGGCGGTGACCGGTGCTTGAGCAAGTGCCTTACCGACCTCACCCATGATCCGTCCCCGTCGCAACCGCCGCACGCCGGCCATCCGCTCGATGGTCCGGGAAACGATCCTTTCGCCTGCCGATTTCATCCTGCCGATGTTCCTGCATGAGGATGCGGTGGACACGCCGATCGAGTCGATGCCCGGTGTCACCCGTTGGTCGTTGAAGAGTCTGGTGCGTGAAGCGGGCGAAGCGCATGCGCTGGGGATTCCAGCGGTGGTGTTGTTTCCCAAGATTGAGGAATCGCTGAAGACACCGAGTGCCGCCGAGTGCCACAATCCGTCGGGCTTGGTTCCGCGCGCGATTGAAGCGCTCAAGAAGGCGCACCCGACCTTGTGCGTCATCACCGACGTCGCGCTCGATCCCTACAATGCGGATGGTCACGATGGTATCGTGCGCCGTGATGCCGGTGGTGGTCTGACGATCCTCAATGATGAAACCGTCGAAGTGCTTTGCCAGCAGGCATTGTGTCATGCGCGGGCCGGGGCGGACATCGTCGCGCCGTCGGACATGATGGACGGCCGTGTGGGGGCGATCCGCGAGGTGCTCGACGAGGAAGGATTCACGCAGGTGTCGATCATGAGTTACACCGCGAAGTATGCTTCCGCGTTGTATGGGCCATTCCGTGGCGCCTTGGATTCCGCGCCGAAGGAGGGCGACAAGAAGACTTACCAGATGGACCCCGCCAATGCGGTGGAAGCGCTGCGCGAAACCCTGCTGGATGAAGCCGAGGGGGCGGATGTGCTGATGGTCAAGCCGGCCAGCTATTACCTCGATGTGATCGCCAAGATGCAGGAAAACACGACCCTGCCGGTGGCGGCGTATCAGGTGAGCGGGGAATACCTGATGATCAAGGCGGCAGCCTCCGGTGGCTGGCTCGATGAAAAGGCGGTGGTTCTGGAGTCGTTGGTGTCGATCAAGCGTGCTGGGGCATCGATGATTCTGACCTATTTCGCCCGTCAGGCGGCGGAGTGGCTCAAGAAGGCTTGATATCTACAGCCTTTTCATCGCGTATCGACCACATGATCCGTCGTGTCATTTTGTGGTTGATGTTCCTTTCTGCGCCTTTGTGTGCGGATACGCGTCCGAACATCCTTTTTCTGTTTGCCGATGATTTGGGCCGCTACGCATCGGTCTACGCGGACCCGGCGAAGCCCTCGCCGAACGACATCATCAAGACCCCGGCATTCGACCGGATTGCCAAGGAGGGGGCCTTGTTCATGCAGGCATTCGTCTCCTCGCCATCCTGCACGCCCTGTCGTGGCTCGGTGTATACGGGGCGGCATTTCTTCCGCAATGGATCTTCATCGCAACTGCACATGCCGTGGGACAAGAGCACGGGGGTGCCGGATCCCTTTGACGAGGTGGTCGGCATGCCGATGACCTTGGCCAAGGCCGGATACCATATCGGGTTCAGCTACAAGTGGCACACCAAGCCGAGCCTGATCGGTGAAAAGGAGAACCGCTATCAGAAGCACGGCAGTCGTTTCCAAGGATTTTCCGGATACGTCAGCAAGCAAGCGGACAAGGAAAAGGCCAAGGAGGAAGTGTATGAGGAGGCGCGTGGGAATTTCCGCGACTTCCTGGCGAAGCGTCAACCCGGTCAGCCGTTCTTCTATTCCTTCAATCCCACCAACACCCACCGGCAATGGGTGAGGGGATCAGGCAAGGCATTGTGGGGTTTGGATCCCGGTCAACTGAAAGGCAAGTTGCCGCCGTTTCTTCCGGACAACGAAGTCATCCGCGAGGATGTTGCCGATTATCTGGGTGAGGCGATGGCCTTTGATGCCGGATGCGGGGCCTTGATCAAGATGCTTGAGGAGATGGGGGAGTTGGATAACACGCTGGTGGTGATCAGCGGTGACCACGGCATTCCGGGATTTCCGCGGGGCAAGACCAACGTGACTGATTTCGGTGCGGGCGTGCTGTTGGCGATGCGTTGGCCAAAGGGATTCGATGGGGGTAAGTGCATGGATCTTCCCGTCTCATTGGTGGATCTGGCGCCGACCTTTCTGGCTGCCGCTGGCCTGCAGTCGGTGGATGACCCGAATGGTCAGGACCTGCTGCCATTCCTCAAAAGTGATGGAAGCGGTGGTGCCGGCAGTGCTCCACGCGGCTGGGCCTTGATCGGCAAGGAACGTCACATCGATGTCGGGCCGGAGGGTTTTCTTCCGTATCCCGTGCGCGCCCTGCGGACGGCGGATCATCTCTATGTGATCAATTTCAAGCCTGAGCGTTGGCCCGCGGGTCAGCCGAACCAGGTGAGCAAGGAATCGGCACCGACTTTTGACGAGGTCGCGAAGAACACGCGGGCTTGTTATGGTGACATGGATGCGTCTCCGACCAAGGCCTGGCTTGTCGAGCACCGCAATGATCCGGAATTGCAGGAGGTGATGAGGCTGGCTTGGGAGAAGCGGCCCGGGGAGGAGCTTTACGACCTGAAGAAGGATCCACACCAGATGGTCAACCTCGCGGACGACCCCGCTTATGCTGGGATCAAATCCGCGCTGCGCAAGCAGTTGATGGATGAGTTGACGGCGAACAAGGACCCGCGTCTGGACAACGATGCCTTTGATCGCCCGCCTTATCTGGAGAAGAAGCGCAAGCCGTAGGGTTGACTGCTTATGGATGCCCTCTCGCGAGAGGGCGTGATCTGAGGGCGTCAGCTAAAGCCATGGCCGTCTGGCTAAGGGGGGCGCCGCATGGGTTCGAGGGGTCTGATTTGGGTTCCCTTGGGCCTTTCGTGGTTAATTTCAGGACGCCGCCTTTCCGCTTGCTTAGGGCCGTATGATCGGTCAATTTCCCGGCCCACCAAGGCGGCTTGGCGGAATTGGTAGACGCGCTCGACTCAAAATCGAGTTCTTCGGAGTGTGGGTTCGAGTCCCACAGCCGCTATTTTCTCATCAGGGGGCCCGATGCGGGCCCTGGCCCAGGCAACGGCATGTCGCACCCCCGCACCATCGGCATTATCGCAGGCAACGGCGTTTACCCCGCCACCTTCATCGAAGCGGCGCGACGCCAATGTCCGGGCGTGAAACTGGTGGTGGTTGCCTTCCATGGCGAGACCCGTCAGGAGACGGCGGAGATGGCCGATGCCGTGGAGTGGCTACGGGTCGGTCAATTGTCCAAGTTGATCAAGTTCTTCAAGCGCCAGGGGGCGAGCGAGGCGGTGATGATGGGACAGATTTCGCCGCGCAACCTGTTCGATCTGCGGCCGGATCTGCGGATCCTGATGATGCTGGCCCGGGTGAAGGAGCGCAATGCCGAGACGCTCTTCGGGGCGATCGCCGACGAATTGGCAAAAGATGGCATCACGGTGCTCAACGCGACGACGTTTCTTGAGGAATTGCTGCCAGCGGCGGGGTCAGTCTGCGGGCCAAAGTTTTCGAAGCGTCAGCTGGCGGATGCCGAGTTCGGGTTCCGCATCGCTAAGGAGAGCAGCAAGTTGGACATCGGTCAGAGTGTGGTGGTGCGTCATGGCACCGTGCTGGCGGTCGAGGCGTTTGAAGGCACCAACGCCTGCATCAAGCGCGGCGGTGAGCTGGGTCACCGCAAGGACGTGATGCTGGTGAAGGTGTCAAAACCGAATCAGGATTTCCGTTTTGATGTGCCGGTGATCGGGCCGCTGACGATCGAGAATTGTGTTGAAGCAGGCGTGTCGGCCATCGCGATCGAAGCGCGCAAGACGCTGTTGCTGGAAAAAGACAAGGTCGAGGCTCTTTGCAAGCAGCACGGTATCGGGGTGCATGCGGTGAGCTAAGAGCTCGTTTTTTTCATGGGGCGTGTGTCTGATTAACCACGGATGGACGCGGATGGACACGGATTAAAGAAGTAAGGAGGGATCATGGTCCGAACATGCATCCTCTTCACTACTGACCCATGACCCATTCTTCCTCACTTCTTCTTCGCGTTCTGCATCGCCTGTGAGAACCAGTCGTTGCTGGGCTGGCTGGACGGGCGCTGTGGCCGTTGGCCGCCGCCTTGTCGGCTGTCGCGGTCGCCGGGGGCGCTGCGGCGTTGCCCTTCGAGGTCGGGTTTCGATTTCATCGAGAGTCCGATGCGGTTGCGCTTGAGATCCACTTCCATCACCGTGACCTGGACTTTTTGTCCGACTTTCACGACTTCCGAGGCATCCTTGACGAAGTGATCGGCGAGTTGCGAGAGGTGGACCAAGCCGTCCTGGTGGACGCCGACGTCGACGAAGGCACCGAAGGCGGTGACATTGGTGACGATTCCAGGGAGTTTCATGCCGGGTTTGAGGTCGTCCGGTTTATCGACGCCTTCGGCGAACGAGAAGATCTCGAATTGCCGGCGCGGGTCGCGGCCGGGTTTCGAGAGTTCGTTGAGGATGTCCTGGAGGGTCGGCAGGCCGACCTCCGCGCTGACGTAGCGTTTGAGGTCGATTTTCTTGCGGGCGGCTTCGTCCTTGAGCAGGTCCTCGACCTGGCAGCCGACATCGTCGGCCATGCGTTCGACCAGGCTGTAGCGTTCCGGGTGGACGGCGGAGGAGTCCAGCGGGTGGGCGCCGCCGCGGACGCGGAGGAAGCCGGCGGCTTGTTCGAAGGCCTTTTCGCCGAGGCGCGGGACTTTCTTCAGTTGCTCGCGTGACGCGAAGGCACCGTTTTCGTTGCGCCATGCGACGATGTTTTCCGCCAGCGTGGCATTGAGACCTGAGACGTAGGACAGCAGTTGTTTCGATGCCGTGTTGAGTTCGACGCCAACGGCGTTGACGCAGGAGATCACGGTGTCATCCAGGCTGGTCTTGAGTGCGCGTTGGTCGACGTCGTGCTGGTATTGGCCGACGCCGATCGATTTCGGATCGATTTTCACCAACTCGGCGAGAGGGTCCATCAGGCGGCGGCCGATGGAAACCGCTCCGCGCACGGTGACGTCCTCGTTCGGGAATTCCTCGCGGGCGACGTCCGAGGCGGAATAGATCGAGGCACCGCTTTCGTTGACGACGATGATCGGCAGGGTGACCTTGAGTTTCTTCACGAACGCTTCCGTTTCGCGCGAGGCGGTGCCGTTGCCGATGGCGATCGCTTCGATCTCGTATTTCTTGAGCATGCCGACCAGTTCCACGGCGGCTTCGTACAGCTGGTTGTTCGATCCGGCGGTGCAGTAGAGCACCGTGTGGTGGAGCAGCTTGCCGGAGCGGTCGAGGACGACCGTCTTGCATCCGGTGCGGAATCCCGGGTCGATGGCCAGCAGGCGTTTTTCGCCGAGTGGTGAGGCGAGCAGTAGTTCGCGAAGGTTTTCGGCAAATACCGTGATGGCAGTTTCGTCGGCGCGCTTTTTCGCCGAGAGACGGGCTTCGGTTTCCATCGATGGCATCAGCAGGCGCTTGCAACCGTCCTGCACGGCCAGTGCAATGTGATCGTCGGCGGTGGTGGGTGCATCGGTTACCGAGTGCGTGGATTTGCAGAACAGCGGCAACGCGACTTGCACGATCCGGTCGACCGGCACCTCGATGCGCATGATGAGAAATCCTTCCTTCTCGCCGCGGCGGATGGCCAGCATGCGGTGGGACGGGATCGAGCGGATCGATTCACTCCATTCGAAATAGTCGCGGAATTTCTGGGCTTCGGTGTCCTCCTCCTTGCCATACATCACTTTCGAACTGACGGTGGCATCCTGTTCGTAGAGTTTGCGGACGAGGCCGCGAAGTTCAGCGTCGTCAGCGACGCGCTCGGCGATGATGTCGCGTGCGCCGGCAAGTGCCTCCTCGGCGGTGGTGACTTCCTTCTCGGGATCGACATACTTGGCGGCCTCGGCATCGGCCTGGAGTTTCGGGTTGGCGACCAGCCAATCGGCCAGCGGCGTGAGCCCGCGTTCGGCCGCTTTGGTGGCCCGCGTCTGACGCTTGGGGCGGAACGGGGCGAAGGTGTCCTCCAACGCGTTCATCGTCGTCGCGGCGTGGATTTTTTTCTGCAGTTCGGGGGTCAGCAGATTGCGTTCCTCGAGCGACTTGAGAATGGCCGAGCGGCGGGTGTCGAGCTCGGCGAGTTGCAGCATGCGGTCGCGGATGGTCGTGATCTGCACCTCATCGAGTGATCCCGTCTGTTCCTTCCGGTAGCGCGAGATGAAGGGAACCGTGGCTCCTTCGGCAATCAGTTTGGCGGTGGAAGTGACGGAGCTGAGTGAAATGCCCGTCTCGCGGGCGATGGATTCGAGGTGGTGTTGCATGAAAAGATGAAGAATGGTCAATGGTCAGCTGTCATCAGTCAACAGGAAGAGAGGCAGCGCCAACGAAACGGCTCAACTGCCGCTTATTCTGTTGACCGTTCCCTGCTGACCGCTGACTTCCCATTGACTCAACCTTGGTTGATCAACCACTCCTTCAGATCATCCGCACGGCTGCTCATGGCTGTCGCCACTTTCGGTTCGTTGGCAAGAATGGCGAGGCGTTCGGGGATGTTGACGCTGCCTTGTCCGAGTTCCTGTTGCATGACATCGGGGAATTTCGCCGGGTGGGCGGTTTCGAGCGTGATGGTGGCGGCGCCGGGATGGCTTTCGCGCCATGCTTTGGCGGCGAGCCAGCCGACGGCACCGTGCGGGTCGATCGTGTAGCCGTGCTTGGCCTTCACCTCACGGATGGCCGCGCGGGTTTCGGTGTCACTGAAGGCGAAGCCGCTGATGTGGGATTGGATCTCGCCCAGCGAACCGCCGAACAGTTCCTGCAGGCGGACGAAGTTCGAGGGTGCACCGACGTCCATGGCATTGGAGATGGTGGCGACGCTGGGGCGGGGTTGATAAATTCCTGAGGAGAGGAAGGCGGGGACGACGTCGTTGCAGTTGGTGGCGGCGACAAAGTGGTCGACCGGCAGTCCCAGTTTCATCGCGAGCAGGCCGGCGGTGAGATTGCCGAAATTGCCGGAGGGCACGACGAAGACCGGCTTCACACCATCGGCAAGCTGGCGGGCGGCATGGATGTAATAAAAACTCTGCGGCACCAGGCGGGCCAGGTTGATCGAGTTGGCCGAGGTCAAGTTGAGCCGTTCGGAAAGCTCGCGGTCGAGGAAGGCGGATTTCACCATCGTCTGGCAGTCGTCGAAGCTGCCGTCCACCTCGAGCGCGGTGATGTTGCCGCCGAGGGCGGTGAGTTGTTTTTCCTGCAGCCCCGAGACCTTGCCCTTCGGGTAGAGGATGACCACGCGGGTACCGGGGACGTGGTGGAATGCCGATGCGACCGCGCCGCCGGTGTCACCCGAGGTGGCGACCAGCACGGTGAGCAGGCGATCGTCGTCACGCGTCAACCAAGCCATCAGGCGAGCCATGAAACGGGCGCCGAAGTCCTTGAAGGCGAGCGTCGGCCCGTGGAAGAGTTCGAGAATGTGGTCGTTCTCGCCGATCGTCACCACCGGGGCATCGAAGGCGAGCGTGCCGTCGACGATCTCCTCGAGTTGTGCAGCGGGCACGTCCTCACCGAAGAAGGCTTTGGCCACGGCGTGACCGATCTCCTGAAAGCTGAGCGATCGGTACGATTGCCAGAACGTGTCGGGCAAGGTCGGGAGGGACTCCGGCATGTAGAGGCCGTTGTCAGCGGGCAGCGACCGCAGGATCGCCTCCTTCAGATCGACGCGCAGCGAGCGGTTGTTCGTGGAGTAGTACATCGAGGAGCTAAGAAATGTGAGTGAGGAGTGGTCTGCAGTCAGGAGTCATGGGTCAAGAGTCATGGGTGAGGCAGGAATGACGGAGCGACTCGATTGCCTCTCTTTACTCATGACCTTTGACTCATGACTCATGACTCCTTACCTTTGACTCAACTTTCGACGACGTGCACGCCGTGGGGGTTGATCATGGAGACGTAGGCCTGGCTGTTGATCGGGATGGCGGCAAAGACCTTGGTGATCGCATCGGCCGCCTTGCGGGCGGTTTCCTCACCTTCACAGAGCGCGAACACGGAGGGGCCGGCACCGGAAATCGAGAATCCGAGTGCACCGGCAGCGAGGGCGGCACGCTTCGCCTTGTAGAAATCCGGGATCAGTTTCTGGCGTCGCGGCTCGGCGATCACGTCGTGGATCGAGCGTGAAATCAAACCGTAGTCCTCCTGGATCAGTCCGCAGAGCAGGCCGCCGAGGTTGCCGATCTGTTGCGTGGCATTTTCGAGCGGGATCTCCTTGGGCAGGATTTCGCGGGCGACTTTCGTCAGGATCTCAATGTCCGGATGGACGACGGCGGCCCACAGGTTTTTCGGGGCTGGCAATTGCGAGACGTCGAGTTCCTGGTTCGAACGGATGAAGACGATGCCACCGAGCAGGCAGGGTGCCACGTTGTCGGCGTGCCAGGCGCCGTCGGCCGATGCTTCACCGGCCATCGCGAATGGCAGCAGTTGTTGTTTGCTGAGCGGCTCGCCGATCAGCTTGTTGACCGCGTAGGCACCGGCGACCGCGGACGCGGCGGACGATCCAAGACCGGAGCCGAAGGGCATCTTCTTGTGGATTTCCATCTCGATCGGGCGATCCGACATGCCGAGGTGTTTGAGCAGATCCAGTGCGGCCACGCCGGCGGTATTCTGCGATGGATTTTTCGGCAGTTTGCCGTCGTCACCGGTGATCTTGGTGATGTGCAACCCGGGTTTGGTGCCGTGGCGGACGACGATCTCGTCGCCGGGTGCATCGATGGCGAAGCCGAGCACGTCATAACCGCAGGCGACGTTGGCAACGGTGGCGGGGGCGAACACGCGGATTTCTTTTTGGTCAGGCATGATGGTTGAAAGTCAGAGTTAGAAAAACCAGCTGGTGCGCTTCTTGCGCTTGTAGCGGCCGTCGCCGACCGAGATTACTTCGATGTGCACCCGGGCGAGTCCTTTGTCATGGAATCCGAGTTGCTTGGCGGCGCGCGGGCTGACGTCGAGCAGTCGTCCGGGGATGAACGGCCCGCGGTCGTTGATGCGCAGTTTGACGCTTTCGCCGTTGGCGAGGTTGGTCACCTTGACCACGCAGGGCAGTGGCAGCGTCTTGTGGGCGCCGGAGACATCCCATGGCATCATTTTCTCGCCGATGGCGGTGACTCCGCGTTTGAGTCCGAACCAGCGGGTTTCGTCATACCAGGAAGCGGTGCCGGTCGCTTGGTATTCAAGTGCCTGGCTGACGCTCATCGGGTGGTAGCGAGCGCCGCGCACGGTGTACGGGCTCATTTTATACCCTTTGTAGCTGGAGCTGCAGCTGGCGATGGGCAGGAGGATGCACGCGATCAAGGCGAGACGGATTCCCGCGGACGTGGTGATGGCCTTCATGACGGGGGGTGGGCGGAGCCGTCCACGGCTGGGGTCATTCGCCGCGCTCGCGGATGAGCTGAAGGGTGGTCGCCACCTTGTCCTTCATCTCCTTGCCGGGCTTGAATTTCACCACCGCGCGGGCCGGGATGGGGACATCCTTGCCGGGGTCCTTCGGGTTGCGGCCGATTTTGGCCTTCATCTCCCGCACTTGGAATGCACCGAAATTGCGCATGACAACGGTGTCGCCGTGGGCGAGCGAATCGGTGATCTCGTCAATCAGGGTCTGGATCACTTCCAGGACATCCTGTTGGGTGAGGTCGATGCCTGTAGCTCCAAGCTTGTCGGTGATTTTGATGGCGAGTTCGCGCTTCGTGATCGTGGCCATGTTGGTGAGACGTCTGGGGATGGGGAATTTCGGATGCGGGCGGATTGAATAACCGTCCCGGGCCGTTTGTCCCGTCAAAAATTCATAAATTCCAACGAGTTATGAACTTTTTTCAGTCGTCGGTCGCGGATTCCCCGGATTGCCTGCCAAGAACGACGTCCGCGGTGCGGAAATGCATTTTGGCGGCCTTGGGCAATGCTTCGCCACCGCGCTCGGCGACGAGTTGGCGGGCGGCCTTGACCACCGCCTCGGATGCGCCCAATGGCAGGGTGATTCCGCACGCTTTTGAGGTGTCGTCGATCCAATTGATGAAGCGTTCGCGGGCGATGATCGAGGCGGCGGCCACGGCAACATCCGACTCACCCTTGGTTCGTTGATCGAGCTGGATCGGGATCTGTTTTTGCTTGAGGGCACGCAGCAGCACTTCGGGGCGGGCGAACTGGTCGCTCAAGGCGCGTGGGCAATCGGGTTTGGCGGCGTGGAGTTTTTCAATGACGCGGGCGTGGCCCCAGGCGAGCAAGCGGTTCAGGTTGCCGAAGGACCCGTACATCTCGTT
>JACCDY010706855.1_pt1 | contig 30977 bp, 44 predicted proteins | sample 7446391 | NCBI WGS metagenome assembly JACCDY01 (sample SAMN15323451, study PRJNA562643) | freshwater metagenome | isolation source: river surface water | place: USA:Blue River Watershed | collected 2017-08-18 | reverse complement strand
CATCGACGCAAGGAGAATCACAAAAGAAAAAGTGTGACGATGATGAAGAAGAATTTGTGTTTGCAGATGGAAATTGAAAGAATATTTAAAATATTCTTTCAAAAAATACGTAACAGAAATGACTACCGCAAAATATATCGAGTCGCTAACATCTGAACTAAAAAATGTTGAAGAGCAAATAACACATTGCAGGGCGCGTCTAGAACTTTTTAAGAATTGGCTAAAAGAAGCAGAAGAAGATAATCTTGAAGATTATGATAACCCTCAGTATAAGTATCATCTTTCAGAAAAGAACGCTTATCGTTCATTGATTGTTCAGCATGAAACACATAGGTCAATCATTCAAGGAATTCTTTTGCAATATGGAAAATAAAGAGAGAATGGCAACACATTCTCTCTAAAATTACATAACGATGGCGACTGAAAAGTTTACCATTAATTTGGTATATGTTGGTGAAGAATCCGATGAAGTTGAATCGGCATTACCACCATTACTTTCAACAGAAGGATTTTATGTAAAAATGGTGCTGTTTGAATACGATTTGATTTATGGTATTTTTAGTGTGATGCATAAGTATTCTAAAAAGTTTGTTCAAGAATTGAATACAGTTATTACTTCCATAGTTCTTCCGAAAGAATATTTGAATGTTGTTCTTGATTTTCGAACTCGAGAACGTCAAAAATGTTTTGAAGAAAATGAGAGAGCGTTTGATACAAAATGTGAAAAATATCTTGAATTGAAAGAGAAAAGTGATCGAGTGTTCATCGAAACGAATAAAGAATTACGACAAATGTTTTCAAACAATTCAACAATCAAAGATTTTCTAGGTACATCTTCGTTTGAAGGTACAAAGAAAAAAGTGTTTGATAACGGCACAGTACTGTGTGAGTATGAATATGTTTCATGAGAGAGAATGTGTTTCATTCTCTCCAAAATTACGTAACAATGGCAGACCAAAAAATATGTGACATATGTAAAATGCCGTTCCCATGCAAAACTCAGGAGTGTGCAGAAAGAAATAAGGAGTTTGCCGAACATCAAATGTCAATGAAAGCAAAAAAGTTTAAGGAAACAATAGAAGAGAGCGAACGGAGGATTCTATTTTTGTGGCGAAAAAAAATTCTACTTGAACGTTGCGATAAGATAATACAAAAATTTCATAGCAATCCATTACAGGATGCCGTTAAACTTAAAAAAGAAATACAAGATACTACTTTCGTATTTTGTTCTCTTACTCGTTTCGAGATGCGTCTACTTGAAATTGAATATAAGTGGGATTCTACAACTGATAATTTAATTAATTATCGTCGTAAAACTGACAAATGTAACAAAATGATAGATAATATTGACCAACGTCCTCTACCAACAGTATGTATCTTAAAAAGTTTCGGTGACATGTTTTTTATTCTTAAGAATCGTACTCGACACCTGTTTCGAGATGCATTAGATTTTATAGTTGATGAAGAAGGTTTCAATTTTATGTTTAATGAAGGAATGCGAATGCTGGCAATTCTTGAACGATGTTATGTTGAACCGAAATTTAAGCGTAATCCACCGACAATTGTTGGAGATTTTATCATTCCTGATGATTTATTGAACACAATCAAATACGAATATGATTTGCACATTAAAATTATAAGCCATCGCTAAAAGAGAGAGATGTTTAGCATCTCTCTCAAAAAGTACGTAACAATGTCTTCTCCTTCTTCTGAATTCAACGGATATTACGGAAGAGTTTCAACATATATTCTTTCTGGCGCATGTAAAGGAAGATTTTCAAATCACGTTCAGCTCTTTGCAACACAGGGGCAGGCGAAAGATTTCGTTTGCAATGTGCTTGCTGGTTCTGGTGAGTTTTATTTTTTAACACGAGAAGAAGCATCTAATATTTTTAATGAAATTCAGAATCTACGAATGCGTCCTCCATTCGGAGACACGTATTCATTCAAAAATGAAAGGATTCATACGGAATGTTCAGTATTCCCTTCCGAATTCTCTGGAGTAAATCACTATCCAGATTGGCGAAAGTTTTTAGAGGAAATGAAGCCAACTCCCAAAAAAGTGGTTCTAACCAAAAAAATTGAATCTCTTCCTAAAAAAGCAATTTTTCAAGATTCTTCTGATGACGATAGCGATTGTGAAGAAAAAAAGACTGAAACGCCTCCTAAAAAAGTGGTTCCTCAAAAGAAAAAGAACGATTTTTCTGATGACGATAGCGATTTTGATATTGGCATCACACCAGCTAATGTTGAAGAAGAGAAATACATCACGATTCAATGTTGGACATCAAAGAATGGGAACATGCCATGCTTCGAATTTTACACAGAAGCAAAAAATGTTGACAATCTGAAACGTGAGATCTGCGAGTTTCTTCTGAAAAACTATATTTCTCGTGGTAAAAAGATTTGTTTAGATTGGGCAGATCTTCGTTCACAATACAGTAAACGGTTTCCGACGCATACGTATATTACAGAATATGATTCGAAGAAATCAAAAACTTCTCTGAGTATTTCGATTAACTATCATACAGAAGAAATATCGTTTGAAGGATATCGACTTTCTACTTACAAAAAACTATTAGAATGTAAGAAAGAGGATAAATTTCCAGATAAAGATGCTGATATGTGGTATGATAATAATGATTCGGATGATGAATGTGAGTGGTATGGTGAAACAATTCTACATTCGAATTCTGCTGAGAATACAGCAAATCAAATCAGTTATCTTCTGCACTGCTACGGAAATCCGTTCTCTGAACAAGAGAAACGTCGTCTCTCAATTCTAACATATTTTGCACATTCACGTCAAATTCGCCGAGTCGGAGACATCTTCACAAATGAGAAAGTGAAAGATGAGTTCAAAGATGATATGGAAACATTAGACAAATTTAATGATTTTGTTGATGATAGGATTGTAGAAACTCGAAAATATGCTGGTTAAATATAAATATGAAGATACGTTTAAACGTATCTTCAAAAAGTACGTAACAGAAATGTCAGAAGAGAAATCTTTTCTTGAAATTGTACATGAACGTGCGTATCAAATGCATCGTGATATTGTGCCTCGATTGAATCGAGCTGCGCGAGATTCTGATATTGAAGATATTCGTTTTCGTCCAGAATCTCAAAAAGCGTTTGCCAGTCTCTGTGAAGCAAACATGCAAGCACTTCGTTTAATGGTGGAAATGAACGAGAAAATTGTGCAATTAAAACTTCTTTCTACTCCAACGAATCAACCATCGACACCTCAACAATCGAACCATGATACTGGAGGAGCAATTGCGCACGAATAAAAATGTAAGAATAATTAAATTATTCTTACATAACATACGTAACAGAAATGTTGCGCAAAAAGTTCTTTTCCTATTTGGGATGGAATAACGAACACGCTCAACGTCTAGCAGAACGATATAAGATCGAAAACGAGTTTGATGCATACTGGTTTTCACATGAGCGAAAGGATATTGATTATGACAAATCTCTCAAACGAATGAAAAAGATTCTCTCAAAAATCGCTGAAGAAGAATGCAATCGTGTTGGTTTAACTAAAGAAACTAAGTGGTATGATGTATGTAATACTGGAAGGAAAGCGTATGCACTAATTGATTCTATTTTTGATACAAATGAAAAGATTTATTCATCCGTTTTACGCAAAGCAGGAATGTATAGGGTGGAAAAAGAAGATGATGATGTGTCTGAACAACACATCCTTCCAGATTCTAATTACAAAAAAAATCTAACAGTGTTCGGCGTAATTTTCAGGCACATTTACGAATGTGTTTCTTTTGCATTCGGAGGATGCAAACATTACGAAGCATGCTATCTACGAATGAAATCTGAAGATACAACAGAGAAACACATTCATACACGTTCAACATCTGCATATCTGAAATGGATAGGGTTTTCAGATACGATTGTTGAAAAATATAAGAATAATATTGCGTTCTCACCTCGTAAATCGACAGGATTACAACAGTTTGCTCTTTGGATGGAAATCAAACAAATTGTATCAGATATGATGTGTGATGAAACACACAATTTGGAGAGTGTTAATCATCTAATGCAATCGTTTTATCCTGTCACACGAGAAGAAATGGTGAACACTGTTATGTCTCTCGTTGGTTGTTCAGGCGAATTTGCACATGCTGCAGCAACGTTTCACAGGTTTCCTGATGATATGAATGAACATCATGATGCTGGAGAATTAGGGTGTGCTAATCCTTGTATCGATAGGCTTCTAGAAGAATATTTTTGGCATCGTGCCAGTATTGCTTTTATTGATGAGAAATTTTCATCTATTGAGCCGTATAATTGGAGGAATAAGATTACTCAGAGTTTTGATAATGAATATAATTGTGTTTCATACCGCTATATTTCCGATATTCCACCGTTTCGTTCTGAAGAAAGGATAAATTGGTGTAATAATATGGAACATCTTCTAATTTCTGTAGGTTCTCGAGAGTGTAACACAACTATGATAATTAAATTGGAATCGTCACTGACGAAAGAACAGGTTATGTATCTGATTTACAGGACTCTCGCAAAAATGAAAATCTAAAATTTTTTGGAACGAAGAATATATGGGAGAGGAGACATTAATGTCTCCTCTCAAACATACGTAACAATGTCTTCTCTTTCTTCAACAAGCCATTCGATCGTAGGGGTGATTGATTCTCTCACTCCTCTCAAAAAACGTGTTTTCGGTGTTCTTCGCCGTCCAGATTTTTCTACAGGACAGTCTCGCATTCAGTTCGTATGCCCTATTGAGAAGTGGGATGCGAAGATCTGCCCTGAGACTGTTGTGCAAATCATTGGTAAGGAGGTTCCTCTTCCTGAAGGGAAGACGAGCAAATACTCCACACATGAGCTTCAAATTGAAGAGATTATGATTTCTTCTTCCTCAGATTCATCATGTGTCGCGATCTGTCCTGCTGAAGCATCACTGCAAGTTCAGCTTGATGAGCGGCACATGTGGTTTCGCCGTGAGGAAGCTGCTCATATTGTAAAGGCATCGGCGTTCCTTCTCTCATCAATTCGAGAGACGTTTGAAGAGATGGAATGCACAGAAATCATCCCTCCTCTATTCTCGCGAATGGAATGTGAGGGAGGCGCAACACTGTTCAAGCTCGATCATCCATCTACCCACACAGATAGGAAGATGCAAGTGTATCTTCCGCAATCAAGTCAGTTCCCTCTTGAGCTTCTCGTGCCAAGCGTTGGAGATACGTATTGTATCTATCCATCAGGTCGCGCAGAACATTCTCAAACGCGTCGCCATCTAACAGCTTTCACGCACGTTGAAGCTGAGTGGGCGCAAGTGATGTCTCTCGAACATCATTGTGAGAAGCTTCAAACAATGCTCTGTGGTATCTTCAAGAAATTTGCCGTAAAGGCTGCCAAGCTTCTTGAGAAGATGAAGCTAACGGAGCATGTTGCGCGTCTTGTAGCTATGTGTGATGATGTGATGATGCTTTCGCATAAGGATGCGATTGAAATGTGTAAGAAATTTGAAATTTACAAAGATGAGGAGAAGAAGGAGCATTTCGAAGAGCGCGATGATATTCCTGAAATGCAAGAACGTGCGCTGATTGATCGAATCGGACGTGTTGTGTTTCTGCACAGTTTCCCAAAGGAGTTCAAGTCTTTCTATATGGGGTTGTGCGAAGGCGATGATACGCGTGTAGATGGTGTTGATGTAGAATTTCCAGGGGTTGGAGAGATTGTTGGAAGTGGTCGCCGTGAATCTGATTATGAACGGCTTCTCACACGTATCAAGGAGGCTGGGCTAGATCCAGCTGTGTATCGTGAGTATCTTGACCTTCGTAAGTATGGACATCATCGTACATCAGGAATGGGGCTAGGGTTTGAACGTCTTCTGTGTGTGATTCTTCAGGAGCCTCACATTCGTCGTGTGACAACGTTCCCTCGTTATCCGGGGTTTACGGGATGTGGGTAATTATTTTTAAAAATAAATAAAAATGAGAGAATAGATTAATCTATTCTCTCTAAAATACGTAACAATGGACGAAACTGTTCAACAATATGTTGATGAAAATAATTTTATGTTTATGAACGACAATAAAATGTCGTTTCTATTTTTTCTTCTAAAGCAGGAATATGAAAAGAATTATCGAACACCATCAGTTGCACTTCAAAAATACATTGAAGAATATGCGGAGAATAAAAAAAATATTTGTGTTGTATATGAATTGCAATGGATGGAATTAGATGATTTTTTTAAATTTACGTATCCTTATGTTGAAAATGAGCTTGCAGAAAAAAATAAATCTTATTTTGATGTTTGCCCGTTTAAAAATCCGAATCATTGGTTTTCTTTTTACGGTGTTGTATGGTATAGGAAGAGTGATATTTTTATGTCAAAAATTTTGAACAAGAAGTGTTTCAAATGCTCAAATTGTAATAAGGTTCGTTATGAACAACGGGCAATCTGCCCATATTGCAACAATTAACATCGAAATGTATATTACATTTCGATTATTTTACGTAACAAAAGATGTCTATCTCATTCTCTCCTGACATGACTACTGTATCTGAAAACGGTGTTGCAGTTGCTGAACACAAGAACATGACGAGCGAACAGACCAAGCTTTTTGATGACATTCGCAACAACAGGGTTGAGGACGTTCGCTCAACAGTTGCAGCATCCCCACAGCTTCTTTCAACGAAGTATGTTTCTCGTTGTAACTGTCCGGATTGCGAACATGTTACAATTGTCAATGTTTCGAAGACTCTGTCATCGTGTGATTGGCCTATGATCGAAGCAGTTCTTCCATCTCTTTCACGTGAACAGATTCACGAGATAATCTATGAGATGTTTTCTAGAATCGGAAGTCTTCACCCTCTTTCAGATTATGACAATCGATGGATGTCATCTCCTCGAGTCACTCCCCTTTCGACACCTCAAGGGTATGACATTCATCTCACGCGTGTTATCGGTTGGATGTCTATTCATCGTCGAAACGATCTGGTTGGTATGAACCTAATGAAGTGTGTAGGAGGATATGATGATGTGTCGAAGTCTCTTCTTCACACGATGCTAAAGTTTGTTATTTCTGACGAGGATTTGATGATTCTTTCTGATTATTACGCGGAAGGAGAAGATCGTGTTTTGGCAGACACGATTCGAGCAAAGCTTCTACGTGAATGGCATCATGAAGAAGGCAATTTCATTCATTGGATGTGGACGAAGAAGGACATGCGTATTCTTTACATGCTTCGAGGACTAGGGTTTGATGTCACTTCGGACATCACGCCTCTCATTCGAAACATCATTCGTTTTTACCATTTTTCAGATGGAACGTCTTATGCGGTGACATACATGATGAACGTTCTACATGAGTGGTGGCATTTCGAGCGCATCAATCTCGAAAACAAGTTCCAAGCTGCTGAAAAGCTTCGTCGAGAGGAGCACAATCGTGTATGTGAGGAGACGAAGAACTGGGAACCGTTCGATTACAAGAAGTTTCATCTTCCTTCTGATTGGTGTCCTTCTCGAATTGCAGATTGGCGAGATGCGAATGGAGCATCTCTGACTAACTATCTTCGGATGTATTTCCCTGATTGCATTGAGATGTTTGAAGGAATTGTCACTCTACCACCTTTCGTTGAGAATGTGAAGTGTGCAATTGTTGATGAGTTTTATCGTCCGCTCCCAATCGATTACGAGAAGTCGCATCCAGTGTTTCGCATGCTAACAGAGCATGGATTTTCGAAGACTAAGAGGGGTCGAAACGCTCTGATTGCACGCCTTCGTGAATATCTACCATCTGTTCCAGATGTGAAGAAGATGCGTTTTGTTCCAGTTGATGGATGTCGAATTCATGAACGTCTTCACAATTTCTCATTTGTTCTTCGCGAGGTAAATCTCGAAGAAGAACTACCACAGTTTTATGACGAAGATTCATCTTACTAAAAAATAAAAATGGGAGAATAATTTAATTATTCTCTTATAAAATACGTAATAATGTCGACACTTCCCCCTCAAAAAGAGTGCTACTATTTCAAAACTTACGGCCGTTGCAAGAACGGAACCAACTGCCAACTAAAACACACTGTTCCAGATTACTGTGAATATGTAACTGAACGGTGTCCTGATGCTGAGTGCAAAAAAGAACATCGACCAATGAAACGAAAACCGTGCCGAACGTTTGAACAAGAAGGGTTCTGTTATCAAGGAGAGAAGTGTCGATTTGAACATGTTCTTCCTGAATTTCCAGAGCCTCATTACAGCAAACTTTCAATGTTTAGTGGAGAGATTGTGCCAGTATTCCAAGTGAAATATTCAGCGTGTTATTCAACAGATGTTTCTGTGTATCGAGATCGTGAAGTTCATACGTATGGAACGCGAGATGGAAAACGATTCTTTATGATTTCCCGAGAGGCTAAAGGCGTTCCTGTTCAATTCACAATGGATGAAACTCATCAGCATACATGGTTGTTTCTTTCAAAACGCTATAGTGAATATCATTGCCAACTTCGTCAGCATGGAACAGGATGGGAAGGAAAATTTTATGTTTGGATGCAGAAACGGCGAGCTTTTCTTGAATGGCAGCGCACACAAGCTGGGCTACGAGAATACACACAGAAGATGATTTCTGACGCTGATGAAACTATGAAACCGCACATGTTCAGCGTCAGTGAGATTCAGCCGTGTGGAAACTAAAAAACAAAAATGAAAGAATAATTAAATTATTCTTTCATATATTACGTAACTACAATGGCATCAATCGAGCGCACGTTTTTCGAAATTCTTCAAAAAAATTTGAAAGAAACACAGAATATCTTTCAACAACTTGAAAATGGCGGATGTAAAAGTATTATAGTTAATATAGATTATAATAAAAACAATACAATCACAATCTCTGGTTCTGTAACAGATTTCAAAATTTATAAAGCTATTCCATCGGTATTATCGTTTAGTTTAACAATTAAACTTGCCAAAAAGAAAGCAATCTTTTGTTATTCAATAAATACTGATTCATCTGTTACTATTCTGGATGAAAACGATAATATTGTGCATTGCATAGATATTAAAAGTAATGAATTTACAAATTACCGTGATCCTTGGTCTGTTTTAACTGGAGTTTCTATTAATAGTGTTTCGGAAAATCTTCTGACTAAAGTTGCTATTTTTAACGGAGATATACGTATGTCCTAAAATCTAGAGAATTGAGAATACATTAATGCATTCTCATTAAATTACGTAACAACAAATGACCTTCTCTTCTTACGTCAGTGATATTCAGCCGTGTGGAAACTAAAAAACTAAAAAACTAAAAATATAGAGAATGTGTTAACACATTCTCTAAAAATTACGTAACACAATGTCATTCTTCGATACCGTTGAAAAATCTGCTAAAGAATTTGTTACTCTGTTTTCAGATCTTGAGGAGAAAAAATGCACACACATTAGGTGTTCTATTTATTTTGATGAAACTATTATTGATTTCAATGGTGAAGTTGAAGATTTTACATTGTATAAAAACACTCAAGTATTTCTTTCATTCTGTCTAAAAGTTAAGTTGTACAAGCATAGTGTCACTCTCGTATATAACAGCAGTGGTGATTGCTGTATCTCTTTCTGTGACGATTCAGATAAAAAGACATATTCAAAAGTGTTCACGCATAAACAACTTCACAATTTTTACATGCCATGGAATTGTTTGACAGGAATCAGTATTATCGATATGACATGTTCCAAACATCGATGTACAAACGCTTACACAATTAATGGAAAATTTATGAATTAATTCTAATATGAGAGGATGCATTGAAAGCCCTCTCTAAAAATTACGTAACAACAAATGACCTTCTCTTCTTATGTCTTCCGTAATCGCGCTCTCTTTCAAGTACACGGAAAAGATGCTGGAAAAGCCGCGCTTCATTTGTTTGTAGATGGGGTTCTAAATGAAACTAAGTTTCTTCTTCGAGGATACGGTGGTGTCCTTCCTGACGTAGAAAATTTCTCTCTAGTACAACTTCAAAAACTTGCAGATATGTGTGTTGATTATGAAGTTATGGATTTTGATATGGCTAATGTTATCGATGAAACGAATCATAATTCTCGAGAGAGGGTGGAAGAACTAATTCGTAAAGGAAATGAAGATTACGCTCGTGATTGCGAACACGTAGAAGGATGTGGAGGATGTGACTATTGTGGTGATGAGCAACGTGAGGAGGGAGAAGGTGAAGAAACCATCGAATGTGACGAAAATTAAAAACAGGAAAAGGAGAGAATAGATTGCTATTCTCTCTAAAATTACGTAACAAAATGGCTGCATACAAACATGCTGCAGAATGTGAAAACGCTGTTAGGAAACTCATGCGATCTCCAGAAATTCTTGCTCAAAAAGAAGCTTCATCACTTCTTCTGAAATACGGATGCACAAAGCATGTATGCCAAAAATTTGATGCTATCATGTTTGAATTTTCATGTTCAAATATTCCGTATCCTAGGACGGCTGTAGAATGGCTTTCACATGAAATAGTAAGGAGTGTTATCGGAGATAGCATTATTAACATCGTTATTCATCTGCATTCAATCGATGCTCCTGCAATCCCTTCTCCAACATTCCCAAACGTATTTCCACTTTTCTGTTATATTGGAGATACACACTCGTTCTTAACATGTGGAGATGGCGAAGGTAAGAAAGATCAAGACTATCCTCCGAATTTTGATTTTTGTGAGCATTGGGGTGTAATGAAAGATACGATGCCAATTCCGGATGAAGACACTCCTAAAGGAGAAATTCAAGTTTTTGATATTCTCTCTTCAACTGAAGGAGTATCTTCGGTAATTGTTGAGCATCCTAATGGATGCCAAATTCTGATTTGTGAAACGAAGAATATGAATTACAAATCATGGAAATGTGCATCTCTTCTCTCGTATCAAACAAAACACAACGTTCATCTTAACAAAGGGAAATTGTCGTCATTCATTGCTGTTGTAAAGAGGAAATCATCAACAGTGATTGGAGATTGCCCTACAGGTAGGGTGAATGTGACCCTTGAATCTGATAACCCCTTCGAACGAAAACAGGTTTTCCAGAATCTAGATTGGTGGTATGCTCTTATCAAACGTGTAGAAAATTCTGAATAGAGAATGTGTTAACACATTCTCTATAAATTACGTAACAATGGATTTGTTTCAAAAAGCAAACGCAGTGGTAACTCGGGACAACGTATTATCAAAACAGAAAGCACGAGAAAAATTCTTTTTCGAATCGATGCGTGCTTGTTGGTCGTCAACTATTCTCAGCGTATGTAAAAATGCATCAATAAATGATACAGTTGCAGTTGCGGTATTACTCGTATCGAAACAGATATATCTTTTACAGGGAGTAACACCTCGATCTGCTCTTGCTTCACTTGACGATTCAATTCTTCTTGAATTGCGTTCGATGAATATTAATCGTGATGTCGTTGATATTATTTCATACTGGCGTGATGAAGGAAATAAACGTAGGAGAAATTAATTTCTCCTACATAAATTACGTAACAAAATGGCTGCTCCATCTTTCGATTTCATGTTTGGAGGTCGTCAAAACGATGATGATGATGATCATGATGATTATTTTGACAAAGATTTTTCTTTTCTTCGTGATGGTTCTTCAACAGCAGAGAATCGCATTGAAATTGAACACACATCTTCACGATGCGCAGCATTCACTCTAGCTTACGGAGTGATGCGAGAACACGCCCTTTCGTATTCTGATGACGATGACCAAGAGAACACTGAAGAAGAGAATGCTGATCAAGAGATTCCTCTCTACAAAGCAGATTATTCTCGTGATGATTGCTATATGAATCGTATTGACCCTCGAAACGTATCAATTATGGATAATTATTGGGATGATATTCGAAACATTTACGATCGTATTCATCAAAAAGAAGAGATTCCAGATTTTCTCAAATTTCACTGTATGCCGTGTTGCTGGCCTCGAGAATGCAAAACTCAAGAAGACAAGTTTGATGTTTTCTTCGGATTCCCAATCAAAGTGTTCTCGTGGGAAGCCCGATATCTTTTTCGCAATAGGAAGGTTCCTGACATGACACAAGAGATTGAACAACAGATTTCTTATATTCGTTATGTATATTTGAATGCTCCAACATGGCGAGATGCTCTCTATCTTTCAACGTATGAACAGATGGACTGGGAGGATGAACTAGTTGAATTGTACAAAGATGATATTGATGAGTTTAATCAGTGGTGTCAAATTGTCACGGGGATTGATTCTAATAAGGCTAGGTTTTACATGATTCCTTCAGATTGTGCTTCATGTTCGTAAAATGTAAAGAATAATCGTAGAAATGATTTAATCATTTCTACATAAATTACGTAACTAAAATGTCCACGGACGAGAATAATGCATCTCTCGATCGCATTGAGAAAGCTCGTCTTCTTCGAGAGATTGAGAGGTTACGTCAAGTGAATGTTGAACTCAAAGCAGGAAATCAGCCTATAGAGAGTGAAAACGAAGAGTTGAAAAAAGAGATTGAAGAATTGAAGGCACAAATGGAAATTCTTATGAACGCGTTTGAACACAGCGAGAAACATCTTGCTGATGATAGGAAGCGATTTATGGAAACTATTGAACAGAGGGATATTCAGATTGCAGCATTACAGAACGACGATCGTCCACAAAGCTTTATGTCCGAATCAGATATTGTAGAATATCTAAGGAATATGGTCAAACAAAAAGATTTTCGAATCGCCGAACTAGATCGGCAGGTTATCAATTTGCAGGGATTATATCTTAGGAGTACAAATCGTGAAAAAAATTCTAATTGTTATGAAATTGATCTTTTGTGTGAACAACACGCAAAAGAAATCAAACAGTATCAACAAATAATCAAACGCTGGGAAATATCAATTCTGAAATCATCAGAACTTTTAGAACAGCAAGTGGAAGAGATTATCAAAAATCAACCACAGAACGTTCAAGAAGTTTGTCATCTTCGCTTGGAACGAACACTTGAATCGGAACATTACAAGGGTATGATAATGCAACTTGAAGCAAAGATTATGATGTTGGAAAAAGCATTGCCATTAGGCAATGTTTTGACAGATGAACAGAAGTTTGTTCTATGGCTTGAAGAATGTCGTAAAAATAAGCAAAAATGAAAAGAATAATTAAATTATTCTTTTATAAATTTCGTAACGATGTCAGCTCTTGTTGAGAATAATGAAGAGAAAGAGGCTCTTCTGAATCTTCTTCGTGCAAAAATTCGATATTATGATTGTATGTTTCCTAAAGTATTGATTGAATTGAAGGAGAAATTTCCAAACGGATACAGTTATAACGATTTATACAAATTCTATGGAGATGTATTTTATGAACAGCAAACCCCTAAAGAAACTGAAGAGGATGATGTAACAGACGAGCTAAATTCTCTGCGTCGAAAGCTTAGTATGCTAGTTCATCCTGACAAATACGATGGAAAAGATGCGAACATTCTCTTCGATTTTATTCAGAATTTGAAAGATATCGAATTGATGAAAAAATTGTTGAAAGAGAACACAATTGAAGCTATTCGAAAAGCTTTTAACGGGGGAAATATTTCTTCACAATCAATAGAACAATCGATTGATGTTCTAAACAAAAAAATCTCAGAAATTGAGAATCAAGTTTGGTGGCTATGGAAATTTAATCCGCTTTATTATGGTAATTGTTTTATGCATACAGAAGAATATGAGAAGCGAAAGAATGAGATTCTCGCCGAACGAAAGAAGAAAGAGGATATTAAAATGCAATTTGTTCAAGATATAGCATCAAAGACTGGAAGTGTTTATGTTGAAGATGTATCAGGACAACACGTTGGATTCGCATTTCAGATGCCTGAAAAATATTTAACAATGACGTATGAACAACTCTGCTTTGCACGCACTGAAATATTACATGACATTATCGCTAATAATCAAAAAATGGTAAAAAACATTGAAGAGAAGATGATATTGGAGATTGAAAAAGAGAAACTAAAAAAGTTCGAAAAGTTTGTTAATGATTCAATTATAAAATCTCTAGATGAACGTGAGAATGAACGCAAGAAGAAAAAATGAAATTTTCTTTTTCTTAAAGAAAAAGAAAAATGCGTGAAGTGATAAATTGGATGAAATTAGCTAAGGAACGTGTTGATAATTTAGATAAAAAATATTACACTCTACCAGAAATCAATCAGATAAACATTCTCTGTTCTCGTATGACTGATGTTCTTAACAGGATAGCTTTTCATTCAGAACTACATGAAGTAGACATGGTTGAAATTGAAACTGTTAATGCGCACGAACTTATTGCAACTGGAAATAAAGTATTAGAAAATCTTAGGATTATTGTCGATGATAATTGAAACATGTTTTTTAAACATGTTTCGTAAATTGCGTAACAAAAATGACGACATCCGTTTCAGCATTCCCGTCTCGCATTCAACAAGCACGCACCGAATTGAAACAGAAGAAAGAAGAGAAAGTTGAAAAGAACAAACAAGAAGCTTTCAAACGCTCTGGACAAGTTCAATGTTTTCTTAATGATGGAGAGTTTATTGGTCTTATGAAAGACGATGTTCCTGTTTCCGGAATGATTAAGTTTCATAATGGGAACAAATTTGATGGAGACTGGAAAGATGGCAAACCATATTTCGGTTGGTGGACGATTGAAGACATGGAATATAAAGGAGAACTAGATGAAAATGGGAAATTTACAGGATACGGAATGCTTTTCACTCGTTTCTTCTATTACACAGGTAATTTTCTAAACGGATTGTTTCATGGACGAGGAGGCTTGGTTCTTCAAGGAGAACATTATTTTGGTACATATCGAGATTATTGGGGATATTGGAAGAATGGGATGTTTCACGGACGAGGAATGCTTTATTTTGGAGCATCACAAGGATGGATTGAAGGAGTTTGGTGTGAAGGAAAATATATTTCAAAGCGGGGAAGTGTGAAAACTGGAATGAATCTACTTCCGGCAGATCAATTCTAGAATTGAGAATTCTAGAATTCTCAATTTTAAAAAATGAATTTTAAAATTATTATTGATAAATTAAAACAATGTCATCTTCTATATTAAACGATTCAATGATTGATAAGAATGTTCGGCGCTATTTTGAAGAGCGCTCTGCAAAACATTGCTGTTTTAAACAAGCATGAGAAACGAATGCATATTACATTCATATTTCTTTCGAATGGACGAATGCTTGTATCGGGAAGGAATGTGGCAGATAAATATCTTCATATGTTTAGTAAACATAGCGAACGAGATGCTTTTGATAATCTGTTTGCAATGATGAAGCGAAGGCATGATTTAAAACGTAAGATAATTAAGAATGGAATTATTGTTGTAAATTTAGCATACGGTGTAGCTAATCAGAAATTTGTTAAAAAGATATCTAAGCCTTGTCTGTTATGTGCAAAATATTTAAAGAAAATACATAACACAATTCCTATTAAGAAAATCTATTGGACACAGACATCTGATGAGTGGGAAGTATGTAATGTTTGTGACGTTGAGAATGGAGCTACTCTTTCGGAGGGAGAGAAATAACAATTCTTAAATGGGAAAATTGAAAAATAATCTTTTTTGCAAAAAGAAGAAATGTCGAAAGAATTCGTTAACAACATTAAATTTGCAACAAACTATTCCATCTTCGGATTGTTGATGGCCGCTCCAACAGGGGCGTTCGCAATGAAAACACTTCTAACACGACGACCAATCTATGCAGTATCAACATTGATATCTGCCGGATTAACATACATGTCATTAAAAGAATCTGAAAAATGCTACGAGAGAGCTATAGTGAATTTAGAAAATAAAAAATGAAATATGTTTTTAAAAACATATTTCTAAAATACGTAACGAAGAATGTATCATGATTTCTCGATAGTAAAAATTCTGTACTTTCTCGATGTAAAAAACATTGCCCGTCTCTTTTCTGTATCACGAGCGTTTAACAGGAACGGAAAGAATGCAATAACGAATATTCGTAAAATAAAAATTTGCGATTATCAGCTCTTCGTTAAAAATAGAATGTTGGTCGAATTATTTGATTGGAAAAACATGCAGGAATTAACAATACATTTATCTGAACGTCATACACGAACTATGAATAAAGAGTTTCTGTATAAAATAATTCCAAAAAATAATAACTTAAAAAAATTCGTAATTTCATGTGCAATGAGGTGGCTTCAACCATCTATATATACTAGAAGTAAAAATGAGCTTTTATCAGTCATATGTCGATGCAAACATCTTACGTTTCTTCATTGCGATAATATATTTATGTCTTCAGACGATTTTAAAAAACTTTTCGCCAACCTTCAAAGATTAGAAACACTTTATACGATGTTTCAATTTCGAGAAGATATTTCAGAATTCGTATATGCATCAAAAAATCTCGAAAAAATTTATATATTACATCCCGATTGTGTTATAAATCCTTGGATGGAAAGAATAAACGACGATATCGATTCATCTATCAAATTTCTAGTATATGATTTTCATGAAAATAATTATGAATTAGCACATCTTCCTTTTGTTCATAATTATTTAAAATATAAAATGTGAAAAATGAAATATGTTTTTAAAAACATATTTCATAAACGTAATAATGACACGAATATGCAACGATAATTTATTAAACGTTCTCTCGTTTCTTGATTACAAATCTGTTGGTCGTCTTGCAGGTGTTTCACATCAATGGCGTTCTCAATCGGATAAGACGTTCAAAAACGTTCGAAAAATTGAAATTCGAAATTACGAATTCTTCAAATATTGGAAATCTTTTGTTCGAAAGTTCGATTGGAGGAATATGCGAGAGATTATTTTACATGGAACGTTCGATGGATTGAGTAAATATTTTTATTATCAGATTTTTCCTAAAAAGACGCGTTTAGAGACGCTCATATTTGCTTCTTATGAAGGTGTTAACGCCGAAAAATTACGAATCCTCTCTCGTGCTAAACATCTTAAAAAACTTGATTTGGGATATCATGCTACTGAAAGTTTCCCTCCATCATTTATTGATGCGTTTCCAAAATTAGAATATCTATATGGATATTTTCATATGGCTCGATTTATGCGAACATCATCCCCTTTATCAAATCTGAAAGATATTGCCAATCGTGATAGCGGATTTCATGCAGATGAATGGGTAAATATTTTGAAGAAAGTAGGATGTTTAGAAAATTCAGCATTTTATGGTGCAAAATCTATTGAAGATAATCATGCTCTCATATCAGCTACAGCACATAAAATAAAATCTTTATCCATTTCTGTTCCTATCAATGGTATTGTTTTTTCGAACGTAATCTCTTTAACAATTCATTCATATTATGAACGAAATCCTGAAGTTTTTGATCTAACAAACATATCTGAACAGTTTCCATCTTTAGAATCTCTATCATTAGATCGTGAGACACAGTTATCAACATCTCTAACAGTAAAAGATCTAAAAATACTGAATAGTATGAATTGCGAAGAGATAATTCGGTATTTTCCAAATTTAATAAAAATTAAGACAGTTGATTTGTTTGGACAGAATGAAAAGAATAAAAACAATCTTATTTTTAATTACATCACATCAACACAGAAACGAATTAAAAATATTTCTATGACTGTTAAACTGGATAAGCAACCGCCCCCATGTTTTTCAAATTTGATTCATCTAGATTATCTATCTATATCTTTTGTGGTTGAAGAATATAAAGCTCCAAGCAATATTTTTGACACACTGATTACCGTCGCAGAAAATATGAAAGAACGTTCGACTATTCATTATTTTGGAACGTATAAAGATATGGTAAAAGGCGATTCTGAAATAGAGAAACTGCAACGATTTGTAAAATTATGCCAGAAAAAAGAAATGTATATAATTTTTCCTTATAAATTTGTTATGTCTGTTGGTGTTCGAAAATATGAATACGTACCGATAGAAAACGGATGGAACATCACATATCTTGGTGAGAAACAGCCATCCTATATGTAAATTAAATTTTGTAAAAAAAATGAAATTCTTCTTTTCTTTGGAAAGAAGACAAATGTCCGTAACAACAATGACAACAGATATTCTTACAGTGCCACACTCTGTGTCTCTCTCATATCACTCTCTTTCACATGAGGAACAACGAAAACTTTCACGAGAATTTCACGATTGGTGCCAAGAGAACAAGGTAGCTGCTGAACATCTAGATGTTGATGGAGATTTCTATTTCAGTGATTCTCTTCCATTCTCTCAAGAAGAGCGCAAACAGATGCTGACCGATTTGCAAAATAAGAATATGACGCGATTCACGCCTGAAGTAATGGAAATTATTCGAGGATGTGTTTCTCATTCCGACGGCTATCCATCAGCTAAATGTTTCTATTATTGGATTTGCTATGTTCAACATGGCGAAAATCATATTGCCACCGTCAAATATCTTCTCGACCAAGAAGAGACATCAGCTATCGGATGGCGATGGACGAACCCATGGACGTATAATCGCAAAAAGAATGATGAACGTGTTCAGAATTTTAAGGAACAATTTCCAAATCCTGTTGAACGACATTTTGCTCACTTTCAAGACGAGGTGAATAGTGGAGAAATTCCTGATGAATGTCTAATCTATATGATTCGCCAGCATGCATCCAAATATGAAATGACAGACGTTCAAAAATATCTGCGTCTTCATGAAGTTGCAAATGAAGCAGCACGTACGTATGTAGATGATATTCCATACACACTGGAACTAGATATTGAATCATGGAAACATCCGCAGGGTTGGTGGTCTAAAGATGGATTTTGGAAGATGTTTTTTGAATATCAAGATAAGGTTGCTGCGTTCGTCAAGCAATGGGCTGAAACAGTCCTCGGTGTCCCTTCATCCACTCCTATTACACGTCAGCATATTTTTGGAGGGATTGTCGCAAATCATAACGTATTTTTCTCAACTTATCACTATCGAGGGAATGAAGAACTACTCATCAAGCTCAAACAACTACCAACAGAAAAGGAACGCATCGCATTGATGAAGCGGCATCAACCAAACTTTAAGGATTATGAATGTTCTTCAAATCTGAAAAAGATTGCTCACCTTCTTGAATAATTCTCTTTTAAAAAGAAAAGAGAAAATAAATAAAATGTCTTATACTGGAAAAACATTCGCTCTCGGATTAATAAATGTAGAGAAAATTGAGAACGATATGCAGAAATATTTAGAAGAGAAGCCTGAAGGGTTCTTCGTTCTCGAGCAATGTTCTCAAGGTGAAGAGCTGTATTTGGTTATTCATGTTGATAGAAAAGAGATAGACCACGATTCTATTTCTGCGTTTGCAAAACAACTTGGAGAACGTGCAGCTATACCTCAATCAAACAGAAACATTTATCTGTCTCTTCTTTCTGATGGCGAAGAATATGCTTCATTCTTTGAAAATACTGACAGAGCTGTTCCAACAATTACACTTCGTCAGAAATCTGAAATGTATGATGGGGTTGAGAAAGTGATACCACGTGTATACTTAACAAAGTATCGTAAAATATGAACGATTCGTTTTATAATAAAATGAATATTTTGGAGAATAATTAATTATTCTCCAATAAACAACGTAACAGAATGACAACTCTTTCAATTTACGGAAATGACAATGTTGTAATGGAGCGTCGCCGGACACATTTTAATTTGCGGTGCGAAGAATGGTTTTCTGTAACTATAAAGAAAGGGATTGCAGAATATATTGAAACTATTCCTTTTTTGGCAAATCAATACTACTACACTATGAAACCTATCGTTCTTCCTATTGACGGGGATGAGAGCGTAAATGACCATTCACTTTGTCGCATTGTTTTTCAAAACATTTCCAAGATTGAACTACGCAAAGCTCTCTGCAAAGAATGTGGATATGACCCCGTTATCATCAAAAATGTAAAAGGAGAAGGGCTTCTCTACCTCGTTCTAACATCAATACCTAAAACATTTTAGAAAAACTTCCAATTCAAGAAATATTTATATTTCTTGAATAAAATACGTAACAAACAATGGAGCTTGTTCATTCACATTCTCTTTTTCGACTAAAAGATTTAACAGCAATTATTTATTCATATTCCATCGATCAGAAATCATGGAAATATTTTAATAGAAATCAGAAATTTATTCATGAATTACGATTGACGTTTATTACAGAAAAGAAGAAGAATCTCACAGTTTTACATACATCTAAAAACTGTTACAAAACGAATAACGTCATTGATAAAATTTTTATAAATGTTCGAATTGATGGAATGGTGTTTCACAGTTTATATGTTCCGAAAGACAAATACAGTTTTATACAACTGTTAGAAATTGCCGAAACGTATGCACGCGAAAAATATCTTTCTTCTTTATAGAAAGATATTATAAATTAGGAGAATGTATTAATACATTCTCCTAAAATGTAGTAACAAACAATGTCATTCATTCTCTCCCCTCTTCCTGTTATTCGTAACAACAATGTTTCCAAATGGGAAGAAATAGCTGATGCTATTTCTCAAGAGATTCTGATTGTAGGAAATAATTCAGAAGAAATGCAGGCGCGAATTATTGGATTGAATAATATTGCCAAACGTCTTCAACCTTCTTCATATAATGAATTTCTTAGCGATGTTCGTGTTATTGATTTTCTTGGAATTAACATGTGCTGGCATTTGAAGAATACTTTCCGATTTATGTGAATATAAAATGAGGGGATGTATAAATACATCCCCTCATATATTGCGTAACAGAGATGTCAACAACTAAACAAGGGATTACAAGTATGTCAACAATTTCTAAACGCGGAATTGTGCGTGTAGCTGGTTCTAACAAAAATTATGATGATATAATTATTATTGAGAAAGGTATATTTTCTGGAACAAGTTATAATGGAAGTATGTTCGATGGAACAATGAAGTTTTACGATGGTCGTATTTTTACAGGAAAATTTAGTGATAATTCTCCTGCAGATGGAGTTTGGATGATTTATGATAAAGATGATTCAGTTGCAACATACAATGGAGAATGGGATGAATGTAAAGGAGTAATGCATGGTAATGGAAAATTGACAACAGAATTTTTTACATATGAAGGGGAATTTAAGAACGGTTTGTTTCATGGAAAAGGTAAAATGGTTGTCAATTCAAAATGGCAAGGATATTACGGATTATATAAATCGTATGACGGATATTGGGATTGTGGAATTATTGATGGATATGGAAAGAGTGTTTTCTGAACGATTTTCGTTTTGAAGGGTCGTGGAATAGAGGAATTCCCATCCGAGGAAAATATTTTACGGAAAATGGATTTATAGAAGGAATATTTGAGATATCTCACATTCATCCAGATTTGATGTTTCCTATCAATGGAACATATAAATCATTTTGTAAAAATTGTAAGAGCGCCGAATGCCCAAACATTGGAAGTTTTTGGTATGACGGAAAGTTTTATAAAGGATCTACAAATGTAGATGAAAACATTATAGTTCATAAAGTATGTGGAAAAGGGCGAATTCCATATAAAAAGGGAATTTATGAGGGCGAACTTCAGTATGGTCTTCCGCATGGAAAAGGAGAATGCTCTACTGAATACGAAGATGGAACTATTATGTTTGAATCGGGAACGTGGCGTGATGGAGAACAGTACGGAGATGATTGTGTTTTCGATAATGGAGATTATAGGTTTGAAGGAGATGTTAAAAATAATATATTTATGAATGGAAATTTTTTTGTGAAAGGAGTGCTTCGGCTAACATGTGCGACAACTAATATTGGCGCAGAAACAAGTCATTATATCGAATATGGAAACGGATATACAATTCAAGGAATGTGTAGCAATCAATTTCAGATACAAGATGTTCGTTTTGATGATGCTATTGCTGTTGCGATTAATGGGGATTGGTTCGAATGTAAAGAATGGAACTCTTTCGGAAACTTTCTACATTCTATTCCGAAATATGGAATCGGCACTATTCATTATAAGAACGGAGATATTTACAGAGGGAGTGTATCTGAGATTTCTGTCTTTGTTCGAAACGGAAAAGGTACGATGTATTACAAAAATGGAATGGAAGAAACTAAAATGTGGTATAATAATGAATTGATTTCTGAAGAAGAGTTATGTACCATCTGTTGCGGTGCTAAAATGTCTGTAGCTCTTGTTCCGTGCGGGCATTTCGGACTGTGCAGTAGTTGTATGAATAATATTTGGAAACATGACAAGAAGTGTCCTGTGTGTCGTGCGAATATTACGACACACATTATTCTCAGGAAAATGTAAAACAAAAATGAGGGGGATGTATATAAATACATCTCTCCAAAATTTCGTAACAAAGATGGAAGAACGCAAAGATTATTCTTGTGAAGAATATTCACATATGATGAAACAGAGCTATGATGCTCTGCGTCTGAAAAATTTTGAAGAGAAACATTTCTCTGATGAACAGAACGCATATCTAACTGAATGGAGCGATTCGTTTTCATTTGAAAACATTCCAGAATCATTCGAAGAGAAACTGTTTTCTGATTCTGAGATGGAGATACTTAAGAATACTGTGGTGGGTGCCAAAATTCAGTTTATGAAAGATGCTGATATTAAAATCGTGAATGGAAAACGCGTGTTTGCAAATCGTGATTCAGATGAATTGTTTGATCTTCTAGCTAACACAACATCAGATGTAACTTTGGAGACAGACAAATTCTCTCTTATTTTTGTTGATGAGAAGGTTCATCCTCTAGTAATGAAATGGCTTCTCAAGAAACGAAACAGTTATGTTCTATGGATGGTTGAAGAATTGATTAATGCTGGACGTATGGAAGGAGATTATGATACGTATGAATACGTTCTCGGATATTGTATCAAATACGGAACGTTTGATATCTTCCTCGCGGCGTGCTATATTCTTTACAACTGTGGACGAGAAGATGTAGCAAATCTTATTAATGAAAACTGGGATGTTCTGATGATTTTTGCATGTCAATACGTTAATTTTGAAGTGTTTCTCTGTATCGAAAAAATGTTCTGTCAATATCTACATCAACGCGACAAAAAAAATGGTTCAGTTGCATTGTATGATTCAACAAAATCTGATAAACCTCATTTTTCCAGTAATATGAGGATGTATTCAAAAAAACTAGAAACGTTTGCAGTTGATTATGATTTCGCCTTGACATGTGTATGTATGACAAAACGCATCGCTACAAATCTTGAAATGTTGGAATACATTGTTTCGCGTCTATCAGAAAATGTAATGATGATTAACCCTGTTCAGCTCATGCATAACGAATGTTGGGAAACTTTAAAGCAACTGCGTCTTCTATCATTGAAATATGGAAAATGGAACATAACAGATGAACAAATTTGTTCAAGGATGTATGCAGCTGTCAAAAAAGAACAACACAAACATATTGCTGACGCTATGGGACACAGCCTCAAATTAGACGGACATATTTACAATGGCAATGTTCTAGTAGTTTAAAACGAAGAGAGATGGGAGATGTATAATACATCTCCCCAAAATTTCGTAACAAAAATGACTGACCAAGAAGTTTTCCTATCTCTTCAAGAGACTGTCAATCTTCTTGCATCTCAAGGCGGATATTGGAAAGTAAAAATTCTATCATGGAGTGACCCTGATGCGAGGGATTCAGTGCCTTCATATGACGAAAAACTTTTCGTATCACTTGAGCTTGCAAAGAAAGCTCTTCGCCAATATGTTAGGACGCGAAGTTGCGAGCCTGTAAGTCAAAAAGCAATTTTTGAAAAAATTGAAACAACAGATTGGAGTAAAGAGAAACAGTGTCTGTTTCTCTACAACGCGCATTATCTTTCCATCACTTTTGAATATCCAGAGGTAGCTCGTAAGCTAATTAAGGATGTATCTGAAGTTAAAGATGTTGAGTGTTGTCATGAATATGGTAGTGATTGGAAAGAGATTAATATGGAACATGTTAAGCCGTCTGGAGATTTTGGTGAAGTTTGTCGAATGCTCAACAAGATAAATGTTGAGAATATTGATATTCCATATCTACTAAAAAAAGTGTTTGGAAAAAAGAACAATATGAGCTTCACATCAAAAAATAAACTCTCTATTCTTAAGGAAATTCTCAATAATATTAACTTTATGCAGGAGAGTTATTCAAAAACTCTTTTATTCAGTAAGATCGTATTGAATATGGAAGAAGATGGTGGAGAGGAAGATGATGGAGAGGAAGATGAGAAAGAAGATTTGTATGGGAACGATCTTGATGAACAACAAAAGATTGACGAATATGATAATTGAATTATTTAAAACGAAAAGAGAGAGGTGTGTTAACACACCTCTCTTAAATTTCGTAACAAAATTGAATTTTCTTTTTTCTTTGAAAGAAAAGAAATATGGCACGCCTACCATCCAAATCTCCTTCTGGGAATATTTCTAATGGGAATATTTCATCTGGGAATATTCATCTCCGTCCTCGCACGCTAGGTTTGTATTACGGCATTACAACATCCAATCAGAAAGAGTTTCGAACGATGATGTTGCGATTTCTCAAATCTGTAGAACAAACAGATATTATGTTAAAAATTCTTTCGCAAGAGAATCTGAAAGAATTTATCTATCCAGCTTTCACATCAAAAGATGTTTCTCCTGACAAGTGTTATGAATGGCTCGAGATTGTAGGGGATGGTATGATGCATTGGTTTATGTCTATGTATTTTGCGCGTGATAGGTTTCCATTTCTATGCAACGCTGAAGGTGTAAAGATTCTCGCTCGTTTAAAAATCAACTTCGGAAGTAAAACAACGTTAGCAGCTTTTGCTCGAAAAGCAGGGTTTTCTCAATATATTTCAGCATCTATTGAAGACCGTGAACAGAATATGGAATCTCTTGAGGAAGATGTGTTTGAAGCTGTTCTTGGAGCTATTTCTATTATCTGCGATGAAACATATGGAATTGGAACTGGAGCTAACGTATGCTATTCTATTCTGAAACAGCTTTATGATGAATTTCCAATTGAATTAGGAAATCTCATCGACAACAAAACTAAAGTCAAAGAACCATTCGATCGACTTGAAGTGAATTCTGTTTACGGACGTCCAGAATGGAAATCTTCTCTTGATAAAGAAACTGGAATTTGGACGTGTAATATTATTCTTCAGAATAAAATTTTTGCTACAGCTACAGCAGATGCTAAAGATAAATCTGAACAAGCTGCCAGTGCAGTTGCTTTACCAAAAATGAAAGCTCTAGGTATTCACCCAAAAGTATCAGAATATGATGAACGTCTTCTATCTGTTCCTAAACTTGGACGTGTAAAAACGATTACACCTTCTAAACCACTTACTGAAGATGATATTAAGACTATGCTTGAAACAGCTTCAACACAACACGAGGGAGATGCACCATCTCCTCCATTAATTGATATTCAAATACCAACACGAGAGAAGCCTAAAATTTTTAAGAAACATCATAGTACTATTTTAACAATGTGCTGTCGTAAGCGAGATTTGCAAGGAGTAAAAATCTGTTTGCGTATGGGTGCTAATGTCACACTACTTGATAGCGACGGCATGTCTTGCATTGACCTTCTTCTTTCATGTGGTAAAACGTTTCCAAATGAAGAGTCAGATGAAGAGATTGATAACATTCGAGAAATACTTAAGATAATATGCAAAACTGTGAAGAAAAATATGGAGGGTGCCGATAAAACTGCGCTTGACAAAGAAAAATGTAAAATCCCTCTTTATCCGTTAGTCAAACAACATTTTTATGATGAATATTGTAAGCATCCAACATTCGGAATTAAGTTTAGGAAAGTAATTGAGTATCTACAAATATAAATAATTATACAAAAAGCGGAGATGTTTTTCATATTCTAGAATATGAAAAACATCTCCGCTTTTTTTTATTTCATAAATAAATGGCAAAACTCAAAAACGCAAAGCAACACATAGTGGTTACTATTATTGCTCTTCTCTATATTGCTCTAGCAACTAAAGATTATATCAATATGAGGCAGTCTCATATTGATAAAGAATTAAAACAGAAAGATCTCGAGTCGTATATCAGAACGTTGGTGTTCATAGCGCTGCTATACGCTATCTCTGTTCATATCAATAACTCGGGACACCCTTACGCTGGAATAGTGTTAATGGCTGCTCCAGCTATCGGTGTTATTGCTTTCGGCGTAGCGTGGGTGGCGAACGAGAAAAAATGAAATTATTTTTCTTTTGAATTGAAAGGAAAGTGACGCACAAAGCTGTGTATAATCTTATATCACAGCATCAAGAACATATAAACAGAACTCTTTGGAGAAAAGAAAGAGCTGAAGGAGAAGACAGTCGTTTTATGGCATATCAAAATTTTGGATATTGCAATCGAAAGCATGGAATGCCAGCTTTTGTTGAACATGAGAATTTTATGACAACATATAGATGGAATCATATCGGAACAGGTAAGGGAGGTGCAATAATTACAACAGGAAAATATTTACCAGATTATACAGTGAAGTTCATTAAGCTATCTTATCGCGGTAAGAATAATAAACGAGGGGAACTGGATTCCAATGGAATCATAACAATGGAACGTTTTATTAGGATTGGTAGGACGGAAGAAGAAGATGAGATAATCGAACCTGATTGGTAATATTGCAAAATGAAATTATTTTTCTTTTTACAAAAAGAGAAAATGTCAACAATAAAAAGAGTAAATTTAGCAACATTAAAATACGCAATATGGATAAAGAAGACGGATAATCATCAATTTCGAAAACACGGTATGCCCACAAAAATAACAAAAGACGATTTACTTTCAGAGTCTCCTCGATATGATTGGACAGAAATAATTATCAATCCGTCTGCAACCTTTTATCAGAACAAATTTATTATACCGAAATCCAATAGATATTTTCCATACGAAATACACCCTTCTATTATTTATTATAAAAAATACCAACTGCTGGATGATGGAGAAACGTATTGATGGAATTAATAAAAATGAATTATTTTTCTTTTAACAAAAAAGAAAAATGTCAAGAAGATACAGATACGAATCTAAGGATGGTGTTGAGAAAGAGATAATGTATTCAACCTTAAATTCTAGCCCCTTAAATTTAGGAGGGTATTTTAATATAAAAAAGACTCTTCATAGGAAACATAACATGCCGGCGCGTATAAAAATTTATAATGATGCTGTTTTTAATGATACGTATATTACATGGAGTGTAAATAGTAAAAATCATCATATGACAAACGGAGATGTATATTTTCCATCTACCATTTTTTATTCAAAAGATAACAGATGTCAAACAGAAATAGAATTTCGCACGAAAGGAGTTTTAAAATGCCGACGAAAACCTCAAGAGAAAGATTATTATCCTTCTATTATAGCAGGGAACGGTGATATGACATGGATTGAAAAATCTGGGCTAGTGTTTACAAGTTCTCTATCTGTGGCAGAATTATTCGACCGTAATTCAAACAAGAGAACTAGAAAGGGAGAAAGAAAATATCAACGTCCTTCACATATTTCAGAACATCAAGTGGTATATCCAAACAGAGAATTGGAATGGGGATTAAAAAAATAATATTCTCTTAAAAATTCGTTTATTTCAATAAATGAATAATTCAACATCAGTGAATACGGAGGGGAACCCTCTCAAGAATAATCCTCTGAACATCTACAACGGATTAATGGCGAGTATTGACCCAGCAAAAGCCGAACAATACAAACAGTTTGCTGAATATTTCTTCAATAATGTAGATATAGAAGAATGCAAGGCAAAAAATAACACACTCCCTCCTGACCAGCAACTTGTTTTATATGCAATGGAAGGATTGAAATCTGGGTTACATCCATCATCTCTCTCTCCTGAAGAAATACAAGCTCTATATGATACAGTGGGTGATGTATGGATTGAGAGATTCGGATTCACAAAAGATGAAGTTCCAGCTCCTGCAGTTGTGCGTCCACCAACATTCACAGTTGAGCAATTTGAAGCAGAAAAGAAGCAAGCATTGAAATCAAAAAAGAATAAAAAAAAATCTACTAAATAAATTTTCCATAAATAAAATGAATAACGAGGTACCGAATCCTTACAGACAGACTTATGTTAAATTAGGCCAGATGACAGATGTTCAACAAATGCCTTGCTGTTCTTCAAGAAATAGTAATGAACGTTCTTCTTGGGATACGATGCTTGCAAATTCTCTTAAAGGTGTTCCTATGCAATTAGCTCCTCCATCAGTTATTCAACAATGGTGGGAGCCTCCTAGAAGAGGTAACGAAGGGCGTTCAAGCTGCAGATAATATTTTTATATAAAAATATTATGCATTTTAAAGCTACTAAAAATATTATAAATGGAATATATAGCATGTCAATATAAATCAGAACATGAGAAATGTATTTCACCTTATATATGTGAACACATTAATTATTGTAACCAATGCATCCATAAAATTAAAGACCCTTCTCCTCTATTGAGAATATATAAGCTATTTAATAGATGCCCACGTTGTATTTTTGAAAATAAAGAGAGATATTTGATGGTGTTCTCACCATTAACAGCTATGTTAACTGTGGATTCACAAGAGCATTTAATGGGATTGTTAATTATTCTAGGCAAACATGATGCAACAGAAAAGAAAGCTTATACCAGAGCGTTTCTAGCTAGACACGTTCTTATTGGAGATAAATGGGTGATGGATAGTTATTTAAACGGAGTGTATGATTATATTAATCAGAAAAACAGAATTGCTGCAGAATCTAAATAGAATGTTTCAATATGTAAATAAAATATAAAGATTAAAATTGCCATTAAAATGACAACATCAGAAACAAAATGCAACTTTCAACACGAAGGTGAACCTGCATGTGATAGAAAATCTTTTTGTAAACATATCACACCATGCACATCATGTATATACAGCTACAGTTATAAAAATAAAGATGACTTGGTAGTGGAAATAAGATTAAGTATGGATAGATGTCCTCTATGTGTGTTAGAGGGATGTAATGCATGGATGGCAGACCCTTCAAGAAATATGCAATTAAAAATTTATACGCAGGAAAGATTAATACCTCTCTTTTCTTCTTTGAGAAAACAACACGTTGAACAAAACTGTGCGTATTCTCGAGAAACTCTTGTGAGAAATATGAACATAAGTGATAGATGGATAATGGATGCTTATTTAGCAGAATAAAAATTTTTCTTAAAAATGAAAAATTTTTTTTATTCAAAAAAAAGAAAATGACTTCTTTAGTTCAAACAATTGATAATACAACAATTTTACAAAATAATAAATGTGGACGAGTATGTGTTGAAGATGAAATATGTGACGGCAATTCATATTGTAAACATATTAAATATTGTGAGCAATGTTTATATGATTATTTTGACGGTGACAATTATGTCGAATTACGATTCTGGGGTGGAAATTGTTTACGTTGTGTATTTGAAGGAATAAAAGAAATAAATTATCAATATGATAATATTGAAGAATTAGAAGATATGAAGGATGTTCTTAGAGAAATAGGTAAATTAGATGTGAAAGAAAAATGTGCATATACTTATCAACAAATTTCTAAAGCGATGAAAAATATACATACATGGATTATGGATGTATATTTAGATGGAGTAAATTCATAGAAGAAAATGAAATTATTTTTCTTTTATTCCTAAAAGAAAATGGTGTCTGTTTGTGGAGGGTATAGATTCAAATGTGGTAAACCTTCATGGTGTGAACATATTACTTCTTGTTCAGAATGTATTGATGAATATGATGATGAAGAACAAATACAGGCTCGATTCTGGTATGGACAATGTTTACGTTGCGTCTTTGAAGGGAAGGAAGTAATGCAGTGGCAATATGATGATGCGAGCGAACGAAAACGTATGCAAGAAACGTTTCGAGAAATAGGAGAATTAGATGCTGAAGAAAAATGTGCCTATACGTATAATCAGATTACAAAAGCAATGAAATTAAAAGATAAATCATGGAAGCAATCACTATGGCTCATTGAATCGTACATAGGAGGTGTACATTCATATTATTCTAACACTAATGTTGAAGAGAACGTATGTGAAACAATTAAAGATCTTAAAGATGCAATACGTAAAGGCGAATACCGATTGTCTATTTTTGTTGATGGGAAAAAATATAGCATAACAATAGAACAATAAAAATGAAAAATATTTTCTTTTTATAAAAAAGGAAAATGGATATGCATAAATGCCATTCTGAAGATTGTGAAGAGATGGTATGCCTACATCAAGATTTATGTTTTCAATGTTTAGACGAATATTGTTGTAGGGGTAGAGATTTCAATGATGAATGTTTAAGACGTGCATGGCTACCTTTCACAAACTGTTTTAGGTGTGTTTTAGAAGGGAAGGTTCCGTTTGAAGTTTTTTTTAATTTCTCTGAAAGAGATGATTATTACCAAGGGTATGTTCATCTTACAACACAAATGATTGAACTGGGTAAAGCTGACGAAAAAGAAAATAAAGTTGTTCATATCGAAACTCTTTCACAAGAATTACAAACAAATTGGATTGTTAAAAAATATTATGAAGGCGTTAATTCAATTAGAAGATTGAAAGATATCACGCCAACAGTTTATCCTGAAGATACGATTGAATCTCTCATCGTAAATTTCACAGAAAAAAATTTTGTTGTTTTACACAACGGGAAAAAATATTCCATAGAAATCTCTCCACTCTTTACAGAATAAATTATTTATAATAAATAATTTAAACATAGAATATTTAATATAAATGTCTGAAGAAGAAAATTATCGTATGTTATGTTCAACATGTTCAAAAAATTATATTTATTGTAAGCATTTAACAAAATGTAATTCATGTCTGAATGACGATTATCAATTTTATCGAGGAACTTGTATTGATTGTTTATTTAACGATGCATATAATGTTCGTTTCGATGAAGAAATTGAAGATTATGGGGAAGGGTTTCCTGACGATGTTAAACACT
>JACCDY010193477.1_pt1 | contig 31077 bp, 26 predicted proteins | sample 7446391 | NCBI WGS metagenome assembly JACCDY01 (sample SAMN15323451, study PRJNA562643) | freshwater metagenome | isolation source: river surface water | place: USA:Blue River Watershed | collected 2017-08-18 | reverse complement strand
GGTTCAATGGACCGGCAAACACCTTGCGGATCATGCGCAACAGGAAAACCGCGGTCAGCAGCAGACCGGGCACCGACAAGGCGGTTGCCAGCGGCGACAGGGCAAAGCTGCCGTTGAAGATGAGGAACTCTCCGACGAAACCGCTCAGCCCCGGCAGCCCCAGCGACGCGAACAACGTAAGCCCATACAAGCCGCAGAAGACCGGCAATTTGGCCCGCAAGCCGCCGAAATCGTCCAACCCGCGATTGCCGTGGCTGCGGCCTTCCAGAATGCTGATGCCGTAGAACAGACCGGTGGCAATGATGCCGTGGTTGAATGCCTGCAGGATGGTTCCGGAGAGTGCGGAGGCAACCCAATCGCGATGCCCCTGGGATCCAGCCACCGCTGCAATCGCCAAGGCACAATATCCAAGGTGGTTCACCGAAGAATAGGCGAGCATGCGCTTCAAATCGCGTTGCGCCAGCGCGGCGACGGCACCGAGCAGCACGGTGGCCACTGCCAGACCGGCAAGCCAGGGCGCCATGACCGGCAACACATCGCCAAATACCGGCAGGAAAATCCGCAGCAAACCGTAAACCCCCATCTTGGACAACAGGCCGGTCAGCAGCATCGTCACCGGTGTCGGCGCTTCGGCATAGGCCGATGGCAACCAGGCGTGGAAGGGCACCACCGGTAGTTTCACCGCAAGACCGAGGAAAACCGCGGAAGCGATCAAGAGCAGGATGACCTTACCATCGACCCCGAATGAGGCAAAGCCGGTGCCGACCGCAGCGCTGATCTGCTTGGCGGATGCCATGGTCGCCAGCTTGTCGAAATCCATGCTGTCGGCGGAAAGTTGCAGCGCGAGAAATCCAACCAACATGAAGGCACTGCCGCCGAGCGTCATCATGAAGAAGCGCAGCGCCGCCTTCGGCGCCCCCTGACCACCCCACATGCGGATCAGCAGATAGGACGGGATCAATGTCATCTCCCAGCACAAGAACCACGGAATGAAATGACGGGCGGTGAACACTCCGAACAAAGCGGTTTGCAGGACCAGAATCAGCGCGAAATACGCCCGACTGCCGATCTTGCTCTGACGCGAGGTGGCAATGGCAACCAGCACCACCACATGGGTGAGCATGATGAACAGGTAGCTGAGGCCGTCATTGGCGAAATGCCAGGTGACCTCGCTTGTGCCGATCCAAGGGAAAGAGAATCCGTCGGCAATCCTGCCGGTGAACAAATGGATGATGCCGTTCGCGAATGCCCAGGCAAAGGCGAAGCGCCCGCAGGCGGTCGGACTCCAGCGCGGCTGCATGGTGAGCACCAGCGCACCCAACAAGGGCATCAACAGGGTCAACCAGAAGATCAGGGATGGAAGGGACATGGGATCAGGTGGAAGCAATCCAGAGGTAGCAGAGGTAGAGGACGAACAAGGCGGACATGCCCAGTCCGATCGAGCGCAGGTAGGCCTGGGGTCGGCCGGTGATGCAGGCCGATGTCAGCGATGCCTGCTTCTTCATCGCATCACAAGTGCGGTTGAACCCACGGTTCAGCGCATTCTCATCGGTCAGGCTGGACAGATAACCGAGACCTTTGACGATCGCTTCACCGACGGCCATCAGCGGAACCATGATCATGCGTTCAAGCATGTCGACAGCGCCGGCAAAGAATGCCAGCGGTTCGATGATGCACTTTTCGTAAAGCGCATCGAAGCCCATTGCTTTGACCAAGAAATGCCAGAGCCCTCCCAGCTTCGACTGCAACGGATCCGGCGCCTGGCTGTTGCTGCCGGTGCGGCGGTAAATCACCCAACTGCTGCCGACACCCACGGTGACGATGACCAGCGAGATCACGATCAGGACCCAGCCGCCGTGACCGAACAAGGCACCAAACCCATGGTAGTGGGCGGACTCGCCCTCCATCCAGCGTTCAAACCACGGCCAGATCGGCGTGCCGATCAGCGAAAGCAGCACGGCGAAGGTAGCCAGCACATAAAGCGGCACCAACATGACTTTCGGGCTTTCATGCGGGTGATGCACGCCGGGCTCTCGTGCCGGGGTGAGGAAGACCAGCACCGCCTGACGGGTCATGTAAAAGGCGGTCAACAATGCGGCAGCCACAATCAGGATGAATGGACCATGCCCACCCTGCCACGCGTGGGCCGAATGGAAGATTGCCTCCTTGCTCCAGAATCCGGAGAACAGGAATGGGAAACCGGAAAGAGCCATCATGCCCACCGCATAGGCGATGAACGTCAACCGCATCGGTTTCGACAGGCCGCCCATCTTGCGGATGTCCTGTTCACCATGGCATCCGTGGATCACGGAGCCAGCGGAAAGGAACAACAACGCTTTGAAGAAAGCATGGGCAATCAAATGGAACATCCCGGCCGCCACTCCACCGGTGCCGAGCGCGACCATCATGAAGCCGAGTTGCGATACCGTCGAGTAGGCAAGGATGCGCTTGAAGTCGGTCTGGGCGACGGCCACGAGTGCGGCGTAAAGCGCGGTGATGCCGCCGATCCATGCGGTGGCGGTGAGCGGAATCGTCAATCCGCCGCCATTGGCAAAGATCGGATGGGTGCGGGCAACCATGAAGACACCCGCCGCCACCATCGTCGCGGCATGAATCAATGCGGACACCGGCGTCGGACCCTCCATCGCATCCGGCAACCACGTGTGCAACGGAACCTGACCGGACTTGCCCATCGCGCCGAACAACAGCAGCAAACCGGCGGCCGCCGAAACACTCAGGCCACCGATGGTCGTCACGCCGGCCAGTGAGGAAAGCGCTCCGGATTCCAACAATCCGTTGCCGCCATCATAGAACAACAAGGTGCCGGTCTGGCTGTAGAGCCAGATCAACCCGACAAAGAAGGCCATGTCCCCCACCCGCGTGGTGATGAACGCCTTCTGCGCGGCAGCCGCAGCCGACGGCTTTTCAAAGTAGAACCCGATCAGCAGGTAGGACGCCAGGCCGACGAGCTCCCACGCCATGAACATCAACAGCAGGCTGTTGGAAAGAACCACCATCAGCATCGCACCGCAGAACAACGAGAGGAAGCCGAAGAAGCGGCCGAAGCGTTTTTCATCCGCCATGTAACCGGTGCTGTAGATGAAAATCCAGAAGGCGACGAAGGTGACCATCGCCGCCATGCCTGCGCTCAATGGATCCAGCACCAGCCCCACCTCGAGTGAGACTCCACCATAGTTGAACCAGGTCAATGGCTCGAAGGCTCGGATCGTCGGATCGTTGATCGCACTGACCAGCGCCAGCAGCGAGATCACGCACGACGCAGCAAGAGCGATGATCGCCAGCTTCGATGCGAGGCGACCCTGCGCATCCGGCAGGAAGGCGATGATGGCTCCTGCCAGCAATGGAAGGAACGGCACCCACCACAGCAGGCACGGCAGTTGGGCTGGAGGGAAATTATCCATGGAAGGAATCCAGTTTGTTGAGGTCGGTCGAGCGCGTGTGGCGGAACACCATCAGGATGATGGCGAGTCCGACGGCAGCTTCAGCCGCCGCAATCGCGATCGAAAACAGCACGAACATCGGACCAGTCAGCCCGGCATCCACCGGCCCGTAACGCCAGAAGGCGATGAAGTTGATGTTCGCCGCATTGAGCATCAGCTCGATACCAACCAGCACCAGGATGGCATTGCGCCGCGTGAGCACGGCCAGCAGACCGATGGCGAACATCAGCGCGGACAAGGTCAGCAGTATCGAAAGCGGATTCATGATTCCGGTGTGCTCGGCTTGGATTTCTCGGGTTCGCGGGCGAACAAGGCCGCACCGATCAACACGGCGGTCAGCAACACGGCGACCGCCAGCACCGCCGCGGCATGCTCGTCGAAAAGCAGTTTGCCCAGATCGGCGACATGGAAGGTGTTCGCATTCGCCTCCACCTTGTCATCAGCCACCTTGGATGCGCTGTGAAGCATGACCACCATGACCGGAATCACGCAAAGGATCCCAGGCAGCAGCGATTTCGGGCGCCGCGCGATTTCTTCAGCCTCGTCACCGGGCCGGGTGATCAGCAGTGAGAAAACGATCAACACGGCCACCGCACCGACATAAACACTGAACTGCACCAGACCGATGAAATCGGCACCCATCGACAAGTAGAGCGCCGCATTCAGGCTGAGCGTAAGCGCCAGCAGTAAGGCAGCGTGCACGGGCCGCGCCTTCCAAGCCGCACCGAGTGCGGCCAGAAGGATCAAGGGAGTCAGGATGCAGATGGCGATCATGATTCAGCAAAACGGTAGGTTCGGGTGGTCGGTGCCAGACGGCGGTTGTAGATGCGCGCCATGATGATCCATGGGATCAGCAGCAAAGGCACCGTGATAACCCAGGCGAGCACATCCTTGCCATTGGCGTGCAACACCGCCCAGATGCCGGCGGCGGGCAGTGTCACCAGCGCCATCGGAATCATCACCAACCAGGCGAAGCGCATCAGTTGATCGATACGGACCCGCGGGAAGGTCGCACGCACCCAGAGGTAGGAGAAGATGATGACCGAAAGCTTGCTGAAGAACCAGATCCAGCTCGGCACCCAGTCAAGACCAGGAAACGGTGCCTGCCAGCCGCCGAGGAACAAGGTGACCCCCAGACCTGCGATGGCGAACAAACCAAAATACTCACCCATGAAGAACAATGCGTATTTGAATCCGGAGTATTCGGTCATGTGACCGGCCACGATTTCCGACTCGCCCTCGGGCAGGTCGAAGGGACAGCGGTTGGCTTCAGCAATGCTGCAGACATAGAACAACAAGCCGGCAACAAATCCCCAAGGGGTGCAGATGAACCAATTCCAGAATCCGGCACCACCATCGACAGTCGCCTGCTTCGCCACAATCTCGGTCAACGAAAGCGTTCCGGACACCATCACGACCCCAAGCGCGCAGATGATCAGCGGTAATTCGTAGCTCACCATTTGTGAGATCGCACGCATCGCGCCGAGCATCGGAAACTTCGAGCCACTCGCCCACCCGGCCATGAACACCGACAACTCGGTCAGCGCACCAACCGAGAAGAAGAACAGAAGACCGAGCTCCAACTCAACCGGACACCATTCCTTGCCCAGCGGAATCACCGCCAGCGCGAGAATTGCCGGCAACACGATCAGGATCGGCGCCAACAAATGCAGCAACTTCTCCGCCTTGTTCGGCACGATATCCTCCTTGGTCAGCATCTTGATGCCGTCGGCCACCGGTTGCAGGATGCCGAACCAACCGGCACGATTCGGTCCGATCCGGTTCTGAACCCGCGCCAGGGTCTTGCGCTCGATCAGGGAAAGCAGTGCGAAAGCAGTCGCAAACACAGCAACCACCGTCGAGGCGGTGACGACGAAGCCAGCGATCGAAACCAGCCAATCGGGCGCACCGTTGTCGGCCAACAATCCCTCCACGATCCGCTGCGGCAGGCGCGGCAGCAGTTCCAATGTCCACCAGGGGGCGTCACCACTCATGCTTCACCTCCTTGATTGTCGGGTTTCGGTTCTTCCTTCACTTCAGATTCCTTTGCCTTGGCCGCGGCTTCGGCAGCCGCTTTCGCCTTGGCGGCCTTGGCGGCATCGGCAGCGGCCTTCTTCTCGGCCTCCGCCTTGCGGCGTTCCATCACTTCGGTCGCCTGCTCAGGGCGCAACTGCATGTGGTATTCGGAAGACTTCGCGAGACGGTCCAGTCCGTAAAGCAGACCACCAAATCGGTCGTCATTGCTCAACTCGAACTGACCATCCATGTAAATGGAATCGAAGGGACAGACTTCCGCACAAATGCCGCAGCTCATGCACACCGAGTAGTCGATTTCGAACACCTTCGGCCGCTTCATCGATTTGCCGGCTTCATCGCGCTCGAGCACGATGTAGATGCACTGCGGCGGGCACTCTTTCTCGCAGATCGAGCAAGCCGTGCAGCGCAGGCCGGCATGCGGATCGTCATCAAACACCAGGAACGGGAAATTGCGGAAATTCGGGCTGATCGGTGCCCGCTGTTCGGGATACTGGATGGTGGTCATCCGCTCCTTCTTGTAGAAGCTTTCCACCATGTTGCGGCCGGTCACACCCAAGCCCTGCAGCAATCCCCAGCCGGGAAGCTTCCAGCCTCCGGTCTTCTGTCTTGTATCTTCTTGTCTGGCTTCTTTCACCGGTCCACCTCCCCCAATACGATGTCGATGCTGCCAAGGATGATCACCACGTCGGCCAGATCGAGACCGAGGCACATGTCCTCCAGCAGTGTCAGATTGACGAAACTCGGCGGCCGCACCCGGTAACGGTAGGGATTCCCCTTGCCATCGCTGACCAGATAGAAACCCAACTCACCCTTGGGCCCTTCGATACGGCCATAGGCATCACCGGCCGGCGCCTTGAATCCACGGGACTTGGCTTTCGGATTGATGTAGTCGCCTTCAGGCAGTTGATCCACCGCCTGACGCAGGATCTTGAGCGACTCACGCATCTCCAGGAAACGGATCATCAGGCGGTCATAGCAATCACCCTTGTCACCGAGCGGCACCCGGAAATCAAAACGGTCGTAGATCCCGTATTTGTCGACCTTGCGGATGTCGTAATTGACACCGGCTGCCCGCAGCATCGGTCCGGTGATACCGCCGTTGATCAACTTCTCCTTCGGCAGTTGTCCGACATCCATGCAGCGCGACAACAGGATCTCGTTGCCAACAAGGAGAGTCTCCAACTCATCTAGGAACGGCCCGTAGCCGTCGATGATGCCGCTGATCGCTTGCGCCCATCCGGCCGGCAGGTCGTTGCGGCAGCCACCGAAGCGCATGAAATTCGCCATCATCCGCGCACCGGTCAGGTGTTCGAACAGGTCGAGGATCTTTTCCCGCTCACGGAAGGCATACATCAGCGCCGATCCCCAGGCACCCATGTCGCCAAGGAAAAATCCCATGAACGCGGTGTGGTTGATCACCCGGGTCAGCTCGGCCAAAATCACCCGCATGTATTCCGCACGCTCGGGCACCTCGATGCCGGCGAGCTTTTCAACCGCCAACGCATAAGCCCAGTTGTTCGTGAGCGGACAAATGTAATCGAGACGATCGGTGTAGGGCATCGACTGCAGGTAGCCGGTTCCCTCGGCAATCTTCTCGTGGTTGCGGTGCAGGTAGCCGAACACCGGTTTCAGGCTGACCACCGTTTCACCGTCGAGCACGACATTCATCCGGAACACCCCGTGGGTCGACGGGTGCTGGGGGCCGAGCGAGACACGCAGCAATTGATCATCCTCCGGCCCCTCCAGGGTCGGCGACGAGCTGAATGGGGACGGATCGGAAATCATGACTGGGAAGAGGGGTAATGGGCGCGGGCCTTCTCCAACACCTCATCGTGTGGCGTCGGTTCGTATTCGTAGTCGTCCGGCGCGACGTAATCCTTGCGCATCGGATGATCGACAAATTCATCCCACATCAGGATGCGTCGGAGATCAGGATGACCGTCGAAACGAATGCCAAACAGATCGTATGCCTCGCGCTCCTGGAATTCCGCGCTGCGATAGACACCAACGACAGACGGGATCCCGACCTGCTGGTCGCGGTCAGCGGTCCGGCACTTCAGAACCAGCGGACCGACGCGATTGACCGTGGAGAACAAGTGATACACCACCTCGAGAAAGCCGGTCGTGGGTGATGGCACCCCCTCGCCTTCGGCCGTCGCCACTTTGGCCGCCAGTTCCGGGTCAGGCCAATCGACACCGGTGACATTCGACAGGAAGTCAAACCCGTCCGCCTTGAGACGGGTGCAAACGGCGACGAGATCCTTACCGTCGACTAGAATGGCATCCTGCGCGGACGGCCCGGGATTCTTCAGCAAATACAACCCGGCCCCCGGCATGGCGGAGGCGAGCGCATCACGGATTTCGGCGGTATTCACACTCATGCTTCACCCTCCCCTCCCTTCTGGATGACCGGAGCCTTCCAGATCCTCTTGTTCAGTGCCGGTTGGAGATCGTGCGGACCATAGGATGGAACCGGCAACTCGGCAGGCGCATCCGGATCGGCATGCCTGGCGACATCATCACCGAGGATCTTCTCCTTGGAAATCTTCTCCCGCAGCTTGATCAAACCCTCGAGAAGCGCCTCAGGCCGCGGCGGACATCCGGGGATCACGATGTCCACCGGAATGAAGCGATCCACCCCCTTGAGCACGTTGTATCCCTCCTTGAAGGGGCCGCCTGAAATCGCACAGGCACCCATCGCGATGACGTATTTTGGTTCGGCCATCTGGTTGTAGAGACGCACCACCTGCGGCGCCATCTTCTTGGTCACCGTGCCGGCAACCAGCATCAGGTCCGCCTGACGCGGCGACGGCCGGAACACCTCGGCACCGAAACGCGCCATGTCGTATTTCGCCATGGTCGCCGCAATCATCTCGATGGCACAACAGGCGAGACCGAACTGCAGCGGCCAAAGCGAACTGGAACGCCCCCAATTGATCAATTGCTCGAAGGACGTGACATGCACACCCTGCGACTTCAAATCCTCCGCCAGTTTCGGATCAATCGCCATACACGCTCATTTTCGGATTCTTCGGTCCGCGCCAGCTCAGCAACCCCTTGGTCCATGCCCAAAGCAACCCTTCGGCAAGCAGCACCAGGAAGATCATCGCCACCCAATAGGACATCGCCTCCAACTTGAGGAAGGCGACGGCAAACGGAAACAGGAACACGGCTTCGACATCGAACAACAGGAACAACAGGCCGAACAGGTAATACTGCGAATGAAATCGCGTCTGACGCTCCGCCAGCGGTTCCACACCACACTCATAAAGCGCGTTCTTCACATCGCCACGCTTGATCGGCGTGAAGCGAAGCATCCACAACCGCGCCATGGTCAGCGAGGCAATCGGCACCATCAGTGCCACGATGAAGAAGATGAGAACCGGGAGGTAAGGGTGGCTCATAGGTGAACCGGCGATGGATTGGCTTCGTAAGTGAGAACTTGGTCGAGTGTCATGGACGCCAACTTGTTGCAGTAGGACTGATGAAAGGCATACAGGAAGGTATTCGGCCGTGGCGAGACTTTATGTGCGTGAGCCGAATGCGGGCAACTCCCCGCCGTTTCCACCGCTTCATCGATCTCCAGCAGGGAAACATGCTCAGGCAGCTTGCTCAGGCGCACGCCACCTTTGTATCCCCGCTTGGACTCGACGATACCGGCGTCGGACAAGCGCTGGAAGATCTTGGACAAATAAGCGGCTGGAATCTCCGCAATTTCTGCTATTTCTCCCACCCTCATGCTCTCGCCACCCTGGCGGGCGAGACAGGTGAGAGCTTCAATGGCATAGCCGGTAGTCAGTGATAGGCTGGTCATGGTCGTGTCAGGTCAGGTGTTCCACAGCTGGAGGATGCGTAGGTAATTGGCGCGTTCGAAAACCGAGGGGTCGGGGCAATGCTTCAGGCTCATGCTGCCGCACATCTGGTCCACCGAGTCATATTCGTGGTCCACGAGCCAATGCGCCAAGCCGGAAACCAGGCTGCTGATGTGGGATGGTCCGTATTTCAGCAGGCTGGAAACCACCTGGACCACCTTGGCACCGGCCATGATGCCCTTGACGATGTCCTCCACCGTGTGGGCCCCGCCACTGAGCGCGATGTCGCCCTTGATGTGGCCGTAAAGAATGGCCGCCCAGCGCAAACGCAGGCGCAGCTCGGTGGAATTGGACAATTCCAACCGCGGCTGGGCTTCGAGCTGCTCGATGTCGATGTCCGGTTGGTAGAAGCGGTTGAACATCACCACGCCCGCTGCCCCCAGGGAGTCAACCTGCTTGGCGAAGTGCGCCGGCGATGAATAGAATGGCGACAATTTGAGCGACACCGGAATCGTCACGCTCTCCTTGACGCTCTCGAGGATATCGAGGGTCCGCTGCTCGACCGCCGCTCCCGATTCATCCGGGTCGGTGGCGATATAATAGACGTTCAATTCCAAGGCGTCGGCCCCCGCTTCCTGGATCAGCCGTGAATAATCGGTCCAGCCTCCGAGGTGCGTGCCGTTGAGCGAGCCGATCACCGGCATATCGACGGTCTCCTTGATCCGGGCGATCTGTTTCAAATAGCGGTCAGGCCCGAGCGAGTAATCCTCCATCCGCGGGAAATACGAGGTCGCCTCGGCGAACGACTCGGCCGGATTTTCGGTATGAGCGAACTCCGAGAGCTGGTCGCGGGTGATCTGCTCTTCAAACAACGAGCGCATCACCACAGCACCGGCCCCGGCGTCCTCCATCCGACGCACGTTGTCCAGATTATCCACCAACGGTGAGGCTCCTGCCACGACCGGGGAATTCAATTCAAGTCCTAGATAGGTTGTCTTCAGGTCCATGGTTTCAGGCGTTTGAGGTTTCGGATCCGCTGGCTTGGCCTTTTTCGCCTGCCATCTGTTGATACACCGTGAAGCGTTCCTTGAGGGACTCCTCGGCGAGCTCGTGCAGCTTCTGCGACCGTTGTGGGTCGATCCGCTTGAGCATCTGGAAGCGCGTCTCATTGCTGGTGAAGTCGTTCAGCGAACCCTTCGGTGCCGCAGAATCCAGGCGCATCGGGTTCTCCCCGATCTCGGCGCGCCGCGGGTCGTAGCGGAACAATGGCCAGTATCCGCAGTTGACCGCCCGCTTCTGCTGCTCGAGCCCTTGCGACAGGTTGTAACCGTGGGCCACACAGTGGCTGTAGGCGATGATCAACGAGGGACCCGGATAACTCTCCGCCTCACGCAGCACCTTGACCGCATGGGCATCCTTGGCACCCAGCGCAATCCGTGCCACATAGACCGACCCGTAGGAGGCGACGATCAAGCCCAGATCCTTCTTGGGAACGGCCTTGCCTGCCATGCTGAACTTGGCCACCGCGCCCAGCGGCGTCGATTTCGACTGCTGGCCACCGGTATTGGAATACACCTCGGTGTCGAGCACCATGATGTTGATGTTGCGACCCGATGCGACCACATGGTCCAGACCACCGAAACCGATGTCGTAGGCCCATCCGTCACCACCGAGGATCCACAGACTCTTGTCGACCAGATAGTCGGCAAGTTGCAACAGGGTCTTCGATTCAGCACCCTTGATGTCCTTGAGCTTCTCGCGCAGTGCGACCACCCGCTTCCGTTGCTCGACAATCCCGGCCTCGGTCGATTGATCCGCTTCCAGAATCGCCTGGGCGAGGTCGTCACCCACTTGTGTCGCCAGCTTGTTGAGCAGCACCTCGGCAAAAACCCGGTGCTGATCGAGACTGGCACGCATGCCCAAGCCGAACTCGGCATTATCCTCGAACAGCGAGTTGGCCCATGCCGGACCACGTCCGCACTTGTCGACGGTGTATGGCGTCGTCGGCAGGTTGCCGCCGTAGATCGATGAACAACCGGTCGCATTGGCAATCAACAGCCGGTCGCCGAACAATTGCGTCAGCAGCTTGATATACGGGGTCTCACCACAACCGGCGCAAGCTCCGGAGAACTCGAACAACGGTTTCATGAACTGCGTCGTCTTGACGTCGTCCTTGAGCATCGCGCGGTCGGGATCAGGCAACTTCATGAAGAAGTCGAAGTTGGCCCGTTCGGAATCCCGCAACGGCAGTTGCGGCTCCATATTGATCGCCTTGTGGCTCGGGTTCGCCTTGTCCTTCGCCGGGCAGACCTGCACGCAAAGCTGGCAACCGGTGCAGTCTTCAGCGGCGACCTGCAGCGTGTAACTCATACCTGGATACTCGCGCACCTTGAACTCGGTGGTCTTGAAGGTTTCGGGCGCTCCAGCAGCCAGTGCGGTCTCGTAAACCTTCGGCCGGATGGCGGCATGAGGACAGACCAGCGAGCACTTGTTGCACTGGATGCAGATGTCGGGATCCCAGACCGGGATCTCCTCGGCGATGTTGCGCTTCTCCCATTGGGTGGTCGCAGTCGGCCAGGTGCCGTCGACCGGGAAGGCACTCACCGGCAGCAGATCCCCCTTACCTGCGATCATCATCGCCGTAACGCGTTTGACGAAATCCGGAGCGTTATCCGACACCACCATCGGCAACTGCAACTTCGAGGTCGGCGCATCCGGGTAGTTCACCTTCACCAGATTGGCCAGCGTGCTGTCGACCGCTTCGTAGTTCTTCTGGACCACGGCATCGCCGCGCTTGCCGTAGGTTTTCTTGATCGCATACTTGATCTGACCGATCGCCTCGTCACGCGGCAGCACGCCGGAGATAGCGAAATAGCAGGTCTGCATGATCGTGTTGATCCGGCCAGGCATGCCCACCTGACGCGCCACACTGCTGGCATCGATGGCATAGAAATCGAGGTTCTTCAGAATGATCTGCTCCTGAATATCCCTCGGCAGAAGATCCCATGCCTGATTCGGATCACCCGGCGAATTGATCAGCAAGATCCCCTGCGGTTTCGCATAATCAAGGACATTGATCTGGGTAAGCAGGTCGAAGCGGTGACAGGCGACAAACTCGGCCTGACGGATCAGGTAGGTGGAACGGATCGGTTCCGGGCCGAATCGCAGGTGCGAGACGGTCATCGCACCGGACTTCTTCGAATCGTAGACGAAATACCCTTGGGCGAAGTTGTCGGTGCCTTCGCCGATGATCTTGATCGTGTTCTTGTTCGCACCGACCGTACCGTCGGATCCCAGGCCGAAGAACACCGCCTGCTTCATCCCCTTCGGAGTGACATCGTAATCCGGGTCGTATGCCAAAGACAGGCCGGTGACATCGTCGTTGATGCCGACGGTGAATGTCTGTTTCGGCGACGACTTCTTGAGTTCATCGAAGACCGCCTTGACCATGCCCGGATTGAATTCTTTCGAACCCAGGCCGTAGCGGCCACCGATGACGGTGAGTTTGTGGGTATCCTTGAGCAAGCCCCTCAACTCCGCCTGGCGCAATGCCTCGACAACGTCGAGGTAGAGCGGTTCACCCAGAGCACCCGGCTCCTTGGTCCGGTCGAGCACAGCGATCGACTTCACGGTTTTCGGCAGCACTGCGGCGAAATCCTCGACAGAGAACGGACGATACAAGCGCACCTTGATCACACCGGTCTTCTCACCGCCCTCGTTGAGCGCGTTGGCCGTTTCGGCCACCGCCTCACCGCCCGATCCCATGATCACGATCACCCGTTCCGCATCCGGGGCACCCTCGAAGCTGAATGGCTTGTAGGAGCGACCGGTCAATGCGGCGAAGGCACCCATCGCTTCTTTGACCATGCGCGGCAGATCATTGTAGTAACCGTTGCCAGCCTCACGCGCTTGGAAGAACGCATCCGGGTTCTGCGCCGTGCCACGGATCATCGGACGGTCGGGTGTCAGTGCGCGATTGCGGTGGGCATGAATCCCGGATTCATCGATCCGCGAACGCAGGTCGTCATCACTGAGCAACTCGATCTTGGCAACCTCGTGCGAGGTCCGGAAGCCGTCGAAGAAATGCAGGAACGGCACCCGCGACCGCAAGGTGACCATTTGGGCGATGACCGCGGTGTCCTGTGCCTCCTGCACCGAACCACCGCAGAGCATGGCGAATCCGGTCTGTCTGCAGGCCATCACATCCGAGTGATCACCGAAAATGCTCAGCGCATGAGTCGCGAGGGCGCGGGCGGTGACATGCAGGCAGAACGGAGTGAGCTCACCGGCGATCTTATACATGTTGGGGATCATCAGCAGCAATCCTTGCGAGGCCGTGAAGGACGCACACAGGGAGCCGGCTTGCAGCGCACCGTGAAGCGCCCCGGCAGCACCGCCTTCGGATTGCATCTGGACGATGCTCGGAACCGCATCCCACAGGTTCTTCTTGCCGGCAGCGGACCATTCATCGGCGTGCTCGGCCATCGGTGAAGAGGGCGTGATCGGATAAATGGCGAAAAATTCGTTGAGTCGGTATGCCACCGATGCAACGGCTTCGTTCGCATCGAGTGTCCCCATGGATGACGTGGTATTAGCGTTCACAGTGCCTCCTAAACACATTGGGGACCTTCCGGTCTACAAACTGCGATGATGTGCGATTCAAATAGCAATTGCTGCACAATCCGGACCTCTCCACCCCGAATACTCAGGGTTTAAGACCGTCGGAATCACCCGATTCCACGGGCTTTTCGGCAAGCCGTGGGCATTGCCCCCAACACCCTTCCTAGCAAGTGTCACAGCACTGCTTCTGCAGTGGCCAGCACGTCATCAAATGGCAGATCCGAGAGCATGCCGAAGGCATCATGCCGCGACAGACGCGCACGGGTCGCTGCCGGACTGTTCATGCCGCACAGGAATCGAGCCAACTGCCGGACACTCCTCAGCGATGCGTGTTTCTCATCAACCAGTGCTCGCAGACGCAGCCAATCATCTTCATTCAACTCACGTGCTTTCGGTGCCTCGATCACGCTTGGTGTCATACCGCGGCAGCGGTCGCAATGTCCGCAACCCGTCGCCATCTCCTCACCGAAATGCCGCAGCAACGAAGCGGTCAGACAACCTGCCTGAGCCGGAATCGCCAACACCTGCCGCAATCGTTGCAGATCCGCCCGCTCACGCATCAGGAACAAATCCTGATAGCGACGCGCCAGGGCGGCGAGATCACCGGCAGGCTTCAGCAAGCGGAATGCATGACGCACACCGGCCGGTGACAACACCGCGTCACCCGCGATCTCGAGATCCCTGATGGCCGCCACCACACGTGTGCGGTCAACCCCAAGCTCAGCCGCATGCCGCGATGGCTCCAATGTCAACCAAGAGCGACCTTCGGTCGCATGGTCCAGCAAGCGAGCGAGAAACACCCGCTCATCCGGCGCCAGTCCGGACAACACCTGCTCACGGGTGCGCAGCAACTTGATGCGGTATTGATCGTAGAATCGTCCGGTCGCCTCGATCAATTCGTCGCATTCGAGATACGCGAGCACCGTGGCGACCACCGACTGACGGATGTCACAACTCACCGACAGGTCATACAACGAGATATCAAACTGCTCACCGAGCCGAAGGATGCGGTCGAGCAGGTTGGTCAGCGCCTGCGGTGTCGGCGTGTCGGAATAAATGAAGTTCTCCAGAACCGTCAGATCATCGCCACAGGCAAGCATTTCGCAAACCGAGTCGGCTCCATCACGACCGGCGCGACCGATCTCCTGACTGTAGTTTTCGAGACACTTCGGCAGGTTGTAATGGATCACCCCACGGATATCCGGCTTATCGATCCCCATGCCGAACGCGATCGTCGCCACCATCACCCGAATGTCACCGGCCATGAAATCGCGCTGCACGGACGCCCTGAACTCGTCAGGCAGACCGGCATGATAGGCCGAAACCGACACTCCGTTACGTTTGAGGAAAGTCGCCACCTCCTCGGATGTCTCCTGACGGGTGACATAGACGATCACCGGACCCGCGATCGAAGTCACGCGATCGAGCAGCACGGATTTGCGTTCCTCCACCGCACATGGCGTCACGCGGAGATCGAGGTTCGGACGGTGAAAACTCAGCTGCACCTGATCCTCGAAATGAATACCGAACTGATGGCGGATGTCGGTGGCCACCTTCGGCGTCGCAGTGGCGGTCAGCGCCAGCACGCGCCGCAATTTCCGCTCACGACAGAATCGGGCCACCTTCAGGTAGTCCGGGCGGAAGTTATGCCCCCACTCGGAGATGCAATGCGCCTCGTCAATCGCGACCATCGCCAGATCCAGCCTGGAGACTCGCCGTCTGAACGCCTCGTTCGAAAGACGCTCGGGCGCGATGTAGAGCAGCTTGATCTCACCCGCATCCAATCGTTGGTATAGATCACGCAAGGCCTCAGGATCCAAGGTGGAATCCAATCTTGCTGCAGCCACCCCTTTGGCGACCAGCGAATCAACCTGATCCTTCATCAGCGCGATCAAGGGCGAAATGACCAGGGTCAGGCCTTCCAGCATCAACGCAGGCAGTTGGTAGCACAGCGACTTGCCTCCACCCGTCGGAAACACCGCCAGCACTGGACGGCCGTCGAGCAGGCGCCGGATCACCGGTTCCTGACCGTCCCGAAACCCGTCGAATCCGAAATACCTGTTCAGCTCCTCCCGCATCGTCTGCAGGAAACCAATCAGAAGCGGTCGAAGCAGGCCAGAAAAGAGCTTGGAGCTTGGCAAGGACCGATCGCCATTGGAGAATGCGGCATGTTCAGCGCCAGCAAGCTCACCCCGGAACAAGTGGAGGCCATCCGCCAACTCGCGGCCAATGGCGCCACCCTGCCGGACATCCAGCGGCACCTGAAGGAGGATCAGGGCATTTCGATCACCTACATGGACACCCGATTCCTCGTCCTGGACCTCAACATCCAACTCGTCGAGGAAAGCAAGGAGGAGCCGAAAAAAGAGGAGCCGGCAGGTGCCACTCCACCCGCACCGGGCGAGGTCACCGTGACGATGGATCAGATCACCCTTCCCGGCGCCCTGATCAGCGGCAAGGTCACGTTCAGCGACGGCGAAACCGCGATCTGGATGATCGATTCCAACGGTCGCCCGGGGCTTGATCCCGATACTGCAGGATACCGTCCGTCGCAGGAGGATGTGCTCGCGTTCCAGACACAGCTGCGGGCGATGATTGAAAAGCAGCGCGGTGGATTCTGAGCCGAATGACCGATATGAAACGCCCGGTGGATGCCGTCATCGAATACCTCGAGGCCGAACAGGCACGGGGCAAGACGCACATTCTGCTGGATGAGGCCGCCCGCGACGGCTTGCGCAACCTGTATCTGCGGGCACGCGAGAACAAAACACCGCGCGCAGCCACAGCCACCACCACTGCGGCAGCCCCTGCTGCCGTCGCAAGTCCCACCGCGGCGGCCACCCCTACCGCAATCCCAGTCACCGAACTGCGCGTCAGCGGCAACAGCAAAGAGGAGCAACTCGCCTCACTCAAGGAGCAAGCGGAACGCTGGGCACCCGCCCGCAATCTCGGCACCCTGCGCGATACGATGGTCTTTGCCACCGGCAACCCGAATGCGGAGCTGATGCTCATCGGCGAAGCCCCGGGATACGAGGAGGAACGCCGCAAGGAACCGTTCGTCGGTCCCGCCGGAAAAAAACTCGACGACATCCTCAAGGCGATGGGACTGAACCGCAGCCAGGTCTACATTTCCAACATCGTCAAATACCGGCCGATCGCTCCGCGACAAACGACCAACAACCGCCAGGCGACACCCGAGGAAATGGCCAGCTTCATGCCATTCATCCGCGAGGAGATCCAAATCGTCCAACCCAGCTGCATCATCGCCTTGGGCACCACCGCCGCAGAAGGCCTGCTCGGCGTCGACGACACCGTCGGCAACCTGCGCGAACGCTGGCATCGGTTCGAAAACATCCCTCTCAGGGTCAGCTACCACCCGAGCTACCTGCTGCAAAGCGACGCCGGCAACGACATCAAGCGCAAGGTCTGGGAGGACATGCTCGCCGTGATGGAACAACTCGGCATGCCGATCTCCGACAGACAACGTGGATTTTTCCTGCCGAAGTGACAGGCTCAGGAATCCTCTGTCATTTCATCTTCTTCTCGCCGAAAGCCTTGATCGGTTTGGGCAGACGTTTGCGACGCAGTCCGAACTGCCTCACCGCATGCCGACCGAGATGGGCCACCGCCTCGTCGATATCGTCGGTGAAGAAAATAAGCTCCGGATCATCCGGGCTGATCATTCCTTCTTCGGCCATCCGGTAAACGAAGTCCATCAGCGGCCGCCAGTAATCCTTACCCATCAGCACGATCGGGAAGTTCTTCAGCTTGCCGGTCTGGATGAGCGTCATCGTCTCGAACATCTCATCCATGGTTCCCGCACCACCGGGCATCACGACGAAGCCATAGGAATACTTCACCAGAATCACCTTGCGCGTGAAGAAATAGCGCATGGTCACCGATTTGTGGACGTAAGGATTGATCTCCTGCTCGAAGGGCAGCTCGATATTCACGCCGATCGACCGACCACCGGCTTCGAATGCCCCTTGGTTGGCGGCCTGCATGATGCCTGGCCCACCGCCGGTCATCACGGTGAAGCCAAGCTTGGCACATGCGCCACCCATTTTCCGCGCCAATTCATAATACTGGGTCCCTGGTTCGGTCCGCGCCGATCCGAAGATCGTCACGCATGGGCCCGCGAAATGCAGCGCACGGAAACCACGCAACAGGTCGCGGCCGACCCGGAACAAGGTGATCAGGTTGTGAAAACGGCTATTCGGACCGGACAACAAATGCCGCTCGTCGGTCTCCAATTCGAACATCACCTGATTGCGGACGTCCTCTTCGGTGATCTCGTGTTCGTGACCTACCACCGGCCATTCCGGGCATTTCCTCTGATCCATGAAGCAGAGCTAGCACCTGATCCGTCATCAGGGAAACGAAAAGTCGTTGATTCACACCGGCCATGAAAAAGGCACGGCTGCCGAAGCAACCGTGCCTTTGCAAAACCCATCGGCGATTCGCTCAGCTGGCGAAGCGCTCGGCGACGACGTCCCAGTTCACCACATTCCAGAATGCGGCGATGTAGTCGGGGCGGCGGTTCTGGTAGTTGAGGTAATACGCGTGCTCCCACACATCCAGGCAGAGCAGCGGCTTGCCGTCACAGCCAGCAACCGCAGTCCCCATGCAGGGAGTGTCCTGATTCGCAGTCGAGCACACGGCCAGCGAGCCATCGGACTTCTTGACCAACCAAGCCCAGCCGGATCCGAATCGGGTGGCACCCGCCTTGGCAAATGCCTCTTTGAAGGCATCGAAAGAACCGAACGCCTTATCGATGGCTGTCGCCAGATCACCGGACGGTGCCTTGGCACCACCGGGGGCGATGACTTTCCAGAACAGGCTGTGATTGGCGTGACCACCGCCATTGTTGCGGACCGCCATGCGGATGTCCTCAGGCACCGCGGCGATGTCACCTACGATCTCACAGATCGATTTGGCTTCGAGATCCGCCTTACCGGCGATGGCATTGTTGAGATTGGTGATGTAGGCCTGATGATGCTTGCTGTGATGGATTTCCATCGTGCGGGCATCGATATGCGGCTCGAGCGCATTGTAGGCGTATCCGAGTTCGGGAAGGGTGTGTGGCATGGTGTCGGGAGGGTTGGATCGGGAGTTTGGTTGCGTATCCGGAATGGCTCCGCTAAAAGCGTGGCGCCCGGACACCCACTACGAAACCGAGCAAGTGCCGCCCCGCAAGAGAAAATCGCCACCATGTCACCGGAACTCGTCAAACACCTGCCGGAAATCATCGCTGCCAGCTGCGGACTCGTCCTCGGCTGGCTGGTCACACTGCTGATCGCCAGAAGCCGGCAGGCCACCTTGGCCGAGAAACTCAAGGGCGAGGAGCGCCGTAGCGCCGATCTGGATGCCCGACTGGCCCAGGCCGCCGACACCGCCAGACAGACCGACAAGGAGGTCGCCGACCTGCGCGACCAGATCACCCTGCTCAAATCCCGCCTGGAATTCGAATTGAAAGCCGCCGCCGAAAAGCAGGCGCTGCTGGACAAGGCGGAAGCCAAGCTGACCGACACCTTCAAAGCGCTGTCCGCAGATGCTCTGAAGATCAGCTCCGAGCAATTCCTGCAACTGGCGAAAACTTCGCTGGCCACCCAGACCGAAGAGGCCAAGGGCGAGATCGAGAAACGCAAGATCGCCATCGAAACCCTGATCAAGCCGGTCGCCGAATCGCTCGGCAAATTCGACGCGCGCATCGGTGAAATCGAAAAGATCCGCGAAGGTGCCTACTCGGAGCTCAAGGAGCAGGTGCGCGCACTCAACGAAGGACAACTCGGACTGCAACGCGAAACCGCCTCGCTCGTTCGCGCACTGCGCCAACCGACCGGCCGCGGCCAGTGGGGGGAAATCCAACTCAAACGCGTGGTCGAGCTGGCCGGCATGCAGGAGCACTGCGACTTCGACACCCAGACGTCCACCACCACGGACGAAGGCAAGCGCCTGCGGCCCGACCTGATCGTCCACCTGCCCGGCAACAAAACGATCGTGGTCGACTCGAAAACCCCGATGGACGCCTACCTCGACGCCATCGAGGCGACCGATGACGCGAAACGCCTTGAAGCCCTCGACCGTCATGCCCGTCAGGTGCGAACCCACATCCAACAGTTGTCGTCGAAAAACTACACCGCCCAGTTCGAGCACGCGCCGGAATTCACCGTGCTCTTCCTCCCCAGCGAGTCGTTTTTCTCCGCCGCCCTGCAAAGTGACCCCGGCCTGATCGAACGCGGCGTCGACCAAGGAGTGATCCTCGCCACCCCGACCACGCTGATCGCCCTGCTGCGCGCCGTCGCCTACGGCTGGCGCCAGGAAGCGATGGCTGAAAACGCCCGCGAAATCTCCGCCCTGGGACGCACACTGCACGAACGACTCGGCGTGCTCGCCGACCACTTCTCGAAAGTCGGTCGCTCACTCGATAGCGCGGTGCAGCACTACAACAAGGCCGTCGGCTCATTCGAAGGACGCGTCCTCACCGCCGCCCGCAAGTTCGAGGAGCTCAAAGCAACCGCCGAAACCTCCAGCATCGAGAACCTGAGCCCGATCGACTCCCAGCCGCGCACACTCCAGCCGGTGGCGAGCCTCGATTCGATCGGCAGCCTGCCGGAAAATCTCGAGCCCGATGACGATTTTGGCTTCGTTCCTCCGCCCGCAGCCGACGCCGATGCGGCCGCGAACGACCTCCGTTCGGCCATGGAATAGCCATCACACGGCTTGACAAAGGCCCATGTTATAACGAATGTTATTCCATGAATCACGAAACGAAAGTCCGCAAGATCGGCAATTCGCTAGGCATTGTGCTGCCGAAGGAAGCCCTGCAGGCGCTCAAGGTGAAGGAAGGCGACACCCTCTACCTCACCGAGGGGGCCGAGTGCTCGTTACGCGTCACTGCGGAACAGCCAGATTTCGCTGAAATCATGAAGGTGGCCGAAGAAGGAATGAACCTTTACCGCAACGCTCTCAGGGAGCTCGCCAAATGAAGGAACCCATCTGGCTGAACCGCCTCCACATTCTTGCGATTCACGGACAACTGATCGCGAGATTCGGAGGCATCGATGGCGTTCGCGATGAGGGACTGATGGATTCAGCCATCGCCAGACCTGCGTTGAGATTCCAGTTCAACCATCCTGACCTGTTTGATCTGGCAGCGTCCTATGCCGATGGCATCGTCAACAACCACCCCTTTCTGGATGGCAACAAACGCACCGGTTTCATGGCCGCCTATACCTTTCTCGGCATCAACGGACAACAATTGAAAGCCAGCGAGGAACAAGCGGTCCTCCAAACCCTCGCCCTCGCTGCATCCGAAATCACCGCCGACGACTACGCCAACTGGCTGCGCCAGTCCTGTAGTGCCAAAACCAGTTGAACCAATCTTCAATCTTCAATTGCCCTCTCTACCCACCCTCACCGGCATCACTCCCGACTCCCTCGCCCAATGGCTTGCGGAGCAGGGCGAAGCACCGTTTCGCGCCAAACAAATCCTCGACTGGGTGTGGAAAAAGAAAGTCGCGTCGATTGAAGCGATGAGCAACCTGCCCGCCGCCCTGCGGGATAAGCTCACCAACTCCTTCCGCCTCACTGCCCTCGAACACACGCAGACCCAGGGATCCGCCGACACCACCCGCAAGTTCCTGTTCCGCCTGCACGACGGCCGCTACGTCGAAAGCGTGCTCATTCCCGCCAACCCGGCCCTCTATGGCGAAGGGTCCGACCGTCGGACGCTATGCGTCTCGTCACAAGTCGGCTGCGCCTACGGCTGCAAATTCTGCGCCTCCGGACTGGCTGGCTTCACCCGCAACCTGGACGCCGCCGAAATCGCCGGACAAGTGCTCGCCGCAGAACAACTGTCCGGCGAACGCGTCGACAACCTGGTATTCATGGGCATGGGCGAACCGCTCGCCAACCTGGATCAACTACTGCCGGCCATCACGCTGATCACCGGCAAAGACACCCTGCACCTCGGTGCCCGCCACCTGACGATCTCCACATCAGGGCTGGTTCCACAAATCCGCCAACTCGCCGACCACCCACAACAAATCCGGCTCGCGATCTCACTGCACGGAGCCACCGACGAAGTGCGCGATCAGATCATGCCGGTAAACCGGAAATGGCCGGTCGCCGAATTGTTCGCAGCACTCGACTACTGGAACTCGAAAAAGAACCAGAAGCTGACCCTCGAATACATCCTGATCCAAGGGGTCAACGACGATCTCGAACAAGCGCACATCCTCGCCCGCCATGCCAAACGACTGCATGCGAAGGTGAACCTCATCCCTTACAACACGGTTGATGGTCTGGAATGGGTGCGACCATCCGATACCCGCTGCAAGGCATTCCGCGATGTCCTGCGCAACGCCGGCGTTCAGGCGACACTGCGCCTAGAAAAAGGCCATGACATCGATGCCGCCTGCGGGCAACTGCGACTGAAACAGGAAACCAGCGAAGGGATCATCGAGCCGGCTGCCATCAAGAGCCGCTGATACCGGCTCACTCGATAGGCGCCATGGAGGAATGACCGTGTAAGGCAGGTAGCGCCGTCTCGCCGAGACGGCATCTTGGGGTTTGACCACAGATTTCGCAGATTGCGCAGATCGGATGAAGAATGTTGGGAAGATAGGATACTCCCATGCATCCTGAATCATCTGTGTCTTCTGTGTAATCTGTGGTTAAAAATCAACGCCACCCACTTCCACGGTAGCCCCGCCGCAGCGCGCGCTCTCATAGATCGCCTCGATTACCGCCACCGCCTTGCGGGCTTCCTTCGCGGATGTCGATGGTTCGCGACCTTCACGGATTGCCGCCACCACTTCCTCGAAATTCCGCTGGTGCTGCTGGAACCCGATCGCTTTCGGATCATTGGCACCAAGTCCACCCGCCGCTCCCTTGAGCAGGCGTGAGCGAATCTCCTCGTCCACGGCTGTCTCTTCACGGAAGTCCCAGACTTCAAACGATTCATCGGCCAGAAACACCGACCCATCGGTGCCGCATAGCTGGATCCGCGACGGGTGCCCGGACTTCGACCAATTGCAGGTCGACCCCTCGACCACACCGATCGCTCCATTCTCGAACTCGATCACCGCCGCAGCCGCATCCTCCACCTCGATGCCGACATGCGCCAGACATCCGGCACTCGCTCCCCTCACCCGTGCGACCGGACCCGCCAGATGAATCAATCCATCAATCGTATGGATCGCCTGATTCATCAACACCCCGCCGCCATCCAGCGCCCATGTGCCCCGCCAATCGGCGGAATCGTAATACGCCTGATCCCGCCACCACTTCACATAGCACGATGCCGAGGTCAGCTTACCAAAACGCCCGGCCTGCACGGCCTTGCGGAATTCATCCATCGCCGGATGAAAGCGCCGGTTGAGAATCCCCGCTAGCACCCGACCACTCGACTCCGCACATCCGATCATCTCGTCGATCCCCGCCATCGTCACCTCGAGCGGTTTTTCAACCAGCACGTGCTTGCCGGCGCGAAGTGCCGCCATGGCTGGCCCGCCGTGTGCTCCAGACGGGGTGCAAATCGTCACCACCTCCAATTCGGGATCCGCCAGAAACGCCTCCAGATCATCGTATGCCTTCGCCGAATGCCTCGCCGCCAGAGTTTCCGCCTTGCCGGGATTGCGATTGTAGACCGCATGCAGACGGGATCCCGGCATCGCCTCAATCGCCGTGGCGTGGACCCCCGCAATATTACCTGTGCCGATTATCCCAAAATTCATGCGCCTATTTTGATCCGCTCGATTTCATCCCGCAAGCTTAAGACAAAACCATCGGTTTCGACTGGCAGTTGACCGCAACCGCGCTCATCTTCCGCCCGCAGCCACCATCCCGAACGTATCGACCCTATGACCAACCTGAAAGATCAGATCGGCTTCGCCAACAACGGCCCTGTATTGGCTTCTACGGAAGAAGAAAGCCGCCTCCGTGAATACGTGAATCTGAAACTCGCCGCCCGCGGCTTCGAAGTCGTCGGCGACGAGGACCAACACCCGTTCCTGAGCCTCGGCCGCTCACTCATCGCCAACTTCCAGGAAAAAACCCGCCTGCTCTCAGATTACCTCTGCCCGGTCGATGCCGCTTTCGACAGCTATCTGCGCGACTACCTCGGCGAAGAAATCGTCAAGGAAACCTTCCCCGACGGCAAACCGCTGATACCCTGCAACACGCTGATCATGGAGCGCCACGGCATCGCCCGCATGCTGTCGATGCCTCCCGATCAGGATGAGTTCAAATCGTCGATCCTCAGCTCCTACCGCGTGCATCAAGGCGTCTGCCACAACCCGGCCAGCGACCGTCGCACGACCGAAGGCGTTTTCCATGTCGCCGAGGGCGGTCTGCCAGTCCCCGCCGACAAGAAGGCAGTGCCAAAGCTCACTTATGCCCGCCTGCTCAAGGCCGCGCTCAACCCGCCGGCCGACATCATGACAGTGCCCTTCACCGGCACTTCTCCAAAACCGGCACGCGCCTTTGTCTCACTGATGCTGCGACCACTCGTGCAGCCGGAAGTAACTGGCATCGCACCGGCCAAATCGATGGAAGTCCGCTTCTTCGCACCCGGCAACCTGGTCAGCAACCTGGACTTCGTCGAAAGCATCTTCGGCAACGCCGGCGACCCCTACCTGCCTGACAACGACGCCCGCCTCGATGTCGATCATTGGTCCGGCCACAGCGGCTGCGTGATCCTCGCTCCGCATCTGGTCATGCTGACCAAGAAAGAGCTCGGCCTGCCGCACATCGATCAAGCGACCGATCGCCAGAAGCGCGACCGCATGTGCTGGAGCGACCCCGGCGAATTCTACAACGACGGCGGCGCCTTCAAGGTGACGTGCCGCGACAAGCGTGGCGTGGTGGTCACCATCATCGCCGACAACTACTACGGCTACTGCAAGAAGGAGGTCAAAACCCAGATCAGCTATGCCGCCAACCTCATGGGCAATGCCGAAGAGGAACACGCCGGTGGTGCGATCGCCTTCCCCAGCTTCGACCTGGGCGAGGATTTCTCGCTCAGCGACTTCAACAGCCCGGTCGACCACCGCTTCGGCGGACTGATCTCCCGCTACGCGAAACTCTTCGACCTGCAGGCCGAAGGCTACGGCATCGATAAACAGTTCCGCGACATCTATTACGTGCCCGAGGACGTCAAAATCGATCTCAGCAGCCAGACGGTCAGCTGGACCAACAACGACGGCCCGCAATCGATCCCACTGCAACCCGGCATCACCTACGTGCTGCCATCCGGCTACAAGGTGGAAATGGTCAAGCCCTCCGAGGGCCTGCGCTGGCGCCTGATCGGCACCACCGCCGAAGGCACCTTCTGCCACAAACCCTGCACGGTCTCCGGCGGCGGCAAATCGGAAATCTCCAAATCGATCTCCGATGCGATGTTCACCGCGCCACTCATGGTCGGCGATCTCGATGCCGATCTCGATGCCGCCGAAGCGATCATCGCCCACAACTTCGAAGACCGCTACCCGGAACCACCGGATCCGAACAAACCGAGCCGCCCGCTGCTCAGCCCGAAACGCTCACTCGGATCGGTCATCCGCCTGCTCACCCCGAGCCCGGCCTTCACTCCGAAATACAACGAGTGGGTTTCCAAGATCCCCAGTCAGGTCAAGGACCTCGTCTTCCTGATCAAGCGCTACTACAAGGAAGACTGGGGTAAAAACTGGCGCGACCGCTTCAGCGTCGACCTTATCAACGGCAAATACGGCAACCAGCTGATCTACCGTCGCCAACGCGTCATGACTCAATACCTGCGCGTCGGATTCTCGGAAAACGGCACCTGGCGCACCTTCAGCGTCCGCAAGGATTTCGCCCCGGCGAAGAAGATTCAAACCGAGGATGACATCAGCGCCTCCGTCGTCGTGCCCGCCGACGCAGTCGATGGCATGCACCCGGATTTGAAGAATCCCTCGCTCAAATTCATCAAGAACTGCGAATACCGGTTGTTCCAGCGCCCCGACGACGCGATCCACCGTGGCTACGACAAGAAAACCGAAAGCGACTTCAGCAAGCGCGGCTTGTTCTTCTCGAACTACGAGCCGATTCCACGCAAACAGGCAAAGGACATCGTCAGCGATGCGATCCGCTTCGAGCAATTCACCGATCCGATGCAGGACATGCTGACGGAATTCGTCAATGCCGGCAGCCCGGAATACGTCATCAGCACACACCAGCCACGACTGGTCAACGGCAAGGCGACGAAAAACCCGCGCTACCTGCAGAACCGTCCGGACCTCGAAGACCCACGCTCGGTTTACCTCGCCACCCTCGGCAAGCGCCTTATCCGCCGCCTGCCGCTGGAGGCACCGGTCCACGTGCCGGTTAATTCCGTACTCGGTGGTCGCCGCAACAACCCACCCGACCCGGTTGCCGGCATCCGCGCGCTCGCCGTCTACAACCCGATCCACTATCAGGAACTGCCGGAACTGTTCATGGACTTCATTGCCTCGCTGACAGGCAAGAGCCCATCGACCACCGGCGCTGGCAGCGAGGGAGCCCTGACCAAAGGCCCCTTCAACATGCTGCTGCCGATCCATGACCTCAATGCGGCACTCGTTTCCTACCTGCTCACCGGTTACAGCGGCTTCACCACTGCCGCAGGTCACATCGGCCGCAAGTTCCGCTTCGATCACGACATCAGCCTGCTCGTACCGGAAGTCTGGTCGCGCATGTTCATCCACGAGCGCGAGCCAGAATACCTCATCAACAACGGTTACCTCGAAAAAGTCGAAAGCTTCGAGCACGACGGCAAGCTGGTCGAAGCCAGCCGCCTCGGTTACCGCATCACCGATAAATTCGTGAACCTGTTCTTCGGCCGGATCTTCTCCGCGCCTGACACCGTGTTCAGCGAGGAGATGCTCAAGCCCGAGTTGCAATCGATGGAGGACTACGTCGACGGCATCGACAACATCATCACCACCCAGCGCAACGTCGCCCTCAACTACTTCGATGACGGCGGCGTCGAACTGGCCTGCCCGCCGCTCAAGGCACTGTTGCACATCATGGCGCATGGCCAATACGAGGGCAAGGACCTGTCCCACCCGGACATCCGCAACCTGTTCACCCGCGAGGCCATGCTCGCCTCCGATTGGTATCAGGCACGCCTCGATGCCAAGGTGGAAGTCGACCGCAAGCACTGGCAACGCACGGTGCAATCGCTCGAGGAATTCCTGGCCAAGCCGCACTACGACGGCGAAGTCAAACGCCTCAACATCCGCCACCGCCTCAAGCACGCCAAAAACATCCTCGAACACGTCCACTCCGACAAATACCGCGACACGCTCGTCGGCATGCTCGGCACCGACCCGAGTCTAGTGTGAGGGGTAAAGCTGAAAAATGAAAGCTGAAAGCTGAAATCAACAGGCGTCCCATGGACGCCTGTTGATTTCAGCTTTCTACTTTCAGCTTTCAGCTTTATTCCCCCACACCGCCACCGCCTCACAAACCTCGCGCCATCCGGGAAAGTTCCACTTGTTCGGAAACCCTGCGCACTGGGCCGGCTTCACCTCATGAATCCGACAGCTGTTGCCGTCGAGCATGATGCATTCGTGGTTGTCCTTCTCGATCAGCGACAATCCCTGCCTATTGGTACGCAAGCGGGTGTAGCGATCGATAAACTCATCCACACCCAAGCCAAGGTGTCTTGCAATCGGTTCCAACTCCTCTTCCTCCAAGCGGACATCGCCCGGCCACTTGCAGCAGGCGGTGCAACGTTGACAGACGTAATGCACTCCGGGCTCCAGATCCACGAAACGGTTGCCCGGACTCCCATAATGATTCCTCGGACTATCCATGTTGCTGAAGACGTCGGTAATGCGCGTCGACCAATTGCTGGAACAAGCGCCAGCGAGCACCCGGGCGACCGTTATCCATGAGGAAATTCGGGCAATCCTTGTGCGGCGGATTCACCCCGCGCCTCTCCCAGTGGTAATGCGGCACCACATTCTGCAAGGGAATGTTGTATTGCTTCATCAATATGGCACAGAGCTTGGCCGTGCGGTCCACGGTGATCGCCAGATGACCGCCACGATTCTCGCACATCTCGATGCCGATCGAATAGCGGTTGCCCGGGCCGTCAAAATCGGCGTGCTCACCCTGCTCGTAGGTCGGCATGTGCTGAACGACCATCCGATCGTCCACGCTGAAGTGCCAGATCAGGTAGCCGATGCGGTTGCCGTTCTTGCGCCGGGGCGCCTTGAGCGCGCCACGCTTGAGCGCCAGGGCATGCTGGCGGGCGTCGGCCTGAGTGCTGTAGTTCTGGGTGCTGTGCACCGTGATGTAGCGGGGGTCCAAGCGGCGGAACACCCGGCGACCATGACGACCCTTCGGCACCATGTCGGGAACCAGCCGCACTTCCTGCAGCATCGCCTGCGGGCTGAGCGGACCACGGGATTGCGACATGTAGCGCATCTGGCGCATGTCGTCATACAGCGGGCCGCTGGGCTGGCAGGAAACGGCAGCCAGCGCCAGCAGAACGATCGTCAGTAATCGGAACACCCGGGACACCCGGCCTACTTAGCATGTCCGTGGCGCTGCTGGCTATACCGATTCTAAGCCCGAGCGGCCGATTCTTGGGCTTTCCAAGCGGCCGATCCCGGCATAGCTTGCCGGCCCGATGATTCTCCGCACCCTCATCACCAGCTGGGCCATGGCCACCCTGTTGTGGGCGCAAGCTCCCGACACGGAAACACCGCAACCAGCACCCGAAGCACCGCAGCTGGCACCGGAAACCGAAACCCCGCAGCCACCCGCCACCGAGGAGGATGAGGGAATCAAGGTGTCCGTTCTGGGCTACCACGAATTCACCCTCGACGGCGAGGAGACGGAAATGCGCATCCGCACAGCGAAATTCCGCAGCCAGATGGAAGCGATCCGCACGCTTGGCATCCCGGTGATCTCGATGGACGACTTCATCGCCTGGAAATGCGGCGAGAAGGAACTGGAGAAGAACTCGATCGTCATCACCATCGATGACGGCTGGAAATCCACCTACGACCAGGCTTTCCCCATCCTCAAGGAGTTCAATTACCCGTTCACGATCTACCTCTACAAAAACTATGTCGACGGCGGCGGCAAGGCGCTGACGACCAACATGATCCGGGAAATGCTCCGTGCAAACGCCACCTTGGGCAGCCACTCGGTCAGCCACCCGTATCCCCTCACCTTCAAGAAATTCCGCAGTGAAGGGGCCGATGCTTACGACCAGTTCCTGCGTCAGGAAATCGGTGCCTCCAAACGCTACCTGGAAACCCGCTTCCGCACGAAAACACCGACCTATTCCTACCCCGGCGGCTACATCACTGAGGAGATGCTGCCGGTCATCAAGGAGTTCGGCTACAGCCATGCCTTCAGTACCAAGCCGGGCAAGGTCATCCTGGACAGCGACAACCTCGCGCTGCCGCGATTCATGATCTTGGGCAACTACGACCGGATCTTCGAATTCGCCACCACTTTCACACCGATCCTGCCCACTCCGCCAGTGACGCCTGCTACCCCTGGCGATCCGGCAGGTCCACCGCCTATTGCCGACCCAAACAACCCGGCTGTCCCTCAAGCCCCAGTGGTGGAAACGTCCCCATTCCCGGTCTTTCCGGAGGCGGGCTCCATCATCAACTCCCGCCTGCCCGAAATCCATGTCGACCTCGCCAAAGTCGAGAATCTCGACCCCGCCACACTGGTGATGAAGGTGTCGGGATTCACCGAAGTGCCGGCAAAATTCAACCCGGACACCAAGCGCTACAGTTGGCAGGTGAACCGCCGCTTGCGCCAGCCGACCTGCGAGGTCATCGTCACCTGGAAGGATACGGAAGGAAATCCGCCGGAAACCCCGCTGCGTTGGTCATTCCAAATCGACCGCGAAGCCGCCTACCTTCTCGAACGCGAATAAACCACTCTCCCACCAAGCATCATGTTCTCCTCACTCACCGACAGCCTCGACAAGACCTTCCGCAACCTGCGCGGGGTCGGTCGCATCTCGGAAAAGAACATCGCCGACGCGCTGCGCGAAATCCGCATCGCCCTGCTCGAAGCGGACGTCGAATTCGGCATCGCCAAGGACTTCATCGCCAAGGTGAAGGAAAAATCGATGGGCGAGGACGTGATGAAGTCGATCAAGCCCGGCGAACAGATCGTCAAGATCTTCCACGACGAGCTGGAAGCGCTGCTCGGCGGCGACCAGGTGCCGCTCGACCTCAACCCACCGGCACACATCCTGATCTGCGGGCTGAACGGTGCGGGCAAGACGACCACCTCGGCAAAACTCGCCCGCCGGCTGAAAAGCGAAGGCCGCCGACCGGTGCTCATCGCCTGCGACCTTTACCGCCCAGCCGCCATCGACCAACTGGCGCGTCTAGCCCAGCAAGTCGATGTCCCCTGCTTCACACCCGCCCAAGGGGAAAGCGATGTGCTCAAGGTCGCCAAGGAAGCCATCGCCTGGGCCAAGGAGAAACAGGCGACTGTCCTGATCTTCGACACCGCCGGCCGCCAGGAAATCGATGAACGACTGATCGAGGAACTGAAGCGCCTGCACCAATTGGTGCAACCCAAGGAAACACTCTTAGTCGCTGACGCCGCCACCGGCCAGCAGGCAGTGTCCGTGGCGCGCCATTTCGACGAAGCCGTCGGCATCACCGGCATCATCCTCACCAAACTGGACGGCGACGCCCGCGGTGGTGCCGCACTGTCGATGCGCGCGGTGACCGGCAAACCGATCAAATACTCCGGTGAAGGCGAGAAACTCGACCAACTGACGGAATTCCACCCGAAACGCATGGCCGACCGCATCCTCGGCATGGGCGACATCGTCGGCATGGTCGAACAGGTGGCCGACAAGCTCAACGAGCAGGACGCCATGCGCTCGATGCAGCGGATCCAGGAAGGGAAATTCGACTTCAATGACTTTCTTGATCAGATGCGCATGATCCAGAAACTCGGCCCGCTCGAAGGGCTGCTGGGCTTGATGCCGGGATTCAGCAAGATCAAGAAGCAACTGCCCAGCGGCGCGCTCGACAGCAAACGACTCAAACATACCGAAGCGATTGTCCTGTCGATGACCCCTTACGAACGCAGCCGCCCGGAAATCATCAAGGGCAGCCGCCGCCAACGGATCGCCGCCGGCTCTG
>JACCDY010205485.1_pt1 | contig 31127 bp, 22 predicted proteins | sample 7446391 | NCBI WGS metagenome assembly JACCDY01 (sample SAMN15323451, study PRJNA562643) | freshwater metagenome | isolation source: river surface water | place: USA:Blue River Watershed | collected 2017-08-18 | reverse complement strand
GACGACCGTCGCGCGAATCGATCAAGGGCACGGCATATCCGTCGTCCGCCAGACCGGCATACAACACCGCCATCTGCTCCGGCGAAATCCCGAAGCCACCGAGCGACAAGGCCAACCCGTAATACGACGGCGGATGATTCAAGGGCACGCCGTTGTTCGCCAGCAATCCATACAAACCGCCTCGCGACAGCCGGTTCGCCAGATCGACCGCCGGAATGTTGCGGCTGCGCACCAGCGCCTCGTCGGCATGGATCGGCCCCAGGAACTGCCGCTCGTAGTTCTCCGGGTTGTAGTCGCGGAAGTTCATCGGCCCGTCACTCAGCAGCGAGTGCGGGTGAATCAATCCTTGGTCGATCGCCAACCCGTAGATGAACGGCTTGAGCGCTGACCCCGGCGAACGCAAGGCCCGCACGCCATCGACCATCCCCTGGATGCTGACATCATGGTAGTCGGCGGATCCGACATAGGCGCGGATCTCGCGACTCGGCGCATGCACCAGCACGACACAGGCATTGGCAATCCCCAACTCGCTGAGCCGCCCGAGCTCGTCGTCGATCCCCTGCTCCATCCGCCGCTGCAGGTCGAGGTCGAGTGTGCTGTGGATCACCGACTCGTCACGGCTGCGCATCACACGGCGGCAGAAGTGCGGCGCCTCATGCGGTGGCGCACCCGATGGCGACAACACGAACTCGCGCGACAAGGGGTCCTTGCGCAACTCGGCATGGGTTTCCAACAAATCGGTCAGCCGTTGCTGCGCGGCCGCCATCCGCTCCTGATCCTTGGGAAACCGCGGATAGCGCGATGCCGGGCTCTGCGGAATCAGACTGAGCGCGATCGCCTCACGGCGGCTCACCTCCGAAGCACGGCGATCACACCACAACAAGGCCGCCGCACCGGCACCCTCGACATTGCCGCCATAGGGCGCGAGGTTGAAATAGGCTTCGAGAATCTCATCCTTCGAGTAGTGCCGCTCGAGTTGGATCGCGCGAAACATCTGCTGCAGTTTGCCGGGGACCCGACTGGAATCGATGCCCCACCGCAATCGGGCAACCTGCATCGTCAAGGTGGACGCGCCACCGGCTGGCCGCCGGGTCAGCATCCCCCACGACGCGCGCATCAGGGCGACCGGATTCACGCCGGGGTGCCAACGGAACCAACGGTCCTCCTTCATCATCGTCGCCTCCACCCAGTCCGCACTCACTTCGCTCAGCGCCGTCTTCAGCCGGTATCGATGATCCGTGGTGGTCGAGAGATGAATGAGATGCCCGTTGCGATCCATCACCGCCCGCGACCACGTGATGTCCGGCGGGTAGAGTTCGGGCCGCGGCAACAGCAGCCAGACCACCAGCCCGATCAGGCCGGCAATCACCGCCGCTTTCAGCATCCGCCGCAGCCGTTGTTTCATTCTAGTATCCACAATTGGAAATTAGGCACATCGGATTTCACGGATTCAGGAATCGATCAGATCGTTTGGAAACGATTCCCATAATCTCTTCATCATCCGTGTCCATCCGTGTCCATCCGTGGTTTCTTTCTCAGATTCTACCTTCATGGTGCCGGTTCGATCTGGATACGGCCACCCTGCGAAAGCCCGTGCAGACCGCGATCATACATATCCTCAATCAGGGCGGCAGGCACGACGAAGGATCCGGCACACACCGCCTTCATGCGGTATTTCACCGACCATTCGCCATCACTGGCCAAACCGAGGAAGAACAGGTTGCGATCCTCGCGCAGCTCGGCAAAACGAGCACCGACCACCGTGCCGGCGCCGGATTTCAAATCTCCCGCAACCACCTCGAAGCCGGCAGGCATCAGATCGACCACCGCCAGATCGGTCAGGTTGCGACCGGACACGTTGCGCACGCGCAAGACCACCTCGACCGGATCACCCGGGCGCAGCGGTTGATCCTTCTTGAGCGGAACCAACTCGCGCGAAATCTCCAGACCGGCGCGCTCGGGCTTGCTTTCACCACCTGCCTCGTAACCCTGCTCAACCACCTGGTAGAAGGCGCCGATATCGCCATCACCCTTCTGCTGGCGTTCGAATCGCAGGGCCGCCGTGTCGGTATCGAAACCGGCGCGCAGCATGCCGGACGACGGGCCGGCGAGCAATGAGGTCTTGGCATCCTTGCCGATGCGGACGATCGACACCTCCAGTCCGGTGCTGCGGGCCAGATCGCTGTAGGCCTTCAAGGCCAGCGTCATGTAGGAACAGGCGAGCGTGTTGAAACTCTGATCGCGCAGCGGCTTCATCACCGGCTCCAGATCCTCGATGCCGAACTTCGACGAGCGCTCCGGGAAGTGTCGGCACTGGATGTAGAAATACGCCAGCGACTCGATCTGCGGCGTGCTGTAGTAATTCCACGACCACGCGTCGCCACCACCCTTGAGGCCGGCACGCAGTTTCAGCGCAGCATCCAGCAAACCGTTCGCCTCGTCATCCTGCTTGAGCAGCATGTAAGTGGCCGCCATCCACGCTGCCATCGTCTTGCCCTCCCACTGACCCTTGTAGTGCTTGCTCAGGGTGTCGCGCAGCATCAACAACTGCGCCGACGGATTCAGCCCGTTGCGGGCGAGCAGGTAGATCGCATACGCCTGCATCTGGGCGTCGCCGAGGTTGTTCACCTTCGCCTTGGCGGAATCCACGGCGTAGCGGATCGACAGATTCATCATGTGTTCCGGCACCGCATGTCCGAGCCATTTCGCCTCGGTGAGGAAATGCAGGGCATACAACGAATGGAACTCGAGCGACTGCGGCCGGTCGGAATACCAGTAACCGAAACCACCGTCCGAGCGCTGACGCCCGGCCAGACCGTTGATCGCCACCCGCACGGCATCCGCCGCCTCCTCGGGTGACAAGCCGAAGTCGACGTCGGTCGCCGCCACCAGCTTGACCATCGCGCGGCTGGTGATCTGCTCGGAACACCCGTACGGGTATTCACGCACGTAGGCCTCCAGGCCGCGCGCCATCCCGAGCGGCGTCACGCTGGCAGTCGCCTCGGTGTGACGGAACTGCGGATACAGGCTGCGCTTCACCTTCTCTTCGGTCGATTTCGTGCGGAACCAGCCGGTGACCACATTCGTCAGGTGATGGCTAGCCGGTCGCACGCTCATGCCGATCGTCCGCGACACCTCCTCGCCACCGCCGGTCGCATCGAATCGCAGTTCGGCACCACCGAGCATCTCGTTGGCCCGGCAGCGGAAGCGCACACTCGTTTCGCGGCCGGCAGGCAACTGCAGCAGGACCGGATTCGAACCGAGAATCTCCAAATGCCGGCTGGCCGTCAGCTTCACGCCGATCACATCCGCCGACTGATCCGCCAGATGATTGAACACCGACAGCGAAACCTCGAACTCATCCCCCGGCGCGGCAAACAACGGCGCGTTCGGCTGCAGGATGATCGGCGCCTTCACCAAAGTGTTCGCCTGGGTGCTGCCCATCGCCCCGGCATGACAGGCGACCGCCATCACCTTGAGGTTGCCGTTAAAGTAATCCGGCACCTGCCAGTACACATCCTTCCCCTTCGGGCCGGTCTCAACCACTCCCGACCAGAACACGACCGGCGGTTCCTTGCGCCGCTTGAACGGGTTGAGGTGCATCGACAACAGGTCCTCACCATCGCCGTCACCACCGAATGCCGGCGCGGCTTTGAGGAAGCGGTATTCCGGCAGCAACAGGTCGAGCCATTGCTGGGTGCGCACTTCGAGTGCCTGCTTGCGCAGGAAGAAATCGACCGGCTTCGGCAGGCGGTAGTTGGTGATCTGGTGAATCCCCTCGTCCACCGCATACACGACCACCCGCGACGGCTGGTTGGCACGCACCTGGAACCGCGCCTCGGTCCCGGGGCGCACTTCCTTCGGCACCGCCAGCGTCAGGTCGAGCTGCTTCGCCGGCGCCAGCACCCGGATCGGGGCCGCCGCGTAGCTGAGCGGACTGTGGAACACTTCCGCCGCACTGGTGCTGCGGACATAAGCACCATTGATGTAATACGTCCCTTCGGCGTCTTTCGGGATCTTGATGCGCACCACGGTCGCCTTGGTATCTGACTTGAACCACTTGGCCACATGCACCGTCTCGCGCTCGATCGTCACCAGACCGGCACCGGCATAGGGCGCGGTCAGGAACACCTCGATTTCCTCACCCGGCAGCACTTCACTCTTCGACAACTGCAACGACAACTCCGCATCGCGGTCCAGACCGTCGTCCTGATTCCCCTTGCCGACCACTTGGAATGGCACGGCACACAGGATTCGCCCTTCCAGATCGACCCACTCCATCCGGAAGCGCCCGGCTTGCCCGGTCGGCACCGAGAGCGACATCACTTCGGCCGGCAGACTGAACGGCTCTTCGGACAACTGCCGCTCCTTGGTGGTGGACACGTAGGCGTAATTGCCATTGTCGAGCTGCGTGAGCACCGACACCTGACGGATCTCGATCACGCGCCGCCGCAGGTTGTCGATCGCCACCGGTTTCAAATCGCGCCCGATCGCAAGCAGACTGAGCTCGCGCCCGCCGTCCTTGGTGATTTGCTCCAGATCGCCATCGGCCTTCCATCCGAGCACCGATTCGTATGGCGACACCAGACACGACAGCAGATGGCTCACACTGCGACCGCCGTCGCGCTCAAAGGCCTCGGTGAGCACGGACATCCGGAACGACGCGTCGCTCAACTTGTCGAGCGGCAGAGAGAAAGACACCTTGCCGTCCTCGCGCGTCTGGAGTTCGCCGAGATCGATCTCAGTGCCCGCTCGCGATGCGGATTGCTCGGCATTGCGATCGTAGAACACGAAATCCGGCCACTCGGGGAATCCGAATCGAGCTTGGAACAATTGCAGCTTCATCCTCACCCGCCGGTCCGGAGCCGCCTCGCCGAACAACGAGCGCACCGAGACCTCCGCATCCGTATCCTTGCACGGCAACCAAGCACTCTTGGCCAAAACCGGGATCGTCGTCTCCACCTTCATCCGATCGGGTTGGAACTCCTCCACCCGCACCGCTGTGCGCCCGATCCGGAAGTGATAATGCCCCCGCTCATCCAACACCACCACCTCCACCTGATACACGCCGAGCGCCGCCGCCTCGCTGAGCGGGAAATCACAAGCGTCAAACCCGTCATACGGCAGTCGCAGCGTCTTGCTGCCGACCTTGCGGCCGCGCGGGTCGGTGACCGACACCTCCAGCGGCAAGCCTTCGATCACCGGTTGCCAGTCACGGCGCTTGGCGATGAACCCGACATGCAGGGTGTCCCCCGGACGATACACGCCACGCTCGGTGAAGACAAAGGCCTCGAGTGCCTTCACCCGCGATGCCAACACACCACCGATGTCATGACGTGAGTAGTCCATCGCCGGCAACTGCCGCTCGTTAAGCGGCAGGAACGACACATCGCCGCGCTTCGATGCCATCACCGCCACCGGCAGTTGCTCGTTGCGGAACCCGTCGAGCGGCTTCAAGCGCGCATGTCCATCGCGGTCGGTCTCGACCGTTTCCAGGATCGTCCCGTTGCGCGCCAGCACCTGGATGTCCGCATCCGCGACCGGCTTGCCATCGCTCAGCGACATCACATAAACGTCGCGACTACCGTCGGCGCCGGCCTTCACCAGCAAGCCGAGGTCAGTGACCATCACGAAGCGCTCGGAGGCATTCCCCTGCGCCGATTGCCACCCGTCGTCGGGCTCCGACCGGTAGCTTTCGTACCAGATGTTGTAAGGGGTGCCGCCATCATACGGATCCTCGCTGTAGTCGATGCGCGAATAGATGTCCTCTTTGACAACCGGCTTGGGATCCGGCCGCACCGGATCAACCTCGATGAAGAACACCCCGCGGCCGCCTTCGCCACCGTCGGGATTCTTCAACGGCGGTGCCTCGGCCAGGTCGACCACCGATTGCGTTGCCTCCCAGTCGTTGCTACGCGGCACCTTGACCACCTTGCTCCAACTGCGCACCACGTTGTTCTGCGAAAAATTCCCGTTGAACTCGGGCTCCTGGAAGGTGCTGTAGCCGGTCATCGCCACCAGATGCTGGAACTGGTCGGCCGGCACCCGGCTGAGCGTGATCCGCAGATGATCGACCCCGCGCGACTCGACGATCATCTTGCGCTCGCCGCCGAGCGCCAGGATGTGGCCTTTCCCCAGCAGTCGGGTCTCCTTCGGGAATGGCGGCACCCGCGGGGTACTCTCGAAAAGCCGGTTGGTCTCGAAGCCGCCCGGCGACTTCACACCCTCGCCGATCCGCAGGAACAGCGAGCCATGAGTGCGCGGCTCGGTGAAACGGAAGGCATGCTCTTTGGTCAAGGGCGCCTCACCCTCGACGAGCTGCAGCTTCACCGCGGTGGCGCTGCCAACCCGCTGATCAAACAACAACTTGCCTTGCTGGTCGAACCACCCGTGCTGATGCCACCACATGCCGATCCGCTGGGCGACCTCGGCGCTGTCGATGACCAAGTTGGTGCGGATGAACAGGAATTGCTGCGGCTCGCCGTCCTCGGTGCGGATGATCCGGGTTTCGGCACCCTCGATGACCAGACCGCTGTATTTGTCAGGCACATCGGCCTCGGCGACGACCGCGGCAGCCAGTGGTTCGCCTGCCAACACCGACTTCAGCCCGGCGGGGGCCGTGAGGTTCACCCGCACCTTGTGCGGCGGCACCAGGATCTGGCGGCTGCGGATGAAATACCGCCGCTGCGAATTCGGGTCGGCGGTGATCTGGAACAAGGGACTGCCCTTGGTGAACACCGGCGTGTCGCCGAGCGTGGTCAGGGTCAGGCGCTCCTGCAACTGGGCGAGATCGATCGGATGGCTGACGCGCAACTCGCCGACGACCTGAAACACCGAGGGGTCCTGCGGGCTGTTGTAGAACGAAAAATCGCGCAGCTGCGCGACCAGCGGCGGCGCACTGGTCGTGAGCGTCTTCACATCCAGCTCGATGTCGGCCGCCAGCGCAGCCGGGTGGATCGTCGCCTCCAGCTTCTGCCCCGGCACCCAGTGGGATTCAGGCCGGAACTCGAGGGTGGTCGTATCGAGCCATTTCCAGGTGCCGGCGATCACCGGGTTCAAGGTGACAGCTGCCGACGCCTCCTTGCCGACCTGCTCCAGGGGCGCCACGGGGGCACCATCGAAGCGGATCCTCAAGGGCGCGGGCGCCAGATCCTTGTCGGCGGCACCGGGGGCGATCGGCTGCAAGGGCTGCTGCCACAGGACTTTCACCTGCCGCACGACATTCAAGGGCAGCTCGCGCGCCTTGTGGGACTGCCACCAGTTCCTCCACTGGATGCCACCCAGGGCGGTCACCGCCAACACAGCCAGCACCGAAAGCGTGGCCCGCGGGTGCGCCCGGAGGCACTGGAAAGCGGCCAACAAGCGGCCAAAACACCAGCGCAACCACGGCGGCGCGGACCAGCTGAGACGACCGAAAAAGAACTCAAACACCCTGACCCACAACGGAACGCATTTCATAAATTCGTAATTTCAATCCAAACCATGACCAAGCCCCCAACGCGAGAGCATATTGCAATCAGACGAAAGAAATCTTCGGCCATTCGAAAAAACTAACAAAATCGCACTTCGTCCGCTCGGCCGCTGCCGCCACCACCCGGATGGGTCCGCTCACGAGCGGCTGAGGATCTCCCGGATCATCCCCCGTGCCTGGCCGACGTAGGCATCGCCGAACAGGTTGGCATGGTTGAGGACGTGATACAGGTTGTAGAGGTCCCGCCGCCCCGGGTAGCCCTCCCACAGCGGGAATTCCCGGTTGTATGCCTGATAAAACGCCGGGGAAAAGCCGCCGAAAAACTCGCTGAACGCCAGATCCGCCTCACGGTCGCCATAGTAAACCGCCGGATCGAAGACCACCGGCTCGCCTTCGGTAGTGAACCCGACGTTGCCCGACCACAAATCGCCGTGCAGCAAGGAGGGCACCGGATGATGGTCGGCCAGCCGCTCGCGCACCCGCTCAAGCAGCGGGTCGGCCGGCCCGAAGTCGTGCCCCCAGCTGGCGGCCAGCTGCAATTGCGGTCGCAGCCGTTCCTCGACAAAGAAGTCAGCCCACGCGTCGTGACGACGGTTCGACTGCCGGGTGCTGCCGATGTGGTTGTCGCGCCACCAGCCGTGATTGCCGGAACTGCAGCGGTGCAGCGCAGCCAGGTTCCGGCCGAGCCGCTCCCAAGCGGCCACCGACGCCGGTCCGGCCAGCTCCAGCGCCTCCAGCACCAGACAGGACCGGTCGCCAACCAAACCGTGACCGATCACCTCCGGCACCCGGATCACCCCGGCGGCCGCCAATTCGTTCAAACCATCCGCCTGAGCCGCAAACCCGTCGAGGAACGCGACATCATGCAACTTGAAGAAATACCGGCGGCCGGAGGCGCTGCAGATGCCCGTCTGATGGATGCAGCCGCCGCGGCTGGCCTCCAGGTCGTCGATCCGGAATGGCTTGCCGGTCGCCTTGGCGATCAGCCGCTCCAATCCGTCGCGGACCTGGGAGTTCATCGGTTCATTCGTTGAGTTTCTGCTCCACCTTGCTGGCTTCCTCGAAAATGTCCTTCTTGTACAAATCCTTCAAATACGCCTCGACCACCTCGTTGTAGGCTTTGGCCCCCTCGATGATGCCGTCCGTGACACAACAACCGGCGATCGGCACGAAGTAGACGCCGTAGGTCTTCGCCAGGTAGCGCTCAGAGGGCGATTCTCCGCGCCGCAGCCCGAAGACAAGGATCCGCGTGATTCCCTTCTTGAGGTCCTCCTTGGCGAGTTGCGGCGCCTTGTCCTGCGCCTGCTCCTTGCTCCACTCCGCGAAGGATTGCTCCATCCGGTAACCCTCAGGCAGAACGATCTGCTCCACCTCTTCAGCCGCAAGCGGCAGACCCGTCATCACCAGCAGCAGGCATGCGATCCTTCTCATGATTCCCCTATACCCCGGGAATGCGCCAACCGCGAGTCATTTCGAGGGCGCGCTGGCGTAAAACCGCTCGCGATGGGCCTCAGCCAAGGCCCTCAGGCGGGTCTCGATTTCCAGCCCCTTGCCGATCAGATTCTCGGATTCCAGCGAATCAGCCTGCAGGTCATACAAGGACCAATCGATCGGCACTTGCGTCGTCTTGCCGCGCTCGCCGTCGTTACCGGCTTCGACCACATGGCGGTAGCGGTGCGGCAGCTGCAGCTTCCAGCGACCGTCGCCGCTGATCACCGCCTCGAACTGATTGCCGATGCTGAACGGGTAATACTCGTGCGGATTGGGTGCGGTACCGTCGCCGGAAAGGATCGGCCAGACGTCGCGACCATCAATCTCGTGCTCGGGCAGCTTGGCACCGGCCAAACGGGCGATTGTGGGAAATAAATCAACCGTGGCCATCGCACGGTCCAACACCCGCCCGCCCTTGAGCATCGCCGGGTAATGAACAATCGTCGCCGAACGGGTGCCGCCGTCGAACGACGTCCCCTTGTGCTCGCGGAACGGAGTTTTGCCGGCATGATTGCCGAACTCGCTCCACGGTCCGTTGTCGGAGCTGAAAACGATCAGCGTGTCCTGCTCGACACCCGCCTCGTGCAGCGCGCGACGGACTTCGCCGACCGACCAGTCGATTTCCGTCATCACGTCGCCATACATCCCGGCGCCGGATTTGCCGGCAAACGCGTCGCTGCAATACAGCGGCACATGCGGCATCGAATGCGCGAGGTAAACGAAGAACGGCCGGTCACGGTGGCGGCCGATGAAGTCAACGGCATGCTGGGTGGCCCACTGGGTAAGCATCTTCTGGTCGTCCGGACCGACGTCCGCGATCTTCACCTTGCCATTCTCCCAGAACGGCAGCGGATCCTTGCCGACCCGTTTCGCCCACACCGGGTTGTGACGCCACATGTCGTTGGAGATCATCAATCCGGCATGCTCGTCAAACCCGCGGGCCGTCGGCCGCGTCTCCGGTTGGTCGCCGCAATGCCACTTGCCGTAATGCGCGGTGGCATAGCCCGCCGTCTTGAGCATCTCGGCCATCGTCGTGAACTTCGGATCCAAACCGCGACCACCCGGGCCGTGCGCGCCAAACACTCGGTGACGACCGGGGAAACACCCGCTCATCAGGCTGGAACGCGAAGCCGAACACACCGCCTGCGGGACGTAAAAACGGGTCAACCGCACACCCTCCTTGGCCAGCGCCTCGACATGCGGCGTCGCATACGGCGGATTGCCGAAGGGATGGAAATCCGCATAGCCGGCATCATCGAGGAAGATGATCACCACATTCGGCGGGCGGTCAGCGGCGCGGAGCGAGGTGCCCGACACGAAAAGCAGCATCAGGCAGGTAAGAAGCAATCGGAACATCGTCATGGTGGGGGTGGTGATGGGAGTGGCGCTTTCCAAGCGCCATGGCAGGGCGTGGCGGCATCCTGCCGCCAATGCCGTTGGAGCAAGCGCCCTCAGGGCGCTTGGCCGTGTCATGGCTACCGGGAGGCAGCCACTCCAGTTTACTCCAGCTCTCGCCCTTTTGTTTCACCCTGGCGCGGCGGCAGCGCGCATTGCAAGCGTCCCAATTCCGGCGAAGACGCCACTTTCACGCCATCGACCCACAGCGAAAATCCAACTCCCTTGCCATAGCGCTTGCCATCGCGGTCCCACAACAACCCGAGCACCCGCCCGTGATACGGCACGCGATCGAGACAGAAAAAATCCCAGACTTCCGGCGGCAGCAATGGATTCACCTCGACCACGTCATCCCCGCGCGGCCGCAACCCGAGCAGACCGGTGATGATCAGATCGTTGTAGGTCGAGTGATTGTAGTCCTTGCCGCGCTCGACCCCACCCTTGGACGGATCCCAGTTACCGTCCTTCCATGTCTTCAAGCGCGTGCGTGCGATCCAATCACCGGTGAGCGGATTCAGGTTCTCATCAATCCACGGCACCTCGCTGCCATCGTCCTTCTTCAAGCGCTGACTGCGGGTGTAAATGCCCAGCACATCGAAATAATCACGGCGCGAAACGGCCGCCGATTTTCCATCCTGCAACACATTCGCCATCGCCGTGAGCACCGCACTCGTCGCAAACGGCCAACTCGGGCCGTTCCACTGGCACTCGTGACCTTCGTAGGAAAGCCGGAACCCCGGATGCCGGCGCTCGGTGACACATGGGCCATAGGGCGCTGCAAACCCGTCCACATCCATCAGTTGCTTCCACGCCTCGTCATGACCTGCGTCCGCCAATCCGAAATACCACGGCAAATACCCGTGCCACTCGCGGACATCCACCCGCTTGCCGACCTCAGGTGACAGCACCTTGAAGAATTTGGCCTCCGGGTCCCACAACTTCTCCTGCACCAGCCGCTTCAATCGCGCCGCTTTCGCCTCGTAACGCGCAACCAGTTCCATGTCCCCCGCCCGCTTCGCGATCGCCGCAATCGCCCGCGCATCCCCATACTGATAACTGTTCAACGTCGGCCGGAAGCCACTGCCGCTCACCGAAACCTCACCACCATCCCGATCATCGATCGAATAGAACAAGCCACCATCCTCCTGCCCGCCCAACCGTGAGGCAAATCGCTTCTGCCCCGCCTCCCAGGCTTCGTCATTCGCCACCAGACGCGGCAACAATTCGAGCTCCAAGGCATGATCCCCGGTGACCAATGAGCGCGCATGGATGGCATCGGCCAGCCAGTTGCTATAACTCCGGGGATTTCCTCCACCACCCAACCAGAAGCGGGCATAATCATCCAGGATCGCCCGATCCTTGAGCCAGCGGCCTTCGTAGAAATGATGGCCAAGCGGGCAACTGATCGCGTTGTATTTGCCCGCCCACGACACATCCGGCAGGAACTCGGTCACCACCCAACCCTCCGGCGTGCGCCGGCAATGCTTGCGATAAGTCCACCAACGGAAAAAATACGTGCGCTCGAAATCCGCATCGGGACATTCGAACAGCGGGATGTTGCGCTCCAGGAAATCCAATGCCTGCGCATTCGGGATGTGACCGCCGTGATGACTGTCCGCCGCATTGAAGTGCTCGACGTAAGCGCGAAGCTTGTCCGCACCCAATAGCTGACCCTCGACAAATCCTGCTGACAGCAACCATGCCAATCCAGCAAAGGCCATAACCACCACTCCCCTGCTGGCGGCAATCAGGCGAGTGATGAGCGGCTTCATGGTTTTCAAGCATCGCAGTCTGTCGCCGATGACCCATGGAACGCAAGGCCCAAGCGGTCGGCGACTTGTGGTGACGGCTTTTCGGTTTTCGGCCAGGCACTAAACCAGACTGTAGATCCATTCAATCAGACAACCGGACATCGCAAAGACCAAAAGCCCAAATGATACCGCCCCAACCACGAATCCCAATCCGACAGCACGAAACACGGAGTAGGCAACCTGCTTGCGCCTGACCATCTGGATCGCAAATGCCAATATGAACCCCATTGGGATGATCGCGAATCCCGCAAGCACCAGCCATGACACGAAATCCGATGTTGGAGATCGGATAATCACCCCCAACAGAGTCGCCACAAGCGCGGAAATGATGACAGGGATTGCGGCGAATCGGGGTTTGGTCGGAGTATTCATTGATGATTTTGGAGTGTATGCCATCGCGAGTTGAGCCGTCCGGAGCAGGGGGAACCACTGAACCCATGCACGGTTATCCATCATCACTTGTTCAACTCATTTGAATCCTTCCCCGTGAAGACCTGCACTCCAAGTCTCCGCAATATCCACACCCCAACAAGAAAGTAGAGGAAGCAGGTTATGCATATGGGCAGGATGACAATGATCAGCGGATAGCTACCGGAGGGAAAGTTCTCCCCAATGAAGAGAAATGAAACGTAAAATCCGCCACCAAAAAGAAGCATGGTTGATATCAGCAGGAGGCGTCCGGCAAACGTCAGCTTATCAATGGGACTCGGCGGGCGATCTTCAGTCATTTTTCACAAGACGTTGAATGTGCGCCGACCCGCTCGCCCATTTCATTCAATAGGCTTAACATGGTGGAGTTAGTCGGCCGAGTAAGACACACTCACCACCCTGCCCTCTTTAAAATCCAGAAAGATCCCTTCGCAATTAGGCTGGCGATCACCCTCGGGGTTCATGAAAAAACCGAGATGATTCGGCTCATCGCTCATCACGATCGGGAATTCCCTTGGCCCGCCTTTGGGATAGTGATGCTTCGCGAGCTCAAGAACTTCATTGCGAGTCATCCCAATCTTGATGTCTTGGTAAAACGAGCGATAAACCCGAAACCGCGAATCAATGAGCCATGGATAAAACACCATCACCACCAGGAACGATGGTGAGAGCAGCGCCAGGGCGAATGCTGAAAGAGCGACTCTGATCTTGGTCCCTTTGACCCGAATAACGAATACAACAGAAATCATTGCCACTACCGCGCATACGCCAGCGATGACCATCATAGGATGAACCGTGTAGCTCATGTCGTAGGATTCATTATTATTGGAGAGCGTCAAAGCTGTGGCACCGTGGAGAGATTACCCACAGAGCGTAGCGAATCAAGCACATTACCCGCCCTTGCCACCACCGCCCTGACCGCTTCTTGCGGCTTCATTCGTGACGAGCCTCGTAGTGTTTGACAATCTGAGGAATGATCTGGGTCTGGATGATCCAGCGGAAAACAAAGAATGATACCACTGATCCAAAGATAAACCCCGTGATCCCACTGACAACTTGGATCGTTCGGATGTCGACCCCAGACACACCAAGGACTCCTCCTATAATAGCGCCTTGTATCGCCCCAATGACCATGCTGACAACGACAGCAATCAGGGTGTATAGGATGAAGCTCTTGAGATATTTAATTTCGGGTGTCGAACTCATGGTGGTCTATTTGCGAACTTTAGAGAACACAGGCCCCCTGACCGGGGGCGCGGCAACAACTGTGGGTTGAAGGTTGAATGGTCATGGCGGATTGAACTCGCGGCGGATCAAGAGTTCTGTGCTCCGGCTTGTTCCGCGTTGGTTTTTAGGTAGCGGTGAGCGAAGTCCACCTGCTCTCTATTGAGTCTCACCGCTGGCCGTAGGCTCCTGAGCAGTCCGACACCTTCCTCAATCGTCTGCACACTTCCCCGACGCAGAAGCAGCGCAAGCGCGAAAAGTCCGGTGCGGCCGTGACCCTGGGCACAATGCACGAATGTCCGCCCCCTCGCAGAACTCTCCACTGCGCCCCGAAGCTCCTCGACCCTAGGAACACTAGCATCCAAGATCGGTAGACAGCGATAGCCCGGGCGGATTCGGATGGGGGCCGGCTCCTCAAACTCCGCAGTCAGGTCCACGTAGTGATCAAATCCCTCTGGTGCCTCGCTAGCCAGAAGGCGCCGACCAATAACAAGGTTGTCGTCGATCGCGTTGAAGGCCGCTTCACGGCTCAACAGTCGGACTAGATGCCAAACGAACCAAGTGTAGGCGAGATAAGGCAGATTCAGGATCTTCAGTGCCAGCGGAATTCGGCCACTCGCGGTCTTGCCAAAAACACGCGGACCAACGCCTGCGTAACCAAGCGCGACCGAACCAAAGCTGACGCCCGCCCAGATCAGCAACCAACGAGCACTCGGATAGAGCGCGCTGACTGCAAAAAGCGCAAGACTCATGATTCCGAGCGTGATCGCGTATCTCATTTTCTTGCAGAAAAGTTAAATCAACCAACCGGTCGGGTTTGGGGTGCAAACTCGACATCAAATCATACATCCCGACGATGTTCTTTCTTGGCCTGTTTTCCTAGCAGACCGGCATGGCGAACTCAATTCAATTCTGGTGTTTTGGCCTCCCATTGCAGGCTCGATCCAGCCAATCCGGATGCATCGATCAAGCGGGCCCTAGTCACCCACCTAGGGCCGAAGAGATTGGAATGAGGAAAGCAGGGAAAAAGGAGATCTGTGGCAGAAATGCCATTCCGTCCAACCTGCCTCACTTCGATGTTCGACGTTCAGTTTCGACGTTCGATGTTCATTTTCTTTCCAGTATCCGCCTCATCGCGACGGCGCCACCACCGGATAAGGTCGGTCGCCAATCGCCTTCATCCAAGTGGCGAGGTCTTCCCGCAGTTGTTGGACGACCGGAGCCAACGTCGGGTCATGGATGCGATTGTGAAGCTCGAGCGGATCGTCCTGTTGATCATAGAGGAATTCCTCATCATGAATGCTGAGGATGAGTTTCCAGCGGTCGCGGCGGGCCATGCGATGGCCTTCGCCGGGTTTACCACCGATGCCGACGCATTCGCTGAAGACAACCTCGCGATGCGGCACCTTCGGGTCACGGGTGACAGGCAGCAACGACTTTCCGAGCGTTTCCGGTGACTGCCCGCCGGCGAGTTCGATGAGTGTCGGATACCAATCGATCGCCGATACCAGTTCGCGGCTACGACTGGCTTTGGGAATGCCTGCGCCGAAGGCGAACATCGGCACCCGCACCGACTCTTCATGCATGGTGATCTTGTTGCCAAGCCCGTGCGAACCGAGGTGGTAGCCGTTGTCGGAGAGGTAGATGACCACCGTATTCTCCATCAACCCTTGTTCCTGCAGCAGTTTGGAAAAATCCCCGACCTGCTGGTCGAGGTGGCTGATCACCGCGCAGTAGGCACGGATGAAGGCCGCCATCGTCGCCTCATCGCGCGGTGGGCCTGATGGCAGCTGGTTCATGTTCAGCCGGTAATTCGAATCGCGGAAGTAGGGTTTGCCGGGCACCCCCTGGTCGTTCAGACTTTCCGGTGTCGGGCTGACGCGGAAATTTCCCGGCAAGCTCAGCGACCCATGCGGATAGAGCGCCAGCCATTCCGCGGTCGGCAGCAGTGGCACATGCGGTTGTCGTGGCGACAGCCAGAGGAAGAACGGTTTTTCCTGTCCCTTGCGCGAGCGGATGAAGTCCGACGCTTCCCGGAAGATCTCGACGTCATCGTGGCCACCGATCTCGCGACCGCTCGCGAAGCCATAGCTTTTCGGATCACCGAGGTGGGACTTGCCGAACAAGGCGGTGTCATAGCCAAGGGCAGTGAGTTGCCGTGCCAACAGTCGCTGACCGACGACCGCGTCGGTCTTGAAGCGATCGAACGCCTTACTGTCGAGTGAGATGACCCGGTGTTGCTGCGGGAACAGCCCGGTCATCATCGAGCTGCGGCTGGCCGCACAGATCGGGCTGGCGACGTAACCGCGTTCGAATGTCAGCCCGCCTGCCGCCAGCGCATCGAGATGCGGGGTTTTCACCTGCGGGTTTTGATAACCGATGCCCTTGTAAGTCTGATCGTCCGTAAAGATCACGATCAGGTTGGGTTTCGCAGCGGGTGCAGCGAACAGCGCGGGGACAGCTTCGCCCATCAAGGTGACCAGCACCAGTATCCGCAATCCAATCTTCATGCCACAGCCCTAGACGATGTCTGGCCGCGAGGCGAGCATTCGCTGGTGCCCGCTCAAGGCGCGCGTTTCTCCGACTTGGCGGCAACCACAGCGTGGAATGCCGGCTTCGGCTTGCCGTCGCGGTCGAACAGCAGCGGGTGATTGACACACCCCTTGATCGGAAACTGGTTGAGCCAACTGGTGCCGTCGTGCAACCCCCAGAAGGTGATCCGCTCGATCTTGTCCCGATGCTGCAGGAACATGTCGAACAAATCAGCGTAGCGCTTGGCAAGTTTGGCCTGCACCTCATCCGGCAGGCCGTCGCGATAGGGGTCCAGCTTCGGATCCTTTTCCAACTTGGCGGCCACCGCGGGGTTCCACATGTCCTTGGTGCGGGGCAGCACATCAATATCCAACTCGGTGATGTGCACCTTCACTCCGGCATCGGCATAAGCGACAATGCTCTGCTCGATCTGCTTGGTCTTTGGTGAGTCCAGCGCCCAATGCCCCTGCATGCCGACGCCATCGATGCGCAGTCCCTTAGCCTTGAGATCCCGGATCATCCTGACGACCGCCTGCCGCTTGGCCGGCGTGGCCATCGAGAAATCATTGTAGAGGAGTTCCACTCCGGCCGGCAGTTCCTCACCGGCAATGCGGAACGCCTGCTCGATGAAATCGTCACCAATGATCTTCACCCACTTGCTCTGGCGCAGGCGGCCGTCGTTCTCGATCGACTCGTTCACCACATCCCAGGCACCGATGCGCTTGCCGTAACGCTTGGCAACGAAGCGCACGCGCTCACGCATCCGCTCGAGCAACACCTCGCGCGTCACCGGATTGCCCTGCTCGTCCTGAAACACCCAGGCCGGCGTCTGCTTGTGCCAGAACAGGACGTGCCCGACAATCAGCATGTCGTTGCGTTCACCGAAATCGACAAAGGCATCCGCCGCTTCGGTGCGATAGACACCCGGCTTCGGGTTGAACGGCTCCCACTTCATGAAGTTACAGGGCGACACGCTGTTGAAGTGATGGGATATCGACGGCGCTCCCCCATGACCGTCAGCCTTGATTTCGGCAGTATCCACCGCGACTCCGATCCGGAAATCGCCACGAAACACCTCCTTCAAGGCAGGCTCCGCGGCAAGGAACTGCCCGAACCCCAGAGACACCAATACCACACAAGCCACAAGCAGGGATCGATGCATGGATCGATGATGATCACAGCGGCTTGAGTGACAAGAACGCACTTGCCCGCCACGAAAACAAAACACCCGGCATCCTTGTCGGAGTGCCGGGCGATTGCAAAAGCGAGGATGCCGACCGCTCAGTCGAACTTCGTGCGGATCTTGATGTTCTGGAAGAACACCAGGTTGCCGTGGTCCTGCAGCAGGATGTGACCTTCCTTGAGCTCGCCGAAATTCGGCCACTTCTTGTATTTGCTACCCGCGACCAGCTTGCGCCACTCGTCGGTGCCGCGCTCGAATTCGAGCGTCTTGTGGCCGTTGAGCCAGTAGGTCACCTTGTTGCCGCGCGACAGGATGTGGGCGCGGTTCCAGGCACCGACCGGGTTCGGCTTCTTGTCGGCAGCGGCGGTGATCAGGTCGTAGAGCGAACCGATCGTGCGGTTGCCGTTCTTGCCGAGCTTGGCATCCGGGTGGCGCTCGTCGTCGAGCAATTGGAATTCCGGGCCGATCGACGAACCGGGTCCCTTGTTGAGCTCGGGATCAACGTAATACTTGATGCCGCTGTTGGCACCAGGGGTGAGTTTGAAGTCGACCACCAACTCGAAGTCCGAGAATTTCTCACGGGTGATGATGTCACCGGCAGCATCGGATTCACCGCCGCCCGCTTCGTGGATGATCAGCAGGCCATCCTTCACCTCCCAGCCGCTTTTCGGAAACTCTTCGGAGCGCGCGCTGCGCCAGCCGTCGGTCGTTTTGCCATCCCACAACAGGCGCCAACCGGCGGCCTTCTCCTCATCGCTGAGCGTGTTCGGCAGGCCACCGAGGTCCTGAATGCGCAGCTTGCGCCAGCGCACTTCGGCGCCAGCCATGTCGCTCTTGCCGATACTGTGCACCTGCAGGCCGATGAATCCGCTCGGCGTGCGCGCATCATGGATCTCAGCACGCAGTTCCCCGTTGAGGAAGGTCTTGATGTGGTCGCCCTTGGCCTCAACGCGCACGGCATTCCAGTCGTTCTGCTTGAAGAGTTTCTTACCTTGCTCGCCGAAGGCGGTCTTGTCGCCACCGCACATGCCGGGGTAGAGCCAGCCGCGGGCGGCTTCTTCGAAGAGTCCTACCGCCCAACCGCGCTCGCTGGGATCGATCTCCACCTGATATCCATGCACGCGCTTGGCCGGCACCTCCTTCTTGATGTTCTCCCACAGGATGGTCGTCGCTTCAGGAAACTCCTGGCTGCGGATCTGCACACCGGAGTTCAGCCGGGGATCCACCTTGAATTCGTATTCGAGCACGAAGTCGGCGTAGTCACGCGGAGTGCAGAGGAAGGTGTTCGGGGTTTTCGCCGTGGCGATGCCAACAATCTCACCATTGTCCACCTTGTAGGCAGCCTCGCCGCCACGCTTGATCCAGCCGTCCAGATCCTTGCCATTGAACAACTCGGTCCAGGCGGCTTCAGCGGAAGCCAGCCCGCTGGACAGGCCGACCAGCACTATCACTTGCATCAGTTTCTTCGACATGATGCGGAGCATACGGGCGCACCGCGGGCGATCTAGCCAAAAAAACGGTCATTCCCCCTCATGCTGGGCGTGCCCGATCGAATAGGCAGCCAAATCCTCGACCTCGGTAACTGAAACGACGTGGCACAAGCGCTGGCGCAGCTCGCGGGCACCGGGAAACCCCTTGCAGTAGGCCATCAGCCGCGAACGCATGCTGGTCAGCGCCTGCCGCTCGCTGGGGAATCGCCCCAAGGCCACGGTCAGCCGACAGTGCTTGAGCACCCAGCCCCAGCGCTCTTCCAGCCGGATTTCCGGCAGCACCTCGCCGGTTTGCAGGAAATGCTTCGCCTCGCGGAACACCCAAGGTGCCTGCATCGCAGCACGACCGATCATCACCCCGGCAACCGCCGTCTCGTGCCGCCGCCGGGCGACCTCCGCACCACTATGCAGATCACCATTGCCGATGACCGGCACGCTCACCGACCGTGCCACGGCATCAATCACCTGCCAATCGGCCTCACCGCTGTAGCCTTGCGAACGCGTGCGCCCATGCACCGCGATCGCCGCAATGCCGGTGCCCTCCAGGATCCGCGCCACCTCGACGGCATTCACCGACGTCTGATCCCAACCGATGCGGATCTTCGCCGTCACCGGCACGCGATCACCCACCGCCTTGACCACCCCTACCGCCACCGACTCGAGCACTGGACAATCGCGCAACAACGAAGAACCACCGTTGCGGGCCACCACCTTGTTCACCGGACAACCGAAGTTGATATCGATGAAGTCGGGTTGTTTCCAATCGATGATCTTACGCGCCGCCTCCCCCATCCGCTCGCCATCGGCACCAAACAACTGCACACCCACCGGCCGCTGCTCTTCGGTGAACTCGGTGTATTTGCGCGTCCGCTCGTCGGCCAGCATGATGCCCTCGGCCGAGACAAACTCGGTGACCATCACATCCGCTCCGAGCTCCTTGCAGATGCCACGGAACACAAGATCCGTCACTCCCGCCATCGGCGCGAGATACAGCGGAAAACGTCCGTCTTGGAACCAGGGAAGCACGCGCGGAGCCTAGGACAGGCAAATCCCCGCCGTCGAGCCGCGATGCACGATGGTGGTAGGCGGTAAGCGGTAGGCGGTAAGCGGTAAGCGAAAGAAGATACCGATACAGCCTCCCTCTTACCTCTTACCTCTTACCTCTTACCTCTTACCGCTTACCGCCTACCGCTTACCGCATCCCGCCTGCCGATCACTCAAAATACGTATCCTCATGTGCATACGGTGGCGCGCAGCAGCAGAGGAAGCGCAGATCCTGTGTGGCGCGGATCTGATGCCAGGCCCCGGCGGGGATCAGGATGGCATCGCCGGGTCCGACATCGCGCGACTCGCCGTCGATCTCCATCAGCCCACGACCTTCGAGGATGTAGTAGAACTCCTCGCTGAGCCGGTGGTAGTGGCGATCGGTGGCAACCCCGGTCGGCAGGCTGGCCTCTGCCAGACTTTGCTTGTCCACCGGCGCATTCGCGCGGTCGAGCAGGCTGCGGATCGTCGAGCCATCCTTGGTCGTGAACGGCACTTGTGCGTCGCGCTGGCGGATTTCCATGGCTCATTTCTGAAGGTTTTCCACCACGTCTCCAAGCTTCTTCCGCAGTCGCAGCATTTCAATCCCAGCTTTCAGCTTTTCAGTTTTCAGCATTTCAGCTTTTCTAGCGCCCATGCCCACCGTCGCTGTCGATCTTGCCGAGCGGTCCTACGATGTCATTGTCGAGACCGGCTCGCTGTCGCGTGCCGGCGAACTGATCTCCGCCACCGGCCTTGGCGGTCGCCGTGCCGCGGTAATCAGCGATGCCACCGTCGCCAGCTTCCACAGCCAGTCGCTGATCGCCTCGCTGGAAGCCTCCGGCATCGCCAGCACGCTGCATGTCGTGCCGGCCGGTGAAGCGTCGAAGTCGATGGCGCAGGCGGAATCGCTGTGCCGCGAAATGACCCGCTACGGCCACGACCGCAAATCGATCATCATCGCGCTGGGCGGCGGCGTGGTCGGCGACCTCGCCGGATTCGTCGCCGCCATCTTCTACCGCGGCATCCCGTTCGTGCAAATTCCGACCACCATCGTCTCGCAGGTCGACTCGTCGGTCGGCGGCAAGACCGGCGTCAACATCGCCGAAGGCAAGAACCTGGTTGGCGCGTTCCATCAACCGCGGCTGGTCATCGTCGATCCCGCCACACTGCGCACGCTCGGCGACCGCGAATTCCACGAAGGCTTCGCCGAAGCGATCAAGCACGCCGCCATCCGCGATGCAGCGATGCTCGACGACCTCGCCGCCCTCGACCCGAGCAAGCGCGACGTGCCCGCCGATTTGATCGCCCGCAACATCGCCATCAAGGCGCGCATCGTCGAGGCCGACGAACAGGAGACCCGCGAGATCCGCGCGTTGCTCAACTTCGGCCACACGATCGGCCACGGCATCGAAGCGGCAGTCCCCTACGGCCAACTGCTCCACGGCGAGGCAATCGCCCTCGGGATGCGTGCCGCCTTGTTCCTGTCGGAACAACATGAAGGCCTGCCCGCACAGGACTCCGCCCGCATCCGCAAGCTGCTCGAGCAATACCAACTGCCGCAAGTGCTGCCCGCCAGTCTGGATACGGCGACCATCCTCGCCAAACTGGCGACCGATAAGAAGTTCTCCCAAGGACAGATCCGCTTCGTCCTGCTGAAAGCGCCGGGGCGGGCAAAGGTCAGCCACTCGGTCACTCAAGCGGATCTGGTCGCGGCCATCGAGCACCTGCGGTCCTGAGCGGCAAGAATCGCCATCCCGCGAACGGGAAAATCCCGGATTTTCGGAAAAAATCCGTGCCATTGCCGGCATCGGGCTGCATGGTTCCGCCAGCCGTTCATGTCCGCCATTTCCATTCTCCACACCGACCGCATTCCGAAATCCGGGGTCCTGATCATCCCGGGCCGCCTGGATTTCCAGCAATTGCTGACGCTGGAGAAGACCTTGCACGGCCGCCGGATCACCTGGTTGATCGAAGAGCACGACCATCACGACCCGCTGCTGCGCGGCTATCTCGAGAAATCCGAGTCGGGCGCGATGTTCTCAATCCGCGACGGCAACCTCGCCGCCGCCGGCAAGATGCTGCAACCGTATCTTGAAAACAACGGCGTGCTGATCTTTGTCCCCGGCCGCGCTGCCGCGCGCAACGCCAGCAGCTCGCAGATCCCCGGAACCCACCTGCGCGCACTCTGCGCGATGAACCTGCCGGTAATGCCGGTCGCCATCGACTGCCCGCGCGAATCCTGCCTGTCGATCGAACGCCCGCAATCGCTGCCCGAAGCCGTGATCGCCTTCGGTGAAGCGATCCCCGCCACCAAAGTGAGCGTCGCCGCCTGGCAGCAATCACTGCTCTCCGCCTTCGAGGAAGCCTACAGCCAACGGCCGATCTTCAACCAATCGCTGGCGATGGCCCTGCTCGTCGGTTTGCGCCGCCATGGTTCGCGCTGCAGGATCAACGACGGTGCCGATGATACCCAACTCGGTTATGATCGAGTGCTCGCCGCAGCGATCGCCCTGTCCAAGGTGATCAAAGAGGAAACCGACCAACCACGCGTCGCCATCGTCCTGCCACCCGGCAAGGGCGGACTGATCGCCAACCTCGCCGTGATCTTCGCCGGTAAGACACCGGTGAACCTGAACTTCACCGCCGGCCCGGAATCGATCCGTTCCTGCATCCACCAAGCCGGCATCGACCGCTTCATCACCGCGGACCCCTTCGTGCGCAAGGTGCCGACCTTCCCGTGGCCGCCGAACCGCGACCTGATCCTCATCGAGCGCGTGCTGCCCACACTCAAGAAGAAGATCATCACCTGGGCGATCCTCACCAAGCTGCTGCCGAGCTCGCTGATCGGTAAACTGCTCGACCTCAACCGTCGCAGCGGCGACGACGAAGCGACCTTGCTGTTCACCTCCGGTTCATCCGGCGAGCCGAAAGGAGTGGTCCTCAGCCATCGCAACGTGCTGGCCAACGTCACCCAGTTCAGCACCCGCCTGCACCTGCCGGACCAATCGTCGGTCCTCGGCTGCCTGCCCTTGTTCCATTCCTTCGGCTGCACGGTCACCCTGTGGTATCCGGTGATCGAGGGTGTCAATCTAGTCACCTACACCAGCCCGATGGAAACCAAGCGCCTCGCCGAGTTGATCGCGCTGCATCAGGTGACCTTGCTGTTGTCCACCCCCACTTTCCTGCGCGGCTACATGCGCCGCATCGATCGCGAACAACTCGCGTCACTGCAACTCATCGTCACCGGCGCGGAGAAACTGCCGCAGGCATTCGCCGATGCCTTCGAGGAGAAGTTCGGCATCCGCCCGCAAGAAGGCTACGGACTCACCGAAACCTCGCCGGCCACCAACGTCAATCTTCCCGATCCCGAGCCGGAACACGAAGCCAACCGCATCCCGTCGTCGCGCCAGGGCGCAGTCGGCCAGATGCTGCCGGGCATCGCCGTGCGCATGACCGACCCATCGACGGAACAGGAAATCCCGCTCGATCAGCAGGGGATCATCTGGCTGAAGGGCCCGAACGTGTTCCGCGGCTACCTCAACAACCCGCAGAAAAGCCAGGAAGTGCTCAAGGACGGCTGGTTCCGCACCGGCGACGTCGGCCGCATCGACGACGACGGCTTCCTCTACATCGAAGGCCGCATTTCGCGATTCTCGAAGATCGCCGGGGAAATGGTCCCCCACGAAACCGTCGAGGCCGCCATCAACAAGGCTCTCGGCCTCGACAACGACAACGAACGCCGCATCGCCATCGTCGGTGTTCCCGATGAACAGAAGGGCGAAGCCATCATCCTGCTCTCCACCCTGCCCGGCCCCGGAGTCGAGCAGGAATGCATCGACCTGCGCTACAAGCTGCTGGACCAAGGATTGCCCTCGCTGTGGTGTCCGAAGGTGATCATCCCAGTGAAGGAGATCCCCGTGCTCGCCTCCGGAAAACTCGACATCAAGGGCTGCGAAGCGCTGGCGCGCAAAGGCGTGTGATTCTAGATCGAAGATCGCCGATAGTAGATAGCAACAGTCCCACCTTCTCACTTCTCACTTGAAACTCCCATCGCCCCGCGATGGGCTTCCACCATGTCCCGCCTCCAAGCCACCTTCGAATCCCTGCAGGCATCCGGCAAGAAAGCCTTCGTCGCCTACATCGCCGCCGGTGACCCGGATTTCGACCGCTCGCTGGAAGTGATGCGCCGGCTCGCCGACTGCGGCGCCGACATCATCGAACTCGGGCTGCCATTCTCCGATCCTCTCGCCGACGGCATCGTCAACCAGATGGCCGCCGACCGCGCACTCAAGGCGGGCATGACCACCCAACGCTCGCTCGACCTGATCCGCGCCTTCCGCAGCACGCACGACACCCCGATCGTCCTCTTCACCTACCTCAACCCGATCTACACCTACGGCTACGACGCCTTCCACCGCGATGCGGCCGAGGCCGGTGCCGACGGCATCCTGCTGCTCGACCTGCCACCCGACGAGGCCGCCGCCAACGCGGATTTCGCCAAAGCCAGCGGACTCAAGCCGATCCGCCTGATCGCGCCGACCACGCCTCCAGAACGCATCAAGCTGCTCGCGCAATCGGCCGACGGGTTCATCTACGCGCTCTCGCGCACCGGCGTCACCGGCGCCCACGGTGCTCCATCGGAAGGCATCGCCGACTTCGTCGCCACCATCAAACAGCACACGAAGGTTCCCGTCTGCGTCGGCTTCGGCATCACCACGCCGGAACAGGCGAAGATGGTTGCCAACGCGGCCGACGGCGTGATCGTCGGCTCCGCCATCGTCAAGCAGGTCGAATTGCATCCGGACCGCGCGGCAGATGCCGTGGCTGCCTTCGCGCAACCGCTCATCGATGCCACCCACGGCTGATCCGGCTGAGTGCTAGCCGCCGAAGCGCTGCTTCAACATCTCCCGCCGCTGGCCGAAGATCCACTCGAGCTTGCGGCGCACGAACAAGCCGTGCGCAATCGATCCCAGCGGCCCGAACGGCAGCGCGTAGTGCACCAGGTCACTCATCAGCACACCGCCGTCTTTTTCAACGAAGTGATGCCGGTGATGCCAGAACCGGTATGGCCCGGCCCGCTGCTCATCGATGAACGAGCGACCTTCATCCACCGCCTTGATCTCGGTCACCCACGGCACCCAGACCAAGGGCGCCAGTTTCACCTGATAGGTGATGATCTGCCCTTCATACATCCGTCCATCCACCGGACTGGTGATGCGGAACCCCAGATCATCGGGCGTGATTTCATCGAGGTTGGCCGGCGAGGAAAAGAAATCCCACGCCTCGGCGATGCCGATCGGCAACCATTGTTCCTGTTCCAGTCGATGCACCTTCATGCCTTGGCGTCCTGATAGCGCTTCGACACCTGATTCCAATCGACCACACTCCACCAGGCGCCGATGTAGTCGGCACGGCGGTTCTGATAGTGAAGGTAATACGCGTGCTCCCAGACATCCAGCCCGAGCAAGGGCGTGCCGACATCCTCAACCAGACCTTTCATGAGCGGGTTGTCCTGATTCGGCGTGCTGGTCACCTTGAGCTTGCCGTCCTGCAGGATCAACCAGGCCCAACCGGAGCCGAAACGAGTGGCCGCCGCCTTGGCAAAAGCCTCTTTGAACGCATCCACCGAGGAGAATGCCGACTGCAGCGCCTGTCCAAGCGCCTCGGACGGCTGCCCGCCTTTGCCGACCGGCGCCATCGATTTCCAGAAGAACGCATGATTCCAATGCCCGCCGCCGTTGTTGCGCAGAGTGTCATCACCCCCTGCCCTCAACCCGGCCAGCACCCCCTCCAGCGACATCACTTCCCTCACCGGCATCTTCGCCCATTCGGGATTCAGCTTGCTGATGTAGCCGGCATGATGCTTGCCGTGGTGGATCTCCATCGTTTTCGCATCAATCGCCGGCTCCAGCGCATCGAAGGCATAGGGCAAGGGCTCCAAGCGGAACGGCCCCTCGGGCGCGGGCTCCGCAGCCGATGCCGATCCGGCACTGGCCACCGCCGCCCCGGCGGCAAAAGCACTCAAACGAAGGAAATCACGGCGTGGCAGGGAAGGGTTCGGTGTCATCCCCACACCCGTAGAACAGCTTCACCCAAAAGCAACCCCTCAATGTCCGAAAACCCGCACCGCCACCTGACGCAAGCCATCAAGCGTCAATTCACGGTCCACCGCATCGATCTCCACCACCCCGCGCGCAATCAACTCGGCGTCACCGCCAGTCGCCACCACCCGCACCTGCCCGCGCAGCTCACTGCGGACTTTCGCGATGATTTCACGCACCAACCCGCGGTAGCCGAACACCGCTCCAGCCTGCATCGCATGCTCGGTGCTCTTGCCGATCGCCGACGCCGGCTCGACCAATTCGATCGGCTGCAACAAGGCGGTCTTCTGCGGCAAATACCCGGACATCGCCCCCAAACCGGGTGCAATTACCCCGCCGCAATACGCCGGTTGATCCGAAATCACGTCAAAGGTCACCGCCGTGCCGAAATCGACGACGATCACCGGCGCGCCATGACGGGTGAGCACCCCAGCCGCATTCGCCAGACGATCCGCGCCGATCTGCGCGGGCTCGGGGTAATCGATCGCCATCCCGAGCGGACTACGGAAATCCAGCAGGTGCAGCGGACAACAACCCTCGAAATACTCCCGCATCAACTCGCGCTTCGCCGGCACCACCGAACAGATGATCACCGCCTCGTAATCAACGCCGTCCAATGCCTGATCCAGCGTCGCCGCCGACACCTCGGACGTCGGAATCACCTGCCGCCATTCGAGCAAGCCACTGGCATCGCCCAGCGCCAGCTTGGTGCGGGTGTTGGAATTGTCGATCAACAGCCAGCTCATCGATTACCAGTAGTTGGTGACGAAATATCGGTCGCCGTCGGAATCCAGCACCGGAACCCCCGATGATCGACGGACCAACAGATCGCCGCTGTTGATCTTCAAACGCAACACCCCGTCGAGATCCTCCTTATCCAGCCAGAAACTCAACCATATCTGCCGCGTCTGCTGCTGCCCGTCACCGGACAAGGTGGTGTCCGCCGGCTCGATCTCGCGACCACCCGCCGTCACCAGCAGCACCGGCTTGGCCAGATCGTGTTCCTCACCGGACCTCACTTTGAGATGCATCTTCACCCAGAAATTCGAGCGATCCTGCTTCACCATGCAGCCGACGATCCGACAGCGCGCCGCCGGATCCGCAACCCAGTCATACGGCCGCAACCAGCTCCATGCCGCAAAAAGGCCGGCGATCAGCATCGCCACCACCAACACCCTCCTGCGCGTCGTGCTCTTCATGTTGCCCCTAAGGGAGCCCAGACACGGCCGGCCTGCAAACCAAAACGGGCGGACCGTTACCGGCCCGCCCGTCGTGTTATGGATATCAATCAAGCAGCATCAAGCTTGGCTGTCGTTGTATGCCGGAGCACCGTGCTCGGCCACATCGAGACCTTCGTGCTCCTCTTCGGCGCTGACGCGCACACCCATGATCAGCTTGATCACGAAGAACAGGATGAAGGAAGTGATAAAAGCGAAGGCGGAGATGCTCAGGGTGCCGATGGCTTGAACCATCAGGCTGATCGGCTCAGCAGCGAGCTCTTCCTTACCGAAGATACCAACTGCCAGGGTGCCCCAAATACCGCAAACACCGTGGACGGAGACCGCACCGACCGGGTCATCGATCCTGATCTTGTCGAAGACCAGCACCGAGATCACCACAATCACACCGGCGATCGCGCCCACCAGGACGGCACTCCACGGGGTGATGGCACCAGCACCGGCAGTAATGCCGACCAGACCGGCGAGCGTGCCGTTGAGGGCCATCGAGAGATCAGGCTTCTTGAGCACGATCCAAGAGGTGAAGATGGCGGCCAGGCCACCGCCGAAGGCAGCCATGCCGGTGGTCACGAAGACGCGGGACACGCCTTGCGGGTCGGCGGACAGGACCGAACCACCGTTGAATCCGAACCAGCCGAGGATCAGCATGAACACGCCGATGTTGGCGAGCGGCAGGTTGTGCGGCAGGATCGGCTTCACGCCATCCTTGGTGAACTTGCCGGCGCGCGGGCCGAGGACGATGACCGCGGCAAGAGCAGCGAAACCACCGAAGGCGTGGACCAGCGAGGAGCCGGCGAAGTCGATGAACTGGGCGTCACCGCTGAAACCGTTGAGCCAACCCTTGCCCCACTCCCACGAACCGGTGATCGGGTAGAGGAAGGTCACAAGGATGGTGGCGTAGATCATGAAGCTGGAGAGCTTGACGCGTTCCGCAACGGCACCCGAGACGATGGTGGCGGCGGTGGCGGCGAACATCGCCTGGAAGATGAAGTCGGCCCAGTAGGTGTAACCGGCGTATGCGCTGGTCATGTTGGCAACGATGTCAGCCCCTTCGAAACCATTGGTCAGGGGCGAACCCATCGCGAAGAACTTGCCGGCTGGCTCCTCCCAACCCGGATACATGGCATTGAAACCCCAGGCCATGTAGCCCAGCGCACCAATACAGACGATGAAGAGGTTCTTGAAGAGGATGTTCACCGTGTTCTTCTTCTGGCACATGCCGGATTCCACACTGGCGAATCCAAGGTGCATGATGAACACCAGGGCTGCGGAAATCAGGATCCACAGGTTGTTGACGGTGAACATGGCCGCATCGGGACCGGCCATGAACGTTTCATAAGTGGCTTCTGCCGCGGCCTCAGCAGCGGGAGCAGCTTCCGCCGCTGCCTCGACTGCGGGAGCAGCACTATCTTCTTGCGCGGAAACCGGCATCGCCATGGGGATCGCCGCAAAGGCAATCGCCGCAGCCACGAGTGCCCGCATTTTCGTTACGTATCGACTGGTCATGATGGTAGGGTTATCGGTTGGTTGTGTCTTGCCGCCTGATGGAACCGGATGGCGCCAGGTGGACGGCAGGGCCGGAAAAGCAAACCGCGTGCCAAGTTCTGGATTCGTTGAAAATCGCCCATTCCAGGGCCTTTCAGCCCTGTTGGACCGGGGCAAAAAAAACAGCTTCCCTCTTGCCAAGACCGCCCCGACCCACTAGCCAGTGCAAGCAAGGTTAGCGCCTGCAGGCCATTTAATGCTGGACAATTACTTCGGAAAAACGAAACAGTTTCGTCACGGAGGGTTTCCTGCAGCCGATTGGCATACAGGATGCTATCCTTATCCCGTTCCTGCCTGTTCCGACAACGGCACAGCCACGGACGCAAGCAGCAACCGATAAACCAACACAACAATAATGCAAAACTACTGCAAAACGATTGGCGCCCTTGCCGCTGCCTCCGCCCTCGTGGCTGGCACCGCAATGGCGGAAGTTGAATACGAACTGAGCGCTGGTTACACCAACCAGTACCTGTTCCGTGGCATCGAACAAGGCAACGACCTCACTGAAGTCGGCCTCGGCGCTTCCACAACATACAATGGCATCGACCTGAGCGCCAGCGTCTGGAACGGTACCTACGAAACCAGCACGACCAGCAACATCGACGAAACCGACATCGTGGCTGAAGCCTCGAAGGACCTCGGCTTCGCCACTGGTTCGATCGGTTACATCTGGTACACCTACGACTCGGAAGTCGAGGACGCCCAGGAAGTCTACTTCGGCCTGAGCCGCGAGCTGGCTTACGGTATCAACGGCAAGCTGACCTACTTCTGGGACATCGAAGGTGACAACAACGGCTACGCCGAACTTGGCCTCAGCCGTGAGTTCGAAATCAACACCTGCACGAACCTCGAAGTCGCCACCGCCGTCGGCTACGCCGTGGAAGAAGGTGAATTCGCCAACTGGGTGACCAGCGCCACCATCAACTACGCGTTCTCCGAAACCGCCACCCTCTCGCCCTTCGTGATGGTTGCTATCGGTGGTCCCGAAGATTCCGGCTACTCCTCCGACAGCCAAAACGAGCTCGTCGGCGGCGCCAAGCTGTCCGTCAGCTTCTAATTCATAGGATTTCCAAATCCGATTTCAAAGGGTGGTCGCTCCGGCGGCCACCCTTTTTCTTTGCCCGGATCGGGCGCATTCGCGCATGCTTGGCATTTGACCCTGCTGGATCGGGCGTCTAGCTTCCGCCTGCCGACCATGACGATTGAAGACTACGCCAACCGCTTTGTGTGTGACCTCGTGGCCTACGAGCCGGGGAAACCGATCGAGGAAACCGCCCGTGAGCTGGGGCTCGACCCCGCCAGCATCGTCAAGGTGGCCTCCAACGAAAACCCGCTCGGCCCCTCGCCGGCCGCCAAGGCCGCGATCGCCGAAGCCGCCGCCAGCGCCCACATCTACCCCGACGGCGGCGGATACAAGCTGCGCAGCGCCATCGCCGAGAAGTTCGGCATGGACCGCAGCAACATCATCCTCGGCAACGGCTCCAACGAAATCATCGAGCTGCTGTGCCACACCTTCCTCAACCGTGACGCCGAGCTGATCGCCGCCGAACACGCGTTTGTCGTCTACAAGCTGATGGCCACCCTGTTCGGCGACCGCTACGTCGAAGTGCCCGATCAGGGATTCATTCACGACCTCGATGCGATGGCCGACGCCATCAACGAGAGCACCCGCCTGGTGTTCATCGCCAATCCCAACAATCCGACCGGCACGATGGTCGATCAGGAGGCCATCGATCGCTTCATGGACCGCTTGCCGCCGCATGTGGTGGCGGTGTTCGACGAGGCGTATTTCGAATTCCCCGACAATCCGCCCGACGTGCTGCGCTACGTCCGTGAAGGACGCAACGTCTGCGTGCTGCGCACCTTCTCCAAGATCCACGGGCTGGCCGCACTGCGAGTCGGCTACGGCATCGCCCCGGCCCACCTGGCGGAACTGCTGCAGAAGGCGCGCCAACCGTTCAACGTCAACGCCATCGCCCAAGCCGCTGCGCTGGCCGCACTGGGTGACAGCCAGCACATGGAGGAAACCCTGCGGGTGAACCGCGAAGGGATGCGCTTCTTCGAGGCGGCGATGCAGGAGCGCGGGATCGAATTCGTCCCCAGCCACGCGAATTTCATCCTGGTGCGCACCGGCAATGGCGACCAGCTGTTCAAACAGATGCTCCAGCAGGGGGTCATCGTCCGTGCGATG
>JACCDY010362169.1_pt1 | contig 31250 bp, 27 predicted proteins | sample 7446391 | NCBI WGS metagenome assembly JACCDY01 (sample SAMN15323451, study PRJNA562643) | freshwater metagenome | isolation source: river surface water | place: USA:Blue River Watershed | collected 2017-08-18 | reverse complement strand
CTGATAACCCTGTAACTGCAGCCCTTTCGCGTCAGACGGACCGCCACCCTGTCAGTTTCTGAGTCGTGAGAGAGGACGAATGCCTTACCGAATCGCTTCCTTTGATCAACCATCTGTTGGGCTGTTAGTGGCTGTCGCACTAAAGACCAAATCTTCTAGCCAATACGCAGTAAGCAACCACCTCGTAGCCAGCCGCCTCCAAGCTCCTGCGCATTTCACGAAGAGTAGCCCCTGAAGTGGCGACGTCATCTACCAACAGAACCCTTCCGTTCCCACCTTTTGCCCCAAAAGCCAACGATGTGTTACTGAAACGGGCGGGTTTGGAAAGCGATCTTTGATCTGCAATCTTTCTATTGCTTGCAAGGCCTATCTTCTTGACTTGAGCCAAACTTGTCCTTCGCACAAGACGTTCAATAGGAGTAAAGCCTCGCCGCTTGAAATTTGAGAAATTTATGGGAGGTGTTGCATAGCAGTTGAAGCTTTCAAGTTTGGCGACTCTTTGTAAGAGCTTGTCAAATTCGACTGCGAGTGCTCTCTCCAGTGCTATGCGACTTTTGTCCTTGTAGCTTTTCAGAACTGCTTCAATGTCGCCGCCCAAACGAAAGGCATAGTAAAGCTTTACTCCTTGGATAGTGTCTTGGCCATGAAATCCCACTGGCTGGCATTTCTTGCAGATAGGTTTTGGTAACTGACCGCAAACAACGCACGGCGCAGGCAAAAGAAAGTCAAGCAACATTCAAAAAGTTTGAACCTAGCGAATTAATTTATCTTCGACCAAAGCAATTCTGTGGATAACTACTAACGTCCACTGGAGATGTCAATAATGTCGGTTTGAATTCGCTGCCAAGCATTGCCAGACAGAGACCAAACCTCGCCCGCCTCTGACAGGAGATAGCTATCAATCACGGCAAAACCTGCCTCAATCACTGAGCCAGTGACCAAAGGGCTGGTCCTTTGTTTCCTCGGTCCACTGATCGGATAGTCATATAGGGTGCCTGTCCCGCTTACCGTTTTCGACAGAACCCTAAGAAGTGTTGATTGCTGCCAGGAAATTGATGTTGCTCCGACAGCTTCTGGCTCCGCAATCAAGTTGCCGCTCAGCCGAAGAGGAATGCCTTGCTGGTTTCTAACAATTCCAAAAATCTTGACGGACTGGCCCGAGTCGGAAACTAAAACAGCCAGACGAGCTCCCTCTGGCGAAATGGCGGCACTGACCACATTGCCAACAAATGGAAGAGGTAAATCAATGCGCTGATCGCGCCCATCAATTACTTCAACGGTATTCGAAACATTGCTTCGGAAAACCCAAGTGTTCCCAAACAAATCTGTCTGCATGTCCGAAACTAAAGTGCTTGGTGAGACTCTCTCTGGCGAAAATGACCCCGCCCTCTCCACTAGGCGATAAATGCCAGTTTCTGATGCCACCACGATTTTTTCCCCTTCGGCGGCCACAGCGATATGTGTTGGATTTAGGGATTCCAGAGCCTCCTCTGTGCCGACAATTGGTCCAGCTTCGGAACCGCTTAGTCGAACGACTCCTGAATCTGACAGAGCAAATGTTGAAGAAGCTGGAATAGCTGGAATATCTGCAGCCGTTATTCTTTGTTCCGCTCCAGCAATCAGAACTGCCACATCCACAATTCCAGGAAGTTGAAGCAAGGTGCTTCTGAGCTGCGTTAGCAACAGACCTCGCTGTCGATTGTCAGCACCCAGGGCTGTGGCATCAAGATCAACCAAGGCTTTGCCTTCTTCGACCAAGACGGCATTGACCTGCAACTTGGTTCCCGCGGGAATGGCGGATAGTGCCGACTCGCTCAGCCAAGCTGCTGGCCCATTCAATAAAGCTCCAACCAGCTGGGTTGGGGTTGAGGCGCGCTTTGGAAACCACCTAACATCTGGCACCAGTTGAGATGCCGTCGAATCTAAAAAGTAAATTGGAAACTGCGAGAAAACGACTTCGAATACTGGCACTGTCACAACAGTTAGGTTTGGAGCGCTAGAAATTCTCCACTCGCCATTTTCTTGTGTCAGTCGGAACCGAAGATTATTGGTTGCGGGTGCAATGTTTTCATAGGATCCATCTTCATTTACCTTGGCTCCGACCAGAACGCTCACAATCTGCTCTTCATCGCTGGTGGATTGAAGATCGTAAGCGCCGACTCTTATGAGCGTCTGGGCACCTGGGCGCCATCGCGGCGCAAAGCTATCTGTTAGATATTCCCGAGCAACTTCGTAATCATTTTGGGGACCAGTGCCAGCCGAAAGAAATCCTGAAACTATTTCACTGGGAGTCGCCCCTGGCGTTGGTGAGGCTGGTGAATAGAAAGACAACTCCTGCTGGTCAGGAGTTGATAGCTCAGGACCAATTTCAATGCTCAAATCGCTCGGCAGGCTGGCACACCCGCTGAGCAGTAGGGCGAGAGCTAAGGAAGAAAGTTTGCGCATCATCCCTCCAATCCCCTGGGGGGCAGAGGAAGCGGAGAATTCGCTATCACCGCATCTTTGGTCTTTGGAAGAGTCAAACGGAAACTCGTGCCAACCTTTGGCTTGGACCAGACCTGCAGCCAACCGCGATGGAGCGCTGAGTCTTCCTTAGAAATTGCTAAGCCAAGACCGGTTCCACCCACAGACCTTTGGCGCGCTGGGTCAGCCCTCCAGAATCGATCAAATACTCGATCAAGTTCATTCCTGCTCATTCCAACTCCACGGTCTGTGACGCATATCGCGACAGCTTGGGCATTCTCCCCCACCTCAACGCTCACGTCCTTGCCACCACCGTGTTCGATGGCATTGGACAGGAGATTGCGCAATAGCCGCTCAATTCTTCTTGCATCAATTTCCGCTCGAACAGGTTCCTGCGGGGCCAGTAAGTCAATGCTGGTATTTCTGTCTTTTGCAAGCGGCTCAATCGACTTAATCGCGGCAGCGGCAACGGACTTAACGTCGTGGAATTCAAACTCAGGGACAATTGCTCCGGCGTCATAGCGAGAAATTTCGAGGAGGTCACTGAGGAGGCGATCAAAGCGATCAATCTGGTCCTGCAGTAATTCGGCAGAGCGAGAAAGCGCGGGCTCCAACTTGGACCGATTACTAAACAACACTTCACCAGCCAACTTGATTGTCGTCATCGGTGTGCGAAGCTCGTGCGAAACATCAGACACGAACCTGCGCTGCATCCTAGAAAGGGCGTCCAGACGCTCAATCTGCGTTTGCAAGCTATTTGCCATCTTGTTAAAGGAACTAGCGAGTGTGGCCAGAATGTCTTGTCCCGACTCGGGCAGGCGCTTATCTAGTTTTCCTTCGGAGATATCTCGCGCAGCTTCTGCTGCCTTCTCAACCGGGGCGACCAATCTCCTAGTCACAAAAAAGCTGGCTGCCGCGATAAGCGCCAGCAGGAAGAATCCACCAATCGCTAGTGCATTCTGAACTAGCTCGAGTGCTTTTTGTTCAGCCGAGAGGTTATAGACCAAATAAAGCTCAAAATTGCCTGCGATTGGAATAGCAATCGGAGTGCCAACAGTAATTCCTGGAACATCTGTAGTGTCGGACTTCAACGAAACAGGCGTGTAGGTAAGCCGGCCGGGTGATTCCCGCACTTCCAGTCTGAGCTGGTCAGGAATCGCTTGCAAATCTAAATCTTGTGAAATCGGAGATTGAAAAAGTTGAAGCTGGCCCTGGCCAGGCGACCTAAGCAGTGCGACTTGACGGGGAGCTGAGCCGCCAGAGATTTCGAGTGAGGGAACAACTGAGTTCAGCAGTGTTTGGAGTGCTGTTTCATCTGTTAGAGAACTCGCGGCAATTGTGGTCTGAACTGAATCCACCGCTCGTTCCGTCTCTGTTAGAACCTGACTCAACCTATTTTGATAGAAGCTGTTAGCAAGCGAGAACGAAAGAAAGCTACCGATAATGGCAACCGAAATACCGCCCAAAAATACGGTTGTCAAAACTGCACGAGCAGTTAGCGACCTACGAAATAGAGAAATCACTGAGTGTCAGAGCCAGCTCGATATCCGTGACCACGAACGGTCATAACAATCTTTGGATTTTCCGGATCTTCTTCAATCTTGGAACGAAGTCGCTGTACGTGCACGTTTACCAATCTGGTATCTGCCTTGTACTGGTATCCCCAAACTTGTTCAAGCAGCATCTCGCGACTGAAGACTTGCTGCGGTTTGACTGCCAGGGTGTGAAGAAGTTTGAATTCCAAAGGTGTGAGAGAAAGAAGTTGAGATCCGCGCTTTACCTCGAAAGTTTTTGGATCAAGTGAAAGCGGTCCAATCTGGACGGTTCCCGTCTCGTCGGAAATAGGTCGCAACCTTGCTCGAATTCGTGCTACTAGTTCTGCCCCGTTGTGTGGTTTGACAACATAGTCATCAGCTCCAGCTTCTAGACCTGCGACAACATCATCGGTATCGCCCTTGGCAGTGAGCATCACAATCGGAACACCAGAAAAGGCTCTGATTGATTTACAAACCTCAATACCGCTTTGGCCAGGAAGCATAATGTCGAGTAAAACTAGATCCGGAGATTGCTCCCGGAATACTTCAACGGCTGAAAGGCCATCACTGGCAAATACAGGCGAGTAGCCACTGGCCGATAAAACAAGTCCCACCATTTCACGTAGAGCGTCATCGTCATCAACAACAAGAATCCTGTTTGACACGACACCTCCCTTAGGCGCTAACTGTCCTGACTCAAATTTAGCTGTTTCGGATTGCTGCAACGGCCTTGTCCGTAATTTCCCTCATCAGCCCTAAATCATTGGACTCCACATTCAGCCTTAGCAGGGGTTCGGTATTTGAAGGTCTGATATTGGCCCACCACCACCCCCGGGTAGTGCTTCCGGAGAAGGTTGTGCCATCAAATTCCTCCTCCTGATCGGCTAAAAGAGTCTTTCTAACTCGCTCTAGCGCGGCCAAGCGGTCTTCCACGGTGGAATTAATTTCGCCAGATGCAAAGTATGGAGTGGTTTGTGATGCTAACTGTGACATTGGTAATTGACCCATTCCGAGCTCACTAATCACGTGCATGGCAGCCAACATGCCATTGTCGGCACCCCAGAAATCCCGGAAGTAATAATGTGCCGAGTGCTCGCCACCAAAAACCGCTCCAGTCTCTGCCATTTTGTCCTTGATGAGCGAGTGACCGACCTTGGTCTTAACCGCCCTTGCACCATTTCGCTCAATTTCTTCGCTTACAAATTTAGATGTCAAAAGATTATGAAGTACCACCACGTCCCTCTCGCCGAGTGCGCGCACTCTCTCAATCTCTCGCTTTGAAACAATGGCTGCGACAGATGATGGGCTAACCGCAGCGCCTTGTTCGTCGACCACAAAGCAGCGGTCCGCATCACCATCAAACGCCAGGCCTATGTCAGCCCCCACTTCAAGAACCTTTTTTTGCAAATCCACTAAATTCTTTGGCTCCAGCGGATTTGCTTCATGGTTTGGAAACGTTCCGTCCAGTTCAAAATAAAGCTCAACAATTTCAATGTTTGGATTCCCGCCCAGCACCGCAGGAACAGTGAGTCCGCCCATTCCATTGGCAGCGTCTACGACTATCTTGAGTCTTCTAATCTTGCTGAGATCAACCAGCTGTTTTAGGTAATTTGAATAGTCTGCGAGGACATTGAGTTCTCGCAGGGTGCCGAGTTGATGAGCTGCAGGAATCCCTGACTCATAAAAAGATTTTGCCCGGTCACGAATTTGGGAAAGTCCGGTGTTCAAACTGATCCCCCTGGCGCCGGCGCGAGAAAACTTGATTCCGTTGTAAGAAGCGGGGTTGTGAGAAGCGGTAAACATTGCAGCGGGTAGGTTTAGCCGGCCCGATGCAAAGTAACTCATGTCTGTGGAACACAACCCAATCATCACGGCATTCGCGCCGCGCTGATTAGCGCCGGCAGCAAATGCTGTTGCGAATACCGGCGAGGAGTCGCGCATATCATGCCCAATAACGAGTTCCTTGCCAGCGAGTTCCAGCTCATCAGCAAAGGCAGCTCCGAAGCTTCTAACCACATCTTCCGTGAGCTCTGAGCCGACCAGACCACGAACGTCATAGGTTTTTACGAACTTATCGAAATCGACCAAAGGCTTCCTAACAGCACTAGACACCCAAGAATACAATGCCCTCATGGCAGCGGTAAGTAGAGATCGTCACGGTCGGGGCATGCGTAGGCCGCTACCCTCCAAACTCTTCTCGCCCGGGACACGAACCGAACTTTTTCAATTGGTGGTTGGGCAAACCTGTGAATACCTACGGTCTGAGTTTCCTGAATTGAGCGATCTGAAATGGAGAATTGAGGAAGTTCCAGAGCTTGAACGCGGTGAGCCACTCACCCGCTTCAGCATAAGAAAAGCGAGCATGACAATCGTTTTATACCGAATTCCAATTGAACGATCCTCTTTTCGAGGGGCTGATCTCAGAGATCAAATTGAACAAACCGTGATAACCGCTTCGGCGCAGCTAATAGACCGCGATCCGTGGGAACTGATCCACAACAACTAACGAACAAACACGCTGAGTGACTGTCCAGGGTTGGCATTTTCACTCGGATTGATAACCGCATATCCGCTGGCGTTTCTTAGCTGGAGTGCAGCCATAAACTCCCCGTCCGCCTGCAACGACAGACGAGTGCCAGTAACGGGCAACATTTGAATCCCATTTGGTGCCACCCGAACAATTGTTGACTCCACTCCAGCTGCTGAACGGACGCCGAGATTGATATCGAGTGAAGTGCTACCAGGGTTGATCAGAGCAATCTCAGTGTCAACACTTGGGATTGGCAAATACAAACTTGTAAACCGCTCCAGTGAAGAAATCCATTGGTAATCCAGCGGAGTCAGCGAAGGATTTAGAACACTAGCTATGACCGGCTCGCTACTTTCAATTTCGACGGCGTAGTCATTAGTCGCAAGCTCAGGCTCGAGCTCAAGTAACTCTCCCGAGGCAAGACTAAATTCCTGGGTCAGGGTGTTCGTCGAGGCTGAGTGATAAGTGATGCTTACGGCTGCATCGCTCAAAGGGGCAAAAATTCTGAGCCGTGGTCGCTCATACCCTTCAGCCAAAATTCTGAGTGGCCCAAGCCATAAATTCTTGGATGCCTCTCTTACAGCGGTATCAAGTGATACGCCCAATGAATTAAGGCCATCGCTGTAGCGATGCTGAATCGCGACTACCAGTCCCGCACCACCAGACTCGAAGTAAACCGCATAGCTAGGTTCAACGCCAACCAAAGCTGCCAAGCTGATTAATTCTTCGCGAAGCGGTCCTATTACAAAGCGCTCGGTGATGACTTTGCCGGCAAAGTGAATCTCGACCAGCAGTTGAGTGTCAACGTTGTTTGGATTGGTTGCAATCAGAACAGTTTCCTTGCCAGCACCACCTTCACCAGAAACAAACCACCCGTTGGTCTTTGGTTGCTCGCAGTAGCCAGCTAGGAGCCCTTTAGCTCTGGACTCGTCTACCACCTGATACTCAATAGCACTCAGTAGTTCAGTTGACTGATCTTCACCAGTGGCATTGAGACTGATAAAGCTCTCGGCGGCAGTTGGGTAATCAGTCTCGGCGCTGGACCGAACTTTTACAGAGGCGCTACCTACCCGCTCAATTTTTCCTATTTCGGTTCCGCTTCTACCAGCTACTTCCACAAAAGAGCCAGGACAAACAATATTTAGCGGCAAAGGATCAACATCAATGCTGAATTCACTGCTCGGCACGGTCGCCTCCGAAACAGGGCTGGGAACCAGGTAAGAGGTGACAAGCAGTGCTATGCCGACCAGCGCACTCAGAAGTCTGGCGAGTGGATTCATTTCACTGCCTTTCTTCTATATCCCCGAATGGCCGCAGGGGTGGGAATCGAAAGAAGTCCAAACAATGCCAATGTCAGAAGTTGCCAGTCGCGATATGCGGCTGGAATCTCTTCTATAGGCTCGTTGCGGGAACTGGTCACGCTGAAGAGGGAACCAAAAGAACTATCACCAGCAATTTGAAAATACTCCATGCCAGTCACGGCCGCCTTGGTTGCCAGAGCTTGCGGATTATTGCCAGCGACCAAAACAAAATCAATTCCAAGTTCAGCAAGTAAGTCTGGGACGGCTGCCGGATTTGCTGCAACTAGCTGAGCGGTTAGATCCGCCAGCGGCTGTTTGATCGTGGACTCTGCCCCGAATTTGGAGTAAAGAACTGACCGCTCATCGGCACTTCTGCCATCGCCCCAAACCAAGTCAACCTCAACCGCCTCATCAAAACTCAGCACCAGGGTTCGGGTTGAGTCCTCGGCGTCAGCCTGAGCGACGACCAGCGCTGGTGCTGATAAATCCTCAACTTGGAGAGGTCTGTTAGCCATAATCCCAAAAAGAACGGCGCTTGCGGCCGTTCCTGCAGCCAAGAGTGTTGCAATAGCGATCCTGGGTTGACGACTTCCAACTCGCTCCAGGATATGCGCTAACAGTATGACAATTGCCAAAGACAGTAATCCCGATACCTCAGCAAAACTAAATCCGAGCAGTCGATCGGAACCAATTATTAGCGCGCAGGCAATCGTTGTCAGCAGAGCAAGCGAAACGCTTCCTGCCATGAAGGTGATTGCTGCGACCAGTCCCAAAACTGCAACATGCCAAATCAGATAGTCAGGTAGCAATATGCGGCTTGAGCTGGTTAGGGCAAAAATGCCAACCCCTAAATCGCTGGAGGCGATAAACCAGGGAGCTAGCAACGCAGCCGATGGCAGTAAAGAGAAAAGGAGCCACAGCGCGCGGCTGAGGTTTCTGCTTACAAGGAGAAGAGTAAAGAGTCCAATTAGAGCAAAAACAATCGGATTGGCAATCGCTACTGTTGCCAAACTAAGTCCCGCTAGAGCAGACCAGCGCACTGCCCGAGCCGAATTAAATGCACTCTTAGTCTTCAGAATGAAATAAATACTGAGTGGAGTAAAAATTAACACCGTGAGCTCCACCGCCGCCGCATTAGCTTGCAAGCTAAGCAAAGCGGGACTGAGTGAATAAGCAAGTGCTGATAAATTTCTCAGCCATGATCGCTGGGTGAGCTGCCCAATCAAAAGCCAGCTAGTCAAGAAGGCCAGCGAGCTTGCAAGGAAAACAAACCAGTTCAGGGTTAGCGAAGGCGCAGCCGGTAGGACAGCTAGCAGCGCATAGAACCAATTAAATGGATCTGATGGGTAAGCAACGCCATCTAGGAACTGCACTGCATCTACCCCAGTTGCCTGCCAAATGCTCTCAAAGCTTCTTCCGATAGGCGAGCCAGTTGCAGAGAGCGCAGCTAACGGAAAGCCACTAAAACTAACCAGTGGCAGCAGGGCTGCTAGGTAAAACGCACCAGAAGAAAAAAACCCTCTTCTATCATCCTTGGCTGGTTCGGGCGGAAATTCCATTCGCTTAGCTTGTTTTTGTTTTATCTGCTTAGGTGATGCATACAGACTTCTAGCTGCTGCTAGTGAGCCAAGCTGATTGAGTCGGCGGCGAGCGCTAAAGCGCGCAGAAATGGTTCCCCAGCCCCAGAGCCAAGCCGAAAAGGCACCTGCAATCTTGCTAGGTCGCTTGATCAATAACGCATAGGGAATAGAGATCACTGAAAGAACTGGCAACAAAAGATAGACAAGCGGTAGAAGACCGCGCGGCGCTAGCAAACCAAAAATGTGCAGATGCGCTTTTGAGATTGCTGTTCGGTAGCCACCACCAAGCCAACGCCGACTGCGCCTTCCAGCCATCGCCAAACCCGCGTGCAATACCTTGGCGGAAGGTTCAACTACCACTCGATAACCAGCCGCTCTGGCTTTAAGTGAAAACTCAATGTCTTGCGCTAACGCTGGCGAGCGATCATCAAATCCCCCCAGCTTTTGATACAAATCAAAACCAACCAGCATGCCCGCTGTTGAAACAGCAAGAGTGTCACTACGAACATCAAACTGCCCCTGGTCAAATTCGCTTTCGACCAGCAGAAATGGTTTTCCGGTTGATGTGACGGTGAGCCCTAGTTGTTGGATCTCAATAGGCAAATCCCAACGCAAGAGCTTTGGCCCAACAATTGCTACTGACTCTGAGACTTCTGCCGTTTTGGCAAGTTGTGTAAGTGCGTTTGGTTCTGGCGCGGAATCATCGTGCAAAATCCATAGCCACTGCGGCTTTGATTGAAGGGCTGCAATGCCGGCTTGGATTGCTGCACCCAGTCGCAGGTCACCTGGCTGAACAAGAGAAAAACCAAACCTAGAAACGACTTGCGCAGTTTCAATACTGGAAGCTGTATCTACAACCACCACCTGCTCTATGGTGTAGAGCTGTTTCGAAAGTTGACTAAGGGTTTCGGAAAGGTAAACGTCGGCTGAATTGGCTACGACTACTGCCGCTACCGAGACGGTCACGATTGATTATGCGCGGCGGCGCAGACGACGACGCTCACGCTCGGACAGGCCACCCCAGATTCCAAAACGCTCGTCGTTCTTTAATGCATACTCCAAGCACTCGGCGCGAACAGTGCACTGCGCACAAATTCTTTTTGCATCTCGAGTTGAGCCACCCTTTTCAGGAAAAAAAGCTTCGGGGTCAGTTTGAGCACACAGTGCATCTTCTTGCCAGGCCAGTGGATCGCCATCAATCTCACTGCCGTAGGCCTTGGCAACCCCCAGCCTGAGGACATCTACGAACCAATTAGCAGGCACTTGGTTTTTCTCCACGCCGCTTCCCTCCAGTTGAATAACGCTTGTGTAATTACAGCGCTGTAAGTATGGCTTTGTCAAGTTGGATTTTTACCGGCAGTTACCAAACTGTGAAGAAAGGCTCAAGCTGGCCTTTAGAGACTGGAATTTGAGGGTCTGATCCAGATCAGCCAGGAATCTTTAGGACCTGACCCACCCGGATTGAGTTTGCGTTGCTGAGATTGTTCAGCTGGGTGATGGAGGCAACCGAAACCCCAAATCTGGCCGCTATAGCGATGAGAGTGTCCCCTGCCTTTACGGTGTAGGTCCGCTGAGTCGGGGTTGGCGTTGGAGTAGGAGACGGGGCAGGGGTTGAGGAACCTGTCCGAGCCGGAATCTTCAGCACTTGTCCCACTCGAATAGTTGTGGATGTTCCAAGGTTATTTAGTTGCTGAATGCTGCTAACGCTTACTCCAAAAGTAGATGCGATTCGCAAGAGTGTGTCACCTGACTTAACGGTGTAGCTGCTCACAGTTGGAGTTGGGGTAGGCGTTGGAGTCGGAGTTGCTGTTGGTGTTGGAGTCGGAGTGGGGGTAGGGCTTGGCGCAGGATTTGACTTACTAGGGATCTGTAGAACTTGTCCAACCCTCAGAGTTGTTGAAGTTCCCATGTTGTTCAGACTCTGGATGCTGCTGACGCTGACGCCAAACCTCCTGGCAATTCCCAACAATGTGTCCCCTGAGACGACCCGATAAGTGCTGGGGTTAGCCGACTGAGTTGGTGTTGGGGTTGGTGTAGCCGTGGGGGAAGTTGTTGGAGATGGTGTCGGAGTAGGCGTTGGTGCTGGGGTTGGCAGTGTTCCACCAAATACCAAATCACCAAACTCGCCATTCGGGACAGTCCCGCCAGTTGGCACTTCAGCAGTTTGTGGTGCCGTGCTTCCAGTCGGAATCTTGCTTGCGAAGTAAGCAGACACTTCGATGAGGCCAGGTCCTTCCCCGCGCAAGCGTTCGAAGTGAGCCCAATTACTTAGTCTGCGCTTTTTGCCATCCTCTATGTAGAAGATCTGGCGTCGGGTATCCCTAATGAAAGGACCAACCACTTTTTCAGAAACTTTAAATGCCGAGCAAGTGCTGCTGGAGAGCGGGTAAGGATTTCCAGGGAACTCGGCAATAGCAACATCAGAAATTCGATACAGAGTTCCTTGGTCTAGCAAGTATGCTCCAGACTCACACTGAACCTTAAGCGAATTGAGCCTGCTTCTCACCTTGAATTTAGAAAGATCAGAAGACTTTATTGTTGAGATCCCCGCGCGGGAAATGCTCTGAGCCTGGGCCAGCGACTCTAGGCGCACCAGAGAAACTACTCCGTCAGCTAAGAAGTGAGTGGTGCCCTGCTTAACAATCGATCCTGGCGCAATGGCAAGACCAGCACTTGGTAATGCAGCTAGAGCAGATTGAGGTATCTGCACCACTTTTGGTTGCTCCAACATTGTCAAGAACCTCTTAGTCATATCTGACGTTGCAGAAATTCTGCGAGTAGAGGCATGAACCAAGTAGCTGAGTTTGTCACCTGGTGCGCTCACCATGACCGGGGAGCTGAGTTGCCCCTGCACGGTGGGAACCGCGTTGAGCAGGCTGTCTGGCACAACAACGAATTTGTTGGTCCAATTGGCTGGATCGGTAATTGGAAGTTTTCCGTCTGGAGTGATGACAAATGAGCTTCCACTTTGAGATGCAACAAAACCGCTGATGATGTCGGGATGCAAACTCGGTGCTATTACCGCCGCATCTACTTTCGCGCCGGTTGAGTTGAACCAGCGCTGAAGATTAGTGGCGGAGGCTAAGTTTGCGACAAATCTATATGTCTTGCCGCTACTAGCCACCAGGATGTCTTTAGATCCATTTAGCGCAAAAGTCGCGAGTTCCGAAGCTAAGGCGGAGCCGGGGCTCAGGGTGGCAACCTGCTCGACGTTTAGGTCAATCTGAACTTCCGCCTGACCGCCAACTGTGTTGAGCGCCAATGGATCAACAACCTGTCGATACTTCCCATCTTCAATCCAATACTGGATTCCTCCGACTGAAGTCAGTCGAGTCAACAATCCACCACTTGGGAAGTTACTTAGCTGCAAGGAAAGAAGTGGTACAGCCGCATTGCAATCGAGGCCATACTCTGCAGCAATTGCGCAGTCCGCTACCTCGTATCGTTTGGAGCCGGCTAGAACAAACCTCTTATTAGTGGTGCTATCAATGACCATGTGGCTCATGACACCGGCCTCTTGGAAGCTTTCCAAATAAGCCTGAGAAATAACGCCCAATGGGCCAAGCGGTGTCAAGGACGCCAAGAGCTTTGGATCGCTGACCAGGAAACGCTGGTTGTTGACAATCAAATAATTCTGAGAAGACTCGGATTTCAGTAGATAGCCACCGCCGATTGGCGAGCCAAACCAGTCATGATAGAAGCGCCAAAAGTTTCTATTTCCGTAGGCCGAGCAGCTATCCCCCGTTCCATATAAATTGTTCAAAGCTGCATCGTTCGGGGTATAAGGGGTGTAGTAATAAAGGTTGGCCGTGGCCTGGTTTTTTAACTCAAAACTCTTGCTGCCACAGGAGGCCTTTGGATTGAATCGCATGCTGATAACGCGCCCTGGCTTCCAGTAGGTAAAGGAGCCAGCTGGATTCCCATACCAGCGGAACTGTTTAGCAGCTCGATACATTTGATTGAAAAGTCCGACGTAGACCTTTCCGCAAATTCCAGGATCAGAATCGGGACAACCAAAGCCCATGGCCGCTCTGTACATGTAGGCAGTTGGTTTGGTTGAGGTAACTAGTCCCTGTTCTTTCTGCAGGGTGACAATCAATACTCGAGGATTAATGCCGCAGGCATTGGCTATGGCGTGGATGACCTGAGCAGCCGAAGCTTGTGGGTTGGCAGGAATTGCGGCGCAGGGTCCGACATCGTTAGGTGCAGTGGCTGGGGTTTCGGGTATTTCAAACCTTGCGTTTTTAAGACAGTCAATTGCAGGATCGGTTGCCCGGCAGTCGCTGACGCGAGAATCAAGAAATCGCTGGATTTCATCCACCGTCATAGAGCCAAAGTCGAAAAAGACGCTGTCACTAATTATTAGCCCCGGATCAAAGGCACTTCCTGGCGGGGCCGCATTTGCTGGTGGCGGCAGTGCAACTAACCAGCCACCAATAAGCGCAGTCGACACTAAAGTCGTCAGAACTTTTTTCATCAGGGAATAACCACCGAGGTCGCAGCCGATTCACCGATGTGTCTGTCAGACTCGTAAGTTACTGTCACCACCCCGTTGCCACTTGGCAAATCAGATAGGGGGATTTCAATCGGGTAGCACTGGGTGTAGCCAGAGGAGGGTTCGGCAGCAACTTCAAAAGTTTTATCAACACTGCCGCCTATAAATCTAACTGTGCAGGTTCCGTCGCTCTCGCTGATGCTAGGAATCTGCGCGACCACTGTCAGGATCGCCAACTCCTCATCAACCACCGCCATCAATACATCGACAGCTGCCTGCACCTTCGGTTTGGCCGTCTCGGTCGGGGTCTGAGTTGGTTCAGGGGTCTGAGTTTCTGTTGGAGTTTCCTCTGGGGTTGGACTCTCTGAAATTGATTCTTCTGGCAGGCCCTCAGCTCCCCAATTGGGATAGAAAACAGAGCAACCGGTGAGCAGGGTAAGAGTGATTGCCCCAGTCAATAATGTGCGAAATCTAGGCATGGCTCACCTCCAGCTACCTTCAACCCTAAGTTGAGATTCTTAAAATTCCCTGATGGGGTGGGCTATTTTGGAGATTTACAGCACTTTAAAGGCTGGATTTGAGATTTTGATTTTTCTCTTCAACTAATTTCTGGAGTTCTTCTCTGTAATTGTCGAGCTTTTTCTGAATGGCAGCATCCGAAATGCCAAGTATTTTCAGAGCGAGTAGGCCAGCATTTTTTGCACCATCAATTGAAACGGTTGCAACCGGGACTCCAGCGGGCATTTGGACTATCGAAAGTAGGGAGTCCATGCCATCTAATTTGTTGAGCGAGACAGGAACACCAATCACTGGAAGTGAGCTAACCGATGCGAGCATGCCTGGTAGGTGGGCAGCTCCGCCGGCTCCAGCAATGATGATCTTCACTCCTTTGGATGCAGCCTCTTTTCCCCAGCTAATCATTTTTTCGGGAGTGCGGTGAGCACTGAGAACCTCTACCTCAGACTCCACACCAAATTCAGCGAGAATTTGCTGAGCTTGCTGCATGACTTTCCAGTCAGAGTCTGATCCCATCACAATTGCAACGCTTACCATGCTCTAAGTCTAGACACCCCCTCGATACAGCTGCTCTCTGGCGGCACTGGTTTGCTCCAGGAGCTGTTGCCAGTCACTGCCGATTGCAGTTAGGTGGCCCATTTTTCGCCCAGCCCTAGCGGACTTCTCATAAGTGTGAAACTTGACCTGCGGAAATTTCTGCATGGCAATTGTGAAGTGCTCAACAAAAGTATTGGAATCATCTACACCCAGTAGATTAACCATCACAGCAAAATCTCCCTTCATCGCTGTGGCGCCTAGTGGCAAATCTGCAACTGCCCGCAAGTGTTGTTCAAATTGCGAGGTGACAGATCCTTCAATTGAGAAGTGGCCTGAATTGTGAGGTCGCATTGCCAATTCGTTTATTAGCAGCTGACCGTTTTCATCCTCAAAAAGCTCAACTGCCAGAACACCCGTCACGCCTAGTCCCTCGGCAATTGACCTGGCTATGCCAGAGGCGCTCACTTGATTTGCCGAATCGGGAGCTGGGGCAATCACTTCCGAGCAGATCCCGTTTCTCTGAACAGTCTGAACAAGTGGCCAGGCAGCAAAGTCACCCGATTGATTTCTAGCGCTGAGTTGCGATAGTTCTCGCTTGAAATTGACTTTCTGCTCAGCTAGCAGGCTGCCTCCAAAGTTTTCGATTGAATCCAGCCAATCAACAACATCTGCAGCGCTATGGGCAACCCTCACTCCCCTGCCGTCATAGCCACCAATTGGTGTCTTAACAATGACTGGGCCTTGCGCCGTTATGAAGTCGGTTAGCTGCTGAGCTGACTTGATTTCAAGCCAAGCTGGCTGGGGTAGACCGAGTCTTTGCATGGCCTGGCGCATTACGAGTTTGTTTTGAGCGTGAATTAGTGCCGAGCTACCTGGTCTAACCGCCACTCCAGAGTCTTCTAGTTTCTTGAGGTGTTCGACAGGCACATGTTCGTGATCGAAAGTGATGACATCGACTGTGCCTGCAAACTTTCTTAGGGTTTCAAAATCTGTGTAATCGCCAATCATGCTGGTCGCCTGATGCGCAGAAGAGTTCTCAGCTTCGGCTAAAACCCTAAGTTCGAGACCAAGCGCGATTGCTGCCGGCTGCATCATGCGAGCCAGCTGGCCTCCACCAATTACGCCAATTCTCATTATCTCGACCCTTACTTGCGAATGTGCCAAACGTCAGCTGCTGACAAAACGTACTCTTTATCAGACTCGACTATCAATCGACCATCCGCAGTGATGCCCCTTGCTAACCCGAGAATACTCTCTCCCGTAACAAGCTGCGCCTTCACATCACTGCCTAGGGTTGAGCAATGAGACCTGATGTATTCAACTAACCACTCGCTCTGGGATGAAGTCTGCAGTCGGTGCCAGTTGAGATGCAGGCTGCCAAGAACTGCCGCCAGGACGGCGTCAAAGTCAGCATCCACAAATTCACTAAGTGCAACCGCCGTCTCCGGGGCTGATTGACTAGCAAGGTTGATGCCGATCCCGACCACAACACTTTGATCTGGATTTACTTGAGCCAAAATCCCTGCCAGCTTTTTGTCTCCAATCAATAAATCGTTGGGCCACTTAATTGTCACGTTCAAGCCGCTAAACAGGTCTAGAAGTGCCTGATGAGCGCTGGCGGCCATCAGCAAAGTTATGAGCGAGGCTACCTCTGGCTTGCTCGGCCTTAGTAGCACCGACAAGGAGATGGACGCACCGGGCTCCGATACCCAAGTCCTTCCGGATCTCCCCTGGCCCGCCGTTTGCTCAGCTGCCGCGAGCGCCGAGAAGTCCGGCAAATCTTCGTGATCTCGAACCAGGCTGAGGTTGGTGGAATCCACAGACTCGACGAATCGAAGTTGCGGCAAAACCGCTCTAGCCTTGGGAAGTTCCATGGCAAAACCCTATTGGAAAAGGCTTCATTGTAGATTTCCGCAACGATTTTGCATTCGCTTTGTGGTAGATGTGCAATTTTCAGCCAACTGGTCCCAATAAAGTAGGAGGGCAAGTGAGGAGCCCATGAGCGACAAACCAGACCTAAGCACCACCGCCGGCAAGCTCGAGGATCTAAAGCACCGCTACCACGAAGCCGTTCACGCCGCAGGCGAAGCCGCCATCGAAAAGCAGCACGCTAAGGGGAAAAAGACTGCCCGCGAGCGCATTGACATGCTGCTGGATTCTGGTTCCTTTGTTGAAATTGATGAATTCGTAAGGCACCGCTCCAATGCGTTTGGCATGGAAGCCAAACGTCCCTACGGCGACTCAGTGGTTACTGGTTTTGGAACAATTCACGGCAGACAAGTTGCCGTCTACTCACAAGACTTCACTATTTTTGGTGGCTCACTCGGTGAAGCAGCCGGCAACAAAATCATCAAAATTATGGAGCACGCCATTAAGAATGGTGTTCCATTAATTGGAATTCTAGATTCGGGTGGCGCACGTATTCAAGAGGGCGTAATTGCACTTGGTAAGTATGGTGAGATTTTTCGTTTAAATACCCACGCTTCGGGAGTGATTCCGCAAATTTCCATCATCATGGGTCCGGCAGCTGGTGGAGCTGTTTACTCCCCTGCCCTAACGGACTTTGTAATCATGGTTGATAAGACTTCAAACATGTTTGTTACCGGGCCCGACGTTATAAAGACTGTTACCGGCGAAGACGTAGGAATGGAAGAGCTTGGTGGAGCACGGGCACACAACGAGACTTCAGGGGTGGCGCACTACCTAGCATCTGATGAGGAAGACGCAATTGACTTTGTGCAGACCTTGGTTGGCTACCTGCCGGAAAACAACCTTTCAGATCCGATTCGTTTCCAATCAGATTCAGAGATGGAAATTACTGAGTCAGACCAGAAGCTAAATACTTTGATTCCTGATAGTCCAAATCAGCCCTACGATATGCACACCGTCATCGAGACTGTTGTGGATGGTGGTGAATTCTTAGAAATCCAACCGCTCTTTGCTCCCAACATAATCATCGGATTCGCCCGAGTTGACGGCCAGTCTGTCGGAGTAGTTGCCAGCCAACCACTGCAGATGGCTGGAACGCTCAACATTGATGCTGGCGAGAAGGCTGCTCGATTCGTGAGATTCTGTGATGCCTTTTCTATTCCAATCATCACCCTCGTTGATGTTCCCGGCTACCTACCTGGAACCGATCAGGAGTGGGCTGGTGTAATTCGCCGCGGAGCTAAGTTGCTATATGCATACGCGGAGGCCACAGTGCCGCTTATCACTGTCATTACCCGTAAAGCGTATGGTGGTGCCTACATCGTCATGGGTTCTAAGCAACTTGGAGCAGACATCAACCTGGCGTGGCCAACCGCCGAGATAGCGGTGATGGGCGGGCAGGGTGCTGTGAACATTTTGTTCCGAGATCAGATAAAGCAGGCAGAGGAAAAGGGTGAAGACATATCCAAGGTGCGCGATCGACTAGCCCGTGAATACACCTACAACGTTGCAAGTCCATTCCTGGCCGCCGAGCGTGGTGAGCTAGACGGAGTTATCGAACCCGCTGCCACCAGGTCTGCAATCGCCAAATCACTGCGAGCTCTGAAGTCAAAGCGTGCGAGCCTGCCACCTAAAAAGCATGGAAATATTCCTCTCTGATGAAAAAACTGACTTTGGAAGAGCTTGCGCAGCTAGCAAAAGTGCACGGCGCCACGCCGGATGAGGAGGCAGCAGCCATTGCCATAGTTCACGCACTTCTAACTAGCGAAGAACGGAGAGTTAGCCAGCAAAAGTCTGCCTGGCAAAGAGGCAGAGTTGGACTTCGAGGACAGCTAGGCACAGAATGGGAAGGCGAGTTGCGTCGCTAGCCGTCCCCCAAAAAGCCATCAAAAAGCTCCTGACACTCACTCATCATTGTGGTTTTGTTAAGACAGGTTCGAAACGCGAAGAAGGGTTGCGGAACCTGCGGGGAAATTAGGCGACTTAGGTCGCCTTTTTATAAGCGAATAAATAGATCTGGTCGATCACTGTCTTTCTGAATCGCAGCCATTGTCACTCGCCAACCATCGCCTTGCGAAGCCCTTATTACAACTTTCCCCGCACTGACCTTCGCAAGTCTCTCGCTGATCTCAGTCAGATATCTTTCGCGCTCTGTGGAACTCAAGTCATCTAACCCACCATCATCTAGCAGCTGGACTTCCACGCCCCTCGCTCTTGCGGCGCGAGTCGCGTTTACAACTTCGGAAGACAACAGTGAACGGCCGCGAATTTGATCTCTCAGCTCTGCCTCTAAAAGGGTCGCCTCACGTTTATCTTCTGCTGATAATTCACCGTGTTGACCTTGTATTTTTTCCAGAAGGGGCAGCGCTGTATTCAGGGTTTCTTGCAATCTCTGCATCTTTGTCAGGTGAGCTGCTGAAGCAACTGCCACTGCTGAGTCAATTTCCACAGCTCTTATTTGAAATTCAACTGCTTCTTTTGCACTCGAAACTATTGCCCAGTATGCCGCCTGTGACACCGCAACCAAAACAAGTCCACCAATAAGACCGGTACTGAACGCCACTTGCAGACCACCCCACGCTAGTAATTGATAAGCAAGCAGGAAGAACCCAGCCCAGGCGATAGCCGGATATTGGCGAATGGCAACCACACCCAATAACGCACTCAGGGCAACGATGTGCCAAGTTGTGTAACTTCCCTCTTTGACTTGATCTAGGGAGGCATAAACCAATTGCGATACTGCAACTACCGTGATCAATGCAACAATCGCCGATAATCGATGCATTCGAATGCCGCGCCTATCAAACATCAACAAGAAAAGTGTCAAAAAATAAAGGGCAATTGAGATCAATACCGAGGTTTGATTCTGGTATTCACTGAGACTAAAAATACCCAAAAGTCCGTGGTAAAAGCAGAATGCGAAACCAATTAGCGCCAGTGATGAGCGGTTAAGGCTAATCATTTGGCCACCTCAAAGTCACGCTGGTCCCTTGACCGGGGGAACTGTCAACTATTGCTTCTCCACCAATAAATCTCATGCGAAACAGAATCGAGGTGTTTATACCGATGCGGTCTTTGGAGATACGTTCCGGTCTAAAGCCAATCCCATCGTCTTCAACAACAAACCTCAGACCCTTTCCATCGGATGACAAAAGCAGTTTGATTTGCTTAGCCCGGGAATGCTGGATTGCATTGTCGAGAGCCTGGAGTGTTGCCTCAGTGATTGCTTGCGCGACCTCAGATGGCAACATGGAGGTATTGCTGCCTACCACTTCAACGACAACCCTGGAGTCAATTTTCTCCGCTGCAGTTTCCAGTGCGCGAAAGAGTCCCGCCGTAGTTACAACTTCACTCTTTTTAGAACCCAACTGAGCTTGCTGAAGGGACCTAATCGCCACTTCAGCTGATTCACCAGCAGCACGAGTTTCGACCGGGCTCTTAGCCCTAGCCGCCAGCAAGAGAGTGTGAAGTACCTGATCATGGACCAAAGCATCAAGACGCTGTCGCTCCTTTTCAATGGCATCAGTCTTCGCTTGCTGCAAGGAGCTTTGAATGGCGTCACTGTTTGACTTGTCTACTTCTGCGGCTCCTTCCCGAACCAACGAGACAAGAGCCATTACCGCAAAACAGTAGACGATGCAGTACGCCGAATCTAGGCCCGCTTGAAGTGCTCGCTCTTCGCCAAATAGAGATAGCTGCCCCGCAAACCAGCTAACGCTTAGCACAGCCAAATAAAGCGTCCACTGCCAAGTCCTTGATTGAACAGCAAACAAAATCGCAGCAAATCCAATAGCCCACCAAATCCATGGTCTTCCGTTGGCGCTGAAACTAAAGGCGGATATTTCAGTAAAAGGCATAAGGATCGTTATCAGCAGAACTGTCGCAGCGTAAACAATTGGCATCGCCTTTCCGCGCCCGAACAAAAGCGAAAAAAGGGTGAATGTTGCCGCTGAAATATAGAGCGCAAACAAAAAACTATTTAGTCCATTTACAACCTGTATTTGCGCAAAACCGTTTACAACTACTTCCAAGCAAACCAAGGCGTGGACAAATCCACTAATTCGACGAATAAATTCCTCAAGTCGATTTGAGGCAATCGAGGCAAGTTGCACTAGAGCAAGTCCCCCGAAATTATTCCGTCTTCCACCGCGCGCTTGAACAGATCTACTTTGGTTGCCGCTTGCCTGCCTAGCTTTGCGTACTTCACACGAACTCGATCAATATGCTCTTTGGCGGAGCTTTGCTTGATCTGCAATTGATAGGCAACTTGTTTCAAGCTCATCCCAGATGCATATAGAGATAGAACCTCCCGCTCTCTGGCCGAGAGCGAGATTTCCTTGAACAATGCGTCCGAATCTATGGTTGCCGTGGTCTCGGCGTTGTTCAAAATGGCACCTTGACTTGCTAGTTCAATCGCTTGAAACAAAAATTCCATGGGCTGACTCTTGGGAACAATGGCTGTTGCACCGGCTCTGACTGCTGCGCGAATCAGGGAAGGTTTGTCCGCTATGGAAAAAATCAGGACTGCCGGTCCAGCTGCAACCAAGCGGGAAACATTTTCACTGACAGTCGACCCATCGGAGAGACTTAGGTCAGTCACTACGACTGCGCAGTCTTTACCTTCTATTTGAGGTAGTAATTCATCGACAGTCGCCGCAGAGCCAACTAGCTCGACATTTTGCTGCAGGCAATAATTGCTAAAGCCAAGCCTGATGGCTTCGTGGTCGTCAACGATTGCTACTCGGATCCCCATGCCTATAGGTTAGCCAGCTGCAAGGACAGTACAGTTTCGAAATGGTGGGTCTGAGGGAATATGTCCATCGCTGACAGGTCCCGAAGCCGGTATCCCAGGGCGCTGAGTTCGTTCAGATCACGGGCAGCAGCTACAGGATCGCATGCTACGTAGACAATGTTTTTGGCCCCAAGCCGGGCGATCTGAGTCAAGACTTTACTGTTAGCTCCCGATCTGGGGGGATCCAGGATCACGGTGTCGAGGTTTTTATCTAGCTTCCGCAGATAAAGAAGGACATCTGAGTTTTCAAAGGAAAGATTTTTCAAATCTTTCGAACTACGCTTGCCATCCTTCACAGCCTGTTTGCTCAGCTCGACGCAGGTAACCGGTAGTCCCGGGTTTGCATCAGCAACGGCGGCTCCAAATAGACCAACGCCGCCATAAAGATCTAGCACGTCCGCAGGACTGAATTTCGCAAACTTTGCTAAGACGTCTCCCACCAATGCAGCTGGAGCAGCGCGATGAGCCTGCCAAAATGTTTCGGGCGAGAGTTCAAAAAGCCTGTTGCCAACTACCTGGGATAAAAACGGTGTCTGAACGGATGGGGTGTAGTTACCAAAGCTGTCAATCGCAAAAGAAACTCTTTGATTCTTATACCCTGCCGAATTGGCCAGTGCTACCTCTTCTAGTCTTTCGTCGGCCAAAGGTAGTGACGCAACTGGCACCAAATCCTCGCTGCGAACTTTTTTGACGCATGGTCTTCCTGATTTGTCATAGTGCACTTGTATACGCGTTCGGTAATGCAAACCATTTGAATCATCGATGGCTGCAACTTCCACATCGCTTTCCAGCCCTGCAAAACGATTCAAGGCCTCCCTTAGCACCTGCGTTTTTAGCTCTCGCTGAAAACCGATTTCGATATGTCCAAATTCAGCACCGCCAGCACCTTTTTCGCTTTCTGGCCAAATGTGTTTTTGTCGATGGGGGCTCGGCGAGAGAACCTTAGAAACAACTGCCCGTCTGAAATTTGCTTTTTCATCCACGACTTCCGCCAAGACCACTTCATCTGGCAATGCGCCCTCAACAAAGACCACTTTGCCCTCAGGCCTAGCCACAAAAACACCGCCGTGGGCAACTTTTTCTATTTTCAGCTCGAGCTGCATTCGCCTAGTGTTTCACAGCTAACCTAGTTTCGTGCCAAAATTACTGCTCGCCTCAACTTCCCCAGCTAGAAAAAAGTTACTGACTGAGGCTGGAATTGCATTCGAAACCCTTGCACCGGGGGTCGACGAGGATGCGCTGGTTGATCAACTCTCTCCCAACTCTGCCGAAGAGCTGACGCTCCTGCTGGCTAAGGCAAAGGCCGAGGCGGTGCTAGGAAAAACGGATCTGCCATTAATTCTTGGCTGTGACAGTGCTTTGGAGTTTGACGGGGAAATATATGGAAAACCCTTGGTTGAAGCCATCGCGATTGAGCGTTGGCGTCGCATGCGCGGAAAAACCGGCAGCCTGCTATCAGGGCATCACCTGATTGACGCTGCTGGAAAAAGTGCGAGCCTGTGCACTAAGACGGTGGTTCACTTTGCGAATCTCAGCGACGAGGAGATTGAGAAATATGTGGCAACCGGGGAGCCGCTCAACGTAGCTGGCGCCTTCACAATCGATTCAATCGGTGGCAGCTACATTGAACGAATTGAGGGTGATTACCACACCGTGGTTGGTTTATCGCTAGTAGCTCTGCGCCAGCTCATGGCAGAACTCGGCTATAACTACCAGGACTTCTGGCGATAATCTCAACAAAAACCCTGATTTTTTGTTGATAACCAATAAATTTCACTCGAATTGGACCAATAAGCTATCGGAATATGGCTGAGCGACGAATTACCAAGCTGCTGATTGCTAACCGCGGAGAGATAGCCGTGCGTATCATCAGGGCAGCCCAAGACAGCGGAATCCAAACTGTTGCTGTCTACGCCAACTCAGATCGAGAAGCCCAGCATGTGAAGCTTGCCGACGAGGCCTACTCCTTGGCCGGTGAGACTGCAGCTGAGACTTACCTCGTCATCGACAAGCTAATTTCCGTTGCTCGCCGCTCGGGGGCAAATGCAATTCACCCCGGCTACGGGTTTCTCTCGGAGAATGCAGATTTCGCAAGGGCCGTGATTGCGGCCGGCCTAATTTGGGTTGGTCCCCCAGCTGAAGCGATTGAAAGACTGGGTGACAAAGTCTCAGCTCGCAAAGTAGCGGAAAAAGTTGGAGCTCCGCTGGCTCCTGGCACTGCTAATCCGGTGGCGGATGTGGCAGAAGTAGAAAAATTCGTCACGGCCCATGGGCTTCCAGTTGCCATCAAGGCCGCCTACGGCGGAGGTGGCCGTGGCATCAAAGTGGTACGCGAAAAGTCAGAAATCAAAGAATTATTTGAGTCGGCCACCAGAGAAGCAGTTGCGGCCTTTGGCCGAGGAGAATGCTTCCTCGAGAAGTATCTAGAGAAGCCTCGTCACGTGGAAACTCAGTGTCTGGCAGACCAGTATGGAAATGTCGTGGTTATCTCGACCCGAGACTGCTCGCTGCAGCGCCGCCACCAAAAACTCGTAGAGGAAGCCCCCGCTCCATTTCTTACCACGGATCAGGAGAAAGAGCTTTACGATGCATCCAAGAAAATTCTGAGGGAAGTCGGCTACGTTGGCGCTGGTACTTGTGAGTTCTTAGTTGCAAGAGACGGAACCATCTCTTTCCTGGAGGTAAACACCAGACTCCAAGTTGAACACCCCGTCTCTGAGGAAGTAACAGGGATTGACTTGGTTCGGGAGCAATTCAGAATCGCGGAGGGTGGCAAACTCGAATATCCAGATCCGGTAATTGCTGGTCACTCAATTGAGTTCCGAATCAATGGCGAAGATCCTGGTCGTAACTTTTTGCCTGCCCCCGGGCCTATTCATCTCTTTCTCGCGCCGTCTGGTCCAGGAATCAGAGTTGACTCAGGAGTTGTCTCGGGAGATGTTGTCTCTGGCAACTTCGACTCGATGATGGCCAAACTTATTGTCACTGGAGAAAATCGCCAGCAGGCCCTACAGCGCGCTCGACGCGCTCTAGCGGAAATGCAGGTTCATGGACTGCCAACTGTTCTCCCCTTCCATCGTTTGATTTGTAGAGAACCTGCTTTTGTTGCTGACGACGGAAAGTTTGATGTACATACTCGCTGGATAGAGACCGAGTGGAATAACCCACTAGAACCTTGGACTGGTCAACAGGAGGATCTACCGATTGCTCCGACCATGCGAGAAGTTGTCCTGGAGGTAGAGGGCAAAAGAATCAGTGTCTCTGTCCCAAGGTATTTGATTACTGGCGAGGCAGAAAGATTACCAAGCATGCACCGCAGAAAGCGCGGCAGTCATTCATCCACGCACACGGGTGCAAAAGGAAACTCTTTACTAGCACCGATGCAGGCAACAGTTGTTAAGTTGGCGGTGAGCGAAGGATCGGCCGTCCAAGAGGGGGAACTAATTGTGGTTCTGGAAGCTATGAAGATGGAGCAGCCACTCACCGCTCACCGGGCTGGGGTGGTCAAGAACATTGGAGTGGAAGTCGGTGCGACCATCTCCGCAGGCACTCGAATACTCGACATCCTTGACTAGTCGTTGTTAGCTCGCCAAGACCCAACTAAGAACTCTTCTTCAAAAACTAACACCCACTAGCTGATTTGGAGGGTTTGGTTTAGAACTAGAATTGCGAATTATGGTCCACCCTTTATATGAAGAAGGTGTAAATCCCTTCGAATTCGCCGAAAAGGCCGCCCAGGTAATCGCAACTAAATCGGGTGTTCCAAAGCACGACATTGCCCTCACTCTCGGCTCTGGCTGGTCCAAAGCGGCAGAACTGCTCGGCGAAACAGTCAGTGAAATACCGGCTAGCGAGATTCCAGGATTCTCGAAGCCCGCCGTAGTCGGCCACGTTGGAACCATTCGTTCCATCAAGCTATCAACGGGAAAATTCGCCCTGGTGATAGGGGCTAGAACGCACTTTTATGAAAATCACGGGGTTCGCGCAGTTGTTCACTCCGTTAGAACTGCTGCCAAGACAGGCGCCAAGATTATGGTTCTAACTAACGGCGCTGGCGGAATCAAGCCTGAGTGGGACGGCGGAGCAGCAGTTCTTATTTCAGATCACATCAACCTAACCGCCTCCTCACCGCTAGAGGGTGCCAACTTTGTTGATTTGACTGATCTTTATTCAAAGCGACTTCGCAGCATTGCGCGAGAAGTTGATCCAACATTGGACGAGGGTGTCTATGTGCAATTTCGTGGCCCGCACTACGAAACACCAGCGGAAGTTCAGATGGCCAAAATAATGGGTGGCCATATTGTCGGTATGTCCACCGCGCTTGAAGCTATTGCTGCCCGAGAAAGTGGCATGGAAGTGATGGGAATGTCACTGATTACCAATTTGGCCGCTGGAATACAAAAGACACCACTTAGTCATGAGGAAGTTATTGCCGCTGGGAAAGCAGCAGAAGCGCGTATCTCCAAGCTATTAGCGGAAATAGTTGTCAGGTTCTAAATGTCGCTAGTTGAGCTGGCAAAAGCTTGGGTCTCACAAGATCCAGACAACAAAACCCGATTAGAACTCCAAAATCTGATTGACCAAGGTGACCTTGAGCAACTGAGACAAAGGTTCTCCCAGCTACTTCAATTTGGAACGGCTGGACTTCGGGGTGAACTGGGTGCGGGTCCAAACCGAATGAATCGGATTGTTGTCTCCTACGCTGCACTAGCAATTGCCAGATTTTTATCGGCAGAAAAAACCACCTATCAAAATAAGGCAGGTGAGTTAGCTGTCGTAATCGGTTATGACGGACGAGAGAACTCAGACATCTTTGCTCGCGACACCGCCGAGATTCTGCAAGCCAATGGCTGCCAGGCAATTTTATTTGACTTCGCAGTTCCAACACCGGTAGCGGCTTACATGGGAAAACGTCTAGGAGCATCAGCCACCATCGTTGTCACGGCCAGTCATAACCCGCCAAGAGACAATGGCTACAAGGTCTATTTGGGGGGTCCAAATGGTAACTCCCAATTGATTGCCCCACAAGATAAGGCGATTGCCAAACTAATTGAAGAAATTTCACAAACTGAGACATTTTCTTCCATTTCCCATTCCGCTGACTTTGCGAAACTAAGCCAGTCAGACGTTGACCTTTACATTGATAGAGCAGTCTCCCTGGTTTCAAAAGTCAACCAAAACCGAGAGCATCTAAAAATCACCCACACTTCACTCCATGGTGTTGGCTGGAAGGTAATAAAAAAGATCTTTGATGAACTGGGATTTAGTGTCTCTCCCGTACCTGAGCAAATGCAGCCAGACAGCACTTTCCCAACGGTAGCTTTTCCTAATCCGGAAGAACCTGGTGCAATGGACCTGGCCTACTCTTTTGCTACCCAATCAGCAAGTGACTTGATTCTGGCTAATGACCCCGATGCAGACAGACTAGCTGTGGCTGTACCCGCAGATGGAGGCTGGAAAATGTTGACGGGTGACCAAGTGGGCCTAATACTGGCCGATTACGTAGCCTCGCAGCACAATAGCGGTACCATCGCCAATTCAATTGTTTCAGCCAATCTGAGCAACGTTGCCAAGCACTTCCACTTGAAATACGAACAAACCTTGACCGGATTCAAATGGATTTCTAAAGTTCCAAACCTGATCTATGGCTACGAAGAAGCTCTGGGCTACTGCGTTGATCCGCTGCATACCCCTGACAAAGATGGAATTACAGCAGCGGTGTTGATGGCTGAAATTGCGACGAATCTGAAAGCTCAGGGCAGCACTCTTTCCGAACACCTCGATAAGTTGTATGAAAAATATGGTCGAGTCTCGACTGGGCAAGTTTCGGTGCGTGTGGGTGATTTGAGCAAGATTGAAAGAATTATGCAGAACGTTAGGCAATTTCCTCCAAGCGAATTCGATGGCATGTTAACTGTCACAGACTTGGCTCTTAGCGAGAAACTAAAGACTGATGCCGTAATTGTTGAAAACGACTCGGCGCGGATGATTTTTAGGCCAAGTGGAACAGAGCCAAAGCTCAAGTGCTACCTACAGTTCAATGGCGATGTCCATGGGCTCAATAGGCTGAAAGAGTTTGCAGCTAGCTATCTTGCCGCTGCTCAATAAACTTCAAAATACTTGGCGGAATTGGTAGTGAAAGTGACTCCTCATCGGCAGGAATTGGCCTGCCGGCAGTGGTCTTGATTGGGATAATTCCAGCCCAGTAACCCTTATTTATATCCTCTTCAGGATCATCCACTTCGTTTTTGGAAATCTTTACAGAGGTCTCATCCAACTCGACCGCGATGATAATTGTGGCGGCTAGCTCTTTTTTGGTGGTTGGGCGTGCCTCAGGATTTCTCCCCGGAATCAAACCATCGCTAAGGGCGTCCAGAGCAGCAAGTTTTTCTTCATCGCCAACTAATTTTGCTTCGCCAAATATGACAGCCGCTCGATAATGCATACCGGAATTGAAAGTGCTTCTGGCAACTTTTAAAGCATTGAGCTCGGTGATGCTGATGCAAACGTTTGCATTCTCGGCTAGAAGGCGCATAAGTCTCGACCCGGTCGATCCGTGCAAATAGAGGGTATTGCCGCTTCTGCCATAAGTCATGGGAATTACCAGGGGCTTGCCATTCTCGATAACTCCAACGTGAGCTACAAGATTGTCATCCAAGATCGAGTATAAATCTGCTTGCTCATGGGATGCCTTGTGAGAAATTCGTCGCAAGGTAGTTCGGTCAGTGCTTCCAGGTTTCATTCTTCGATGCTAGCTCACACCCAAGAAAAGTTGTGTCTCACGCTTCTCGCTTAGCTGTGTCCAAATGGCCTAGGAAACCCGCGTACTCTAAGAATTAAGGGCCCAAATCGAGAGGGCTAGCAGATGAAGACTTTTTACTAGTTATTGACCTGCGCGAGCAAAGCCAATTTCAATCATGTCCATTAGTTCTTCTCGCTCTGGTAGGCCCTGAAAAGCACTTTCCGCGGCGTTGAGTTGGAATTGCTCGAGATCGGCCAGGGTATATCCAAAAGTATCGACGAGAATCTCAAGCTCTTTAGTGAGGGAAGTTCCACTCATTAGCCGGTTGTCTGTATTGACGGTCACCTTAAATCCGAGGTCGTAGAGGATGTCCAGGGGGTTGTCCTCCATGCTGTCGCCCATCATTGCGAAGGCGCCGGTCTGGAGATTAGAGGAAGGTGACAATTCCAGCGCAATCTCTCGATCGTGCACCCACTGAGCTAAGGGACCTAGTACCACTAAATCAGTGTCTCCCTCGGTTCTGGAAAACATGATGTCCTCAATCAAGCGAGTGCCGTGACCTAGACGCAGCGCTCTGCCATTTACGATTGCATCCTTAATGGAATCAATTCCATCCGCTTCACCGGCGTGAACTGTAATTGGGAAGAATTCTGAGGCTAGATAATCAAAAGCAACCTTGTGGCGGGCTGGCAAAAAGCCCTTCTCTGGTCCCGCAATATCAAAACCGACAACGCCGTTATTGCGGTGACGAACAGCTAGTTCCGCAATTTCAAGACTCCGATCCGCCTGACGCATGGCAGTAATGATTTGACCAGTGCGAATGAATCCGCCCTTGTTTGAAACTTCTTCCATTCCGCGCTCGAGGCCATCTTGGACTGCCTCAACTGCCTGATCCAAAGTTAAACCACCGGCAAGATGCTGCTCAGGTGCCCAACGCAGTTCTGCGTAAATCACCCCTTCCATGGCCAGGTCCAAAACGCTTTCATAAGCGACTCGCTCAAGTCCCTCATAGTTTTGCATTACAGCAACCGTGTGCTCGAAAGTCTCCAAGTACTTAACTAGCGACCCCGAATTGCACTGCTCCGAAAACCAAATCGCCAGATCTGTCGCGTTGCTTTTTGGAAGTTGATGGCCGATCGAGCTAGCTAATTCAACAATGGTTTGTGGACGAAGCCCTCCGTCCAAGTGATCATGCAGTGAGATTTTTGGTAAAGACTGAATGTCCAAGAGATTCCTAACTGACCTTGCTGAGAACAAATTGTCTCTCTGCGGGCTTAATTTCAGAGTACTCCACACAGCCTGCGAGAGCCTCCTGAGCTCTTTCAAACTTTTCAGGAGAGTCAGTAAATAGCGTCATCAGCGGTTGACCTTTTTCAACCTGGTCCCCCAGCTGGGCATGCAGCTCAACACCAGCACCGAGCTGAACTGCATCTTCTTTTCGCTCACGTCCTGCACCTAGACGCCATGATGCAATGCCAACTGCCAGTGCATCCAGCCGGCTCAGGTAGCCACCAGACTCGGCAACCACAGTGTGTGAGTGTTTTGCACTTGGTAGCCGAGCTAGCGGATCTCCCCCTTGGGCAGTAATCATTTGGCGCCACTTATCCATGGCTTTACCGTTCTTTAGATTTTCAACCGGATCAATTCCGGTAATGCCTACATGCGCAAGCATTTCCTTAGCAAGCTCTGCTGTAATTGCAACAACGTCGGCAGGACCGCCGCCAGCGAGAACCTCCAGAGACTCTTCAACCTCGAGCGCGTTTCCAATTTTCTTTCCCAGCGGAGTAGACATGTCTGTCAATAAGGCAGATGTTTTGACGCCCGCATCCTTTCCGATCTGCACAAGCACCTGGGCCAACTCAGTAGCCCGCTCCAAAGTCTTCATGAATGCGCCGCTGCCCACCTTCACGTCCAACACCAACGCAGAGGTTCCCTCAGCAATTTTTTTGCTCATAATCGAAGAAGCAATTAGTGGGATGGCTTCAACGGTTCCCGTAACGTCTCGAAGGGCGTAGAGCTTTCTATCCGCTGGCGCCAAGCCGCTGCCCGCAGCACAAATCACAACTCCCACGTCTTGAAGTTGTTTATACATTTCCTCATTGGTCAAAGATGCTCGCCAACCTGGAATCGCCTCTAGTTTGTCGAGGGTGCCACCAGTGTGACCAAGTCCCCTGCCACTGAGCTGAGGCACGGCAACTCCGTACGAAGCAACAAGCGGTGCTAGCGGCAAAGTTATTTTGTCGCCAACGCCACCTGTTGAGTGCTTATCTGCAGTTTGTGCGCCTAGCTTAGAAAAATCGAGTTTTTCACCCGAGGCAATCATCGCCATGGTGAGATCAAGAATTTCTCTTCTATCCATGCCATTAAGCAAGATCGCCATTGCCATCGCTGACATCTGTTCGTCTGCCACGATGCCAGAGGTATAAGAGGTGATTAGCCAGTTGATTTCTTCTGTGGAAAGTTGTCCCTTTTCACGTTTCTTTATTATGAGCTCAACCGCTGAGAAGCTCACTGCAAGTCCCTTGGGCCAAAAGCATCAGGTAAAACTTCATTGATGGTCTTGATGCCACTGATGGTTTGCAGCAGCATCCCATCGGCAGAATGTTCAAATAGGAGCTGTCGACATCTGCCACAGGGCATCAGGGGATCTCCATTACCATCAACGCAAGCGAAGGCAACAAGCTTTCCACCGCCCGTTCGAAATAACTCGCTTACCAGCGAACACTCGGCACACAACCCAAGTCCGTAGGATGCATTTTCAACATTGCAGCCCGAAATTACGCGACCGTCATCTGTCAGCGCAGCTGCGCCTACCGGAAAATTCGAATAG
>JACCDY010496197.1_pt1 | contig 31320 bp, 31 predicted proteins | sample 7446391 | NCBI WGS metagenome assembly JACCDY01 (sample SAMN15323451, study PRJNA562643) | freshwater metagenome | isolation source: river surface water | place: USA:Blue River Watershed | collected 2017-08-18 | reverse complement strand
TCAGGGCACATTGGTGGATTGCACTCAAAAAGCTTGTAATGTCTGAGATGGACATTAATTGGTCAATACAACTGGACGCGCTGGTCACGTTGCTGGACTGATTGGTCAACATCACTGGAATACGCACTCCTTGCTTCAGCGATAGCGATAGCGATTGCAATCATCTTCGGCGTTTACAAAGCGTTCAAGTACTGGAACACCAAAGAGGAAACTCAAGAGTTGCTCCACTTACCGACATCGAGTGAAAAAAATAACGAAAACAAAGCCCCTGATTTTTCCTTTGGAACAGATTTTCGTTCAACACCAGAAGTTCTTACCTATCCTAGCCAAACGATTGATAGCGATGCTTGCACCCCGCTAAGTCAAAGACCAACTTTGCGAGCACAACTAAATAATTTCAAGTGCAGCGAAGGAATCCTCGATTCAGGTTTTGATAGGTGCACTGCAATCATTGACTATGAAATTCAGTACTACTGCAAACCTAAAGCAACGAGCTATGCAGAACTTTACTGCGAGCTAAGTTATGAAACTCAAACGCCTGATAGCTATGTTTCGTCGCGAGCTACAGCAGATGAACGAACAAGTCTTTATCTGAATGGAACAAAGCACGATTTCGGGACTTTAGAAATGCAGATCAGACTCATTTCCATAATGTCTCCAATAGTTCGCGTTAAGCCATTAGACCTTTCGTGCCGCGTCACTTCTTACTGACCAGCGCTTTGGCAATCTATATATAAAAAGCGTCCAAATCGTTGGGGGCACACTCAGTAAGAGGAAAAAGCATTGCTTGGCTTTTTCGAAACTCAATGCGTCAGTGAACAGACCAACGCCCTATTTAGGCGTTGGCCTATTGGATTTGAAAAAGTACTCACACGACAGGCACCTGCATCCAGTCGGTCGTGTAATCTGGGGATTTTCGCTCTTGCCGCATGCCCCACTCCCCATGAAATTCTCCTGAGCTGAGCTTGATGGTTCCTCGTCCAAAGCGAGAGTTCAACCCATCAATGGCTTTCATCAAACGGGCGTCGTTCGTGGTGACTGGTTCGAGCAAGTCTCCTTGAACCATCGTCACAGGTGAGATGTCGCCAAGCATGATCCCTGCCTTTTTGTACTTGTAGCCAGCACGCCAAAGCAGGCCTGCCACATGCTGCACCCAGCGGTTAATAACCAGGCTGTCATTTGTTGGCTGCGGCAAAGGGACCGCCATGCTGGGGTTGTATTGGGGCTGTTCGGGCCTGAAACGGTTGGTGTGTAGAAACACCTGCAGCAATGCAGCCTGCCCCTTCTGCGCCCTTAGTTTCTCGGTAGCTGTGGCCACAAACACGCTCAACGCATCTTGAACCACAGCCAATTCCGTCACGGGCTTGCCAAACGAGCGACTACTGATGATCTGCTGCTTGTCCGGCGTATGCTCTTCAAGGTCGATGCAGGAAATACCTTGCAACTCACGCTGCGTCTTCTCCATGACAACGCCAAACTCTGAGCGTAGCGCTGGTGTGTGAGCCTGCCGCAAGTCTTGGACAGTTTGAATGCCATGCGCAGCCAGGCGTTTGGTGAGCTTTCTGCCAACGCCCCAAACCTCATCGACCGTGATCTGACTCAAGAGTTTGGTTTGCTGCGCCTCGTTCAAATCGTTGTAGTTGAACACGCCCTGCGAGCGGGGATGCTTCTTTGCCACATGGTTGGCAAGTTTGGCGAGTGTCTTGGTCGGACCCACGCCAACACACACAGGAATACCTGTCCACTGACCAACCCGCTCACGCATGGCATATGTCACATCCCTGAGTTTTGGAATGCCCGTTAAATCAACGAAGCATTCGTCTATCGAATACACCTCATGCCTGGGTGAGAACTGGCTCAAGATACTCATGACCCGATTCGACAAATCTGCATATAGCGCGTAATTGCTGCTCATCGCAAGAATGCCGTGCTCCTCTGCCAATGCTTTGCACTCAAACCAAGGTTGTCCCATCTTGATACCAAGTGCTTTGGCTTCATTAGAACGGGACACAGCACATCCATCATTGTTGGACAGCACCACCAACGGCACATTGACTAGGTCTGGTCGAAACACCCGTTCGCAGGAAACGTAGAAGTTGTTGCAATCGACCAGCGCAATCTGCTTTGTCGTCATACCAACTCAATCTTTGCTGTCTGCAACATGATGGGCTTGACGAGGATCTTGTAGGTATCAAGGTCAAAACCCTTTTGATCAAGCTCCCTGCTTTGATTGGTTCGAGAGCACCAAGTTCCGATGTGCCGCCATCCTTGGATTCGATGGCGCTGGACCCAATCTCCACGTTGCTCAACCAAATCAACTGCGCCTGCAAAAGGCCATGCCTCTACTTTGATGTCTATAAGTGCAGAGAACAGGCGCTGGTCGTGTGCACTTCTATCTTCCTGCCCCACACAGGCACCAAGGCAGGTTTTGACTTGCAAGCCAAAGCAACCTCGCTTGCTGATCTTCTCTAACCCTAAGAGTCCAAGGCACAAGCGGCGCTGATCTGCCAACTCGCGCAACTTAGATTGCGCCGCGTGAACTGATCCAAATAACCCATAAAGCTCGTCTGTCTCCCCAAGTGGAACATCTTTACCGGAAATAACTTCCGGTATTTTCCCGTCGGACTTGTCGACAAGACGAATGGCACACAGGTTTCGGAACCGCCGCAATCGAATGTTGAACAGTGGGCTTTGCAGCTTGATTAACCGAGCTTCTAGCAGCAGTGCTCCGATCTCACCTGCTGTCTCAATGAACTCTACTTTTCGAGACTGGGCAATCATCTCGGCTTCATCTTCAGCCCTCAGGTGTGCCAACACTCGACTGCGAATGTCTACGCTTTTGCCGATGTAAAGCGGTAACGTGCCCTCACCTTTGAAGATGTAGACACCCGAGGTACGTGGCAAAGCCTCCAGCGACGCTGGATCAATCTGATGTGTGTTTGACGGTGCATCAGGCTGTGGCATGACTCAATACAGTTTGTGCAGGTTCCTTGTGACCACGCCCCAAATGGTCAACTCCTCGCCATCCTTCACCACAATGGGCGGATAGATTAAGTTCTCAGGAAGGAGTTTGACGACACCACCGCGGCGGTAAAGTTTTTTCACAGTGAACTCGTTGTTCAGGACTGCCAACACGATATTGCCGTGCTTGGCTTCTATCGAGCGGTCAACCAGCAACTCATCTCCGTCATAGATGCCAATTCCAACCATCGAATCGCCCTTGACCCGAAAGATGAAGGTGGCTTCTTTGTTGCGGATCAGGTGCTCATTGAGATCAATCTGCTTGCGGGCGTGGTCTGCTGCAGGCGAAGGGAAACCAGCATGAACAGGCCATGGGCACACATTCAGCATGACCTTCTTTTCTGGTGCGACTACAGGCTGAGGGTACGAAAACTCTTCTAAATACATGCCGATAAATATACTGTATATTTATCCAGCAATAAAGTAATCGAACGTATTAAGCCCCCGGTGCAGCCATGGCCTTAAGCTCAGGCATGTGTGACCAGGTCATCAGTTCTGCCGCCTTGGCAGGGGCTGCACTAAGCCAGGTGTCATGCAACTCCGGGGCAATGATCACGGGGGTGCGTTTTTCGTCCCCGGGCTTGTGAAAATGCCGCATAACTGGGTGTACGTCAGCATTAACGGTGAGCATGGAGAAGCTGACCACCAGTTCGCCCGAAGCTGGGTCGGTCCAACGATCCCACAGGCAGGCAATACCAAATGGTTCACTAGAGACCAATTCAATCTTCCATCGCTCAGCCTTTCCTGATTCGTAGCTGGGCTCATAGAAGTTATCGGCGAGGACAAGGCCGTACTGGCGATGACGCCATGCAGATCGGTAGCTGGGTTTCTCTGCGGCTGTTTCACTTCGAGCGTTATAGGTGTGACGGGCAATCTTTTCGTCTTTGGCCCAAGACGGAATCAAGCCAAACTTAGCCAATCCACAGGCAACTCGATCTGTCTGGTGGCTCTTAACGACCACAGGGGCAGCAAAGCCTGGGTAAGACTCAGCTGGGTACTCTGCTGGTAGCTCTACTCCCAGCTTTTCCTTGACCCATTGGCCTTTGTTAGTTGGCGTGAAATTAGTGCACACGGACGAAGTTTAGTAGGACTGCTAAGTGGTTAAAACTCTTATTGCTCAACTCCATGCACGTGAGTCGATGAGCTATGAAAAGTGTCTACAGATTTGGGGGAATACCAAACTCTTTTTTAACTGCATCAGCAAACTTCTCTGAAGTTGTGTTGCAAGCATTCACCTCGTTTGATGTAAAGCCCTCGCTATTTTTGTATGCGATTAGAAACAGCGTTTCTCCATAAGCTACACGTCTACTACAGTCTGTTTCGCCATTCATTGTGCTGGCTGTAATTTTGCTTGAAGTGAATGCCCCCTTGTAGTCTTCAAGAACGGTGACGCTATAAGACTTAGAGTAATTTGGCTTTTCAAAAAATGACCGCACTCGTTCTGTTAGCGATGGAGAGTTGATTTTCAACTTAGTCAGAACGATGTCTTTTGAATGTGCAACTTCTCCAATGTTGTTCTGTTTGCATGAGCAAGCAAATGCCGAAGATGAAAGCAGGAATAGCGAGATCAAGCTATGCGAAAGAAGCTTGCTTGCTGTTGTTGAAAACCTGATTAAAGCCATACAAATTTTTCGACATCAGAAAGCTGAATCGGATGCTTTGACAAAAGCTCAGATAGCTCCAATTGATCAATAAGGGTTACCTTGTTTAACAATGCATTCTGAATGGCATGATTGTTAAAAAACTGATTCGACATCCCTATCAACTTAAATTCAACGCCAGGATGCTTTGCCTCATAAAAAGCTCTTCCTGCGATGAGCTCCTTAACAGTATCCCATCCATGCTTGTAATCATCAATACTCGATGTCTTTGTCTGAATGAGAACGCCCCTATTACCTGAGATGGCAACTACGTCAACGCCGTTGTCCCCGGAGGGGGGAGTGCAATAAACAGTATTGAACCCTTGCTTTTGCCATAGAGCTGCAGCAAGACCTTCGAAAAGCCTCCAGTCCAGCTGGAGTGCCATTTCAATGGAAACCTTGTCATCCACTTTATTTTTGTACTCGTCGGGAACAACTTGATCAATCGGGAAGTCTGCAAAGCTAATGTCAGAGGCGCCATTTAATACGTCACCAGCCAAAGCTCGTTTTGCTTCCAGAAGCTGATCAAGCCGCTCGTCAAACGTTACAAAGTCACCACCGCAAATTACTGGGTAGTAAACGTAAACATCTTTAGTTTGTCCAATTCGATATGAACGATCTGTCGCCTGATCTTCTTTCGCTGGATTCCAAGTTCGCATGTAGTGAATTACATGGTTAGCAGCTTGAATGTTTACGCCAAAACCGACTGCAACTGGCGAGAGAATGATGACATTGAATCCATTTTTTTGTTGAAATGTTCGAATTCTCTTTTGTCGACTAGACAAATGTGTCGAGGATGCGCTGGTATCACCATTAATGATGTCAGCTTGGATTTCAAAAACCTCTTTGATGTAGTGCTGCAATAGACACTGCACATTCCTGAACTCACAGAAGATGATCACCTTCTCGTTTTTATCTTTGATCACCGATAGTTGCTTAAGCAACCAGTCAAGCTTAGGAGAAGCTTTTCTGTAATTCTCAAGTGGTTCTGGCTTGAATATCGAAAGCCCATATCGACGAGGATCTGTGCAAACTATTCGAATGTATTGGAGTAATCCAAGGTGATTTTTGAACGGCGCTGGAAAACCTGGCTCGTCACGCTTCTTAAAATCGTCTAGTGCTTTTGCATAAAACGATCTTTGCGAGGTCGAAATCTTAAGATGTCGACATTCATCCACAATGATTTTCTTTGGCAAGTCACGGGCAACATCCTGCTTAGTACGCCTAAGCATCTGAGGCTCTATCAGTGATCGTAGCTCATCAAGTCGCCGCTTACCTTCTTCATCTCGCTCATCGATTTCAATTGGACGTCGATACAGTTTTCCAAAATCATTTAATGCACCTAGCAAGCCAGGCTGGCAAAACTCAAACAGAGACCAAAGATCTACTAGCGTGTTCTCTACTGGAGTTCCTGTGCATGAAATTCTGAAGCCAACATTCTGTCGCCATGCCGCACGAGTAACCATTGCAGCAGGATTTTTAATTTTTTGCGCCTCATCACAAACCATCAAAGACCAATAGACGTTTGCAAACGAGAACTCTAAATCTCTTAGAGTTTCATATGTAGTCAGCACCACGTTAGCAGAACCCACCCAGCCAGGACGTAAGAACTTTACGAGTCCATCCTCGGATTTCAGCCGTGTATCAATCTCTTCTCTAGATAGCCTCAAGGGTTTAAGCGCATCTCCATACGCAGTCAATATTTTGAATGCTCCGGGGTAGAACTTATCTGCTTCTTCTTTCCAATTCTCAAGTAATGACACAGGAGCAACTATTAGCATTGGCGCAGATAGTGGATTTTTTTCAAGAATCCAAGCCATCAAGGTCAAGAGTTGAAATGTCTTACCTAGCCCCATGTCGTCCGCAAGCAATGCACCACGAACATTGTGCTCCCCTTGAAGTCTGTACAAGTGCTGCAACCTAGCGACTCCATCGACCTGATGCGGCAACAACGACACCAATTCACTCTTAGACCTTGGTATTTCTGCATCATGCAAATTGCTAGTTAATGCCAGTGTTCGCACTTCTTTGTAGCCAACACTATCAATGTTTGAGTGCAATAGAAGCGTTTTCTTCTCTTGCTTTTGTCGTGATACTTTTGGTTTTTGATCGGCGTCACGTTGAAACGTTCCCTTGTCGATTTCATCCCATACGTCACTAAATGTTTCGACCAGTCGTTTAGCATCTTTGACTGGTATCTCGCAATCAATCCCCGAAATTCGGATCAGTTGCTTTCCACTTTTTTCAGCTGCATCAATTGCTGCTTTAATGACAGTAATGGAATCCCTTGTTACAGGAACAGCACTTTCCTCGTCTGCTCCTTCAGGGGTGTAAGTCACAAATTGAACTAAATTTTCCGGAAACCAACCGTCCTCTTTCTTGAGTTTGGCTATGTATGGAGAGAGGATCGGTTTTTCTACGCCGATATCATGGATTCGACTTGAATAACGCGACAAGTCATGAACATCTTCATAGCTCACAAGTGGCTGCGGATTTAGCCGTTTCGACAATGCTTCTTCAAGGCACTGCAGATGTAACTCTGTGTCTTGATTTACTTCTAGCTCGTATCCATCCCAAAAAATCAATTGAAAATTTTTCTTGATTGCGTCTCTTGCCGAAGTTAAGAACCTTTCTAGTTCTTGATTTGTCAGCAATTCAAGAGTCGCAATTGGGTCACCATTTGGGGATGGAGCTTCGATTCGCAAACCAATCTCAAACAATTGAGAGTCATGCTTTATGTGAGGGAAAAATCTTTCAAATCGTATTCCAGCTGCATCACATGCATCGATGAATTTCTCCTCGGAAATGACATCAACGGCATCATCACCAAGGGTTGCAAAAGGATTAATCAAAAATGCCTGCGCTCTGGAGCCAGCAACTAGTCTGCCAGGCATTCGTTTAATCTCATTCAGAACAGTCTTTACCTTGGGCTGAATTACAACTTGAACTATGCCTTCAGCTGTGGGTATGTCATATCGATCAAGAACTCGCGTTGATTGATCAAATCTTTCAACCCAGTTGGCTGGTGCATCCTCAAACGAGGGTACAACTTCAATTACTGAGTCGTTTAACACCTCTTTAGATTTGCGCAACTCAATTTCAAGCTTTTCAGGGGTCAGAACTACTGTCCCGAAAAGAAATGCATCTAAATTCGCATCGGCAGCGACAGCAAGCTTTCTAATTTTTCCCCATGACAACCTCTGCTCAAGATCTCCCCTTTCGCTCGCAGCTCTTTTACTAAAAGCTCTCACAGACTTCAGAAGCTGCCATTGCTCCGCAGTTAGACACTCAGTTTTTCCTTGGTAAGTTATTAATCCGCCGCTTGTTTCTACATGAACTGAAGCGCCATTTTGATCAAGCCAATTTCCCACTGCAATCTGAAATTCTTCATCTGTCAATGATCCGAAACTGACTAATGATGGTCGAAGCTCTGTCGTTTTAGGAAGTTCGAAAACAGGATAGAACTCTGCAAGTTGGGAGTCTTTTTGCAGCAGGAATAGATCGTCCCATGCAATGAAGTATGAATCATCCGTCCATAAACCTATAGTCGCGTCATTCAACTGATCCAGGACTGCAGGCAGCATATCGTGCTGTAACTCTTGCCCGTTGCTTGATAGACCTAGTCTGATTCCATCAGCCTCTATCTTCATGCTCCACTTGGCTTGAGAGTTGTCGTTAGCCCGTTTTTTGAACACTTTGAAGACAGACCTCATCTCCACCAACCTTTATTTGTCTTGTAAGTAAATCCCCAGTGCCTCAACACACGACTTCTAGTCGGGTTGTCGTTATCGACTCTCACCCAAATCGCACCACCAACAGCCTTGTTATCTTCAACAGTGAAAGCAAACACTTTTGCAGTCTCTTTTAACAGCTCTAAGGAGTACGGTTGTTTGAGCAACTCAGCCCAAGAGGTTTTTCCAACTAAGACTTTTTCTACAGAAGATTGACTAGGCAGTCTCTTGTTGAAAACTGGAATTTCTTCATCTCGTACGGATGAAGCTTTGTCCATTGAAAGTCCACCTGTACTCGAATACAAACCAGCCGAGCCTCCTGCAGTTTCGATCATCTTTTGCGATTCGGCATATTTTGTTGGCTGCCAACTTTCGTTTCGAACCCCAAACTCAGTAAACAAAACATCAGCGATTCGCTGCTCCCAGCGTTCATATCCTTTTATGCGATCCTGATGCGAGTGCCTTTCGCCTAGTCTTTGGTTTTTCAGAGTGTTACCCACATTAACCGCATCCCATAACTCTTGGTCTAAGTTAAACGGCAAACCAGAGTTGCTGCTGTACAGATAAAGAGCATTGCTAACCGAACTAAATTCGACTGCAATCAAGTCACCCATGAACATAATGAATGCGTTGCTTCGGGAGTTGTTCCTAATTTTTGTGTACAGCCCTCTCATCTTGTTTCTGAGAAACACAACATCAGGATCATATGAATTCAGAAAATTTGCACCTAGAGCAAACCTTACATGGCTCATTTGTTTTCGATAGGTCATCCAAAAATTCATTCTTCGGCTATCGCTATTTGCCTCCTCTGAAAGCTTAGTGAAGAATGCCTCAATGAACTCACCCGTTAGCCACTCCGTAACCAAATCTTTTGCAGCCTTAGAAGCTTCTGGATGCCATTTTTTTAGTGACCCCTGCAGCCATGGATTGTCCCATCTAAGGACGACTGTCTCTTTAAGCCTGTTGTGAATCACAGGATTCTGCATGTTTGCATATCTGTTAATGATTAAGCAAAGACCATCATCAACAATTGTTTTATGCTCCCCCAGCATATCCAGCAGTTGGTCAACTATCGATTCAAATTCTGAGTCTGAGTAATTCTCAACTGCATGATGTATTTGCCCAAGAACCATTTCACGCGGAAACCACGACTCTTTGGCTCTTAGAAGTTCAAAAACATTGTTTAATTCGCTTCGATTTCCCAACAGAAGCTGCTCCGCGAAGTCTTGACCAGGCTTCTCTGTAAACATTGACTTGTGGTCAACACAACATTGCAACCACTCAGGATTGTTTTGCTCAGTTGCGTAGTCAATGTTTTCATAAAGGTATTGACGCAGTGTTGTCCAGCCTTTGCGTTTTGAATCAGACACCGACAACGCATACGGATCGAATGTGAAATAGCTGATCACCAGCCCTTGCAGAACACGCCTATACCACGCAGGCTTTTTCTTCCACTGCTCAATCCCTCTCTCTTCGCTCAGAAATGCAGACAGCACAGCAGGATCATCAAGCACCGAGTTCCCAGATGAAGTAACTGGCAAATGGGCACCAAATGCAACATATCTAGCTTGCTGTAGCTCTGTGAGGGCTAGCTCATCAAAGAACAGGTTCAGGGCTTTCTGAATCCTATCTATAGGCTCAGCCGTAGTTAGGTTACTTCCGATTTGTGCTCGGAGCTTACGAATACTTGGTTCTAGATCAACTTGAAAAAAATCCCTACGCAGCGCAAATTCATTCGCATTATTTAAAGCTCGTCTGAGATCAGATATGTGATCCATTAGATTGGACACTTTCCAAAATCAACTTTTGTTTTTGGTAGATCTTTCCTTGCCTCAAATGCACCTAGGAATTCAATCCGCATTTCTATACGTCGACTTTCCTCATCACTATTTTTTTCATTGTTAAACGAGTACCCCCCAACCAAAAAAAGCTCTCTTACTTGACTCTTTTCATCAAAGCTCAAAGTGTTCAATCCATCTTCATCTAACAAGATACAAAGAACTCTCTCGCTTCTTGACATGCTTAGATGAAGGTTAGACAGATAGCTTCCTTTTTTATCTGTATATCCCTCGACAACAATTCGCTTCACAACTTTCTGACCTAGTTCATCGTTCGCCAACCTCAGCAACGTGGGGACAAATTTCCGAAGTGCTTCCTCTTTACTCTTTGCTTCATCACTGCTTCCTTCGAACTCCGACTTACCGAACTTGAAATTCGCCTTACTCCCAAAATCGATGGTGTTTCGATTTCTTTGATAGTTAACTCCAGGAAATTCCGAATTCAACTTTTGCTCTAGCTTTTTTACCCACTCATCGATTGCTTTCTGCTGTGCGTCCCCTGGAGAAGTCACAGCCAACAATGCCACCGCCATCACCACCAAAAACATGACCATTAACGCTGTCATAAGATCAGAAAATGAAATCCAGAAAGGCTTTTCGCCCTCCTCTTTGTTCCTTTTCTTCACGTATCTTTGATTTGTCATGGTGTGTTATCAATTCTTTTTACCAATGACACTACCAAGGGACGCTTCTAAATCCCCAATAGTTGTAGCTAATAAATCAACTGCGGTTTTCAAATTTCTATGGAAGTCTCTGTTGGCTGTTGCAACGGAATTTGACATTTCACGCGTGAAACTCTCATGAGTTTCTGCTAGCACCTTTGTAATGTTCGCTAAGTACTCCTCAGCCGCTGTCTCTGCTTGTCCTAGTTGTTTTGTAGCCAACTCCAATCGTTGCAAAACATCCCCTGTCAATTGCGTATCTTTCTTAGCCAACTCAACCACTTGCCTAAAGTCTTGAAGCATTGAGGTCAAGCTATTTCGCTGCAATTGATAGTCACTCATTGCGTCTTGCAGCGAACTTGCGCTTGATGACAAATGCTGCGATGTTGCGTTTATTTTTTCTACCAACCCCGTTGATTGTGTAAGTACATTCCCAACACTAGTGCCAGCCTTTGTAAAGTCTTCTGCTGCCACAGTTATCAAGTGAGCTCCCGTGCTCATCTTGTCAATTGCGGAGGTTGTTGTCCTACCAAGTGCATCAACACTTTCCGAGATCGTTTTTGAAGCTTTTGCTATTTCTTCCACCGCTGTTTTAACGCTATCAGACATGCCATCCACCACCTGTGTTGCCCTGTCTGCCATAGCTTTTTCGCGCTCTCTGTTCCCTTCAAAGACTTCTTTTTGAGCCCCAGTCATGCTCTCGGTAATTTTTTGCATTTGTTCATGCATAGCCGAAATCGTCTCTAACAGTTTTGCCTGAGTCTCAGATTGCCCTTCGGCAATAAGTTTTTTTAATTCTTCAACGAACGCTGAAGAATGTGCATTGATCTGATCTTGTCGCGCAGCCATTCGCTCAATCGCATCTAACATCTTTTGCGACATCTCATCTGCAGTTCTTTGTCCCGAATCTTGCAAGGATTTCATCAAGCTCTGAATGCCTTCCACAGCTTGTTTAATGCTCAACGCTGCTTCTTGATTCAGCCTGTTAATTTCAGATATTTGCCCACCAAATAGATCACTTAGCTTCTGGCTAAAGCTTGCCATTACCTCTTGCAGCATTTTTGTTGCTGCACCGCTTTGCTCCCCACTTGCTTGGGCTACTGCAGCTGCGATTCGTTCTAATGGATCCTTCAATCCTTCCTTGATACTTGTGCTTACTGCCGCACCGATTTCTTGAGATTGATTTGCTAGCCCTGCTCCCAACTCTTTACCTTGATCTTGCAACCCTGCTTGCATTAGTTTTGCGTTGGTCGCTCCTGCATTGATTTGTGCCTCCGTCAACTCTCGCAGCAAGTCACCAAGCTCTTTTACTAACGCATCTTTTAGGATTTTTGTTTGTGCAGCAGAGTCTTCTGATGCTTTGACCAGTCTTGCGAGATAGTCTTCACTGGCTCCTGCATCGTATAAAGCATCAATTACTTGCACCAGCTCTTGTACAAGCGCTGTTAGCTTCTTGATGAATAGCTTTTCGACAAATGTTGCAAGCATCGCTGCAATGATCGCTGTCGCCGAGACGATGAATGCTCCACTCACAGCACCCATCAATTTTTGTAAGCCTTCTTGGGTTTTTGCCGGTTGTCCTAGATCGATAGATGCAAAGCTATGCAAGCCAAAGATCAATCCAACGAATGTTCCAATAATCCCTAGACCCGTCAATATCCCAGGCAAGTGTTTAAAGAACTCACTGTTTACTCGTCCCTCAAACACCGACTCTGGGTTGAAATATGCATCGGCAGTCACCGTAGAGTAAACAGCCGAAATTTTCATCTCACCATCTACAAACTGTTGCTGTATGTGAAGCGTCTTTGCAAACTCACGCCAAATTCCCTTCAGCACTTTTTCGTCTTCAAAAACATTCAATACATCGACTGGACTTGTGTTCGGCTTTGTTTGCTCTAGCTTGCTTATTGCTGCATTAAGTTTCGAAATGATTTTTCGGCTTGGGATAACAAAGTACAAAACAAACGATGCACTTAACGAAACGATCAAAGCAATCACAAATAACTCTTTGATGTGTGTTGAAAGAAAGTCGATCATTTCGTGTCTTTTCTAGTTTCGTTTTGTTGATTACTATCTTGTCATCTTACTAAAGGTAAATTTCTTTTCACCTTCGAAACACCCATTTTTTTAGCTATTTGGATTTTTTTTTAAGCGCAATCCTTCCTCTCAGCCTCGATTGCAGAGAGTCACTTTCATCTGATTAAACCGACCCTTAGCCTTCTTACGGTACTTCGATACCAACGCCCTACGAGCTCGCTGTTGAACGGCTTTCCTGTGTGAGACGTGCAGCCTTCCTCGTTCAAGGTCTCGGCTATCGCTTTCATAGTCATACCGAGCTTAGACAGGCTAAAAATACGCTCAATAAGATCCTGATGCTGGGGGGCTATATAGAAATCAGAAAGGGTGTTGGTTGTAACCGTCACTGTCGCGTAAATCGTGAAATCCGCTCGCTTCTGAAGCCCCAACAAAAACGGAGCAAAATTACTCCACCGTGCAGGGTTGCGATAGCTGTCGCGGCTTGGCCCCAAAAGACGGCAATCTTTGGCGCACGGACAGTTCATAGTTTTGGATCACTTTACCAATCGCTCTGCGTTTGACCTGTGGGGCTAGCGCTTTACGCCGAAAGCGCTAATGAATTGATGAACATTCAAATGAGCTTCGGCTAACAGTTGCATGAGCTTGGTGTTCTCAGATTCCAGTTCTCGCAGCCAGGAAGCACGAGAGGTCTCTATGCAAAAGAATAAAAAATCAACATTCTTTTGTGTGCATAAATTACGTTTAAAGATGATTTGGTTGTCAACAACCATGAACTGTTTTAAACTCCTGATAACCGTCAGAAACAGCAGAAAAGAAAAGTGGCCCTGTTAATCTGTAGGTCCCTGGTTCGAGCCCAGGTTGAGGAGCCAAAAACTTGAATGAAATCAAGGGCTTAGAGAAATCTAAGCCCTTTTTCTTTTACCAACCCAACACAGACAAAAGCTAAATAGTTTTCAGGGTGACTGCTAGCTTAGCCCCGTTGAATTTAACTTGTGATTTTTAAGTTGCCTCACTTCACGGATACGAGTGAAACAAGCTACCTCTTCAACAGAAGGCAACGACGAAGTGCCCCACAGACGAATGGGGGCAATTCACACATATGACATAACCCAAGAAACTGCAACCAGATCAATTTTTGACACGAAACTCAACTATACGCATCAAAAACAACCTGCTCTAAGACAAGCCCCATATTTTTAAAGTGTTTGTTGGCAACTATAGTCGGGACTACATATTTTGTACGTCGGTCACCATTTTTGAAAACTTGATCAACTAAGCCTGCACGTCGCAATATTTCCAGCCGTCGGTGAATTGTTCCTGGGCTCCCCAGATTTTGCAATCGCATGATTTCTGACACGGTATAGGGCTTACCCGCCTCGGTCTCGATCGCAATGAGACCAAGCAATTTCTCACAAATCGGCTGACCTGCGAAAAAAGACTGATGCAACTTGGTTTTCTGACTTTGCTTCAAATAGTGAAGGTAGGGATTAATCTGATGCACAAGAATCTCCTAATGGTTTCAATAGTCATGATTTTTTACAAAATGTGTAAAAAATAAGGTGCGCTAACGCACCATATCTGCTAATCCATCATTCGCAACCATTTACGCGGCACCAAATCAATCAATGGGGTCGGCTCTTTACGCAAGGCAGAAATACTCAACGTATTCTCCTGCTTCGGCACCAAAGAGGCTACATCGACCCCACTGAGTTGACGCATCCAGCTAGGATCCAGCGCGCCATCAGGCGTAGTTCTAGAATAAATCAACGACAGCATGCGGCGTGCTGAAGGACTACCTGCCGAGTCCGCCTGACGATACAAGCGAATCGCTTCCACATAGTTGACAGAGATGCCATCGCCGCGATGGTATTTGCGTGCTAATCTAAAAAGTGCTTCAGCCTTTGCTAACGAAACTTGAGCTTTAGAACTGCTTCTTGGTATTTGGTTCTCCATTCGCATGTGTTGACGCACCCAAATTGCATTCTGGTTGGCAACGTCTGACTGTGCAGCGGCATCTTCAAACAATGCCAAAGCGTGACGCCAATCGTGAACCTGAGCATACAAAATACCCAGATCAATCATGGCGTGCACATTGCCTCCAGACACCGCTCGGTCCAATAAGTCACGCTCAGCGGCGGTAAGGCTTCGTACACCCTCGTTAGCATTGGGATTGAGAGGTCGTAATTGACGCTCTAGTAACCACTGCATGTAATACGCCCGAGCGGGATCGGCCAACATCAATTGCTGTGTCCAATGTTGCGCCTGAGCCCAATTGGCTGATGACTGACAACCCTCATAGGCACACCACGCCAAGCCTGCACGTGCCATTGGCTCACCGTAATGCACTCCCAAGGTAAACCATTGTTTAGCTTTGGCTGAGTTAGCGGGTACGCCTGCACCATGCAGATACAACAAACCTAACATCCAAGCAGACTGGCCTGCTGCCGCGCGTTGCGCGTCGTCCATCGGTGGCGCGAGGGCTGTTGTCCTGAAATGCGCCAATTCGCGCACAGCCTGCTCGCTAAGCTTATGCTGTTTAAGCACGACAGTTTCAGGCTCATTGGTATCACGTAGAGAGTCTAAAAGTGGCACCATGTCGGGTGTGGTTTGGCTCAGTTTGAGGTCGTCCTCATAACGCGCTTCCGCCCAGTTCAGCCCGTACAAACTACCAGCCACCCCCATGACGCAGATCAGAAAAAACCGCTTCATCGCGACTTAACCTGTGCATCTTGGGATGGTCGGCGTGAGGACACCTTCCACTCCAGCGTGGTTTGTGAAAACGATTGCCCCCCCACCGCCTTCTCATACCCTTTGACGACATCCTTCAAACCCACGATTCCAGGCAACGGTGTAAATGGCGGCATACTCAAAACGGATTCCAGCTGCGCACTCACATCATCATCCGTCGCCACGCACATCACCGCCTCGGTTCCTGGACCTGCTGTTTCAATCACATAGCCCGGATTGGGCGTCATCCAATCCGGCAAACGAATTGCTTGGTTTGCTGACACATACGCACGTGCCATCGTATTGGGTAATAAGCGAATCACGGACCCTGAAGCGTTGGACAAATAGCAAGCAACATAGGCATTTCGCGAAACGGTAGCCGAAATAAATACTTGCTCGCCAACTTCAAATTGGGTGCGTCCATTCATCACGTTTTCAATTTGAAGATTTAAGGTACGAGATGCAGATGGCATGCCAAAAGCTTTGCGAGAGCTTGGCAATGGGATCGAATCATTCCAAGCCATGGATATCGGATCTGGCTGGGTAGAACGCCAACCGTACCGTACCAAGTTTCCCTTTTCATCCAAGGATACAAAATCCCGCAAAGCACGCTCATATGTTGAAAAATCAACAACGCCCGTCACCACCATACCTTGATCAGCTTGAAATCTTGCAATCGCGGCACGAAGCACGACGGTTGGATTTTCATCTGCCGGTAAAGTTTTGCTCAGATAGCCTTTTGACATCAAAGACTGCTTCACCAATCCTTGGTGCACACCTTCAGCGCCTTCATCGTACCAATCACGTAACTGGCGCTGAAAATTCGGATGCGTTTGCTCCATCGTCAAACATTGCCAATACGGCACACGAGCCCACTTACCTGCCAACTCAATCACCGCAAGTTCTACGAGTGTACGGACAGCGGCGCCAGAGCCCTGTGCGTAGTCTTTACCAACGTTGAACTGCCAACCGTATTCACCAATACGTCCTGCCAAATCCAAGCCTTCGCCTCCGTTGCCGATGATGACTTCATTCGCTGAGTCCATGCCGGGTATCAGTGTGCGGGTGCGAAAGTCACCCAAATGCAACTCTAAGGCAACAACCGTGGCATTTCTATTTTTGCTATAGCCTGTTTCGAAGCGGCTAGCCGACGTGCCAAAGTTACCTCGGTTGTTGAGCACATTTTGATCTACGTAAGAAATTGCCCCTGAAAAATACAGAGAAGGTCGTTGTAGTTGAACCTGGTTGTTATTTAGCAAAATATTGGTCAAGTTCTGCACCGTGTCTTGCCTTACCAAATCCACCTCATAGTCCACATAGCGAAACACATTACTTACTCTAGACATCTGCAAGAGAGCCGTGACAATCATTTCTTTCGTCGCAACTGGCGCACGAGTAGAAAAATCTGGAATTTGTTTACTTGTGATCAAGGTTGTTGACACCTGTGCCTCGCGCATCAGTTGATCCATGCACTGAAGTGAATCCGAGAAGCTAGACATAGCGCGCACTGGCCTCACACTCGGTCTATCAGATAAGGGGGCATAACTCTGGAATAGAGCGTCCTTGCGTGCATCCATGGGTGTGCTACATGCAGACAACAATAAGACCCCAACACAACAGAGTAAGCGCGCATGAAAAATCTTGGCTACCCAGTATTGAGTAGCGTGAGAAATGAACGACATGATGAAACCTTTGAGCAAGGGCCGACTCAGCGGCAGATATTGACCAAATCGCCGCGCAAAACCACGATCTGTGCTTCGGGCTTGGGGCCATAACGATTGAATGCACCGCTAGCAGTGGTTGTACTGTTACTACCAATGTCTTGCGTACATACTTTTCGGACCCCCTCTTGCGCGGTGGTCGTGATAACGTTTTGATCTGTTAGAACGCCGGCAGTGTCCGCCGCAAATGCTTTGGCTTGAAAACGCGCCAACTTTGCGTCTATCCACGCGGGGATTTCCGAGTTGCTCGGCTGCACCGATTGAACTGCTGTATTCAATGGGAACATATTGCTCGGAATCCTTTGATTGAGCAACACGGGATCCTCGCCTGGAACCGGCTGTGCAGCAGACAACCCGACTCGCAAGCATGCCAAGCAAAATATAAACGTCAATTTGCGATCATGCACAAGCTTCTCCTAGCAAAAGGAGGGGGCATTGACACGGTGAAACCTTGTCGCCCCCTTGGGAGTCGCAAAAACTTATTGGCAAGTTAAGCAGTTGCTGTTTGAGGACAAGTTTTGCAATGCCTTGCCGCCCCACGATGCTTTATTGATCACAGCAGAGTTCTTGATCAATGCTACCTGGTAGGTGGAAGTGTGTAGACCATCCTCACCCACATTCGACGCAATGTTTTGGTTAGCTTGACCACCCATGCCAGCATTCATAACCACTGAGTCTTTGATCGCCGCCAACTGCATAGTCGTTGCATTGGAGCTAAAGCTACCTACATTGGAAGCCAGATTTTGCTGAGCTGTGCCATTTGAACCAAATGCCGAGTTAACTACGGCCGTATTCACTAGCACAGTCGCTTGCAGCGTAGGATCTGTTTGTACTTGTGGGGTACCACCGTTGCCGTTGCCGTTGCCGTTGCCGTTAGCAAAAGCAAAAGAAGTCAAGCATAGTGTTACCACGCCGATCAATGTTGATGCAGATTTTTTCATGATGATTTCCTTAAAGTAAAAGTCTTGGCGCCAACTCCGGATGAGTCGGCACCCACACAGATAACAAATCAACATCAAGCCACTCATGCGAATTGCTCAATGTTTTTTTGTTGATCCGCAATCAGTGTCATTAAATTAAAGCGCTCTCACAATCCCATGAATCAAGTACCGCCAAGGGGATATAGCAAGCCTCATTAAAAACAAATAAATGGGCGTGGGCTACCGAACAGACTGTGCTCTGACTCTTCTTCAAAATGGAACTTCTCAACCAAGGAGTCATTTATGTCAGAAAATTTCGAAGCTCAGAAAATTCAATTGATTCATGATTTAAAGACTGTGATTCATGATGCGCAATTGCTCATACAAAGTAAATCACACGACTGCAAAGTCAACTCTGAAGAATTGAAAAAATCCATGGCGCAAAAACTCAGTGATGCCATAGAGCAGCTACACCATATCGAGTTCCATACAAATGAAAAAATCAATCATGCAGCACAAAAAACCAAAGCCTATGTGCAGTACCACCCCATCAAAGCGCTAGGCATTTCGGCCGGAGTGGGGCTGTTGATTGGCATTCTGATGAAACGTCGGTGATCAGCGACAAGCCAGATGGACTCATCAAGATGATGTCAACCCAAAATAGCTGGAAAACTCTTCTGATCACACTGTTTGATTTCCAGCTTCAGCTCTTATCGAAAGCGCTCATAAATCTTCAGCGGAGAATTTTCTTCGCGTTATTTTTATGGGCATTAGGTGTTTTTCTCATCGCAATCAGCTTGGTGAGCTTTGCAGTATTGATTTTTCACATTGGATGGCCAATGTATCCAATTCAATCACTCGCTGGGATCAGCTTTGTATATGGCATTGCAGGCATCATGACGATTCGACAATGCACCGCCCGCATTTCATAAAAGCTTTAAATTTTCGATGCCTGTTATGTGCGATGGCGGACTGACTGAAGTTATAAAGGTGTCTAAATTCCGTCGAAACTATCTCACGGAATTTAGGCATGCAACGCGTTGAATCGTTTTTAATCAAGCAAGGTAATCGACTGATATCTGGGCTCGCAGATAACGATTGGGAAAGATGGAAGCCACACATTGAAGTCATCCAACTCAAAGCTGGCAACATTCTTTTTGACTCTGGGCAAACTATTCATCATGTGTATTTCCCTTTGAGCGGCATCATCTCGCAACAATATGACTTTGAAGATGGCAAGTCGGCCGAGTTTGCGCAAATGGGCAATGAAGGAATGGCTGGTGTATTCATCTTCATGGGCAGCGTTTCGACATCAAGCAAGGCTGTGGTCATAACCAATGGTCTTGCCTACCGGTTGGCTACCCCATGGATGTTGAGTGAATTCAATGCATCTGGCGCATTCCGACAAATGATCTTGCATTACATGCAAATATTGATGACAAACGCATCTCAACTCGCTGTTTGCAATCGACGCCATACCATTGATCAGCAACTATGTCGTACGCTTTTGCTTCAATTAGATCGAGTAGCAGGCGATGATTTATCACTCACTCATGACTTAATCTCACGCTCCATGGGCGTTCGGCGAGAAGGGGTCAGCGAAGCAGCGAAACGATTGGAGAGAATGGGAGCTATTGCCTACTCACGTGGACATATTCACGTAATGGATCGATCCGCGCTTCTGAAAAACACGTGTGAGTGTTATGGCATCATTAAGAAAGAACACTGTAGACTTCTTCCTCTATAACGCCAAACTGAACCAAACTATTGCGACGCAGGGTAGCCATTGCCAAATCCCAAACTGCAGTCGAAAAATTAGTTTGGTTAATTATTTGATCAAGCCAAACGGTGAGCAAAATATCTTGCAGCCCAAAAGGATTTTTTACATCATACAAATCCGAAATTTCTTCCTGCAAAATGGTCATCGAAATGTAGCCATGACTACGCATCAATTCGATCCAAGTGAGAAATGGTGACTCGATTTCATACATTTTTCTTGCCTCATTATTGATGAGCTCAATATTTTTCGCCCGTCGATGAAGATCAATCATGGTTGAGTCTCCTGCTGCAAGACGGCAAAACGAGTTAATTCCGCAACTTTATGCACACCAATTTTTTGCATGATGTTGCGCCGATGGGTATCAACTGTATGTGGCGAGACACCCAACTTTCTGCCTATTTGCTTCGATGTATACCCCGCAGATATCCAGCTAACAACCGTTGATTCACGCGGCGTCAAATCTGGCAGGCGTGTGCGATTTCTACTGTCACACATAAGTTCAGTCAAAGTAGGACATATATATCGTTGACCAATGCGCGCAGACTCAATGGCCATGAGCAAATGCTTGAAACTACCCCAAACAGAAATGCAAGCATGTGCACCTTGACGCAAAGCACTTATCACATCCGAGCGCTCATAAAAATCAGCACACAAAACGGTTGGAATTTGGCTGCTTGAAAATTTCACAACGTCATTGGCATCATCTGTTACGCAGACATCAATCAGCATGTCGGGGCGATGCAGTCTGCGTGACACACACCGCATATCTTGACTCATTAAATAATCTTCTACGCCCTGCTGTATCAAACCATGGCGCATCCCTATGTAAACACTTTTTGACATGGGAAGATTCCGATCAAAAGTCACGACGCATTCGCGACAACAAATCTACACGGTCTTGGCATTGGAGTTTTTTGTAGATGTGCTTGAGGTGAATTTTTACTGTTCCCTCTGCGATTGAGAATGTACTAGCTATTTCACGATTTGAACGCCCACGTACCAACAACTGAACAATAGATAGCTCTCTGAGTGTCAGCAATCGCTCAATGAGTGAACGCGTTAGCGGTATATCACCTTGAGCTAGATCACAGACCGAATACTCTTCATCTAGCCACCTTTGTCCGTGATGAACTTCTCTAATGCACTCCATTAATGTCTCCTTGGGTTTAGATTTCGAAACCAATCCATTTACTCCGACGGCTATCACCCCCAAGACATCTAAGATACTGGCATGTGTAAACACCACTGGCAATGTTTTTAGCTTTTCTTCTCTGAGGTCACGTATCAAACTTAAGCTATCTTTTTCACTCAACGTCAATTCCATGACAACAATATCCGGCTGCAAAATCAAAATTTCTCGCCAAGCTGCAGCACCGTCATGCACACAAGTCTTGACAAGAAAATCAGGATGGTTAGCGAACGTCTGCATCAAACCATCCAAAACCACAGGATGTGGATCAGCAAACATAATTTCAATAGGCATTGCTGGTGACGCATTAGCAGCGTCATCACTCATTAAAGCTTCCAACTCATCATCAGTAATCAATGGCGCTGATGGAACAAGGGCTTGGACCATGGGTATATCTCTCAAAAAAGAGACCTCATCTTGTCAGTCCTACGTGAATTCCTCCGTACGTCTGCCAACACAAGCTATGTCAACCACACGATAGATTTGGCATGACGATCACTTCATCCTTCACATGTGTCACATCTGCAATAGCACGAACAGCCAGCAACAGCTCTTCCTTCTTCTTTGCGCTTTGTACATAGCCTCTCAGCTCCACTTCTCCCTTAATGATCTTCACATTGACCTGCCCCCACAACATATGTAGAACTTCTCGAAGCGCATGATTGATAGCCAACTCCATGCGATAACGCCGCCGATCTTCAAATACCACTTTAGAACTACCCGTCATTCTTCCACTCCTTTTTCCATACAGGCAGCTTAATTTCTTGCGAACTTTTCAAAAGTTCGCTCGCTTACATACACAAATCAAATTTATTTTTGTTATGTGCGAAACAGCACACATTGATACGCACTGATGTTTCAAAATTTTGAAAAAGGAGACAGCTATGCAACTCACACAAAGCATTGAACTCAAAGATATTGCTGCGCTGTGTCAATTAGGTGCCAGCGAATTGGACGAGTTGCTGGAATACGGAGCTATTCCACTTGTAGAGACGCCATCCAATGGCCTGCGTGTTCCGAACAACTATGTCAACACGCTACTCAAAGCTGCACAAATAAGACGTGACTTCGCTTTGGATCTATTCACGATGGCGATCTTGGCTAATTACATCCAAAAAATTAGTGACTTAGAACTCAGTAATTCGCAGTTGCGTCATGAGGTAGCTCAATGCAAGTGTTAAGTTATCTATCTCAAGAGGGAATGAGCGGCTCCTACCCCACAAACTCTGCATGGCGTTTTATGCCGAGCGAGCGTGATGTGTTAAAGAAACCTAACACACCCACTGTGCAACGCAATGAAATGGTAGGCCCTGGTGACCACTGTGTGATTCATCGCCGCAAGTTGATTGACTACAGAAATGTGTCTCACACCACGGAGTTGGCGTTGTATGGGCTAATCCCATCATGGGCATGTGATGCGCACTCTGCCACACAAAACTGTGTAACGCATATCGCCACCGTTGCAAACAAACCCGCTTATCGCAGTGCATTAAACAAAGCGCAATTTTGTTGGATTTCCGTGGATTATTTTCTTGGTAGCGTTTGGAAAGACGGGCGTGAACAACCCGTTCGGATTGAACAGCTAGATCAAACACCTTTGTATTTAGCTGGCATCTGGAGCGAATGGACATTAGATAGTGGAGCCCCCATATTGAGTTTTTGCCTACTCACTCGTGACACAGAAACACAACTCAAAGCACAAGGTGTCCGCTTGGGACAAGGCATTTCGCAAAGCTATGTCATTCTGAGCCACTCCGCGCATCGAAAAGCCTGGCTTTGCAATTCATTTGAGCAAAACAGCGTCATCCTAGAAACCATCCACATCCCTGAGCTTCTCATCAGCCCCTACACTTCCATCGAACGACCGCGTCATGCCACATGAATCTCTCTCAATTCTCAAACAAAGTAACGCTATTTTGGCGGGTTTGCCACTCGGTGATTGGGAGCGTTGGAAACGCTTTTTAACTCCTGTTGAGTTGGCAGTGAATCATGTGATTCACAAAGCAGGACGCACAGAAAAGCACATTTATTTACCAGCATCTTGCATCATCTCTGTCCAATACGATTTTGAAGATGGTAATTGCGCAGAGTTTGCAGAGATCGGTAACGAGGGCATGACAGGCACCTTCATCTTCACCGGTAATTCAGCCACGGTTTCGCAGTCCACAGTCATCTCTAAAGGACTGGCCTACAGAGCAGACTCAGACTTTGTCGAGCATGAGTTCAACAATTCCTCACCATTTCGTTGCCAAATTCTTCGTTACATGCAACTTCTAATGCTCTACACCGCACAAACTGCAGTTTGCAATCGTCGCCACTCCATCACCCAACAACTTGCACGCGTTTTGTTGGTTAACCTAGATCGAATCATGGGAAATGACCTCGCTTTCACCCACGAGTTAATGGCCAAAAGCTTAGGCGTGCGACGCGAAGGTGTAACACAGGCAGCACAACATTTGCAAAGCCGAGGTGATATTCAATACACACGCGGAAATATTCGTATTAAAAACAGACAAGGCCTCATGACTTCTGCCTGCGAGTGCTATCGCATCGTTAGGGATGAGACTGATCGGCTATTATTCGCAGCCCTTCCCATCGATAGCGCCCCATGAACACAGACATGCCCAACATCAAGCTTGCCCTGAGCGCACTTCAAGAAGAGGTTCGAATTCTCAAAGAAAATTTTCACTCACTAAACTCGAAGTACACCGAAAATTTAATTTCCCTTAAACAACTCACACTAACGTCATCCGAGGCTGCGACACGTGCGGCCAATGCAGCTGAAAGAGCCGCTAAATCTGCATCATTTTGCGCAGAAACAGCCAAACTTGCGGCGAACTCGGATATCGTGCTCGCTGCCGAAAATGCTGCACAAGCAGCGAACGAGTCGGCCGAGGCAGCTATGGAAGCTGCCGCCGCCGCCGCTGCCGCCGCCGCTGCCGCCGCCATCTCTTTGGCGCAACATGCTGAGGATGCCTGCACACAAGCATCGGCTACAGCGGCCTATGCCACACAAATGGCGACGGAATCTGCAGCACATGCAATCAAGATGTCGCAGGCTGCCACCGAATTTGCGAGACGAGCACGCGAGCGCAATGACTCAAAAAAGTAAAAACTTATCCTTTAACGAGGTAGCGTCCTAAAGCGCTAAATGCCCCCAAGCCTACAGCCACGGACATTGCCTCAAGGCTGATTGGTGCAAACTTAAAAGCATTCGCAGCTACAGGCCAATAAACAGCAAGCCCTGTTACACAAACAGCTCCTAAACTCAACCAGAGCATGCGTGGATTGATAAAAAAATATTCGCCTCGTGTAGGAGAGTGCTGCCGGTAACTGGTCATTAGCATCATGTTACCCACCACAAGTGTGACAAATACAATGGTTCTTTGCAGCATCAAATCGCTGGTATGGTGAATCGCATACACATAACTGAGCGCCACCATCGCAAGTGCAAATAGCCCGCGGCCAAGTGCTGTGTGTATTTGTGATTGACCTAGCACAGCGCCACGTACATCACGCGGTGGCACTTGCATCACTGTCGCATGAGCCGGCTCATTTTCAAATACGACCGAACAAGCAGGATCTATAAAAAGCTCTAGACAAGCCATGTGCAGCGGCAACAACACCGAGGGCGTATTGAACAACATCGGCCATACCGCTAAGCCGGCTATAGGCAAATGAACCGCCAACAAATATGACATCGACTTCTGCATGTTGACGAAAATGCTACGCCCCAAACGAATTCCTCTCACCAAGGCTCCGAAGTTGTCGTTCAGCAAAATTAAAGCTGCTGTGCGCCGCGCGACATCTGTACCGCGCATACCCATGGCCACAGCAACATCGGCTGCTTGCAAGGCGATCACGTCATTCACACCGTCGCCGACCATGGCTACGACCTCCCCTTGAGCCTGAAGAGCTTGAACAATTTTCAGCTTCGCCCACGGACTCACCCGTGCATACACAGACTGGGTGCGAACACACTCGGCCAACTCCAGCAGTGTCAACGCTTCAAGCTTGTCACCTAGCACGCAATCCTTTGCATTCAACCCAGCCTGTTGCGCAATGGCCAATGCTGTTTTAGGGTAGTCGCCTGTGATCACCACAACACGTATGCCAGCCTGCTCACAGGCACGCAATGCAGCTGGAATCTCTTCGCGAATCGGGTCTCTAAACGCAATTAGCCCTACCCACTCTAATTTATGGTCCGCCAAACGTTGAGGGGTCAGAAACTGATATTGCTCACACTGAGCAACAGCAATCACGCGCAAGCCGTTTTCAGCCATCTGGTCGACTTGCGTCATCCACTGAAGCTTACTCTTTGCTGTGAGTTGACACAGTTCCATCACATCTTCTGGCGCACCCTTGGCTGCCAAAAAAATTGACTGACTTTTGTCGAGTTGGTTTGGGCACCATGCTTGCGCCGTAACACGAAGCTCTGCGCGAATCGGAAACGACTGAATGATCTTTCCCCACGCCGCCGTGTCCAGATTAACTCGCTCACGAAGAGAAAGTTCCATGGCGTCAAAAGGTTGAGCAGAACTAGCCAGAACAGCCACACGCAGGACTTCATTTGCCGTATCAGAAGACACTAAGGCATCTTGAAATTGAATCTGCTCAATATGCTTTTGCCTTTCTACCACCACAATTTCTGGTGACATTTGGTTTTGCGTCAACGTACCCGTTTTGTCGGTGCAAATCACGGTACACGCGCCCAAGGTTTCTATAGCATGAATGTTGGTCGTCAACACACCTTCGGTAGCCAACCTTTTTGCCCCCAAGGCTGGAAACATCGATAGCACTACAGCGTACTCTTCTGGCAGCAAACTCATTGCCAACACAATGGCCGCTAAAAAACCACTCAACCAGTGTCCGTGTACCCATCCCTGCACAAGCCACATCACAGTACAAATCAACAAAACCACTTTGGCCAAGTTTTGAATCAAACGCTCTGTTTGTTTTTGCAATGGAGATGTGATGTACGAAATGCGAAGCAATGACGCACCGATTTTCCCCATCGCGCTACGCTGCCCAGTTCCGATGACGCGAGCCAAACCTTCGCCTCTAATCACGCATGTACCTGCCAGCATTTTTTCGGCCGTGAGCTTACACACCGTCGCGGACTCACCCGTGAGCAAGGACTCATCCACCTCCATGTAGGCGACTTGCACGAGGCGAGCATCCGCTGCAATTTGCTGCCCCTCCATCAAGCACAGCAAGTCACCCAAAACCACATCTTCTGCTGCAACTTTGTGTGGCACCCCATCTCTTAAGACGATGGCAATAGGTTGTGCCATATCCCGCAATGCCTGAAGTGCATTTTGTGATTTTTGACTCTGCGCATATGTCAGAACCACCACAGCCAGCACTACAACCAGAAGTGCCACACCATCTTCCAACTCACCCAAAACCAAATAAATTGTTGCGGCTGTCAGCAGCAAAGCAAACATAGGTTGCCCCATGATGGCTTTGACCTTTTCCCACACAGTGACGACCGGCTCAGCTACCAAGACATTGGGGCCGTAAAGCACAAGGCGACGATGTGCTTCCTGCTTACTCAAACCGCGAATCATGAATTTCCTTTGAATCATCGTCAAATCCGACACAGACTAGTCGACTAGCTAATGAGTGACTGTGTGCCAGCGCACATTGAGTCTTCAGTGCGCGGGCTTGACTCTGTTGCAAATCGCACAGACGTTCATACCCATTCCAAAGAAGATGTACCCCTTACTTCAAAGGACTTGTATGAAACCTCTCTCTACTCTGACAGCACTGAGCTTGGCTGGCGTATGCCTTTCCTCCGCGCAGGCACAAACCTTTTACCCGTTGGCCACCGACTATTACGCCGAAGCAGGCTTAGTTGCCATGGAGCTCAAAGACAACGGGCAAAGCTACAACCCTAATTCCATGCGGTTGATTGCAGGCAAAACCCTTAACCGCAACTTGTCACTTGAGGGCATGTATGCATTCACTATCAATTCAGACAATCAACCTAATTTCGATGCCAAATCCACGCATTACGGCATTGCACTCAAGCCCTACATCAGCATCAATGAAAACACCGAGGTGTTTGCGCGTGCGGGATATGGACGCTCCCACGTGACGGCTTCTGCAAGTGGTGAAAAATCACTTTCAGATTGGTCTTACGCCATTGGGGTTCAAACGAAATTCACCCCCGACATCTATGGCCAGCTCGATTACACCAACTTTGTCCATAAAGATGGCGCATGGGCACAAGGCATTGGCTTTTCTGTAGGCATGCGGTTTTATTGACCCCGCTTCATTCAAAAATATTCACAACACTTGAAAGTTTATATGACCAATCTACCCACACCCTCTCAAAAACCCATCGCCCATGCAGCCGAAGCACACGAATCAATGGCCGAAATGCGTGACCATTGCAACCAATATCTTGCGCACATGGTTGACCTATTGTTTGAAGGACAAAAAGAAAATCTGAAGCTGTTGAGCCAAATTCAAAAGAGCATGCTGAAAAATGGCAAAAGTTTCAGCGAAACCCTCAACCATAACGGCAATGGCTATGCAGCATCACACCAAGCTTCTTCCGATGATTTGTTTAAATCGATGATGGATATCGGTGCTTTGATATTGGATTCGGCGCATATGACAGCGGAAAAATCTGCCAACATTGCCAAAGGATCGATGATCAATCACAAAGTCAAGTCTCAACCTGCACAACAGCACGGCAAACATTGAGCTCCCGCGATGTCACAGGCTGTCGGCCGTCATATAAAACCTTTTCCTGTAGCCGTCGTGGAGGGAGAGGACTATTGATGGTGTGCTTGTGGCCTGAGTCAATGCCAACCCTTGTGCGACCAATCGCACAAGGAAACTCAGCACACCCCTGTTTTGTTTCACGCCCAAGAAACAGGAGTGGTCAGTTTTTGCGTATGCAAACTCACCAGCAATCCGCCTTATTGTGATTGCAGCCACATGTTATTTGGTCAACAAGGCTAAGCCTTCATAGCAGATTTTTTGCCTGACACTGTGAATACAGGCACCACAAAAGGATCGACCACCAAGTGATCTTCCACATACGTCACACCAGGAATAGCCCAAGCTATTTCGACTACCTCCTGCTTGTGGTGTTTATGGGTCACATAGCCGCTGATGACGATACGTCCATCAATGACACTGACATTGATGGCGCCACTCTCTTTATGAAGTAATCGCTTGATCGACTCTTCTATTCTGGCCTTCACATCTGCCGGTTGCATGGTTGGCTTGATGTTCAAACCACAATGAATTTTTCGTATCCCACGGATTTCTTTGAGCATGGCCAACAAATGCTGGATTTGATAATTCCAATCCACCGAACCCGTCAAAGTCAATTCTCCGTCTTCCACCATGACATCGATGCAATAGGGATGCATAGGATGCATCATGTCGATCAAATTCACCACACGCTGCGCCAGCTCTGTGTCCGTGATTTGATCTTTATGAAGCAAGTTGACCTGCACGTTTACTGCAATGGCGCGAACTCCAGCGACGCGCCATGCGCTTTCTTCTGCAGCCCACTTCTCCTTCAAGCTCCCCACTTGCCCTGCCAAGGTCACCACGCCGTCTTTGACACCAATTGATAGATTGTCGGCATTGAGAAACGGGCAACTCTCCAACTCTTTAAATACTTCATTTTCCAGCTGCTGGTCCGTTTTCATGGCGGCGATTCCTTTAAATGGCGGTTACAAAAAATGGTGCGAGTGAAGAATTCTTTGCTTTTTGAAGCTCAGTGCTCAATGCCTGCTGTGAGTCGGCTGTGATTGATTGATGTCAGCAAGGCACACCCTTCTGGTAGGCATCAAATCGCCAAGCGCCACAGCTCGACCATTCAACACATCATCAATTCACTTTGCGACCCCGGCATCGATATACCCAGATTCAAAGAAGCGAAAAATTTCCTCACCCGCAGCCTGATCATGTTCCTCTCAAATGAGAAAGTCTGTTCGATAACCCACATAAATTCAATCGACTTGTCATGCCCATCACTGACACGATTCATCAATTGCCAAGCACCGACTGAGTACCGAAGCTAATTCTGGTGAAGATGCCACTTCATAGAGGTGATGACGCGTAAATGGGTAGTCAGACAAGGCATCATTTCGAATGGCAAGCATCTGATAAAGCGCAGTCCAACCTCGCTCAAATCCCACGGCACATCCCGCTAAGTAGAGTCGATAAGCCAACAGAATTTTTTCTGCATTGGTAGGGTGGTACTTCATCAGTACACTGCGTGCCTCGTCCAGTCTGCTCTCAAGTCGGTCAGACCAAGCCCAGAGTGTTTGCGCATAGTGGGGGCGTAAATTTTCTACATCGACCAACTCAAACTTAGCTCTGGCCATGTGGTGCATGACCTCGCTCACGGGTAGCAACTCGCCACCAGGAAAAATATATTTTTCAATAAAATCCCCCATGCTCAAACCGAGTTGTTTTTCTTCCATCCAACCGGCCGTAATGCCATGATTCAAAAACATGCCACCTGGCTTAAGGACTCGCCAAATTTTTGAAAAATAGGCCTCCATGTTGACGCGCCCAACATGTTCAAACATCCCAACGGATGCGACCTTGTCAAAAGGCTCTGATTCATCTATGTCCCGATAATCCAGCAGATGAATTTTTACGCGCCCTGTTAAATTTTTCTCTTTGATCTTTTGATCAACATGCATGTATTGATTTTTTGACAGCGTGATGCCAGTAGCTTCAACGCCGTAATGTTCAGCCGCCCACAAGAGCAAGCCCCCCCAGCCCATACCAATATCCAGGAATCGATCGCTCCGCTTAAGCATGAGCTTTCGGCAAATCAAATCTAACTTTGCTTCTTGCGCCTGCCTTAGGCATATCTCTGGATTTTCAAAATATGCGCACGAATACACGCGAAGTGGGTCAAGCCACAAGGCGTAAAACTCATCTGAGACATCGTAATGTGACTGAACATGTGCTGCATCTTTGTCGCGACTATGAAGAAATCGGCTCCGCCACTTATGTAACCCAAACTCGATAAAACGCTCCACAGAGCTTTTATCGGTTTGGTGTGGTTCTGTTTGAAGCAGCCGTTGTGCAATGTCCATGAGCTGTCGCATAGATCCTTCGAATTGCAAACGGCCCTCGACCAAATCAGCGCCAATGACGCCTAGCTCACCCTCAATCAAATCCGTCAACGCACTCCAATTATTGAGTTTCAATTTTGGCGACTTATGCCAACCCAAAACACCATTGATTTGGCGCCCATCGGGCAACTCCAAACACAAGGGCACCTCCAACTTCAACAAATGATTTTGAGTGTTTTCTGCCAATAGGTTTTGCATCATGCTCTGCTCCAAGTTGAAAATCAGAGCAGGCTAGAAGCTGTGCATGCAGTTCATGGTGCGCCAACGCACAAAACGTTTATTCATCATTCAATGTACTCAAGCGCACATTGCTGCAAAACCTCTTCAAACAATAATTTCAATCACTTTTTGTTTTGAGATTTTTGTTTTCATGCGCCTTATTAAACCTGAGCGAACTGAAAGGGCTTATCGCTTTGACTTGTTCTTTTATGCGGTTTCACCATTGAGTCTTAGCTTATTGCTATACATCTACAGCCCACTTGAATCGAGGGCTGAAATACTACTTCTAGGCCTTGTAGGTTTGGTACTGTGGAGCTTAATAGAGTATCTGCTCCACCGATTTGTTTTGCATGGATTACCACCATTCAAGCGTTGGCATACACAGCATCACAACCAACCAACGGCACGCATCTGCTTGCCCACCGCAATGAGTATGTCGCTTATTTTTTTATTGGTCTTTTTGCCTAGCTTGTGCGTGTTCAACATCTGGCAAGCCTCAAGCTTCACATGCGGAGTGTTGACCGGTTACGCGATCTATACCCACATCCACCATGCCACACATCATGCTCGACAAACGAACAGATATCTTGCAACGCGTCAACGCGAACATGCGATTCACCATGCTTCACACCACCCTGGCTTGCAGCAAAATGGACGAAATTTTGGCGTCACGCATCAATTTTGGGATCGTTTGTTTCGTACTGCAGAGCATT
>JACCDY011359921.1_pt1 | contig 31362 bp, 31 predicted proteins | sample 7446391 | NCBI WGS metagenome assembly JACCDY01 (sample SAMN15323451, study PRJNA562643) | freshwater metagenome | isolation source: river surface water | place: USA:Blue River Watershed | collected 2017-08-18 | reverse complement strand
CAATAATATCATTTTGTGGTAATGATAAAATATTTGGTGATAATTTATTGGTATAATAAACATATCCTTTATTAATAAAATTTTGATAGGTTAAAGTCATAATAGAAAATCCAGCTAAATCTTCCATAGTAACACCTTTTTTGTAGCCATTTTTACATTGAACAAAAGATAATTTCTTATCATCTAGTTGAATAATATCAACACCAGTATCATTTAATGGATTATCTTTATTATTTTTTCTTTTTAATCTAGCTTCATTATGAGAATCAATAATTTTATGTTCTAATAATAAAGTTTCGGGAGTTTCTGACCATAAATAAGCGGGTTTATTTAATTTATTTATAATATGATCTCTAATTTGTATTTCATATAATAATCCTTTTGTTTTAGAATCCATAATAATTACATATTATAATAAAACTTATTTAAGTCAATTTTTTTATTATTCAGTTTCACTAGTAGTTAACAATAAAGATATATCATTTATTGGTTATTGTATAATATCAACTTTATTTCATGAATATGTCCACGTGTAATCTCATTATATATATTACCATCTATCAAACAATAATTACTTTAAAAATAATAAATTATATGTGAAGTGCATCGCGAAGGAGGTATTTAAAATTAAATATTTTTTTAGAAATTAGTATATTTTAGAACAAAAATCATAATAAAATATTTTTTTATTTTGAGAACTTTATTTTACCGCGCTCTCTCTCCCTCCAGTGTATGGGTATATACCCGGTATATATTTTATAAAAATCATTTAAGAATATAATATCTATTGTATATATAATAGAAATACTAGTCGATGGAATATAAATGTACAATATGTATCAAGAACTTTAAAACATATCAAACCTTATGGAAACACAACAAGAATTTTCATAGTAATAACGTAATACAAAGTAATACTACTGTAATAAAAAGTAATACTATGCGTAATACTAAAGTAATACTTGATGATAATAATGAAGACAATAAAAAATATTATTGTAGTTTTTGCAATAAATCATTTAAACTGCGACAATACAGGTGGAAACATGAAAAAAATTGTAAACAAAAACTAAATGAAACCAATAACAAACAAGAATTGGAAGAACTAAAAAAAACCATCAACGAATTAAAAGTTGAAATGGAACTTAATAAACATTATAGTAATAATATAACAAATAATAATATAAATAATGGAACAATAATAAATAATATAGTTAAATTTGGAGAATTATCTTATGATGCAATATTTAATGAAAAACAAATAAGAGATATATTGAAATGTAAACATAAAGCATTAGAAGAAGGAATAAAACAAACACACTTTAATAAAAAACATCCTGAATTAAATAATGTTTTTATAAGTAATATGAGAGATAATTTAGCACATATTTATGATGGAACATCAATGAAAGCAGTACCAAAAGGAGAAGTTATATCTGATTTAATTGATATGCATACAGCTGAATTAACTATTGCATTAGAAAAACAAAGAAATAAATTAAAAGATTATGATGCAAAAAAGGTAGAAGAATTATTAGAAAAACTAGAAACTGATACAAAATTTATTGATGAAAATGAAAATAAAACTTATCCTAATCATAAAACATATAAAACAGAACAAATAAAAATACTAGTTTATAATGAAACAGATTCAACAAGATTAAAACAATTACTTAGTGGAACGATAAAAGAATATAAATTAGACGTTGATATTGATATAATTACTGAAGAATAGTATTGTTTATCATTAATAAAAAGATAATATATTTCTTTATTTTTTCATCCTACTTTTATTAAAAACTTCAAATAGTTTTAAATAATTGAACAATTTCAATAATTAACTTTTTTCTTTATTAGTTAATGTTTCAACTATATCTTTTTCTTTACAAAAACCAATAAGTTGAATATTATTTTGTACATTGCATCCATTATTAATATAGTTTGTGGGAGGGCGAGAGCCATAAAATAAAGTTTCTAAAATCTACTTGTAATAAATGTGTAATCAATTTCAGGAACAGGAATAACCATTTCGTTTTCTTTTTTAAATTGATTAATTTGTTTTTTTAATTGTGCAATTTCACCATGTATTATTGCAGTGTCAAGTGTTAATTGTTCAACTTTTTCTTCTAATTGTGTATTTTTTAATCTTAATCGTTTAGTGTCTAATGTAAACTGATTATTTTTTTCTTCTAATTGTGTATTTTTCTTTTTTAATTGTGAAATAAGATTATTTGATTGTGTAATTGAGTTAATTAGTTCAATTTGGGTATTATTAAAATTATTAAGTTGTAATTGTGCAATATCATTTTTTAATTTAGAATTATAAAGTTTTAACTGTTCAATTTTTTCTTCAAAATCTTTAATTACATCAAAATCATATATTTTATTTAAAACAAGTTGTGTTTCATAATGTGGATTAATTGAATTTACCCAACAATGCAACTTATCATACCCCAAATTAACTATAATAGAACAATTATTTTTATTTAATAATGAATTAATTAATATTTTACAAAATATTTCAAGATTTGGTAAATTATTATTAAAGTCTGTTTTAGATGTATAATAACACATATTACTAATTTTATTTAATACTTTAATATCAATAGATGTTTTATTATTAATAATAGTAAATTTAAAATTATCATAATCAATTACAATAGAGTCATTCATATAATATAATTAATTAATATTAAATATTATTTTTTCAATTTTTTATATTAAATAATTATAAATTTTTTTTTATTAAGTATACAAATAATATGCGTAGGACATTCTAAGGTAATATTATATTTATAATTATAATCATCACAAAAGTCTGATAAACCTTCTAAAACGATTTCTTTAAACAATTCAAATGATAAATTTTTTTTATATTTATTTGCAATTTCAATAACAAAATGTGTATATTTAGATTGCAAAAGGTGTGTAGTATTATCATTTAATCCATTTGTTAATAATGTATATTCTTTATAGCCTTTATTTATATATACATTATCAATATAATCACGTAAATCATCAATAATACGATCGTTTAGTCTCATTAAAATAATATATCAAGAGTGTAAATATTATGTTTTTCAATTTTTTAAATAATTAAGTAGGTCTTAATAAATGAAGTATTAAAAATATTACATCATCTTTATTAAAAATATTTTGATCATACATAAAAACATAACGTGGATTTATGTCGGTAGATTCGATTTTAGAAATAGCTATAACAATATTATCATCTACTGTATTTTTATAATATATATTAAGCATCAATTTAGATTTAACATATTTGGTATTTTTATGATATATATTAAGCAACAAATTAGATTTAATGTATTTAGTTTTATTAAAAATATCATTAAACTGTGTTAAAGATAAATTATAATGATACATTTTTATATTTTTGAAAAAAAAATATTTAGGAATATCAAAAGTATAATCATCAATTGAACAATTAACTACAACTTTAGTATTACTGAATTTAAAATGTTCATTATTATAATTAACATGCGAATCAGTAATATAATTATCATCAAATAATATGATAATATTATCATCTTTAATTAATGATGTTTCTAAACCAAACTGTCTTTGAATTTTTCTAAAAATACTTTCTTGTTCTAAATTTTTTGTAATATTAATTTCACCAAATTGTTGATTCATAATAATATATTTATTATTTTATAATTACAATTATCAATTTTTATGATAAAGTTATATAAAAACATAATAACATTAATTATTATGTTATATTATATTAAATCATTACTGCTTAAATTTAGCATAAATATTATGTATATGGATTATATTTATAATAAAAATACTAAAAAAAATGTTGATTTATTAAAAAATGAAATTACTTTAATAATTAATAATTATAGTAATGAGAACAGTGCTTTCAAACTCGGTTCATTAAAAATATATTTACATGCTAAACTATATCATTTTATATATCTGTATCCAAAATATTCAAATAAGTTAAATAATTTTTTAAACATATTTATTAATGAGAATAATAATTTTTATAATAAGTTTATCCAAGAGATACAAATGAAAGTAAACATATGTGATGATTTATTTGTTCTTTATTTAATTTATTTAAGTTTAAAAAAATAATTTACAATAAAAAAAAATTGTATTTTAATTATATTGTATTTTAATTATCTAATATCATGCTGTATAAAAAATACATAATTATTTGTTTACTTATCAATCTTGTACTAATGGAATTTTTATTGTTTGCTGATTTTGCTATAAATCTTTATAAATTCTATTATATACATATAATAGAATTTATATTATTGTTAATTATATATCATTTAACAGTTAAAAATACAAGTCCTATAGAAACGACTGCCGATATAATGAGACCAGTAGAGATAAACTCGTTAGATATAATAAGTTCTCCTAGTGCTCCAAGTGCTCCAAGTGCTCCAAGTGCTCCAAGTATTGTATGTTCTGATATAATGTATGTATAATTATTTAATGTTTATCTTTTTCTGTCATATGTGCAATATAAATAATTTCAGTACCCCATTTTTTAATAATATCTTTATTAATATTATTTAAACTATTATTTTTATTATTTTTATTCCAAATTTTAACAACAGAATTATTATTTTTTTTTAAACAAGCAGAAATACCGGCAATATCATTTTTATCATTTAATAATTGATCACATACAAGATAAACAGCCAAATCATTCCATAAATTTAATGTTTGGTCTTCATTAACTTTAAATGACCAACAACCTCCATTGATATTAGGTTCTTCTTCCCATATAGGAACAATATTATCTTTCATTAAAAAATAATGTTTATAATTAATACCTTTAATTTTATCCCAATTATTATGTAATTTCCAAAAATCAGTAGAATTACAAATATCATAAATTTTTTTAAAACCAGGTAATTTCCAATTGTCTTTTTCATGGTGATACCATAAAGACCATTTATTTAATAGAATAATTTCATCCATAATATTAATTATAAAAATAATCTTTAAATAACATACAAATTGAATTAAAGATAATTATTATTAAATAATAATGTTACACTATTTTAATACATTATTAATAAATTTACGTGATCTATATAAATATCAAACAAAACAGATAATACTAGTAGAGAAAAATAATGAGATAATTAAAAGTTCAACAATAACATGGTTAGTACAGTTATGTTCTTTTTTAAATTATAATTTTTATGATTATAATTATTTATTTTTAATGGATGAAATGTATTTTTATCATACAAAAAACAAACCACAAAAGATGATTAAATTTTCAGTAATAAATAATTGTTATATAAAAAGTCAACCAATAAGAATTGATATTACTGAAAATATTTTAAAATATAATTTACAAGTTCCAATGTATTTAATATTAGAAAATGAAAATATACAAGAATTTGAAACAATTGAATTTAATATATTAAAATTAGGTAAAAAAATAAATAAAGAATATAGTATAAAAGAAATAAAATACAAAAATTTAGGTGAAATTATATAAAAAAAAAATACATAAAATATTAATGATTATAAATTATTTATTAGTTTTATTTTTTTTAGAAAATTGTGATAATAATACAAGTTTATTAACAATAATAAATACATTAGTAATATCAACCACATTACTAAAAAAAGAATTAGATATAATGAAATTAGCATGCCCAAAGTTGGATAAATATATAGAAAACTATAATAATGAAGCATATTTATTAATAAAACATGAAATAGTGAAATATGTGTTTAAAGAATACATAGAAATGGTTAAAATATAAAAAATATAAGTTTTATGAAATTATATAAAAAATTGATTTCATAAATTTTAAAACATATATCTTTATAATATGGCAGACAATAATAAGAATACTCAAATTGACAATAAATCTAATGATCATAGTGACAATAAATCTAATGATTATAGTGATAATAATATTCAATCAGAAATTAACAAATTGTTACGACTTTACTTCAAACAACCTTCTGTGCTATATGAACACTTATTTTCATCATATCATCAGTTCATAGAAGAAATAATACCTTATTGTTTAAAAGGTGAAGTAAATAATTTTCATGAAAATATAAATGAGAATATAGTTTACAATCATGGATTTAAATGTGAGAATATAAGAATTAAACCGGCAACTTTTGAAAATGATAATGAAATCAAATATCCATGGAATGCAAGAAAAAATCATTTAAATTATTTTGCAACAGTAATAATTGATGTAAAACAAGTAGTAGAGATATATAATATATTGACAGGTGAAAGAAGAATACTAGAATCATACAAAGAAAATGATATAGCAGTAGCAAATATACCAATAATGGTTAAATCAAAATACTGTAATACAACAATAAAGAAAAATGTAAAAGGTGAATGTAAATATGATCCAGGTGGATATTTTATTATAAATGGTGCAGAAAAAGTAATAATGTCAATTGAAAAAATGGTAGATAATAAAATATTAGTGTTTACAAAAAAAGAACCAACATATGAAAATGGTTTTATATATACAGCACAAATAAACTCTAGAAAAAATGATTGGTCGGATAATTTACAAATTGTTACAATGAAAAATAAAAAAGATGGTGTGATAGTAGTGTCAACATCACAATTATTAGATGTACCATTATTTGTATTAATGAGAGCATTAGGTGTAGAAACTGATAAAGAAATAATATCACGAATAACATATAATTTAGAAGATGTAAAAATGATAAATTTATTAAGAGCATCAATTACTTATTGTACTGATGAAAATGGAATTCCAATTAAAACAAAAGAAGAAGCAATAAATTATTTAATTACTAAAATTAACAAGTCAAGAAGATTTAGTCAAACAAATGAAGAGTTGGCAATTATACAAAAAACAATGTTTATTGAGAAAATATTAAGACAAGATTTATTACATCACATTGGTGAAGATATACCAAAGAAAATATCAGTATTAGGTTTAATGGCAAATAAATTATTAAATGTAATGTTAAATAGAATTGATCCAGATGATAGAGATGCATTAAATAATAAACGTATTGAAACACCCGGTGTATTACTTGGTCAATTATTTAGACAAAATTGGAAAAGAATGTTAAGTGAAATAGGTAAAATATTTAGAAAAAAAAATACAAGTGATATTGATCCAATGAATGTAATTGTTCAACTTAAACCAACAACTATTGAACAAGGTATTAAAACAGCCTTAGCAACAGGTGTTTGGGGTATGAATAAATCAAAAAATGGTGTAGCACAATCATTACAACGTTTATCTATGATTCAATCATTTTCTTATCTTAGAAGAATTTTATCACCATCACTTAATGATTCAACATCTGGTGTAACATCTATTAGACATATTAATAATAATCAATACAAATTTTTATGTTGTGTAACCGGTGATACTGAAGTTTTATTATCAGATCAAACATATAAAAAAATATCAGAAATTTCAGATGATGCTGACGAAGTAATAACAGTTAATCAATTAACACCAGATTTAGATTATATAGCTTCTAAAGTACATAATCACTTTACCTTTATACCAGATAATTTATATGAATTAGTTGCATCACAAAATCATACAATAAAAGCAACTGGAGATCATCCATTTTTAGTTTCTACAGAAAATGGTAATATATGGAAAAACTTGATTGATCTAAATATTGGCGACACATTAATTATGATGGATAAAAATTTAACATATTTTACTGTTTTAGTTGAAAATATAAAAGAAATTCCTATTGAACCAGTTTATGATTTTACAACATATAGTTCTAATCATTCATTTGTTGCAAACTCTTTTGTTACACATAATTGTGTAGAAACCCCTGAAGGTCAAAAAATAGGTATAGTTAAAAGTTTATCTATGATGGCTTCAATTACTTCACAAAATAACTTTCAAGAAAAAGTATTAAAAACAATTATAAGTGAAAATAAAGAAGTTAAACATCCATATGATATTAACCCATTAGATATGAATAAATATGTTAAAATCTTTTTGAATGGTGATTGGTATGGTGTAATACCAATTAAAAATGCATATAATTTATATGAATCATTAAAACAAAAAAGACGTCAATCCGTAATTGATAAACATGTTTCAATTGTTATGGAATATGATAATAAAGAAATTAAAGTTTATTTTGACGGCGGACGTTTAGTTAGACCGTTATTAATAGTTGAAAATAATCAACTAAATTTAACATCAGAAATTATTAAAGATATTAACGATGAAGTATTAAAACAAGATATTAATAAAAGTTGGATTAGACTTTTATCTAAATATAAAAATATTATTGAATACGAAGATATTGAATCATGTAATCATATTTTAATTGCAGAAAATAGTAAAAAACTTTATGAATCAAATAAAAATAAAGAAACAATAATTAAATATGAAGAATCAACCAAAATTAATAGATATGGTGATTATAAATGGGTAAGATATACACATTGTGAATTTCATGGTTGGGTATTATTTGGCACAACAGCAGCAAATATTGCATTTGTTAATCATGATTATGCAACTAAAAGTATTGTACACTTTTCACAAGCTAAACAAAGTATTGGTATCTATTTAACTAACTATAAAGATAGAATGGATATTTCCCAAGTTTTATATCATCCACAATTACCACTTGCACAAACAGCGGCAATGGAATATAATAATGCACTTGATATGCCATATGGTGAAAATGTTATAGTAGCCATTATGTGTTATACGGGGTTATTGATTAGCTCCAGTTACTATGTATAAAGATAGTAGCTAGTCCGAATGTAACGGGCAACACTTTTAAATTGCGGGGACATCCTTACAACTTTATATTACCACTTTTAAAAAGAAATTTTTAAAAGGACCACGGTTAATTGCCGTTCCCAATGGTAAAAAGATATAAAATTACAAGGACTATCCGCAGCCAAGCCTCTAAGTTCGTTATAATAAGAATATGAGGAAGGTTCAACGACTAAATAGAAGTGGGCATGAGAGATGTAATTAGTCTCAATGATTGCTTAAGATATAGTCTATTCCCACTAGTAATAGTGTCTGAACTCGGGAGTTAAAATTTTACATATTATATTTTAACTAACAACATTCAGAATACAATGACGTTACAACATAAATGTGTAACAGAGTATGGTATTAAAAGATAATCAAGAAGATAGTCTTGTCTTCAATAAATCAGCTTTAGATAGAGGATTGTTTAGAGCAGACAGTCTTAAAAAATATCATTCAGAAATTGTTAAAAATCCTTCTACATCACGGGATGATATTTTTACAAAACCTGATCCAAATAAAGTTACCGGTATGAAACAAGGTAATTATTCTAAATTAGTAGAACAAGGTTATGCACCACAAGAAGAACAAATTACTAATAATACAATTATTATTGGCAAAGTATCACCTATTCAACCTACGGGTAATAATAACAAAGTTTATAAAGATAGTTCAGAAATGTTTAAATCTAATGTTGATGGTGTTATTGATCGAGTACATACTGGAATTTATAATTCAGATGGATATGAAATGTATAATATTAAAGTTAGAATGGAAAGAATACCAGTAATTGGAGACAAATTTTGTCTATTAAATAATGTTGATGTACTAACTAAAGATGGATGGAAACTTATTACTGATATAACAATATCAGATTTAGTTGCTATATTAGACCCATCTATTAATAATATAAAGTATGAAAATCCACAAGAAATTCATTGTTTTGATTATGATAGTGATATTGATGGTAAAATGTATCAACTTAAAAGTCAATTAGTAGATTTAACTGTTACACCTAATCATCGTATGTGGGTAAAAGAAAATAATAAATATGATTTTAAATTTGCAAAAGATTGTTATAATAAAATATTAACATATAATATATCAACTGATGATAATCTAAACGAATATACAGTAAATAATAATGATACACATAATTGGATTGATTATAAAGGAACAGTACATTGTTTAACAGTTAGTACTGGTATTTTTATGATTAGAGAAAATGGAAAACCTGTTTGGACAGGTAACTCAAATCGACACGGTTAACTTTTTTGGCCGTAGTGGTGTCAAAAGCACTGCTAGTCTACATGTAGTAGGCGAAGTATTCGAATTGCGGGAACGTCCTGTTAAATCAATATTACTAAGTTTATAGGGAAACTTATAAATGGCTAATGTTAATCACATTGGGTATAGTAAAAAGATATTGATTAATTGAAGGAAAATCCGCAGCCAAGCTCCTAAACATTATTAAACTAAATAATGCATGGAGAAGGTTCAACGACTAAGTGGATACTGGGTTTTACATTTTATATGTATTGCCTCAAGATATAGTCTATTCCCACAAGAGATTGTGTCTTATCGTAGTCTTATATATCCTACATTTCTCTTTAATTAAGAGAAGATATATATTGCGAAAATAAGAGATTTAAATTTCTAATTAAATTTAAATTGGTAGTAAAGCAAAAAGGAACATTAGGTATTGTATTACCACAAAAAGATATGCCTTTCACAGAAGAAGGTATGATTCCAGATATTATTATGAACCCTCATTGTTTCGTTGGTGAAACATTAGTAAGTTTACCAAATGGTTTATCAAAAAGAATTGATAGTTTTAGTGAAGAAGGATTAGAAAAATTAATTTCATATTCAGATGAATCTAAAGGACTTTTACCATCATTTTCACTTGGTTCACAATATAGTGGAAATAAAGAAACAATTAAACTTACATTAATTGATGGTCGTGAATTAATTTGTACGCCAGATCATAAATTTAGAATTTATCAAAATGGTGAAAATATTTGGAAACAAGCAAAAGATATTGAATATGATGATAAATTTATTATTGGACCTATTGGTACCGAAGATATTAATCATGGTGATGAATCTGAATGGTCATTAACAATGGGTGAATATGAATTTAATTATAAAGATGAAACAAATAGAAATAAAACATTAGCATTTGCAAGATTATTAGGTTATATTTTAACAGATGGAACCATATGTAAAAGTAATGATCGTTGTGTATCTCGTTTAATGATGGGGTCAACTTTTGATGCAGAAACAATATTAGATGATATTGAGTTAGTTACTGGTAAAAGACCTAAAATATTAGATACCCAATTTAATAAAACACATGCAAATACATATAATATTGCATTACCAGATAATTTTTCAAAAAATTTAGCTAAACTAGAAAATATTACAATTGGCAGAAGAACTAGTCAAGCATCATCATATCCAAGTTTTATTTCAAATGCACCAAAATCATTTATTAGAGAATTCTTAGGTGGTTTATTTGGTGGTGATGGTTGGGCTCCACACTTTAGATCATCTAAGAAAAATACATTTACAAATGTTAAATTTTCTAATTCAACTAGTAAAGAGTTTGAAGACTCATTAGATGCTACAATGGACAGTATTGTTGAAATGCTTAAAAAATTAAATGTTGATGCTAATATTGATAGATTTCGTGATTATAATAATAGTAACAAAGAAATGGTTAGTATTGAATTAAGTGTAAGTTCTAATGAAGCATTTAGAAAGAATATTGGATTCAGACATTGTGTACAAAAGTTATTAAGACTTGAAGTTGCAGCATCTTATGAAAATTACTGTGAACAAGTTAAAAAACAACATAATAAAATGATTAAAAAAGTTAATAAAATATTAGGTGATAAAATTGATTGTTCAAAGAATTTTAATGGTTCACCAGTTAATAATGCATTAGAAATTGCAAGACATAAAATATATTCAAAATGTAAACCATTGAGTGAATATTATTCATTACTAACACCTACATTAGTATCGAATAGAAGAAAACCAAGTAGATCATCAAAATGTGTTGTATTTGATTATAAATATATGATGAATGCTAAAACATTTATTGAAACTCATGGTTGCAACTTGTGGTTTGAAAAACATACATATATTAATGACAGAGAATCAATGGTGTTACCTACTTTCAATTTAACATTATTGAAGAAAGAACCCAATTGTAATAGAGAGGTATATGACGTTGGTGTAGCAAATTATCACAAGTTTCTTGCAAATGGATGTAATGCATCAAATAGCATACCCTCACGTATGACAACCGGTCAATTAGTCGAAGCATTGTCATCTAAAGAAGGTGCTATATCGGGACATTTCGTAGACGGAACCCCGTTTAATGATTATGACGTAAGAAAACTTCCTGAATTATTACAAAAGTTAGGTTATACACCAACAGGAGAAGAAACGATGTATTCTGGAATGACGGGTAAAAAAATGGATGCACAAATATTTATTGCACCAACTTATTACATCAGATTAAAACATATGGTTGATGATAAAGTACATGGTAGAGCACGTGGACCAAGACAAGCTTTAACAAGACAACCATTAGAAGGTAGATCAAGAGACGGTGGTCTTAAAATCGGAGAGATGAATTTTTTGTCTCAGTTACTATGTACAAAGATAGTAGCTAGTCGATGTGTATTCGGCAACATTTTCAAATTGCGGGGACATCCTTATAATTTTATGGTACCACTTTTATTTGGAAACTTTTAAAAGGAACACGGTTAATTGCCGTTCCCAATGGTAACAAGTCATAAAATCAAAAGGACAATCCGCAGCCAAGCCTCTAAATGCATTATGATAAGCACATGAGGAAGGTTCAACGACTAAATGGAAATGGGTTTGAAAAGTTTAATCAACTTTTATGATAACTTAAGATATAGTCTAGTCTCACTAGTAATAGTGTTTGTATTCGGGGGATTAATTAATACACTTTATAATTAGTTCAACAAAGTACAAATTATTTATTTTGTTAAAAAGTAAATAAAGTAGATCGGGAAAAAGATGCCATGGTTGCACATGGTATGGGTCAATTCTTAAAAGAAAGAATGATGGAAACATCTGATATTACAAAAGTTTATGTTTGTGATGATTGTGGTCTATTTGCATCTAAAGTAATTGACAAAGATTCTTATTCATGTAAAGCATGTAAAAATACAACTAGAATTAGTGCTGTTGTTATTCCTCATGCTTGTAAATTATTATTCCAGGAATTAATGGCTGTCAATATATTACCAAGAATTAGAACAGAAAAAACTATTTATGGTTATGATGTTTAATTAATTATTTTATTACTAAAAAAAAATATAAGTTTAATATAATATGAATATTTGTATTAAAAATATATATATATTTTTTTTGTCAATTATTGTTTTTTATTTATTTTATAAAATAAATAAAGAACCGTTTCAAATAACTACTACTGGGTATCAAGCTGATATAGAAGCTATACGAAACTTATCTAATATTGCTTCCCAATTAAATAGTTCTAATCAATTAACTATGCCAGGATCATTAAATGTTACCAATAATTTAACAGTTAGTGGTGAATTAAGTGTACGAACAGGTAATCCATCTAAACAAATTATGTTAGGTACATCACAAATAAAATTTAGAGGCGATGGTCTTTTTCATTATGCTTTGACTAATGATACTGATGGTAAATTTAAAATAACTAATGTTAGTAGTAATAGTACACTTGGAGTTGGTCATGTTAATGATTGTATTACAACTGATAGTAATGGTAATACTACTATTAACGGAACATTAAAAACAAAAGAAGTTAATAATGCTGTTCCTAAAATAGTAGTTTTAAATTCAATATCAGGTACAATATGGACTGTACCACCCGGTGTATTTAGATGTAAAGTAACATGTATTGGTGCAGGTGGTGGAGGAGCAGGAGGATGTTCAGTAACTTTTAATACAACAAATCCGGCACCAAGTGGTTTTAGTAATATTACTTATGTTACTAAAGGTGGTGGAGGCGGTGGTGGTGGTTTATGTACTAAAATATTTGAAAATTTAATACCAGGTACTAATGCTACATATAGTGTAGGAAAAGGTGGTACAGGTGGTACGGGAGATTCAATTCAATCATTAGCAGGTGGTAATACTAGTTTTACTTACAATAATAGTACTATGACTGCAAATGGTGGTGGTAATGGAGGTAATGGTAGATGGTTTTATCAAACATCTGTAAATCCACAACCAGCACTAGGTGGTGTAGCATCTGGTGGTGATATTAATATTAATGGAGGCAATGGAGGATATGGTGTGCTAAATGGTGGAGGAACTTTTGTTTCATCAAAAGGTGGCGACGCACCCTTAGGTTATGGATATGGTGGTGCTGATTCTTTTTATAATCAATATTCTGCTATTAATGGTAATAATGGAACTGGTTATGGTGGTGGTGGTAGTGGTGGTTATTCGGGTAGTACTGCTACTGGTGGCAATGGTTCAAATGGTGTCATTATTATTGAATATTAAAATTTTCCATCAAGTGTTTAATATTATATATTGAACCACTCGCTTCTAATAAAGAAAGAGACATGTTTTTCATAATTAAATAATTATAAAAATAGTCTCAATATAAAAAAAATGAATAAATAATTTAAAAGTACATAAGATGTATTGTAATGAGTGAAACAAATAATTTATATTTAAATATGTTATTATCTGGTATTATAATAATTATATCATATAATTATTATATAACACAAACTGAATATTCGCTTCTAAAAGATGAACATTTATTATTAAAAACTAAATTAACTAATTATGGTGATATTAAAAGTATAAATGGTTTATTATTAAAACAAAATAAAGAACTTACTGATGAAAATAAATTATTGCAACAATATATAGGTGATTTAAAAGAAAAAAATAATAATTTAATAAATGAAAATAATAATTTAATAAATGAAAATAATGAAAATAATAAAAAAAATATTTTAGAAATACCTAATGAAGAACAATATAAACTTTTATTTGAAGATGAACTAGCAACTGAATGTTATGATCATATACCATGCAATAATATTAAAAAAAGAACAAACTTTTTTTGGTAATAATAAAATAAAAAATATAATATATCATAATGATTATAAAAATATTAACATTTAATGTTGGTTTATTAGATTATAAATTTTTTGATATGATTTTGTTTTCAAACCCATGTTATACATCATATAGAATACATCATATACCAATTTCATTATTAAGTATTGATTCAGATATTATTGTTATTCAAGAATGTTACGATGAAGATCATTTTAAATTTATTTATGAAAAAATTAAACATGTTTTTCCATATTTTGCAAGAAAAGATAAAAAAAGAAATATTTTTCAATTACATAATGGATTAGCTGTTTTTTCAAAATTTCCAATAAAAAATATTAATTTATTACCATATACTACTACTGATTTTATTGAACAGTGTTTTGGTAATAAATCATTATTAACAGTTGAATTAGAAATAGAAAATAAAAAAATAGTATTATTTAATATTCATTTAACAGCTGGTTGTTTTGATTCACAATCTATAAATTCATCTAATGTTAGATTAATACAAATTAATGAGATTTTAGCAATGGTAAAATATTATCAAGAAAAAAATTATATTGTTTTATTAGCTGGTGATTTTAATAGTGGTCCGCAACATTCTAATGAATGTTATAATTATTTAATAACAAAAGATTTTATTGATTCATATTTATTTTCACAAAAAAAATATGAAAATCAACCTAAATATACATGGTCATCTGAAAATATTGTACCAAATTATCATAAAAATGATAATGGAAGAATTGATCATTTGTTTTTTCATAAAAAAGATAATATTGATGTATTAGAAACTTTAATATTATTCGATAAACCATTTATTAATGTAATAAATGGGAAAAATCAACTTTATACATGTGCGTTATCCGATCACAATGGATTATTAACAATACTAAAAATTTAACCTGATTTTTCAAAAATCTTTTTTATTTTATCTTCTTTTGGATCTCTGTTTTTTATTCTTTTTAAATTAACTTTTTCTACAGTAGGTCTTGCTTTATTCATATGATCTAATATATCTAGTGTTTTCTTTTCATCTTTTAAAAATTCAAAAATTGATTTATGAATAATATCTTTTTTAAGTGGTGTTTGAGATTTTAAAACATTCTTTTTTAATTTACCATCTGATATACCAATTGCACTTTCATCCATTTTATCTAATTCTTGTAAAATAACAACTTCATGTTCTTTTTTTTCATTTTTTAATACTTTTATTTCTTCATTTAATTTTTTTATTTTATCATCTATTCCAACCCAATTTTTAATAGATTCAACAAGTTCTCTTGTTGGTACTTTAGGAGCTTCATTTTTCTTTTCTTCAGACATTTATTATAATAAAGAAAACATTTTTCTAAATAATTTTTATTGAAATTGTACGTTTATTTTTTCGATAAATTTACAAGTTGCAATATTATTTTTTATTGTCCATTTAAATTTATAAGCATAAATTTCAATACCTTTATCATATGCTTCTTTTAGTTTTTCTGAATAAATTCTATCTTTTTTATAATTTGGACTAAAAAAATCAGCATCATCCCTTTGAACAATAAATACTAAACTTACTCTATAACCTTCATTTTTTAATTTAATTAAAGTTTCAATATGTTTATAAGCGCGATCACTTATACACATATTTTTTGAATTTTTATAACCATCTGGAAAAGTTGCTATGATTTTATTATTATTTATTTCAACTAAAGGTACATTTTTAATTTCTACATAAAATTTCTCATTTTTATTATTTAATAAAAAATCTAATCGACTGTTATGGATTTTTACTTCTTGTTTTTCTATTTCATAATTCTTAAATTCTTTTAATTTTTTATAAAATTCTGCAAAAATTTTATTCCCAAATAATGGATTTGCACCAATTAAAATTTTATTATTTTTTACTAATTCTATTGTATATTTTGATTTTCTACACTCATTTTTACATTGTGTTACTAATACATCAGTGTTTTCTTTTATTAATCCACATAAACCTAATGATGGACTATGTGCTAGTTCAATTTTGTTATCAATATTTATATCTGTCATGTAGGGTGATTTAATTTGTTTTGATGGTCTATTTATAATTTTTGCTTTATGTATTTCTATTTTCATTATATTATTATTTATTTTATTTTTAATTATTTTTTCTAATATATAATTATTATTGACTCACATTATCTAAATATGGAATAACTTCCTAACATATTATATGTTTTAGTTATAACATAATATGAATCAGTAAAATTGTATTTTATATAATTATCATAGTTAATAAAATGTATATTTGTTTTATAAAAATTAAAAATATTTTTATATAATTATTTTCTAACAATTTTTATAATAATGGATAATTTTATTAAATATAATCCAAATATGTTAAAAAGTGTTTTATTATTAGTTCTTGCGGTTTCTGGTAATTTTGTTGGTAATACTTTAGGTTGTAAAACACAATATCATATGACAAATAATATGTATGTTAAACATTTGTTACTAATTTTTATAATATTTTTTACTCTTAATTATACATCGACTGATAATGAATTTCCATTAAACCAAATTATAAGATCATTAACAATATGGACGGTTTATTTATTGTTTACAAAACAAAATATTACGTTTACTGTATTATCTGCATCTTTTTTTATATTGACATATATAATTGATACATTTACAATATATTATGAAAAAAATAAAAATAAAAAATATAAACTATTAAACAAAATTAGAAATTATTTATTTATTACAGGTATTTTTACTATTATACTTGGTTTTAGTTTATATTTTAGAGAAAAATATAATGAATACGGAGACTCATTTAATAGTTTGACATTTATATTTGGTAAAACATTATGTAATAGTTTAAAATAAATTTTTTATTTATCTAAACTAATAAAATTAAATACTAAATATTGATAATTATTATTATTAAGTGATGATGATAAATAAAAGTACATATTAGTTTTTATAATTGTAAATCTCCAAATGAGGTAATACATAAATTTTATATAATAATTAACTTTTATGTAACTATAAAAAAATTAACACCTACCTGTACATCTCGCTTCATAATTATTATTTTCTGCTCTAATTTCACTGGGTGTGAAATTATGTGGATCTGGAAAATGATAAGGAGGCATTATAATTTTTTCTTTATTTTTATAATATAGAGCTCCCTCATATATAAGATTTAATATAAACAAATCTGAACAAACACCCATTAATACATATTTATTTGTGCCAGTATAACCAAAAATTCTAAATATATTTATAAATTTATTAAACATAATATATAATTAATATATTATTTTTAAATCAATTTATTTATTATTTTTAAATCAATTTATTAACATAATGGTTTAAGATTAAAATCAGGTTCATAAGTACTGTTATTAAATGGTGATATAATAAATTTAGGATTTGGAATTGTACCTCTAAGATCCCATGATGCATTTTTGAGTGATTCACCTACAGTGTTAATACCAATAATATATTTTTCAGTATTAATTAATTTATCATCATTTAATTGATATTTAGCTAAACTAAAATCAGTTTCAAACCATTCGTCATTAACTTGTTTAGGTAAAAAGTCTTTGGCATTATATTTATCTACATTATTTTTTTTTAAATCAACTACATCAGGTTTAGTTCCTGGTGGTAATGGTGGCATAAATGCACTTGTTAAATCAGAACCATTATAATCATATTCTTCATCATTAGGATCAAAATTTGCTACAGAATCCATTGTAGTTTGATTATAGTTCATTTGATGTTGTTCAGTCTTTGGATCAAATAATGTTGGTTTTGGTGTTTCATTAATAATTTCAGATAATACACTTTGGGAAACAATTGGTTCTTGAACTTGTTGTACTGGTACTTGAACTTGAACCGGAACTTGAACTTGTTGTACTGGTACTTGAACTTGAACTGGAACTTGAACTTGTTGTACTGGAACTTGAACTTGTTGTACTGGAACTTGAACTTGTTGTACTGGTACTGGTAATGAACTAGGAGTTGTAATTTGTGGTTCAGATGCACTTAATTGTGATTCAAGCTGTTCGTAATTTATTTCATCACTATTACCAATAATATCAACATCGTCAAAATTTTCACTTTGACTTTTTCCAGCAAATGATTCGGGATAAAGTAAATAATAAATTGCTAAACCAATTAATATTAATAATAAAATTGTAGAAACTTGATTATCGCTTGCCATATTATATATTTAATCTTAGAAAAAAATTTAAAGATTTTATTTTATCTTAAAACCAAAAAAAAATCTACTAATATATAATGGATAACAAATATTCAAAAACTAACGATTTTAATATTATATTATTTTTATTAAATAATACACATAATAATATATTAGATGAAAAAGGAAATACTATATTAGATGAAGAAGGAAATAATATAATACACTTAAGTGTAAAGAATGGTATACCAAGTACTTTATTTCATTTATTATTAGAATTAAAAAAAAATAAAACAATTGATAAATTAATAAATCAACGAAATGATGATGGTAATACACCATTACATTTATGTTTTCAAAATAAAAATAATACGCAAGAATTAGTTGAAATTTTATTATATTTTAAGGCAAACCCAAAAATACCAGATTTATACGGTAATATAATAAATAAACAAATTGGTGGATCAAATAATATTAAAGTTAAAGGAATTAGATATATTTAACAAAAAAGGAATTAGATATATTTAACAAAAAAGGTCATTATTATCAAGTGTAATACAATATTCATAATTAGTTAAATAGTTTGCTAAAAAATCAATAGTTGATTCATTATAAATATCAATATTTTTTATAATTTTATTAGTTGTAATAATATTTTCATTATCAATTAATTTATCAGAATAACTAATTATAATAATTTCAAAATTAAAATTAGTAATTAATAAATAAATAATTAAATTAGAAATATTATTTGATATATATAAAATATTATTTGTATTTTTTTCAATAAAAATTTGTAAAATAATATCAAACACATTAATAAAATTTAATAAAAAAGTTAAATTTGTACATATTTTATGGTTTATCTTGTAAACATGTTTAACTGTATCATAATATTCATTGGTAAAATTTAAATATTGTTTAAATTTATTATGGTGTAATTCACAAAATTTAATTAATTCACTAGAATCATAAATAATACTACTAATTTTATTTTTAAAATAATTAATATAAATATATTCAAGAATAATTCTAGTTTGTGTAGATATTTTTTTTGGAATTTTTTTATTATTAGTAAACATAATATTTAATTTATTTATTATTAATTTTAAATCATTAATAAAATCTAAAATAGTTTTTCTATTAAAATATAAAAAATTATTATAATTATTTATAAATGTTATAAATTCAGTATATTCTTTTAAAATATAATTATAATTAATAAAATTAATATTTTTTAATAATTCATTTTTATTTTGTAATTTTATTATTTCATTATAATAATTATATTTTTTATTTTCATTTAAGTTATCAAAATTAGGTAAAAAAAAATTATATATATCATTAGTATTATGTAATTTATTAAATAAATATGTTTGAATATCTATATTTTCATTATTATTATCACATATTGAATAATAATCAATATTTGGTGTGAATGTTAAAATATTTAGACAATAATTTTTATTTTTTAATTTTATAAAATTATTTATTCCATTTATATTCATTTTAAATTCTCAGAGAAATTATTTATCTTATCCTAAATTTAATGGAAAATCAATTAAATTTATACATTGTATTGTTTCATCATTATCATTAGAATTATACACTAAATTCACCATATCTTTTTTATAATGTTTATTATTTTTATAAAAATTATTAAGAGAATTAATATTTATATTTTTATCAGAAAAAAAAAATATATTTGTTATTTTAAAATCAAAATGATTAACTAATAAATAAGTTATAAATGACAAATGATTAAGACCAGTATATATAATATTTTTTTTTGTATATGATTTATCTAATATTCTTCTAATTAAATAAATATCAGTTAACTTAAAAAAAAGATAAAAATCTTGTACTATAATTGCAAGTTTTTTTTCTATTTCAATATTTATTTCTAATTTAAAATCAAAACTTATATATTTATTTTTTAGTGTATCATAATTTGTATAAATATAATCAAGTAATTCATAAATATTATTAATTATGTTATTATAAAATAAACCATTAAAGTAAGTTTCTAATAATTCATTTATCTTTTTTTTAATTTTTTCATTATTATATTTTGTAAAAAGGTTTTTTATTTTTTTATGATAACTATTTTTATTAATTATTTTAACATAATTATTAATTAATATTTTAATATTATTACAAATATTAATTATATTATCTATATTTTCTATTAATTCACTAAATTGTGGAATTTTTGATATTAAATCTATAATTTTATTAAATTCTGAAATCTCATTTCTAAAATCAAAATAATGAAATCTATAATTTGGATATTTTTCTGATTTTATTATTTTATTTTTTTCATCAAAATTTATATTTTTACTAAATATTTTTCTTACATTTTCTAAATAAATATTATTATAATTATTTATATTTAATTGATCATAACTTTGTTCTATAAATAAATCATAATCATCATTTATATTTTCTTTCATAAATTTAATTAAAAATTGATCAAAATTAATAGAACTAATATTTTGATCGTAATTACATTGTGTTTGATTTATTAAGGTATGATGTATATCACCAAATATATAAATAATTTTTTCACCATTTGTTAACCTTATTACATTATTTGGACCATTTATTAAATATTTTTTTGTAATTTCCATTATATTTATTTTATAAAATAAATATAAAAATTAATTAGATAACTTTTATAAGAATATTGTTCTTAGTTTTGTTCTCATATTATTTTACAATAAAAATTGATAATAATAATAATTAGATGAATAAATATATTATTATGTTTGACAATATTCATCCAGATTGGTTACCTTTCTTTGAAGAAAATAAAATAGAAATTGAAAATATTATAAAACAAGTTGATTATGAGAATAATATTGTATTTCCAAATAAAAAAAATATATTTAAAGCATTTTTCTATACATCACCAAAAGATATTAGATTAGTTTTAATAGGTCAAGATCCATATATAAATTGTGAAATTATTAATGGAAAAAAAATACCTCAAGCGTGTGGTTTATCATTTAGTGTACCAATTACACACAAAATTCCACCTTCATTAAAAAATATTTATAAAGAAATTAAAAATTGTTATCCAAATTATGAAATTCCAAATAATGGGGATTTAACAAGATGGGTTGTAGAAGAAAAAATATTTTTATTGAATTCCGCATTAACAGTATTAGAAGGAAGATCAAATAGTCATGCTAAATTATGGAGTGGATTTACTGATAAAGTAATAAAATATATTTCAGATGAAAATGATAAAACTATTTTTCTACTTATGGGTAGTTTTGCTATAACTAAAGCTGTACTAATTAATAATACTAAACATAAAATATTTTCATGTATTCATCCATCACCATTAAGTGCTAGTAAAGGATTTTTTAATTCTAAAATATTTTTAAATATAAATAATTTTTTAATAAATATTGATAAAAAACCAATTATTTGGTGATTTTTTTATAATCCAATTCATAAGCGATTAGGAGTAACAATTATAGCTAATGTTATTTTATATGTAAAAATATCACTTTTATATAAAAAACAAGCTTTAAATCATAAAAATTTGAAATTTATTTAAACAGAAAACTAGTCTTTACTTTAAATGAGTTTAGATGAAAAATATTTAGATTTATCAGAATTAGAGATAGATAATTTATTATATGGGTTAGATTTAAATAAAAAACACGAAACCCAAGAAATAGAAAATATATGTATATCGTGCAAAAGCAATAAATTAGTAATAGATAATTCAAAAGGATATTTAGTATGTCAAGATTGTGCAGTTATTAATGAAGAATTTTTAGATAAAAATCCTGATTTTAATTGTGATTCTAGTGGTACATCTAGATATGGTTGTCCTTCTAATTATTTTTTCCCTAAATCTGCATTAGGTACAAAATTAAGTTCAAAAGGATTTAATAGATTAAGTGCTATACAAAGACAAGGACAAATTTTATATAAAGAAAAAAGTTTAATGGATGTTTTAGAAAGAATTCAAACAAAATGCAAAAAATATAATATTACACAAAGTATTATTGACACATCTAAAATCTTATATAAAAAAGTTAGTGAATGCAAACATAAAAAAGGCAAACGTAAAGGCAAAAATATGATTATGAGATGTATTAATAGAAGATCAATGATTGCAGCATGTGTTTTTAATGCATGTAAATTACAAAAAGAACCACGAAGTCCTAAAGAAATTGCTGATATTTACGATCTTGAAGTTAAACATGTTAATAAAGGTTGTAGAAAATTTTTAGATGTTATTGATATTACATCAATATTTAGTGAAATTAAAAGTTCACAAGCATTTGATTTTATTGAAAGATTTTCTAAAAAATTAAATATTGATAAACAATATATTGATAAAGCTAAAGATATTTCTATGAATATTAGTAAATTAGGTCTTGCATCTACACATGAACCACCCTCTGTTGCAGCCGGTTGTATTTTATTAGTTGGGACTACATATCATGTTGAAATTTCAAAAAAACAAATTTCAGAAATATTTGGTATATCTGATGTTACTATTTCAAAAACTTATAGAAAAATTTATCCTTATCATAAAATAATTATGAATAATGATGTTACTAATTTAATTGTAGAAAAAAAAAATAATATAGAAAAAGAAGAACGTGTTATTAAAGAAGATGATATTATTATTACAGAAAAATTAATAGATACTAGCGATTCTTCAGATGACGATTCTTCAGATGATGAGGACGATGATAATTATTGTAATGAATTAGATGATAAATTAACTAATTCAGATGATAAATTAATTGAAACAGATAATAGTTTAAATAAAACAGATAAATTAACTAATTCAGATAATAGTTTAAATAAAACAGATAATAGTTTAAATAAAACAGATAATAGTTTAAATAAAACAGATAATAGTTTAAATAAAACAGATAATAGTTTAAATAAAACAGATAATAGTTTAAATAAAACAGATAATAAATTAATTGAACCTATTATATGTTTAAATAAAACAGATAAGTTAAACGAAAAAATAGAAATAGTCACGTCAAAAAAAAATAAAACGAAAGATATTAAAACGAAAGATATTAAAACGAAAGATATTAAAACGAAAGTTGTTAAATCAATAGAAATTCAAATTTAATTAAGTATTAATCAACTAAAATTTTGTCAATAAAATCATCAATATAATCAACTAATTCAACATGGAAATTATCATCAATAATAGTACTATTTTTTGTGATTATTTCTTCTAAATCTTCTTTATTTTCTTTTGAAACATAAACTTTAGTAACACCCGCTTTTTTAGCTCCAATTAATTTATATTCTAATCCTCCAATTTTTGTTATTTTACCAGTTAATTCAATTTCACCAGTCATACCAACTGTATTTATTATTTTTTTCCCTAATAATCTAGATATAAAAGCACTTGTAAATGCACATCCTGCGCTAGGACCATCTTTAGGTGTTGATGTAGATGGTGCATGTACATGAAATCCATTTTTAAAATTATCGTGTAAATATTTATCTAAATCAGAAATACCATATTTATTAAGATTTCTTTTAATATAATCTAAAGCACATGTTAGTGAACATTGTACAGATTCTTTCATAACATCGCCTTGTTTACCAGTAAATTTAATATCAAAAGTAGTACCATTAAAATTATTAAATACTTGTATTGGAATAATACCACCATCACCTAATGTTGTGGCATATAAACCATTAATAATACCAATATGATTTTTATCATTAATTTTTGTATAATCTGATATTGGTTTTAATAATATTCTTTTAATTTCTTCTTCTGTTAAAACATAATTTGGATTAATTTTATTTAATAATAATTCTAAATTTAATGTTAAAAATATTTTTTCTATTTTTCTCTTAATATTTCTTATACCAGCTTCACTAGTATAGTTTTCAATTATATATCTAATTGTTATATCATCTAATTGTGTCCATTTTTCATTAATCCCAATATTTGACTTTAATTCTGGAATAACATAATCTTTAACAATTGTTATTTTTTCAAAAATGGAATATGGTTTAACTTTAATTTCAGTTAATCTATCTAATAAAATAGGATCAACTTTTTCTGAATCATTATAAGAAAAAATCATAATAACTTTGTCTAATGGAAAATCAACACCTTGAAAAAATCTATCTTGAAATGATTTATTCATATTTGGATCTGTTAAATGAATTAATATACTTGATATTTCATTTACACTCCCATGTTTTGAAGCTGTTTTATCTAATTCATCAAAATATAAAATACATCTTTCTTTACCCATTTCTACCATTTTTTTTACAATTAATCCTGGTTGTGAACCAGAATAAGTGTAACCATGACCATGTAATAATTCACCATCATTTTGACCTCCTAATGTTATTTCTGCAAATGGAATATCTAGTGCTTTTGATATACTTTTAGCAAGTAATGTTTTACCAACACCTGGTGGACCAACAAAACCTAAAGGTCTACCCCCACTATTTGGGTTACTTATCCAATTAGCAATTGTTTGTAATAAAATATTTTTTGCTTCTTGATGTCCATATGTTAAATTATTTAATTTTTTACTAACATTATCCAAAAAATTAATACGTTTTTCAGTATTATTACAAAATTCATCATTTAATGTATTATTATTAGTTGACCATGGATATTTTAATATATTATCAACAAATGTTTTTTGTTTATAAAATTCATTATTTTGACTTTTCATTTCTTCTATTTTTTCTAATGTTATATTTTTAATATATTGTGGAATATCTTTATTTGATAAAATTTGGCTTTTATAATCTACATCTTCTAAATGCATAGATTTTATCTTTGATAATTCATTTTTAATATTATTATTTGCCTTTTTTAGTCTTAATTGTAAAAAAAATGGCATTCTTTTTAATATTAAATTATAAATATTTGGTGAATTAAATTTCTTTTCTTTTGTTACACCAAGTAACAATGATGCTACATCACAATTATCATCACTACCTAATAATAATAAAAATATTATATTATATAAATTATTTATTTGATTACCATTAGATATAAAATTTTTCATAATATTAATAAAAGATAATTTGATTAGTTGAAAATATAAATTATGTGAATTTATTATATGATCAACATATTCTTCTATTTTCATTGAATAAATATTCCCAATATAATCAAATTTCATAAATCTTTTTATAAAATCATTATTTATATTTGTTTCATTTATTATTTCTATTTCTTTTAAAATATTCTTTTTTTTTTCATATAATATATTATAATTGATTTGGCACGTTTTAATTATAGTTGATAATGAATCTATTTTAAATATTCCTTCAATTTTAATATAACTATTTTTTTCTTTTGTATTTTTTATCCATAGTTCTCGTGATAATTCTAATAAATCATTTTCATTATATTTTTTTGGTATTTTCCAAAAATATTTTGATTTTTCTATTATATTAGTATCAACTTTATAAATATTTATAGTTAAAGGACAAAATATTTCATTTATTTCAATTAATAATTTATCTAATTCTACATCATTTGTTTTATAAAATAATTCTATTAATTCTACAATATTTGGATAACCTACTTTTTTTATTATATCTTTTATTTGATTTTCTTCTTTGTGAAATGGTATATATTTTTTATTTATTAGTTCAACAATTGGTTGAAATGTTAACAATAATTCATTATCAATATTTATATTTTCATTTATTAACATTCCTAATTCTAAATCAATATTAGTTTCTTCTTTAAAAGTTGTCAATAAATAATTATTATTAATTGAATTTATATTTTTATTTATTTCATATAAACTACTTATATAAATATTTTTATCATTTTGATCAATTAGATAATTATTTTCCAAATAAATTATATGGTCAGTTAATTTTAAAATTAAATTTGATATAAATTTATATTTATTTTGTAAAATTAACAATTTGAAATTTTTAAGTTTTCCATGGTTATATTGCATTATTTTATTATATTATATATTAAATTATTAGAAAAAATGCACTATAAATTAAAAAATAATAATATTTAAGAAACCTACTTAAAAGAACCGTAGACGCATTTAAAAAAAAATTGGTGTGTTTGATTTAAAAATATAATATTATAGTATTGTATATAAATGGCTCCTAAATCTAAAAATACTAAACAAACTGAAACCCCTGTTGTTGAAAAAACTGTTGCACCTGATGTTCCTGTTCAAGAAGCTGGTGCAAAGAAAACTAACACTAAAAAAACTAAATCTACTCCTGCACCAGTTGAAGCTACCCCTGCACCTGTTGAAACTGCACCAGCTCCTGTTGAAGCAGCACCTGCTAAAAAAGCAACTGGTAAAAAAGCTAAAGCTACTCCTACACCAGTTGAAGCTGCACCAGCTCCTGCTAAAAAAGCAACCGGTAAAAAAGCTAAAGCTGTTGTTGAAGCACAACCTGCTACTGCTGATGAAGAAGTTGAAGCTGAACCTCTTAAAAATGGTGCTAGATCATTCAAAGTTCTTCTTCCAAACAATAAAGAATACAGTGGTAGATTCACTGGTTTAACTCCATATCAAGCTGCTAATAAAGCACTTTCTAAATATTTTAGAAGTCTTGAAAATACTACCGATTCAGATGTTCAAGTTAACTTTTCTATTAGAGAATCTACCAGAGGATCTAAAAGACATGAATATAACTACAAAGGTTCTAGAGTTAAATTAGATGAACCTATTACTTATACAATTAAATCTGATAAAGGTGAAGAAAGAGTTATTACTAAAAACTTCAAAAATCAACTTATTAAAGTTAAAAAAAGTGCTTCTAAACAAGAAACTGCTACCGCTTAAATTATAAAGATGTAATTTTTTAATTAGTAATAATTATTACTAATTAAATAACTTATTTATCATTTATTTCATCATTTATTTCATCATTTATTTCATCATTTATTTCATCATAATTTATAATATCTTCATTAATATTATATATGTCTTCACATGTTTGATTAAAATTATTTAGTGTTTGTTCCCAATCAATATCATCTTGATCATTATCTAAAACAACCAATGTTTCATCAATTAAATTTATTAAAAAATCTAATTTGTCTTCTGATGTATTTATATTATTTAATTCTATTTCTGATTTTAAAAATAAACATAAATTTTTTAATTGTTCTTTATAATCTACAGATTCATCATTATCTTCTAAATCATTAATTATTTCTAATTTATCTACTAAATAATCTTTAGTTACATTATTATAATTTAATTCATCTAAAATCGGTTTTAAATATTCTTCCCATTCTGGATTTTTATTTAATAATAATGTAACTTTATTCATTAAATTTTCTTTCATTTCTTGAATAATTATTTTTTCTACATCATCACCTTTATCTTCTTCTTCATAATTCTGAACATTAGTATATGTTGAGTAATTTTCATTTATTTCTTTTAATATATTTAATAATATAGTACTATTTGATGATTCATCACATTTATTTTCTAAATCAATCACATGTTTAATAATCTCTTCTTTCTTTGTTGAATGTAATAATTCATTTATTTTTATGTTATTTAAAATAATTTCAATTTTTGTTTTTATTAAATAAGTTCTATTTTTAATTAATGTTTCTTCCTCGTCTAATTCTTCATTTTGTTCAGCAATTTTTAATATGTTTTCTAATTCTTCATCATTAAAAATTGGAATATCTTTTATTAATATATTTTTTTCTACATTTGATTTTTTATCTAATATTATTACATTTATTATTCCATTTGTATCTACTTTAAATGTTATATCAATTACTGGTTTACAACTTAATGATACTTTATCAAATATAAATTCACCAATTAGTGTATTTCTTGATGCCACTTTTCTTTCTCCTTGATATACTTTTATCTTGACACACTCGTCAAACGGCGTATCAGATGTATATTTTTGTGTTCTTTTTGCTGGTAAAGGTGTATTTTTTGGTATTATTATTGACATTGTACCATCACATGTTTCAACACCTAATGATAATGGTACTACATCAACTAATAAGACATTAGTATTTATTTCATATTTATTTTCACTAATTGCACCATATAAACAAGCACCTTCTGATACTACTGATTCTAAGTTTGGATATATCCATGGTTTTATATCAAATATTTCTTTTATTTTATCTTGTAATATTGGTATCTTACTTGAATTTCCAACCATTACTATATATTTTATATCTTCATATTCACTATGTATTTTTTTTAATATATTTATATATTCATCAATTATGTCATATGATAATCTCTCAAATATTTTTGCATCAAATTCTAATAATAAATCTTCATCATTACCATTATAATTTTTTAATTTTATTTGATAATCATCTATATATGACAATTTTTCTTTTACATTTTGACAAATATACCACAATGATTTTTTATTTTTTTCAAGTATTGTTGGATATTTTTTTAATGCATAGTTATAAATTAAATCTGTAAAATTATTCCCACCCAAATTATTTAATCCAGTACTATGTTCTACTTCAAAAAAACCATTTTCTTTTAATAATACTGTTAAATCTAATGTACCACCTCCTATATCTACTACTAATATTCGTTCTTCATCTGTATTGATATTATTTAATCCATATGCTAATGCTGCTGCAGACGGCTCATTTATTATTTTTAATACATTAAAACCACAATTATTAAAGGCATTTTTTATTATTTCACGTTGGATATCATTAAAATTTGATGGTACGGTTATTACTGATTTAAAATTAACTTTTTCTTTTATATTTTTTTGAATTATTTTTTTTATGTGATTAAAAAAATATATTAATACTTCATTCTCTTTTAAAATTATATCATTATGGGTTATTTCATAATTACTACCTATCTTTGTTTTAAAATTATTAAATAAATCATCGCATACCAATGGTAAATAATTTCCAAAATATAAGTTATTATGTTTTATACCTATTTTTGTTGGTATACTTTTATATATTCCATCTTTTAAAATATGCGGTTTATTATTTTCAAAAAAAGTTACAACTGTATTTGTTGTCCCAAAATCTATTCCTAATATTAAATCCATTATATATAATTATTTAATTAATTAAATATAACGCATTTTATTTATTCTTTTTTATAAAACTTTACTTTTCCATTTTTTAACATTCCTATCGATTCAACTAATTTTTTATCATCAATATTAAAAATCTCATTTGTATCATTATTTAATAAATATTCATTTGATTTATATTTTATTATTTCACAGTTTTTTACTTTTTTCTTTTTCTTCTTTTCTGTTATTTCTACTTTATTATTTTCATCATTATGGTGGTCTATATTATTTTGTTCTATAGTAGTTTTATTAGTGTTTTGTTCTATATTTTGTTCTATAGTTAGTATATCATTATTTTGTTCTATATTTTGTTCTATAGTTAGTATATCATTATTTTGTTCTATATTTTGTTCTATAGTTGGTATATCATTATTTTGTTCTATATTTTGTTCTATAGTTGGTATATCATTATTTTGTTCTATAGTTGGTATATCATTATTTTGTTCTATAGTTGGTATATCATTATTTTGTTCTATAGTTGGTATATTATTATTTTGTTCTATAGTTGGTATATCATTATTTATTTTATTTTTTTTATTCTTTGATTTTTTATTTATGGTTGAATCTATATGTAGTTCTAATTGAGGTGTTACTGTTTTATTTAGTTCAGGTATTTGCAATAAATCTATTTTTTGTAGTTCGCTATTTTTTTTTTTAATATTTCTAATTTCATTTTCTAATGATATTATAATATTTTCTTTTTCTTTCAATTGTTTATTAAAATTTATCATAATAGAAAATTTTTTTAGATTAGTCAATTCATCATTTAAATCAGTAATTATATTATTTAAACTTGATATATTATTTTTAAGTTCAATATTTTCATTTTCCAAATTTGAAATATAGTGATAAATATTTTTAGAATCCATTAATATATGATAAAAATTAATTTTTATATAGTTATCTTTAATTTTTTAAATATTGTAATTTATAAAATAAATAGTATGTATATTTTTAATGTATTATTGTAAATAAATATTATAAAGTATCATTTTTATTGTATTATTTTATGTTGATATTACAATTATTATTATAAAGTATTATTTTTATTGTATTATTTTATGATGATATTACACTTGTTATTATAAAGTATATTTTTATTGTATTATTTTATGATGATATTACAATTATTATTATAAAGTATTATTTTTATTGTATTATTTTATGATGATATTACACTTGTTATTATAAAGTATTATTTTATGATGATATTACAAT
>JACCDY010015339.1_pt1 | contig 31423 bp, 23 predicted proteins | sample 7446391 | NCBI WGS metagenome assembly JACCDY01 (sample SAMN15323451, study PRJNA562643) | freshwater metagenome | isolation source: river surface water | place: USA:Blue River Watershed | collected 2017-08-18 | reverse complement strand
TCCTCGGTGCAGAAGAGGTGCCCGTCGTCCTGGGTGAAGCCGCGGACGCGGGTCATGCCGTTGAGCTCGCCGGACTGCTCCCAGCGGTAGACCGTGCCGAACTCGGCGAGGCGGACCGGGAGGTCGCGGTAGGAGTGCGGCTGCGAGTCGAAGATCCGGATGTGGTGCGGGCAGTTCATCGGCTTCAGCAGGAAGCCCTGGACGGTGCCGTCCTCGAGGCGGTTCGTCAGTTCGCCGCAACCGCAGCCTTCCTTGGCCAGGAGCTCCATCGCCTCGCGCTCGACGAGCGGGGGGAACTGGGCGTCCTTGTAGTAGGGGAAGTGGCCGGAGGTCCGGTAGAGGTCGAGGTTGCCGATGTGCGGCGTGAAGACCTGCTTGTAGCCCGTTCGGAACAGCTGCTCCGAGATGAAGTTCTGGAGTTCCTGGCGGACGACGGCGCCGTTCGGGGTCCAGAGGATGAGGCCCTGGCCGACCTTCTCGTCGATGTGGAAGAGCTTCAGCTCCTTGCCCAGCTTGCGGTGGTCGCGCTTCTTGGCCTCCTCCTGGCGCTGCAGGTGCTGCTCCAGCTCGTCCTTCGTCGGGAAGGCGGTGCCGTAGATGCGCTGCAGCTGCTTGTTCTTCTCGTCGCCGCGGTGGTAGGTGCCGGCGATGCTCAGCAGCTTGATGGCCTTGACCTGCGAGCTGTAGCGCACGTGGGTGCCGGCGCAGAGGTCGACGAACTCGCCGTTCTTGTAGAAGGAGATCGTCTCGCCGGCGGGGACGTCGGCGAGGCGGCCGAGCTTGAAGGCGACCTGGCCGCGCTCGCGGAGGAGCTTCTCGGCCTCCTCGCGGGTGCACTCGAAGCGTTCGAACTTCTGGTTCTCCTTGGCGATGCGGCGCATCTCCTCCTCGATCTTCACCAGGTCCTCGGCCGTGAAGCTATGGGCGAGGTCGAAGTCGTAGTAGAAGCCGGCGTCGGTGGGCGGCCCGATGTCCAGCTGGGCCTCCGGGAAGAGGCGGAGGACGGCGGCGCCCAGCATGTGGGCGGCGGAGTGACGGAGCTCCTCGAGGGGAGTCATCTGCGGGCGGGAGGACATGGTGGAAAGGCGTCCTTACCGCTAGGGTCTCCCGAGGCGGAGGGCAAGGACGGAGGCGAGCCGCCGCCCCACCCCCTCCAGCCGCTATTCCTTCGCGATCTCGAAGCGCATCGTGACCACCACGCGGATGGTCTTGTCGATGGAGAAGAGGTCGACGCTGTTGCTGTCGGACTCGCCCACGCGGTCCTTGGCGCTGATTTGGATGACCCCCTGGGAGGCCTCGAGCAGGGAGCCGACCTTGGACCCGGAACCGTTGACCAGGGTCGCGGCGCGACGCTGGGCATCCTGGGCGGCGGCCTCGAGCAGCTCCTTCTTGACCTCGTTGAGCTTCACGAGCCGGTAGACCGGCGAACTGCGGCCGAGGACGACACCCTGCTCAAGGAAAAGCTCCTGGCGGGCGAAGTCGCGGATGCGAGCGACGTTGGTCGACTCGATCGTGAAGGACTGGGCGAAGCCGAACTCCGGCACCTTGCCGCGGGCGAACCGGTTGAAGTCGACCGGCGCGCGCTGGGCGGGCGCGCGGGTTCCCTCGCCCGGGTTGGCGTACTCGACGAAGACCGCCGGCTCGTAGCGGGTGAAATCCGTGGCCTCGAAGACGACCTCCTGCTCGGTGAAGCCGGCGAGCTTCAGCGCCTTCAGCAGTTCGGCCCGCTGGCTGGCCATGGCGGCGCGGCCCGCGGCGAAATCTTCGCCGCGCCAGACGATGGAACCGGAGAGGCTGCCCTGCCCCGACGTGACGTCGAGCGTCGCGACGCCCTTGACGGTGATCTCCGGACGGTTCTGGCGGAACTGCCCGATCGAACGGCCGAGCTTGTCGGAGGCGACCACGAACGCGAGCGCGAGCGCCACGCCGAAGAGGAGGAACGCGAGCGAAGGGAAAAAGGTGGGGCTGACCGGACGGGAAGGCTTTTCGGTGGACATGAGCGACCATCCTGCCCGTCCGCCGGGTGGCTTCAACGGGCAGTTATCAACATTCCAGAAGGAACTAGGCCGGCTTCAGGTCGTACCCGTCCTTGCGGTCGAGCATGGCCCAACCGAGGGCGGTCAATTCCTTCCGGAGCTGGTCGGCCGTCGCGAAGTCCTTGGCCTGCTTGGCGGCCCAGCGACGGGCGCCGAGGTCGGCCACGGCGGGGGGGATGGCCACGGCGGCCTTGGCCTGGAAGAGGGTCAGCCCGAGGGCATGGAGGGTCTTGGCGAGACCGACGACATCCTGCCGCGCCTGGGCCGGGGTGACCTCGACCTGCTCCCCGACGACGGTGAAGACCTGCCCGAGGCAACCCGGGATGTTCAGGTCCTCCTGGAGGATCGCCCAAGCGGGGGCGAAGCGTCCCCAGGCGGTCTGGGTCTCCTGGACGGCCGGAGCGGCGAACTCAGCCCGGGTGAAGCCCGCGACCTCGAGGAGGCGGTCGGTCCAGCGCTCCAGCTTGCCGAGGGCGGAGCGGGCGTTCTCCACGCCATGGAGGGTGAAGTTGAGCGAGGTCCGGTAGTGGCCGCTGATGAGGGCGTAGCGCACCTCCATCGGGGTGAAGCCCTTGGCGACCAGGTCGTCGAGGGTGTAGAGGTTGCCCTTGCTCTTGGACATCTTGTCGCCGTCGACGAGCAGGTGGGCGCTATGGAACCAGTGGGCGGCGAAGCCCTTCACGCCGGTCGCGCACTCGGTCTGCGCGATCTCGTTCTCGTGGTGGGGGAAGCAGAGGTCGACCCCGCCGCCGTGCAGGTCGAAGGTGGCGCCGAGATGCTGCAGGGACATCGCCGAGCACTCGATGTGCCAGCCGGGACGACCTTCGCCCCACGGGCTGGGCCAATGGTTATCGCCGTCCTCGGGCTTGTGGGATTTCCACAGGGCGAAGTCGGCGGCGGACTCGCGGTCGTACTCGTCGGCGTCGTTGGCCTCGCCGGCGCTGTTGGTCGCCTGGGTGCGGGACTGGCTGCGGTCGAGGCGGGAGAGCTTGCCGTAGTCGGCGCAGGAGCAGACCTTGAAGTAGACGGACCCATCCTTGGCGACGTAGGCGTGGCCGCGGTCGACGAGCGACTTGATCATGGCGACCTGCTGCGGGATGTGCTCGACCGCGCTGGGCTCGACCTGCGGGACGAGCAGCCCGAGGGCGGCGCAATCGGCGTGGAATTTGTCCGTCCAGCCCTTGGTGAACGCCGCCAGGGACATCTTCGCCGCCATCGCCCCGCGGATCGTCTTGTCGTCCACGTCGGTGAGGTTGCGGACATGCTTCACCTTGAGGCCGTCGACCTCGAGGGCGCGGCGGAGGACGTCCTGCAGGAGGAAGGTCCGGAAGTTGCCGATGTGGGCCGGGCCGTACACGGTCGGACCGCAGCAATACATGCCGAAGGTGGAGCGGCCGGGCTTGAGCAACAGCGGGCGCACCTCGCGGCTCATGGTATCGTGCAGGAAGACGGGCATGTCGGTCTGGCTAGATAGGAAAGAAGCCCGCGGGAGGGCGAGAAGGAAGCGTCATACGGCCGGAAACGGCTTGAGGCAGGGGGCGCGACGTACGATAACAGGCCTTTCCCCCGCCCCCATGACCACCCCGAAGAAGAAGCCCGGCCTCGGCACGCAATCCCTGCACGCCGGCCAGAAACCCGACCCGACCACCGGTTCCCGCGCCGTCCCGATCTACCAGACGACGAGCTACCAGTTCCGGGACACCGAGCACGCCGCGAACCTTTTCGGACTCAAGGAGCTCGGCAACATCTACACCCGCATCATGAACCCGACGACCGACGTGCTGGAGCAGCGCGTCGCGGCGCTCGAGGGCGGCTCGGGCGCCCTCGCCCACGCCTCCGGCCCGGCGGCCATCACCGCGGCCATCCTCAACGTCGCCGGCGCCGGGGACCACATCGTCTCGGTTTCCCAGCTCTACGGCGGCACCTACAACCTGTTCCACTACACCCTGCCCAAGCTCGGCATCGAAGTCTCGTTCGTCGACGGCGACGACCCCGAGAACTTCCGGAAGGCCGTGAAGAAGAACACCAAGGCCTTCTACGGCGAGGGCCTCGGCAATCCCCGCCTGAACATCTTCCCGTTCGCCGAGGTCGGCCGGATCGCGAAGGAAGCCGGCGTCCCGCTCATCATCGACAACACCGCGCTCTCGCCCTACCTCAACCGTCCGTTCGAGCATGGCGCCAACATCGTCGTCCACTCGGCGACCAAGCACATCGGGGGCCACGGCACCTCCATCGGCGGGATCGTCGTCGACGGCGGGAATTTCGACTGGGGCAACGGCCGCTTCCCGGGCTTCACCGAGCCGGACATGTCCTACCACGGCCTGCCGCACTGGGAGGCGTTCAAGGCCTTCCCGCCCGCCGGCGGCGCCAACATCGCCTTCATCATGAAGATGCGCCTGCAGTTCCTGCGCGACGTCGGCAGCTGCCTCTCGCCCTTCAACGCCTTCCTGCTGCTCCAGGGTCTCGAGACCCTGCACCTGCGCATGGAGCGCCATTGCGCGAACGCGCTGAAGGTCGCCCAGTTCCTGGAGGCGCACCCGAAGGTGAAGTGGACCAACTACCCGGGCCTCAAGTCGTCGAAGTACCATGACCTCGCCAAGAAGTACCTGACCAACGGCTACGGCGCCCTCGTCGGCTTCGGCCTGAAGTCGGGCCTCGAAGGCGGCCGCAAGTTCATCGACGGCCTCCAGCTCCACAGCCACGTCGCCAACATCGGCGACGCCCGCTCGCTGGCGATCCACCCGGCCTCCACGACCCACTCGCAGCTCACCGCCGCCGAACGCGACAGCGCCGGGGTGACGGACGACTACGTGCGGCTCTCCGTGGGCATCGAGGACATCGAGGACATCCTCGCCGACCTCGAACAGGCGCTGGCCAAGGCCTGAGTCGCGCATCCGCGACCGACGGGGCGGGCCGGCGGGCCCGCCCTTTTTCATGCCCGGCTCAGAAGCCGAAGAACTCGCGGGCGTTGCGGGTCGCGACCTCCGCGACCTCGTCGGCGGGCAGGCCGAGCAGCTCCGCGGCCTGGGCGCAGATCTCCGGCAGGTAGGCCGGCGTATTTTCCTTACCGCGGACGGACTGCGGCGCCAGGTAGGGCGCATCGGTCTCGAGCATGAGCCGCGCGAGGCCCTGCGCCTTCAGCGCCTGGCGGATTTCCTCGGACTTCGCGTAAGTGATGATGCCGGTGAAGGAAGCGCGGCCACCGCGCTGGTTGAGTTGGCGGACCTGCTCCGGGCCCTCGACGAAGCAATGGAACACGACCCGTCGCCAATCCACGCCGCTGGCGTCGATCAGGCGCACGCAATCGTCGAAGGCGTGCCGGGAGTGGATCACGACGGGGCAACCGAACTGGTAGGCGAGCGCCAACTGACGGCGGAAGGCCTCCTGCTGCCAACCCTTGATCCGCCCCGCCTCGGCCGGGTCGGCCGGCAGGCGGAAGTAATCCAAGCCGATCTCACCGAGGGCCGCGGGCGGCGTGGCGTCCGCGAAGTAGGGGCCGACGGCGGCGACGGTTTCCTCCCAGCCTTCCTCGACGTGGCACGGATGCAGGCCGACGGTGTGGCGGAAGAAGGCCGGCTGGGTGGCGGCGAGGTCGCGGTAGTCGGACCAGTCCTTGAGATCCGTGCCGATGGCCACGACCCCTTCGACGCCGGCGGCCCGGCACTCGGCCACCCAGGCGGCGAGCCGTCCGGCCTTGAGGGCGTATTCCGGGTGACAGTGGGAGTCCAGCAGGCGCACGAACCGATTAGGGTCGGCCCGGCGCAAAGGGCAAGACCTCAGCCCGACCTTGAAAAACCCGCCCTGCCCTGCACGTTGACGACATGCGCCACTGGCTGATGAAGTCCGAACCCGATGAGTTCTCCTTCGCGGAACTCGAGCGGAAGGGCAAGGAACCCTGGACCGGGGTGCGCAACTACCAGGCGCGCAACTTCCTGCGCGCGGCGCAGGTCGGCGACCTCGTGCTCTTCTACCATTCCAACTGCGCCGCGCCGGGCATCGTCGGCGTGGCCAAGGTCACGAAGGAAGCCTTCGACGACCCCACCCAGTTCGACCCCAAATCGGACTACTTCGACGCCAAGTCGACGAAGGCGAACCCGCGCTGGAGCTGCCTCGAGGTATCGTTCCACCAGGGCTTCCGCCGCCTCGTCAGCCTACCCGACCTGCGCGAGTGCCCGGCCCTCAAGGAGATGCTCATCCTGCGGCCGGGCAACCGGCTCTCCGTGACGCCCGTGACCCCCGCCGAATTCAAGGCGATCGCGGCGCTGGGGCGGGGTTGATTCAGTGATGATGCCCGCGACCGTGCGACTCATGCACGCGCGGCGACTTCTCGATGAGCCACCACACGGCCGCGGCCAATGCGCCGCCCGCCAGGTAACGGATCAGCATCAGCGGGAGCTCCGAGGTGGCCTCGGTCCAACCATACTTCGTCCACTCCGTCGTGAACTCCATGACCAGGAAGAGCACGCTCCACTTGACGAAGGCCTGCCGCAGTCCGCGGATCCGCTGGTCGACGCGGAGGAAGAAGAGGCAAGTGCCGTAGAGCGGCAGCAGGATGAGCCAGCCCTCCGTGAGGAAAATCTGCCCGACGCGGCCCAACGTCTCGCCCAAGGTCGACGCGAACGGCGGGTCGAAGCCGAGGTTCACGGCCCGCTGCTGCTCCTCGAGGACGCGGTTCGCGGTGTTCCGCAGGATGAAACCCGTGCCGATGACGAAGGCGACGGCCTGGATCTTCAGGAACAGGGAGAGCCGTTTCTTGAGGAGCACGGCCTTAATCTCGCTTATGAGCGAAAAGAATCAATACTTAAACGGCCGAAGCCTCATCCTCCGGCGCAAGCGGAAGCCAGAGAGCCAGAATGGCCGCCGGCAGGAAAAGGAACGAGGCGTACAACAACACGGAACTGAAATCGGCGGGCTTGGCGAAGATGCCGAAGAAGACCGTGCCCGCGGCGGCGAAGACCCGACCGATGTTGTAGCTGAAACCCGCCCCCGTCGTGCGGAGCAGCGTCGGGAACAACGGCGGCAAGGCCATCGTGAAAAGGCCGAAGACGCCCTGGCAGAAGCCCACGCCCGCGAAGAGCGCGTACGTCGCCCCCAGGCTCCAGGGCAGCGCGAAAGTCAGCCCCATGAGGACGAAGTAGGCGCCGAAGAAGACCGCGATGGCCCGGCGATACCCGAAGCGGCGAGCGGCCCAGCCGGAGGCGAAATTGCCGAGCACCGAAGCCGAGATCACCCAGAAGAAGGCGGTCGAGATGACCTTGGCCTTGAGCACCTTGACTTCGGGCGGGGTATGGCCGGCGACCATCGACAGCACTTCGGGGTGGGAGCCGATGAAGGCCGCCTGCCAGAACATGAAACACCAATGACCCGCCAGCGAAATGGCGCAAAGGGACGCGGCGATCATGGTCGTCCGCCGGATGTCCGGGCCGAACAAATCGCCCAAGGAAGTCGCCGGCCGCTTCCCCTTCTCCGCCGACCACTCCGCCGTCTCCGGCACCTCCTTGCGGATCCACAGCGTGACGAACGCCGGCAGCACCCCGATCAGGAAGACCCAGCGCGGCTCATAGCCCTTGAACTGCTGCAGCAGAAAGACCGCCGCGATCGCGGCCAGGATGCCGAAGTTCACCGCGCACTGCAGGACGGCGGCGATCCACGGCCGCCACCGCTTCGGCCAGGTCTCGGAAAGCAGCGAAGCGCCGATCGCCCATTCGCCACCGATGCCGAGCGCGGCGAGGAACCGGAAAATCATCAATTGCCACCAGGTGTGGGCGAAGAACGAGAGCCCCGTGAAGAGCGCGTAGGTCAGGATGGTGAAGACCAGCGTGCGCGAACGCCCGATCCGGTCCCCGACGATGCCGAAGAACGCCCCACCCAGCGCCCAACCGAGCAGGAACGCGGCCTGGATATAGGAACCATAGCGACCGACGTCCGCGTGGTCGGGGTCATTGACCAAAAGCAGCTCCGCGACGAAGACCGTCCAAACCAGCGTGTAGAGGTGGAGATCCAACCCATCGAAGAACCAACCCAGCCAAGCGGCCAGGCCGGACTTCTTCTGGTGGGCGGAGAGCTCGCTCCACTTCGTGGCCTCGGTGGTTCCGGAGCTCATGGGCGCAGGGGCTGTGGACCGCGCCGCGCTCACTTCTTGGCTTCGGCCTTCTTCGGGGCGGCCTTGGCGGGCGCCGACGGGGTGTACGGCTGGTTGGTCATCGCGCCCGGGGCGACCTTCAGGAGGTTGGGCGAGAGGTCCGGGGCCACGGCATCGCCATTGGCCCACTTCAGGCCACCCACGAGGATCTGGCGGAAGGTCTCATTGGTCCAGACGTCCTCCCGGTGACCCATGGCGGTGTAGAAGACGCGGCCCTTGCCTTCCGGCTTGGCCCAGCAGTTCGGGTAGGCCGGACGCTTGTAGTCGTCGCCCTCGAGCGCGGGATCGTTGAAGGTGGTGAGCACGTGGATCTCCGGGCGGAAGTCCTTGAGGGTGTACCACTCCTCGACGAAGGAGAAGGTGGCGCCGACCTTCTCGAAGCCGGGGAAGCTCGGGTCGATGACCTTGTTCACGCCCGCCTGCTGCTTGCCATGGCGGATGAACTCGGCGCCGAGGAAGCAGACGTAGGCGTCGGCCCGGTCGCCGTGGTTCCGGAAACGCTCCGGACCCTTCTGGGATTCGTTGTCGGTGTGGAAGGTGTCGGCGGCGGAGTGCGTCCCGACGAAACCTTTGCCGCCCTTGACGAAGTCGAAGAGGGCCTGCTTGCCGGCCGGGGTCATCGGCGGATTCTTGTCGGTGCCCGCGGAGCAAAGGTCGCCCGTCGTGTAGAACATCACGGTGTCGAACTGCGCCAGGTACTCCGGCGAGAACTTGGAGCCGTCCTTGGAGAAGGTGAAGGTCCAGTGGTTGGCCTTGCCCAGCTCGAGCAGCTGCTTCTCGGCGAAGCTCGGCATCCCCTTCTTGTAGGAGATGACCTCGTGCTCATAGCCGGACGACTTCGTGAAGAAGAGGATCTTGCGCGCGGGGGCGTCGGCGGCGAACGCAGGAACGGCCGAGGCGGCCAGGAGGAGCAGGCGGGTGATCATGGGGTAGTCAAGGGTTAGGCCCGGGAGACGGGCCGGGCAAGCGGATTGCCTCAACGCGGGGCGGAGGCGCGCGCCGGCGGCATGGTCCGGGCGGCCGCCGCCCCGGCGTAACCGAAACCCGGACCCTGCAGGGTCGCGAACCCGACCCGCCCGGCGCGGCGACGGTAGGCCTCGGGATGGACCGTGGCCTCGGCGGCGGAGGCGGCCGGATAGAACTGCATGCCGTTCGTCTCGACGCCGGCGATGGTCGGGGCATGCGCCGCGAGGAGCAGGTGCGTCAGTTGCGCCAACATCGGATTCGTCAGGTCCTGCACCATCAGCTGCAGGCCATGCGCCTGCGCCCAGCAGAGGCTCAGGAGCGCCCCGGTCTGCGTCTTGCAGGTCTTCAGGGCGACGCCGTTCCAGCCGAGGCTGCGCCCCAACCGGACGACCCGCCAGTCGTGCGCGCTTTCGTCGAGGAACAGCGGGCATCGCGCGCTCACGCTGCGGACGTCGATCGGATGCTCGGCGAGCTCGTACGGGAAGGGCTGCTCGACGTAGCTGAGCCGGGACCAGAGTTCCGGGACTTCGGCCTGCACGCGATCGAGGACGCCGGTCACGTAGGCCGGGTCGGTCACCGTGCAGTTGAAGTCGGCCGTGAAGAGCTCGACGCCCCGCGGCAAGCCGACCGCGGCCACCGCGCGGAGGCGGTCGAAATCCCACGCCGCATCGTTCCCGCGGAGCTTGACCTTCAGCGCCTTCAGGCCGTCGCGCTCGATCCACTCGTCCAGCGAGGTCGGATGGCCATCCGCAAGGCGGGCGGAACCGGCCTCGGCCACCGTCAGGAAATCGAGCCCGCCGACCAGGTGCCAGGCAAGCAGGTCGGTCGGCGCCGGCCGACGGAAGAAGTCCGCGGGGTACTTGCCGGCGAAGGACACGGCCGGGGCATCGTCCGCCGGCGTCAGGTAAGCCGACAGGTCGTGGTTCATCCACGGACGTTCATAGGTCAGGTAGGTCGGCACCTCGTTGGCCAAGCCGTAGGCGTCGTGCAGGGCGAGGTCGAACGCGGAGGCGCACACCAAGGCGGCGAGTTTCGGGAGGCGGACGCCCGCCGGCAGGCTCTCATTGAAGGTCGCCAAGAGCCGCGGCAACACGGCCTCGAGGAAGTCGTGGCCGATCTCCATCGCATGCCCGCGGGCCGGGAACTGCGCGTAGGCCTCGGTCAAAAGGTCGCAGAATTCCTCGAGGGCGCGCAGTCGCACGCCATACGACAGGGTCGAAGGCCAGACCCACTGCACGCTCAACGGGGTTTCGCCCCACCCTTCCCCGCGCTGGCCATCCGCGCGGCTGACGGTCAGCCGGACCCGCGCGCAGACGACCTCGGTCAGCGTATCGTGGCCGAACTTGAGCGGGACGCGCGTCCGTACGGGCAAGGCGTACCAACTGACGGCGCGTATCTGGACATCATGGGGATTGGCCATGTCACTCCGGCAGGGCTTCACCGGCGGTCTCGCGGGCGAACTGCGCGACGATCAGGCCACCGACGTAGACGAGGGTGATGGCCGCCGCGGCCTGCTGATAGCCCCCGAGCCGCTCCACCAGCCAACCGCTGAGCAGCACGAACGGCACGGCCACCAGACGCCCGGTGTTGTAGCAGATGCCCTGCCCGGTCGCGCGGACCCGCGTCGGGAAAAGCTCCGGGAGATAAAGCGGGAAGAAGCCGAAGAAGGCGGTGGCGGCCAAGCCGAGCGTGAAGACCTTCACGGCCATCCACACCGGGAAGATCCCGAGCAGCAAGGGACCGGACCAATCGGCGGGGGTGCGGTAGATCCAGGCCGTGGCGGCGACGGCGCAGAGGCAGAGCAGCTGGTAACCGCGGCGCCGGGGGAACCGCGCGAGGAACAACGGGGCCACGACCGTGCTCACGCACGCGCCCAACGAGACGAGCACCATGGCCAAGGCCTTGGCCCGTGGGTTGTCCGGACCGGCGAGGTCGGCGACCCAAAGGGGGATCCACTGCACCGCGCCCCAGGTGCCGACGAACACGATGGCGGCCATGAGGATGCCGGCGAGGGTGCCGCGGCGCAACGCGGGCCCGAACACTTCGCCGACCTTGGAGCGGGCGGGCTCGGCGGCGACCGCCTCCCGGGCCGCGGAACGCTCCCACTTCTCGGACTCGGGCACGAAGAGCCGGATGAGCAGCGTCAGGAGGGCGGGCGACGCCCCGATCAGGAAATGCACGCGCCAGGAGGCGGCGTCGGCCGGATAGGCCATCGCCATGCACCCGACCAACACCATGCCGAGGTTGGCGGCCATGCCGATGGCGGCGGCCATCTTCGAGCGATGCCGTTCGGGCCAGGCCTCCATCACGAGGGCGACGCCGAGCGCCCACTCGCCACCCATGCCGAGCGCCGAAAGGAACCGCGCCCCGGCGAGGTGGAGCGGGTCCGTGGCGAAGTAGCAGACCCCGCTGAAGATGGAATAGAAGAGGATGCTGAGCGACATCGCCTTCACGCGGCCGATGCGGTCGCCCAACCAGCCGAAAGCGGCCCCGCCGAACGCCGCGCCGACGAGGAAGGCGCAGGTGATGTAGGCCATCCAGCTGCCGACCCAGGCGTTGGTGGCCTTGACGCCCTCGGCCGCGACCGCGGTGGGCACCATGCTCTTGAGGGCGGGGCCGGCGAGCGTGGGGAAGAGCGCCTGCTCATAGCCATCCATCATCCAGCCGAGGAAGCCCGCGAGGAGCGTCATCTGCATGCCCTTCGTGATCGCGGCGCGGTTATCCTGAGGGGTGGTCATGGTTAGCCGGATATCAGAGGGAGTTATCCATCGCCTTCAAGGTGGGATTTAAGCCTACGCGCCGGCCTCGCCGATGAGCAACCGCCGGAACGATTGGGCGGCGGGCGAAAGTTCCTGCCCCCGCCGCTGGAGCAGCGCCACCGTCCGACGGATCGGCTCGCCGCCGAGGCGCACGACCGCGCAACCCGCGGCGCCCTCCCGGGTCGCGAGTTCCGGCAGGAGCGCGACCCCCAAGTCGGCCGCCACCAAGGAACGGATCGTCTCAAGCTCGCCGCTCTCGCAGGCGGTCCGCGGCTCGAAACCGGCCGCGCGGCAGGCCGCCTGGGCGACGTCGCGGGCCCGTCCCTTGTAGAAGACGAAGGATTCCGGCGCGAGGCTGGCCAACTTGGGCAAGCGACGGCGGGCCAGCCCGTGCTTCCGGGGCACGAGCAGCACGAAGGACTCGTCCAACAGCGGCGTGACCTGGAAGGCATCGCCGGGCGCGGGCAACTGGACGACGCCGAGTTCGATCCGCCCGGCCTCCACCGCCTGGGCGACGCCCTCGGAGGTGCCCTCATGCAGGGCGAGTTCGACGCGCGGATGCAGGCGACGGAAGGCCGCGACCGCGGCGGGCAGCAGGCAGGCGCTCACCGACGGGATGGCGCCCACCGCCAACCGCCCACCCTTCATGGCGACCTGGTCGCCGACCGCCCGCCGCGCCGCCAAGGCCTGCGCGAGCAGCGCCTCGGCGTGCGTCCGCAGGGTTTCGCCGGCGGGCGTCAGGGTCGTCTCGCGCCGGCCGCGGTTGAAGAGGCGGGCCCCCAGTTCGGCCTCGAGCTTGCGGATCTGCTCGCTCAGCGCGGCCTGGGCCAGGTTGAGCCGGGCCGCGGCGCGCGTGAAGCTGCGGTGGCGGGCGGCGGCGAGGAAGTATTCCAGCTGGTACAGTTCCATCGGTATTTCCGTTCTTATTTGCTGGAAACTAATGTTTTTCAAGCCGCAAGAAACCTGCTAAAGTCATCCTGCATGACGCCGCTCATCGACCGCCCCGAGGACCTCACCCCGACCACCCCGTGGTCCGCGACGAAGTGGGCCTGGACGGCGGAGGAGGCGCTGGTCGACCACCGGACCAAGGCCCGCCTGTGCTCCGCCGTGCTGCTGCCGTTCAAGGACGGCCAGCCGGACTGGGCGGGTTTCGTCGCCGAGATCCGCTGGCAGCTGGCCGCCGCCGAGCATTACGGCGTCGAGCTCGTGCCCGTGCTCAACGCCGACACCGGCTACATCTTCGACCTCGACGACCGGATGTACGCCGAGGTGCTCCGCCGGTTCCGCGCGGCGTTCCCGACGCTGAAGTTCATCGCCGGCATCACCGCCCGGGGCGCGCAGGACGACACCGCCTTCAAGGCCGAGCGCTACCGCGGGCTGCTGGACATCGTCCAGGCCCACGACCACTGCGAGGTGATGATCATGACGTCGAAGTGGCTGAACACGCTCGACCCCGAGCGGCGTCGCGACGGCTATTACCAGATCGCCGAATGGCTCGTCCGTCCGGGCATCGTCCACGCCCTCGAGCCCGCCTTCGTCCCCTGGGCGACGCCCTACGAGCCGTGGCTCCTGCACCAGCTGGCCATCCACCCGAAGTTCGTCGGCGGCAAGGTCAGCACGCTCGACGAACCTCACTTCCTCTACTGGGCCGCCATGTGCAAGGACCTGCGGCTCGACTTCGCCCCGCACAGCGGCGACGACTACGGGATCGCGACGGCGATCAAGACCGGCCTGCCGCTGCTGATCGGCGCGGCCAGCAGCGCCGCCCCGCAGATCTGCGCGGCGAAGGACATGTGGCTCGAGGACGGCGCGCCCGGGAAGAAATTCCCGACGGGCACGGGTCGCTTCGACACCCGCGTCTACAAGCTCTTCGAGGCCTTCCAGTCCCTCGAGGACCAGGTCTTCCGCCTCGACGCCAAGGGCAGCGCCGCCGCCTACAAGCACAGCACGGCCCACCTCCTCCACCAGCTCGGCGTCATCGCCTCGCCCGAACCGCACCCCGCCTGCCGCGACGTGCGCGGACCCGACGAGGCCGCCCGCATGACCGAGGCGATGGTCCGCACCCGCCGGATCTCGGAGCGCCTCAACATCCCCCGCTGAACCTCGCCATGTCCACCCCCTTCAAGCTCACCCGCGTCGCGTCGCTCAAGACCGTCGCCGATTTCCGGGCCCACTGCGCCGCGCTCGGCGTCGACCTGCCCCTCGAGGACGCCATCGAGGCCGGCGCCGGCAACCCCCTCTCGCAGCCGATCGCGCGCACGAAGGTGAACGGCAAGACCATCGGCAACCGCATCGCCATCCACCCGATGGAGGGCTGGGACGGCACGACCACCGGCGGCACCTCCGAGGAGATGAAGCGGCGCTGGCAGCGCTTCGGCGCGAGCGGCGCCAAGCTCATCTGCGGCGCCGAGGCCATGGCCGTCCGCGCCGACGGCCGGGCGAACATGAACCAGCTCATCATCAACGAGGCGAACCAGGCGGGCATCGCGGAGCTGGTGCAGATCCTCAAGGCCGAGCACCTCGCCCGCTGGGGGTCCGTCGATGACCTCGTCATCGGCTTCCAGCTCACGCACTCCGGCCGTTTCTGCCGTCCGCATGACAAGAAGCGCTGGGAATCCCGCGTCGCCTTCCGACACCCGATCCTGGACCGGAAGTTCAACGTCACCTCCGACGAACAGGTGCTGACCGACGCCGACGTCGAGGAGCTCATCCGCTGCTACGTCCGGGCCGCGCGCGTGGCCCGCGACTGCGGGGCCGACTTCGTCGACCTCAAGCACTGCCACGGCTACCTGCTGCACGAGTTCCTCGGCGCCCACACGCGCCCGGGCAAGTTCGGCGGCTCCTTCGAGAACCGCACCCGCATCCTCCGCGACATCATCGCCGGGATCCGGGCCGACGGCAATGCGATCGACATCGGCGTGCGCCTGAGCCTCTTCGACATGGTGCCGTTCCGTCCGGACCCGGCCCTCAGCCTGCCCGGCAAGTTAGGACCTGGCATCCCGGAGGACTACTCCGCCTGCCTACCCTACCGCTACGCCTTCGGCGTGAACCAGGCCAAGCCGACCGAGATCGACCTCACCGAGACCTTCGCCTTCGTGCAGCTGCTCGGCGAACTGGGCGTCAAAATCCTCAACACCACGGCCGGCTCCCCCTACTACAACCCCCACATCCAGCGACCGGCGGCCTACCCGCCCAGCGACGGCTACCAGCCCGCGCACGACCCGCTCATCGACGTCGCCCGGCAGGTGCGCGTCGTCCGCGAGGTCCGCGCGCAGGCCCCGGCCGGCATGATCGTGGTGAGCTCCGGCCTGAGCTACGTCCAGGAATACCTACCGCACCTCGCCCAGCACATCCTGCGCACCGGTGGCAGCGACGCCATCGGGGTCGGCCGGGCCGTCCTGAGCTACCCGGCGATGCTCGCGGACGCCGCTAAGAACGGGATCCTGGAGACCAAGTTCATCTGCCGCACCTTCAGCGACTGCACCACCGCGCCGCGCAACGGACTGATCTCGGGCTGCTACCCGCTCGACAAGTACTACACCGCCAAGCCCGAGTTCCAGCAGCTGAAGGACATCAAGAAGAGCGTGGGCGCCTGATCACGGCCCGAAGATCTCCCGGAGCCGGCGACGGCTTTCGGCCGCCAGCAGCCGATCCGAGACCGCGATCGCCCGTTGCATCCCCGCAGCGTCGAGCTGATCCAGCCAAGGCCCCTTGCACCGTCCGGCCCGCGCCCGCCCCTCGTCCGATTCGTCGAGGAGGCTGACCGCGAGCAGGAAGCCGGCCGCTTCGGTCGGGTCGCCGCCGTCCGCCACCAAGCGGTCGATCACGAGGTAGGCGGCCTGGGTCATCCCGAGGTCCCAGGCTTGACGGCCGCAAGCCAGTGCCGCGGCACGATCGCGGGGGGTGCCTTGCCCCCGCTGGTGGGCGATGGCGAGGTTGAGCCAGCCCTCCTTCGAGCCCTTTTCCGCGGCCTGGCGAAAATAGCGGACGGCTTGCCCATCATCCTGGGGCAGCAGGTCGCCCTCGACGGACATGACCCCCAGCCGAAGGAGCGCCGCCGGGCAACCCCGGTCCGCGGCCTGCCGGAAACACCGGAGCGCCTCGGCGGAATCCTTGGGTCGGCCCTCGCCGACTTCAGAGAGGATGCCGAGGTTGACCAGCCCCATCGGCTCGCCGGCCTTCCAGGCGGCCTGGAAAGAGGCGATCGCCTTGGGGTAATCCGGCGCCGCGAACTCCCCCGTGATGAGCATCTCACCCAGCGTGTTCAGGGCGCGGCCATGGCCTTGCTCGGCCGCGCGGGTCAACCAGCGGCGACCCTCCGCGGCATCGGCCGGCACGAAGGTGCCGAGCAGATGCACCATGCCGCGATGGAATTGCGCCGCGGCGTCGCCCGCCTCGGCCCGGGCCATGAGCGCCGGCCAAGCGACCTCGCGCGCCTGCGCCCACTGGGCTTCCGGCGTCGTCGGCTCGGCGGCGGGACGCGCGGTGGCCGCGACCGCCGGGACGGGGACGGTCGCCGCGGCGGGCGCCATCACCCGCTCCGCGACGAGGACGATGAGGGCGGCGAGACCGAGACCGGAAAGCAGGGCGAGCAGGAGGCGCATCCTCCCACGATACCATGTCGGCGCGGAACGCACAAGGGGACCGGACCAACTATTTTAATTTTATTAAAAGTTCGGCGCCGGCCCTGGACCGACGGCGTCAGCGGCGGCGCAGCCGCACGACGAGCCGGGCGGGCACCGGCGCGTCCGGACCGGGATTGGGCAGCAGGACGAAGTCGTCGGCGGCGACCACCTGGGCCGGACCGGCGACGACTTCCCAGCCGGCGGCATGGCGCGGCAGGAAGGCGACCAAGGGGCGGCCGCCCCGCTGGGAGCCATTGGTGTCGACCGGGACGAAGGTCCGCCGTCCGGCGGTCGGCGCGATGACCCACTCGATCTCTCCGGAAGGCAGGGTCGTCAGGGTCTCGGTCCAGCGCAGGGGGCCGGGCGCCAGCCGCGCATCCCAGTGGGGATCGCCGTAGAGGATGGTCATGTCGCGGTCGAACTCCAGCCCGCGGCGGTCGCCGGCGGGGGCACGACCGGCCGCGACCTCCTGGAGACGCCACCGCAAGGCGTGGTGGTTGGCCAACCAGGCCTGGCTGAGGTTGAAGCGCCCGGGTTGCTCCAGGAAGTAATCGAGGACGCCCCACCCGGCATACCCGAACCACGTCGGTTGGACGTAGCCGACCATCTGGCGGACACCCCCCGAGGCCATCCACGACAGGGCCATGCAATCGCCGCCGGGGACGTTACCCATCAGGCAATTGCCGATGGGCAGGTAGACCTTCGGATTGGCGGAAGCGAGGCGATGCACGGTGCCATCGAGGGCCTTGCCGACGACCCCACCCTCCTGGTGGCCAAAGGTGCCGTTGCGGTAGCGGTAACCCGGCTGCCAATCATGCTCGGTCGCATGGCCGGAAGTGATGAAGAGGTCGGTGCGGCCTTCGTTGAGCTTCGCGACGATGGAAGCGGTGGAGTCCTTCGCGCCGGGGACCTCCCGGGGGGCTCCGCCCGCGGCCTTCTCCCAACTTTCGCCGGCCTTGAACTCGGAGAACCAATACCCTTGCTCGACGCACTCCATCGCGAAGGACGTGCCGGCGCCGACGGTGCGGATGACGAGGGGTTGGCCGGGGTCGGCGAGCTTCAGCGCCTGACCCGCATCCAGCCCCGTGACGACGCCCCAACGGAAATCCTCAAAGGGATCGGCGTCGTTCTCGCTCGCCAACCGATGCATGACCACCGCGGCCTTGGGCCCGAGTTCCGTGGGGCGGGCGACCCACGTCACGAAGCGGGGTTGCCGCCGACGCAGCTCCTCCTGGAGCTCCGCCGGGGACGACCGGAAGACCAGGACCTCGGCGGCATGGGCGGATTCGAGCCGGGCCACGACCTTGGCCCAGCCTTCGTCTTCGCGGGTCGCGGCGGAGACGAGGACGACGGACTCGGCGGCGGAGAGGGTCCCCGTGAAGGCGAGGACGGCCAGGCAAGACAGGCGAAGCATGGTCAGGGCTTCTCGAAGATGAGCAGGTGTTGCCAGGGGAGGTCGGGCTTATTGACCACGAAGCGGAAACCCGCCGCCGCGAACTCCTTGCGGACCTGCGCCTCCGACATCTTGTGGTGGGGTTTGATGGGGACCTTCGGGTCCTCCGCGCGATACTCGAGCAGGTAGATCCGACCTTTGGGCTTCAGGGCCAAGCGGAGGGAGGCGAGCATCTCGACCGGGTGGTCGAACTCGTGGTAGGCGTCGACCATCAGGGCCGCGTCGAGGCTATCGGCCGGCAGCTTGACGTCGTCGATGGCCCCGAGATGCGGCTGCACGTTCGGGATCTTCAGGCGGGCCGACTCCTTCTTCAGGAACTCCAACATCTCGGGTTGGATGTCGACGGCCACGACCTTGCCGCGCGGAAGCTTCGGCGCGATCCGGAAGGAGTAGTAACCCGACCCCGCCCCGATGTCGGCCAGCACCGCATCCGGCGCCAGTTCGAGCAGCGCGATGGCCTTGGAGGGCGCCTCCTCCTTTTCGCGGTCGTCGCGCTCCAGCCAACCGATCCCGGGATGGCCCATCACCTGCGAAATCTCCCGACCCATCCAGGTCTTGCCGATGCCATCCGGCGAGGGCGCGCAGGCGCCGTAAGCGGGCTTGGCCGGCGCCACCGGGGCGGCGGGAACCGCCGGCGCGCCCGGAGCCGAAGCCACCGCGGTCGGCCGGCTCCAGTAATAGAGACCGATGGTCGCCAGCAGCAAAAGGGTGGCGGTGAGCGCGGGGTGACGGCGGAACATGCCGATGTTCCTAGACCGGGGGGAGCAAAGCGCAAGCCTACCCATGGCCGACGCTTGACCCCGCGGCCCGCGGAGGACACCCCTCCCCTACCCATGCGTTGCGCGACCGAATGGACCTTGATCGACACGGAGACCACGGGCCTGTTCGCGCCCATCCACGTGGTCGAAGTCGCCGCGGTCCGGATGCGCGGCTGGGAACCGACCGGCGAGACTTTCCAGGCGTTCCTGGACCATGACATCGAGATCCCCCGCGAGGCCGAGGCCATCCATGGCTATGATCGCGCCTTCCTCCGCCGGCACGGCGCCGACCCGCGGGAAGTCCATCGGGCGTTCCGCGGCTTCCTCGGCGACCGCCCGATCTGCGCGCACAACCTGAGCTACGACCTGGACCGCTGCCTCCTCCCCGAATGGACGCGGCTCCGCGTCGGCACGACCCATGCGCGCGGCTTCTGCACGGTGAAGCTGGCCCGTCGCGCCCTGCCCGAACTGAAATTCCACGGCATGGGTTTGCTGACGAAGAAATACGGGCTCACGCGCGCGAAGGCCCACGCCGCCTTGGCGGACGCGCAGGCGACGGCCCAACTCGTCACCCAGGTCATCGCCCCGCGGCTGCGCGGGACGGAGTTCGCGGAGTTCGCCGCGCTCGTGCGCCTTTCCGAGATGGAACGCCGGCGCGCCGCGAAGGCCCTGGGCCTCCAGCCATGAAAAAGGCCGACCTGACGGTCGGCCTCGACGGAGCAGCCCGGCGGCTTACTTCTTGGCGGGCTCGGCCTTCTCGACCGGGTTGCACTTCTCGCAGACCTTGGCGTCCTTCGCCGCCTTGACGCAGCAGGGATGGTTGCACTTCTCGCCCTTCTTGTCGGCCTTCTGGCAGCAGCCGCCGTCCTTGAACTTGGCGGTGTCGACCTTGGTGTCGGCGGCGACGGCGACGAGGGTGCAGGCGAGGAACAGGGGGAGCAGGAGTTTCTTCATGATGAGGATAGGATGGGACGGTGCGGACCGGAGGCAACGCTCTTCCACCCTCGACCGGCCCGAATGGCCGAAAAGCCCGCCCCAGCCCCCGCGATTCAGGCCTGCCGACGATAGGGGGTTGCGGCGAACTTTAGGTTTATTCAAATTATGACCGTGCCCGCCGCACCCGCGCCAACCAAGCCCCGCCCCCGGGGACGCTCCGGTTTCGGGCTCGTGCTCTCGCTGGTGATCATGGGCCTGGCGGTCATGACCATCATCGTCATCGCCGGCTTCCTCTCCGTGGAGAGCCACCTGGCGCTCCAGCATCAGCTGGGCTTGCGCGCCCGGCTCAATGGCCTGGTCTCCCTGCGGCTGGCCCTGGCGCACCTGCAGCAGGAAGCCGGCCCCGACCAACGGGCGACCGCCCGCGCCGACCTGACCCAACCCGACGCGACCGTCGCCAACGTACGCAATCCCATGTGGACCGGCGTGTGGCGCACCGACCGTCCCAACCAACCGCCCAGCTGGCTGGTATCCGGGGAAGATCCCGCCGCGCCTTTGGCGCAGACCGAGCCCCTCTCCGGAATGGACGCCTTGGCGCCCGCCCAAGCCTACCCGACCGGTTATGCCTTGCCCTGGGAAGTCGACCATGCCGCCCGCTGGAATGAACTGGGCTACATCCGCCTGGTGGGTCCGGGCAGCGCCACCGAAGCCGAGAGCGTCGGCCCGGCGGACCCCATCGGCTCCAAGCCCAGCGGGTTCGTCGTCCGCCCCAAGCTGCACCTCATCGAACCGGAAGCCAACGGGGCGGAGCGTCGCCTCGGCAGCTTCGCCTACTGGATCGGCGACGAAGGCGTGAAGGCCCGCATCAACCTCGAGGAACCGCGAGCCGCGCGACCCGCCACCGACAACCTCGCCCGCGCGGCGCTCCGCAGCGCCGCCACGCCCGGACTCCGTCTCGTCAAGGGCGGCGAGGCGACCGATGAACTGCAGGCCGGCGCACTGACGAGCCCCCGTGACCTCGCCTTGCTCACCGGCTTCGCCGCCGACCCCGTGGCGACCCGACGCCTTTTCCACGACGTGACGACCACGGCCGCCGGCGTCCTGGCCGACGCCGCCCACGGCGGACTTCGGCGCGACCTTTCCCTCGCCTTCGAACTCAGCGACGCGGAATTCGCCCGGACCGAGTTCGCCGGCGGTACCTCGGCCCCGGCGACCGCCACCGAACTCGGCTATGCCAACCTCAAGATGACCGCGCCGATCAACGGGCGGACCATCCCCACCAGCCCCATCTTCAACCGCACCACCCCCTCGGGCGAGCTCCGGGGGCCCACGTGGTGGGCGCTGCGCGACTACCATCGCCTCTATAAGCAGGTCGGTTGGGCCGGGGGCATCCCGACGCTCAACGCCCGCACCTTCTTCCCCAACGCCGGGAACCTCTACCCCCACCCGGACAACGGCAACGACGCCACGGTGAAGCAACGCAACTACCTCTACGCGGCGACCTACTCCGGCGACCGCGTGACGCTGAACCCGAACGTGACCGACGTCGGGAGCATCGTGGAGTCCGGCTGGAACCTGCCCGCCGCCCCGATCCCGCGCCCGTTCAACTGCGCGGTCGCCCCCTACGTCGAAAGGGTGTTCCTCGTCTTCAACCTGATCAAGGAGACCACGCGCCGGGGCGTCACGGTCTACCTGAGCCTGACCCCGGTGGTGGTGCTGCACAATCCCTACAACGTGGCCCTCTCGCTCCGCCCCACCCCGGGCGACTCCGCCCTGGCCCTCACGTTCTCCGACTGGGACCGGTGGAACTTCCGCGTCACCCGCCGAACCTTCGTCTACGCCCGGGACAACCCCTACGACGAAATCCAACCCGCGCCCCTGAGCTTCACCTACGAGAAGAACCTCGGAGACTATTACCGTTTCGCCGACCCGCGGGCGATCAACGACGCCGACCTCTTCCGCGTCTACATCGACCAGATCTCCCTGTTGCCGGGCGAGCGGCGGGTCTACACGCCGACCACCGGGGCGCGTTCGCCCTGGTCGCGGGTGGTGAAGCTCGGCAACGCGTTCAACTACCAAGGCGGCTTCTCGGATGACAACGTCGACTGGAGCGCCCTCTGGCCCGGCTTCAAGTGGTACTACTTCAACCCCTTCCTCTACCCTCCCGAGTTCGGCTGGCCACCCTCGGATAGCTTCACCTTCGAAATCATCCCCGACGGCAAGCTGACGGTCCGCACCTCCTTGACCTGCTGGCCGGGGGACATGCTCAAGTTCCCCGCCGCCAGCACGATCGGCTTGCCCGGCAACGCCTACCCGGCCTTCGACCTCTACAACCGCTCCAGCGAGCACAGCGTCCTGACCTTCCGCGGCATCGACGCCCGCGCCGGCCTGCCGGGTCCGCTCAACGTCGGCGACATCGTCGCCCAGACCCCGGAGAAATCCCCGGCGCCGGGGATCCACCAACCGGGCCTGATCATCGCCGCGATCGAGATGTCGGCGAAGACCGTCCGCGAAAACGCCGTCGCCACGTCGGGACGCCCCCCCGATGCGGCCGGCAACTACCCGCTCTTCAGCCACTCGAACCCCCTGGCCGCGATGCTCGGGGCGGACGGCGCGGGCCGCAGTTCCGGCGCGGAGGGGGCGGGCTTCGGAGGCGCCTCGCCGAGTTTCCGCCTCAGGGTGACGCGGCCGACCGGCGGCATGAACGCCTGGCTCAACCTCCTGCAGTCGCCGGGCGGCGCCACACCGCTCACCTACGGAGGCTTCAGCAACCAAGCCGACGGCAGCCTCGCGTCGATCCACACCGAAGTCCCGCTGACCCCGCCCACCTCGCTCGGACAGTATGCGCACGCCAATTTCCACGTCCGCGACCAACAACCGCTCTACGGCGTCGGCAACAGCTTCGCGCATCCGCAAGTCGACCCCATCGCGACGCATACGACGGCGGATCGCTGGACGGAATACGACGCCCCCTACCTGCTCAACGCCGCGCTCTGGGATGGTTTCTTCCTTTCGGGCGCCGCCCCCAGGCTCTCGCCGGCGACCAGCCCGGCGACCCCGACGCCCGCCAACCCCGAGGCCAAGGGTCCCGACCCGACCTACCCGTCGACCCGCACGCTGGAAGGAGTGCTCGACGATTTCGCGGCGGGGACCGGCAAGCTGCAGAACCCGCGGATGCGCTTCGCCGGCGAGGCTCCCGCCTCCCGCGCGGCCTTGGGCGACCACCGTCGCTCCGCCTCGGCCTTGCTGAACGATGGCGCCTTCAACGTGAACTCGACTTCGGTGGAGGCATGGGCCGCCTTCCTCGGCTCCGTCAAACGCCTCGCCCTGGCGCAGTGGTCGCCCGAGGCCCCGGGGCGCGGGGCGAACGCCCGTTTCCCCCGCGCGGTGACGACCGGCACCAGCCCCATCGCGACCGGCGCGATCAACGAATCCGGCAAGTCCAACTGGACCGGTTTCGTGAACCTGACCGACGACCAGCTGCGCCTGCTCGCCGCCGCCATCGTGCGGGAGAACAAGGCGCGGTTCCAGCTCACGACCCGGACGGAACGCGACGCGCTCAGCCCACCCACCTCCCGGCTGTTCCGCGGCCTGACGAAAGCCAACACGCCTTACCTCAGCTTGGCGGAATTCATCAACCGCTTCCTCACGCCGGGATCGTCCAACGCCTGGGCGACCCGATGCGGCGCCTTGCAGTCGGCGATCTTCCGGGCGGACAACCCTCCCTCGGTCGGGCCCGCCAACGCCGGGCTGACGGACCGCCTGACGAACCGCTACTCGCTGGGCATGTTCGGGGTCGATAACCTGACCCCGCCGAGCGGGATGACGTTCCCTTTCCCGCGGAACATCGAGGCCATGGAGCAAGGCGGAGCCAACCGCACCCACGCGGCCATGGGGGCCCCGGGCAACCTCCTGCAGGTCGACCTGCTGCAGGCGCTGGGAGCCTCCCTGGCGACCCGCTCCGATACGTTCACCATCCGCGCCTACGGCGAAACGTTCGGCGCGGACGGCAACCCCGCCGCCTGCCTGGTGGAAGCGGTGGTCCAACGCCTGCCGGCCTTCGTCAATGACCTGGACCCCGCCGAGCTGGCGACCAAGGACTTACGGACGGAAAACAAGCTCTTCGGCCGGCGCTTCAAGGTCGTCTCCTTGCGCTGGCTCAAACCCCATGAGGCCTGAACTCGCCCTCCTCCTGTTCGCGCCCGTCCTCGCCGCGGCCGCCGGCGACGCCAAGCCGGCCGTGGAGGCCACGGTCCAATTCATCTCGTTGGCCGGAGACCGGGACGACCTGGCGCTCTGGGACGGCCGGAAAGCGACGCCGCTCCGGCTCTCGGCGGAGTTCTTCGGACCGAAACTCCGCTACTCCGGGGACGCGCGGCTGCTGCTGGTACCGCGCCCCAAAGACGTCGCCGCGGCGGCCCCCGTCCACGACGAGGCCAAGCCGGAGAGACCGGCGGCTCCGCCCGGGCCACCCGTCGCCTGGCTCGACCTGCCTACCGACGCGGGGCCGCGTCGTTTCATCCTGCTGGTGCAACCGGAAGCCGGACGCAACGGCATCGTCGCGATCAAGGATTCGCCCGCGGACTTCCCCCAAGGCGCGATCCGCTTGCTCAACTTGTGCGACTTCCCGGTGACCCTGGAGGACGGTCGACGCGTCACCGCCGTGGACGCCAAAGGGACCGCGGTGGTGAGCCCCGACGTTCCCGACGGCGCCTACTTCGACGCGCAGGTGTTCTCCGAGGAAGATCGGCAACGCCGACTGGCCTTTCACCTGCACTTCTTCCACGCCCGGGAACGCCGCACCCTGCTCTTCATCCTGCCCGTCGAAAAAGGCACCGGCCTGGTGCGCCTGCAGCCGGTGGAGGAACCCCCGCCCGGGGTGGGCGCCAGTTCGCCGCACGACGCGAGGGTCAAGCCGCCCAAGGGCGCGAAGTGACCGGACGGTCCTTTCGGTATTAGACCGAATCTCGCCGTTTATTGGCCGGCATGGGCGAGCGGGTACTACCTTGTGTTCAAAGGATTCAAGTGCAGATTTACCCTAACCCGTGCACCCCCTCGGCACCCCCATTGCTTCCCCCCCGCCGCGACGTACCCATCGCGAAGGTTTTTCGTTGGTGCTCTCGCTGACGATCATGGCGCTCATGCTCGTGGTCATCATCACGCTCGTCTCGTTCCTGAAGATCGAGTCGCAGCTGGCCACCAATGCCGTCGCCCGGAGCCGGGCCCGCATGCAGGCGATGGTCTCCCTCCGCCTGGCGCTCGCCCACCTCCAGCAGGAAGCCGGCGCCGACCGCCGGACGACGGCGCGCGCCGACATCTGCGCCGACACGATGCAGCCCGGCTGGAATTGGACCACGATCAGGAACCCCCTCTGGACCGGCGTGTGGCGCACCGACAAACCCGCCCAGCCGCCGGCCTGGCTCGTGAGCGGCCGGCACGACCGTCCCGCGGGCATCCAGTCCCTCTCGCTCGTCGGCACGGTCGCCTACGACGCGACCCCGCACCTCCCGTGGGACAGCACCTACAACCCGCAGGGCCTCAACGTGGTGACGCTCGTCGGCGATGCCAGCGCCTCGGCGGCGGAGCTCCCCTCCGCCAACAGCTTGGGCAAACCGGACGGTCGGATCACGCTGCCCCGCATCCAGCTGCCGGACCCCGGCGTCGGCGGGACCTACGCTTACTGGATCGGGGACGAAGGCGTCAAAGCCCGGCTCAACCTCACCGACCCACGCCTCACCCCCGCCACGGGCGCCGCAACCGACCAGACCAAGCAGGCGGCCTTGCGCGGCGTCGCCCGCTCCGGGGTCGAGATCCTGCGCGGGCTCGAAACGATGCCGCCGGCCGGCATCGATCCGCGCGTCCGCTCGACGCAGGAGCTGCCGCTCCTCGCCCTGGCGACGGGCGCGGGGCTCATCGAGACATCCCCGCCCACGATCGCCAAGCGGCTCCACACCGAGACCACCTTCTGGTCGCGCGGGGTGAACTGCGACACCCGCTTCGGCGGCCTGAAGATCGACCTCTCGCTGGCGTTCGAGATGACGGAGCCGCAGTGGGTCGACAGCGAGTTCGCCGCGGGCGCCCCGCCCCGGACCTCCGACAACCTCGGCGTGTTGACCGGCGTCACTTACCTCTTCCATCCGAACGAACAGGCGGATCGGCGCGGCTACGGGGACAGCAAGGTCAACGTGCCCTACGATGGCGCCAGCCACCGGCTGAGCCCCGTCTACACCTTCGCGATCAACCCGAGCGATACCAGCGAGCTGGCGCGCGGGCCGACGTGGGACGCGCTGCGCAACTACTACCGGCTCTACAAGGAACTGGACTGGTCCAACCCTCTGACGCCGACGATCCGGGCCCGCACCCACTTCCCCAACACCATCAGCCTCGCCGCCTCGGGCTACGGCGGCACCGCCCACTACAGCCATCGCTACAACCGGATGGACTCCGGCGAGAACTACCTGGTCCGCGACATCTTCAACGGACGGGAAGCCCCTCGGCCGGTGAAGGTCTCCGTCACGCCGTACGTCGCCCGCCAGGTGCTCGTCTGGGGATTGATGGAGGAAGGCGACCTCCGCCTCACCCTCTCGCCGATCACCGTCCTGCACAACCCCTACAATGTCGCGGTCCGCCTGAGCAAGGAGCCCAACACGGCGGATACCGCCGCGATGCGGCTCTCTTTCCGCGCCTGGGACAGCTGGACCGTCGACTTCAGCACGACGGCCAAAGGCGGCTGGAACCGGCGCATGATCGACCTCGCGCGGGTGACGGACGGGTCGGCGAACTGGGTCGAGAGTTTCCGCACCTACATCCGCGACGGCACGGTCCTCCAACCCGGCGAATTCCGCGTCTTCTCCTCCTCCAGCAACGGGCCGCTCCCCTTCACCCGCATCCCGCCGATCTCCACCAACAGCTTCGACTTCCTCGGGGGCTTCTCCATCCCCTGGACCGACACGAACGGCCTCCGCGTCGCCCGGCTGCCGACCGACACCATCTCCGTGGGCGTCCGGAGCACGGGCCCGTTCTACGTCCGTCACATGCTGACCTGCTGGCCCGGCGACCGGATCATGGAGACGGGCAACTCCGGCGACGGCCAGCTCTACAACGTCTGCAGCGAAGTCACCGAGCTGCTCGCCAACGACCTCGACCGCAGCGGCACCGCGCCAATCAAGACCTACCTTCCCGGCTTCCGCATCGCTCGCCCCGGCGAACCCCCGAACATCGTCGCGGTCTTCGACTACGGCCTGCGCTGGCCGCGGGACCCCCAGCCCTTCCCGCTGTTCACGCACTCCAACCCGATGGCGACGATGACCCGGCCCGAGGCCACCGGCATCGGCCCGAGCGCCATGCCGGCGGGCTACGCCAAGACGTCCTCGAGCTTCAAGATGGTCGTCCGCGCCGCGAACACCTGGCCGGAAGTGCTCGAGGCCACCGGGACCGGTTCCAGCCAGGCCTTCGGCGGGCTCAGCGTCTCATCCGGCCTCAGCGGCCAAGCCACCGCGGTCTACACCGAAGTACCGCTGGCGCCGCCGCTCTCGCTGGCGCAGTTCACCCACGCCAACTTCACGCTGCGCGACCAGGAGCCCCTCTTCGCCATCGGCAACAGCTTCGGCTCGCTCTATAGCCCGATGAACGGTATGGGGGACTTCAACTTCGGCCTGACGACGTGGGACCAGACCTGGATGATCAACGCGGCGCTCTACGACCGGTACTTCTTCTCGGGCGCGTCCCCCGAGATCGTCCGTGGCACGTCCGTCACCGAGCGACGCACCTTGGCCACCGTGCTCGACGACTTCGTCGCCGGCCGCGCCCCCTTGGCCAACCCGCGCATCACGCTCTTCTCCAACCGTGACCCGGCGACCGTGCGCGCGATGGTCGGCAACCACCGCCGCATCGCCGGCGCGACCCTGAACGAAGGAGCGTTCAACGTGAACAGCACCTCGGTCGAGGCGTGGGCCGCGCTCTTGGCCGGGGCCAAGCGCAACGCGATGGGGGCGGCGACGGAGACCCAGCCGCTGGCGACCCAGAATGCCCGCTACCCCCGCGCGGTCCGCGCCGACAAGGCCGTCTACAATTACAAGTCGCCCTGGACCTCGGCGAGCGCCTGGACGGGGCTGAGCACCCTCGACGACGACCAGATCAAGCTGCTGGCCAGGTCGATCGTCGCGGAGATCCGCACCCGGGTCCTGCTGCCGCATCGCAGCCTCTTCACCTCGATCAGCCATAACGCGACCGAATCGTACACCATCCCGCTCCCCTTCATCGGGCTGGCCCAGTTCGTGAACCGTTTCCTCTGCGGTTACCATTACGACACTTCCCTGGCCGGTTGCCTGCAGACCGCCATCGTGCGCGCCGACGTCGATGGGGCCAACCTCTCCAACCGCAGCGGCGCGCCCGCCCCCGTATCCAGCCAAGCGCTCCTGGCCTTCAACACCGCGCCCGGCAGCGTTCCCTGGACGCCGCCCGACCCCATCATCCAAGCCAACCTGACGCTCCAGGACCCGCGCACGGAAGGCACCAACCGCGGCCACCTGCTGATCGGGGCGCCCACCTCGCTCCTGCAGTCCGACCTTCTCGCCGCCATCGGGCCGGCGCTGACGACGCGTTCGGACACCTTCGTGATCCGCTGCTACGGCGACCTCACGACGAAACCGGGTGCCACGACGTCGCAAGCCGGCTGCTGGATCGAGGCCGTCGTGCAGCGCTCGCCGGAATTCTGCGACCCCTCCCAACCGCCCGAGACCGAAGTCTGCGACGCCGCCGACTCGTACCGCTTCAACCCGCAACTGCGCATGGTCAATCGCCTGCTCGGGCGACGTTTCCACGTCATCTCGCTGCGCTACCTCACCCCCCGCGAACTTTGATGCGACGCTCCTGCCTCCTCCTGCCCCTGCTGTTCGTCGGCGCCGGCGCCCTCGGCCAGTCCGCCGAACCGCGCATCCGCGCCCAGTTCCGGGCGCTCTCCTTCGATGGCGCGATCCTCGGGGTTGGTTACCTCGATGGGAAGGACCTGCGCCCCCTCGACCTCAGCGCGGATTGCTTCACGGCCGAGCAAAGCTACGTCGGCCCGAATCCCTTGAGGCTGGTGCGGCGGGATGACGCCGGCGGCTTGGCCCTGACCGCTCCGCCACCGACCAACCCCGCCCAAGCGAAGATCCAGGCTTTGGCCCAGGAACTCGAAGGGGTCCAGCGGAGGATGGCGACGCTGACCGCCGGCGCCCGCGAACAGGGCGGCCGCGGGAAGGCGGGCTCGGCGAAGGAGATCGGCCTGCTCAAGGCGCGCAGCGAAGAACTCAACCGGGAGATGTCCGCCTTGGCCCAAGCCTCGACCCTGCCCGAACCCCCGCCCACCGGCGGCGCCGAGGCCAAGGGCCGCGCCCAAGCCGGCGGCAACGTCGCGGGCGCCCCGCCGACCAAGCCCGATCGCCCCCCGCACCAACCCTTCGCCTCCTTCGCGTTCCCCGGTGATGGACGCTACTTGCTCCTGGTGCAGCAGACGGCGTCCGGCACGACGGTGAACGCCATCGACGACCGCGAGGGCGCCTTCCCCTTCGGGACCATGCAGTTCGTCAACCTGACGGCAGGTCCGGTGGAGATCCGCTTCGGCGCGAAGAACCTGGCCCTCGCCCCGAAAGGCAAAGGCACGCTGCGGCCCGGCGGCGGCAACAACACCTATGCCGAAGGCGAGATCCACACCCGCGGCGACGACGGTCAGTTCCGGCTCGGTTACGCGATGCGCATCTTCCAGCAGGACGACGTCCGCACGCTCTACTTCCTCCTCCCCACCGAGGACGGCGGCCATGGCGTCAGGCTCAAAGGCGTGGAGGAACGTCGGGCCAACGAACCGACGCCGCCCCCGGTCGCCGCCCCCGGCGCCCAGCCGGCGACACCGTCGCGCTGAGGTCAGCCCGCGTAACGCCAATCGAGGATCTCGGCCTGCGGTAGCCGTCGGCCTTGCCAGCGGTTCCACTGCAGCCGGACGGCGAGTTCGACCGGGCGGCCGGGCTCCGGCAGCCGATGGCCCATGCGCCAAGCGACGAAGTTGAGCCTACGCCCGCCGGGCAAGGCGAGCTGGTGGCGGAAATTGCCCTCCCCGAAGGGCGTCGGCGGGCGGTCGAAGACGAACCCGCGGAGGCCGAACGCCGGCTCGGGATTGCCCTCGCCGTAGGGCTGCAGCAGTTCCAGGTCATCCAGCAGGCGATCCGTGACGTCACTCGGCTTGATCCAGTGCACGATGTCGATGTCGCGCCCATCGGCATGGACCACCCCCGCGACCCGCTGCGCGGCCACCGCCGCGGCAAAGCGTTCGCGGAAGGCCGGGACATCGCTCGCGGCGAGGGAAATGCCGACCGCCATCGGGTGGCCACCGTAGGTCTTGAGGAGATCGGCGCACGCCGTCAGGGCTTCCACCAGATTGGTGCCCGGCACGCTGCGTCCCGAACCCTTGGCGACTTCGCCTTCCTGCCCCAGCACGATGACCGGGCGGTCCAAGGCGCGGCAGATCTTGCCGGCGGCGATGCCGACCACGCCGGGATGCCAATCGCCGAAGACCACATGACCGGCCAATTCGCCCTGGGCCTCGGCCTGGCGGGTGGCCTCCTCGGTCACCTTCTTGTCGATCTCCTGGCGCTCGCGGTTGATCGCATCCAGCTGGGCGGCGTCGCGTTCGCACTCGTCGGCGGCCTCCGCCAACAGCAGGTTGAGCGGCAGGGACGCGTCGGCCAAGCGACCGCTGGCGTTGATGCGCGGACCAAGCCGGTAGGAGACGTCGACCGAGGTGAGCACGCCCCCGGGCTCCATCCCGCTCACCGCGATGAGGGCGCGCAGCCCGGGGCGGCGGGCCTCGCCGAGGGCGCGCAGGCCATGCGAGGCGAGGATGCGGTTCTCGGCCCGCAACGGGACGAGGTCCGCGATGGTGCCGAGGGCGGCGAGGTCGAGGTAGTCCTTGACGGCGATGCACGTGCCGCGTTCGTCGCCGGCGAGCCGGAGCACCTTGAGGATGCCGTGGATGAGCTTGAAGACCAGGCCGGCGGTGCAGAGCGACTGCCACGGCGCATCGGCCGGGTCGTTCACGCGCGGATTGACCAAGGTGCACACGGCGTGTCCTTCCTTGGCGACGTGATGGTCGACCACGATCACCTCGACGCCGGCGGCGCGCAGGCGCGCCACCTCGGCCAGCGAATTGGTGCCGCAATCCAGGGCGACGAACAGCTGCGGCCGGGCCTCGGCGAGGACGCGGTCGAGGGCCGCCATCGAAAGGCCGTAGCCCTCCTCCATGCGGCGCGGGACGAAGTAGGCGGGCTCGGCGCCGAGCCGGCGCAGGCAGTGCACGAGCATCGCGGTGCTGGAGACGCCATCCACGTCGTAGTCGCCGAGGATGGCGATGCGCTCGCCGGCGGCGGCGGCCTGGACGAGCCGCTCGGCGGCGGCGCGCAGGCCGCCGACGGCGAAGGGGTCGGAGACGTGGGCGAGCTGCGGACGCAGGTGACGCTCCGCCTCGCCCTCGTCGGGGCACAGGCGCGCGAGCACGGTGGCGACGGGTTCGCTGACTCCTAGGGCGACCGCGAGCCGACGGGCAAGGTCGGCGTCCGCGGCCCGGTGTGACCAGGCGGCCATGGGACGGTTGACGCCTTAGGCGTTCTTGTCGGAACCGGCCTCCCAGGAGTAGGTCCGCGGGAGTTCCGCGGCGTCCACGCCCTTGCGTTCACCCTTGTGCCACCAGTAGAAGACGGGGCTCGCGATGAAGATGGA
>JACCDY010557003.1_pt1 | contig 31443 bp, 45 predicted proteins | sample 7446391 | NCBI WGS metagenome assembly JACCDY01 (sample SAMN15323451, study PRJNA562643) | freshwater metagenome | isolation source: river surface water | place: USA:Blue River Watershed | collected 2017-08-18 | reverse complement strand
ATTAATTGCTCTAGTGTGAAACTAGCGAATAGGACACGCACCTGTAGCACATCCTTGATCTAATTCCTGTTCCTCAAATCCTTTCTCAATCTCAGCTAACTTACTGATAATATCTGTTTGAGAAAGTGCAGGTAATTGTGCTTTTAAAGTTTCATAAGTTTCCTTGTCACAAGTTTCTAATGGCATCAAAGGATAAGCAGATTCACCACCTTCAGCCGGATCAAATCTTGGTAAGAAAGCAATTCCAATAATGTCATCCCAATTATCATTCACCCAATTAGCCGCTGTTTTGTATTCATCTGGCGCAACAGTTACAGTTATTGAAATGTTATGGCCCCTATCAGCATAATTAGTTTGGGCTAATTTATAGCGTTCTAATTGTTCTGTAACTGGTTCATCAATTGCGCGAGTTTTAGCATTAGTTTTGATGGGAAATGTAAATATCCAAGTGTTACAAATATCACTGAATAAATCGTCGCCTTGTCCATTTTGCGGTACAGGTTTAAGACCCAAGTCTAATAATACTTGGGCTAAAGGATCTGATTTACTAAATCTAACGCGACGTAAATAGTAAGGAGCATAAGCGCGATGGATACCACTAGAAACGGTTGGTAGTAGGCTAATTGTTCCTTCTGGTTTCATTAAACAGACTCTAGCACTTCTGTTAATTCCTAAATAGTCATGGTAATCGTCTGCGGCTTTTATCGCTGTTTGCTTACACCATTGGAAGAAATACTTTTGCTGCTCATAATCCCAACCAAGGAGATCAAAAGCATCCATAATACCAGTTTGAGATACTCCGAGTAAGCGATCTCTCTTCTGCATTTTGTCCCATTCTGGATGCCATTGTTTAGCCAGTGTGATCCGAGTCCCTAGTCGGGTAATTAGTTCAATGACTTTCTTTCCTAATTCCCAGTTATATTCCCACTTACCTGTCTTTTTATCAAAATATACACAGGCTCTAACGTTCTTAGTTGTTAAATTGCATGATTGTCTGTCATCTAAAGCCGCTTCAGCGCATGGATTCGTGCCTTTAACGGGTGATGTTGCTAATTTCTGACTATTGCCAATAATCCAAAAACCTGGGTCACCTTGAGTTTCTAAACATTCAAATGTCTTATTAATTGCATCTACTCCAGGATGATCATATTCGCCTGTGGAGTTATTAGACATTGTTCTTAGATCCTTAACTCTTGCTTTAGCTGGATCGCTAAATAGTCCTACTTTTGCGGTCTTAAAAGATTCATCAGAGCTATCACCTAAAGCCAGTTCAGCAGTGTTATGTACTAAATAACCAGTATCAGCAATAAACTCATTTACTGAATCCACACTGATATCATAAGTGTGATCATTTCTTACTGCGTGATTGATACTTAACACTTCTACAGGGACTCTATAAACCTCAATGCCTGTGATTTTCTCAAGTCTAGCTACAGTCATCTGTTTACATTTAGCATCCCATTGACTGCCAAACTTAACTTTATCAGAAGTGACCATCCTGGACGGAAAACCAAAATCATTTTGTGATCTTGCAGATTTTCTATTGTCTCTAAACTTAAGTGAAAATGATGCTACTTGTCTTTCAAATCTATCAATAAACATTTCCCCTTTCAGATTAAGTATGTGAAGTGCTTTCCAATTGCCTTTAGCATCTCTTTTTTTATTTAAAGTAGTTAGGATGCCTAAGCTTGATAAGACTACTTGCAACTGTTTCAAAAATTCAGGATAAACACTTGTGGCAACAGTAATAGGTCTGTTCTTAACTGAACCGTCGGCATCAAATACGCCTGCCGTGTATGCTGCTCTATAAGAATCAAGACCCTGAAGAATTAGATCGGGAATAACTAAAGTTTGATTAGATAACTTAAACTGACTTAAAAAAGTAGCTAGTTGTTTTGACTTAATTACTAGCTTATAGCAGTTATCATTTTCTTGGGGTTCACGTAATTTTGTATGAACACCGAACTGCTTAATAATACTGTCAATTTTTTCTACTATTTGCGGTAAATCAGGAGCTATTGCAAAGCTGATATTTCCTTCTGAAGATGTTAGTCTAACATAACCATTTCCATGTAAGAAACCTAGCAAATAAGCGATATCATCACTCATATCCGGTATGGTTATTGCTTTGCAGGTTGTACTATGTTCAGGATAAATGTAGTTAAATTCTGGAAGTTTAGTTTCTGTACCTGGAATAGTGTTTTTAACAAATACCATCCTGTCACCAATTTGTATATCCTTAGCTTGCTTCCAGATATAGTTACCTTGAGTGTCAGAAATGATCGCTATCTTGTGTTTATCTGTACATTCAAAGATACCCGCTTGCGTTGTAATTTGGGATATTGGTTGAATACCTTGATAAACAAAGTCCGTCACCTGATGATAGCCTTTTGATGTGGCTACTATGTCACCCACTTTGACTTTCTCAATTGGTACTAAACCGTTTTGAAGATGAACTAATGTACCTTTAGGTAAGCAGCGACGTACACCTCCTGCCATTACGTTATAACCTAAAGCATTTATGATATCTAAGCAATCAACAGAGGCTAAAACACCTGAACATCTTTGAATAATATACGAAATATTATCAAACATTTCTAATAATGTTCTATGCCCGCTAGCACGTCCGCCAAAAGTTTTTATAGGCGTTCCCTGTGGGCGTATTGGATCATAATTAATGTAAATTTTCTCTACATTTTTATTAGTTAAGGCTTTTAAGAATATTCTCAAAGCATTACACCAATCTTCTTTACTGTCCCCAATTTGTAATCTAACTATTTTGTGGTTATCGTCTAGATGTCTAACAAACTCATTATCCGGTCTAATTATTTCTGAAGGTTCTACAAAATCGGTGTAAGTTGTTAGGAACTGCGGACTACTTTCTGAATCTGTGATATTAACAAAAGTACCATCAAGTCTCTTCTGATAATTGTAGTCTTCATGAATCACATGGACTCGTGGATTAAATTCTGGTAGTTGAGAAATATATTTTTGCTCAACACTAAAACCTGTTCCAGCACCAATTAACAACCAATAAAAAATCTCACTAAACGCGCTTAAACTGTCTACAGTCCTAAACGTACAGTTCCAATTGCTTGATGAATCTTTCTCAGTTTGTGGCGATCCGGCTGTCCATAGACTTCTACCCGCAGGAAATCCTTGCAAGTTAAACATCATTTCAAACAGTGCTTTAGCTTCTGTACACTTATCTTCTAATGGTGTTACAGTGTCTAAGCTTAGACTGTATTCAATATTTCTTAATATTGTCTCTTGCCAAATTTCCCGTCGTTTCAGTTCATTAATGAAGCGGCTGTAAGTTCTTATGTAGATGATTGCACCTAACTCACCAAATGGCGGTTTTCTATCTATATATTTTTTATAGAAATCCCAGCTAATATATTGAGGCTTAACTAAGTCAAAGTAAGCACGATACTGATTCAGAGAAAATTTAACTACTGGCATACTACGGATAGTTTAAAATATTTTACATTTACTATTAAAACACTTTTTTGTGTTTTATGCCTAGATAGCCTAAACGTCTAATTCTTACATCTACCCTTAGAAATATTGTAATCAGACAATCTATCTATTATTACTTATAGTATATATAATGCTACTACATATTACAAATGTAATTATTGTCATTGCATAAAAAGTAATTTTAGTCATCTACCAAAAGTATAGTTAATATGTGTTAACTTGTTTTTTATTTTGTTGCATGAGCCTAAAATATAAAGTAGAATATACATTAGAAATATTTATTTTTTTGCTGACTATGCCTTCGTCAAAATCAATCACAGAACAACAAACTGAGGTAACACTGGAAGACAAAGAAAAACTCAATGATCCGTTTGAATCATTGAGTCCTGAACTTAAAAAAACATGGCAATATGTTTTAGACAACCACCCCTGGATTATCAGGGATGATAAGTCAAAAACCAGCGTCTAAATTATCAGTATCCTTGGCGAGTCGTTTTACTACTTCGTCTAAGGATAAATCCAATAATAAAGCCAAGCTTTGAAAAGTAGTCATCCGCACATAAGGATTTTCTTCTGTAATGACAGATAGTAATTCTTCTGCGGAGATACCAGATCTTAAAAAATAATCCTTGCCACGCTCAATTAGGGTATTCCACAACAAGCTTCTAAGGTTATTAGCTTTCTTTTCATCGTTGGTCAATTCGCCTCTGTGACTTAAATAAATAGTCTCAGGGTTTGGTGCTTTTGGCGGAGTAAAGTCTAAATTCAGTCTAATAGGCTCGCTAATACTTGGCTTTGTAGCTGAGTGTTTTATTCTGTAATACTCTTTTAAAACTCGCTCGCCTACTTCTTTTAACTCATCAAACGTATATGTTTGAGTAAAACAGCAAATAAACTGCAAGTTATAATCCTGGACTGTGACTGCTGCTTTGGATTTGATCCAAGGATTTCCAGTATGAACTAAATGATTTACAGCTTCCCGTGTTATGGGCATTTCAGGATCACGAACATCCTGACATCCATATAAGTCACGCAGCATTTTCATGAACATATCATAGGATAGTCCGTGAGAATCAGGGTAAAGGTTACGTTCCTTAATTGTTTTAGTCCATTCTTCTCTTACCTTTGCATATACTTCTTGAGGTAAACGACTTGATTGCAGTCGTTGTTTTTGCCCTGGTTTATTTGGTGTGGGATTGGGATGAAACAGATGTTCCCTAAGAACTGGGATAACCGGGTTCTTTATTATTTTGATTAACAGTTCACCAAATTCTGTTTCTCTGTTTGAGTCTGAGGATAACATTCTATAAAGATGGTCTAAGTTAGGTTGTGTGATCGTAGTCATTGTATTTTACCTTATTTTGTCTATTTTGTGTTTTCGTTTCAACGGTTTAGTGTTTTTTATCTTCTGCCTAATTGATTCCAGGGTAGAGTTTAGCAACAATTAGGCATATAATAAAGAACTAACTAAGCAAAGGTGAACGTTATGCAGGACAAGGATTTAAAGTATAGTGTTGGATACTGCCGTGTCTCTACTCAACGGCAACAGTCCGAAGGCCACGGACTAGAAAGATATATTGAGGCTTTACGGAATTATGGACTAACTGATGATCAAATCTATTGGGATATTGATAGTGGCGCATCAGACAGCCGCGTCAATTATCGGAAGGTTTTAACTTTAATCAAGGCAGGGAAGATTAAAAAATTAGTTATCCCCTACTTTTCAAGGTTTACGCGGTCATCGCTACATTTTGAACAAGAACTAGAAGAGTTAAAAAATACTGGAGTTATTCTTGTTTTCCTTGATGGCGGTCAACTTGGGTTAGATAAGCCTGATGACCTGTTTAATCTACGACTCAAATCAGCCTTAGCTGAGAGAGAGCGTGATTTAATTATCCATAATTCTAGAGAAGGTGTCAAATATTTTAGAGCGCAAGAGAAAGTTTTTCAAGCTTTGTTTGGCTATAAAAAAGTAGATGACACATTAATTATAAACCATGATTTATATAAAGAATCTAACAGGACTTATTATCAAGTGGCTCTGGATATGATTGATTATTTCTGTCAGTCTAGGTCATTAAGTGGTACTGTTAAAAAGTTTAATACTCTGTATGGTTTTGAGTTTAGTAAATCAAAATTAATACCCGATCATCCCCATAGTCATGGCGGGTTTAGAAAGTGGTTATTACACCCTATGCTCCGAGGTTTTCTAGTCTATTTTAATCAGGACAATAACAAGCGAGTGCTTATTCCTGATAAGTTTGAACGGATTTTATCAGATGAGAAATATATAGAAATCTGTAATATTCTTGACAAATCACATTTAACTAAGCGCAAAAGATCTACTGTCATAAACCCTTTAATAGGTCTTATATACTGCGCTGGTTGTGGTGGGTTTATGCGTGTTTATAGCAGTAAGTTCACAACTAAGACAGGTGAAACAACTAAGTATAGTTATTTACTTTGCAAAAATGCTTATCCAGAACCAGGCAAGTTAGCAACTTGTGATAGAAAAGCTAGTTATAGCTTAGTTATAGAGGATTGTATTACTCATGTTATCAATGCGCTATGTCAACGTGCTGATGAAATAGCTAATCAAGTTATACAGCATGAAGAAATAAAGGAAACAACGCCAGAAATAGATGAGATTAGGCAACAAATAAAAAAACTGATAGGACTTAATGACCCTGATTTGCAAGAAGCCATTCAGATGAAACAAACTAAATTAGAAAACCTGTTGATGTCTCTAAAACGGAAAAACACATCAACAGGTTTAGATAGTAAGTATGAACTAATGAGACATTATGCCGCTATGCCACAGCTTTGGAGACAGGCAACGGTAGAGGAGCAACGGATTTTATTTCAGGATCTTGTAAAACGAGTTGTGTGTGATCGTGGTCATGTGACTGTTGAGCTTCTAATTTAGACACTAACTGCCATAGGATTTTGACTGATTGGGGAGACATTTTATTATTTTGTGTAGAATGTTTTCCCAGTATCTTTTATTTTATGAAAGTATGTCAAGTAGACTCCACTAACTCAAACGGTATATTTCCAATTATTGTGTTATGTAGTACATCTATACTTATTTGTCTATCAGGATTAATAGTTGATTGACAATAAAATATATTAGCCACGCTTGTATTAAATGCTTTGAGAAACAGCAGCCGATAACCGTCTCTAACTCGGAAGTGAAACTCTATACTTTTAGCTTCAAACTTATTTGTTTCGCCTTGCTGATATTTCCTAGCTAGTCCAACTTTAGGATTAATGTCTAGCAGTATTGTCCAATCTGGTTTTAAGCCTTGACAGGCTAGATCATTTAGATATTCAATATCTTCTAAACTATGACCTGCACCATAACCCTGATAAGCCATTGTTGACCATGTGAATCTATCGCACAACACCCAGTAACCACTGTTTAAGCAGTCTTTAATTAGATTAACATGATTAGCTCTGTCAGCAGCATATAGTAATAGTTCCGATATCTTGTTAATACCTGATTCATACACAAGTATATTTCTAAGATTAGTTCCTAACTGTGTTCCGCCGGGTTCTTTAGTTTTAAAAACAGGAATATTTTTTGATTCTAAATATTTAGCTAAAAGTTCCAATTGTGTTGATTTACCAGAACCTTCGCCACCTTCAAAAACTATAAACTTACCTTTATTCATACATTTGTTCCTGTGTTATAAAGTCTGTACAAAACTTTTTAATTTGCCAACTGATATCTTCTAAAGATGGCGATTGTGTCATCTGAAGAATTAGCAGGATATCAGCTAATCTATGCTTATAATCTTCAGATTGATCATCATGAGGTAAAAGCATTTTACAAGCCGATTGTCCAAACTCAAGTGAGTAAATGTCTATATCAGCTATCGTTTTTTCATGTATCCATCCATTAGCTTTTAGATAAAAACTAATTTGGTGATAAGAAATATTGAGTATATGACTGTTAATATCTGAGGTATGTCTGGTCATTTTCTTCTATGAATTTACGATGTTGTTTAAAACCTCTAAAGTTCCCAAAATATTCAGATTTTGATCTTGCTTGTACTAAAGCTTGATGTTCAAATGGTGATAAGTGTTTAGGATCAGAACTTAGCAATCTATCATGTAGTGCTATATCATCCTCAATGTTTCTTTTACCCTCGTGGTTCAAATAAGAAACTCTAGCACATCTACCCGCAGATATTTTAAGGGATTTGTTAATCCCAATTAAGTCATCATTGTCATCTAGTAATGGTATATGCCAATCACCTACAGATAATTTGTCAGGTTTACTCTCACTGTAAGCAACAAACATTTCATTAGCTAAAATTCTTATTTCAGGTTGTGCATCAGGATGACATCTTTGTTTAAAAAAATTATCCCATTCTGTACCTGAAACTATGACGGTGATAGTGCTAAACGGTTCTAATATTCTGTTTACAACTTGCTTATGTACTCCTAAATCAGCTAATTGTCTCGCAGAATTTATGGCGTTATTCCTTGCTACTTCCCATAATCTTTTAGCTTGCTCAATGTCTGATTCTGATATTTCCTTAAAAGCTTGCATACCTTTCTGATTCTTACCCCAATGCAAGGGGTAAACGTCGTCATCAATTACGTTTTGAATTAGTTTATTAATCGGTATAGCACGACTACTCGAACTGTTACGAGAAAGTGATCTATGTGCCAAAATTTCGCTATGTATAAACCGATGATATTTAATAATCATAGTTGTTAAGCGATCACCCGTTATCACGTTCAACGAGTCACAAATTACTTTAGCTATAGGTTGAAACATTATATTCCTGTACTCCCAAAACCGTTTACACCGCGATCTGTATTTGCTAATTCTTCCACTACTTTTATTTCTGGAATTATCACAGTTTGAATTACTAATTGTGCTATTTTCATTCCGTGAGAAATAACAAATGGCTCAGTCGACCCAATGTTAGTTAGAATGGCTTTTAATTCACCAACATAAGAATTATCACCTGTCCCCCAATGTGCAGCTATTCCTTTGCTTGCTAATCCTGATTTACCTCGGATTTGAGCTTCTTGCACTAAAGTATATTTAGTCCCGTCGGACTCTAAAACGACTGTTCTGGTTTGAGGTAATTCAATAGCGATACCAGTGGGAATAGTGACTGAGAACTGTTGGATTACCCTATCCTCAATATCTACAAATCTACCTTCACCTGGTATGTCTTCTACTGCAATTGTTTTACCCTTGCTGATAACTGGCAATAACTTGATCTCACCATCAGGTAAATAAGCGTATAAATCTAGCCCACTGTCTGTAGGATAAGCACGAGTAGGAATTTTAGAGTCTGGATATAATTTTTTGATTTTCAGCACTGGTTTACATTAGAAACATTTTAAAATACTATACAACATATTTTAGTATTTTACTAGATCATGCTTGACATTAAATCATGAGTGTGTTATAGTTATTATTTGATAGTAAGGTAAAGCAAAATGAGAACTAACATTAACCTTGGAGACATCTATTGGATGCCAGCCAGTAAAAGCATAGATAAAAAATCAGAAAATAAGCAGTTAATTATTTCTAAAGTAGGATCTAAATATGTCTATGCTACTAATGCGGGAAAGGATACAGAGTATCAGTTTACTGTTGAGTCTAAGGGTATACTTAAATTAGTCAATAATATGGTAAGCAACTTTGCGTACTCTGAAGAGAAGTGGGAAAAACAAAAACTTATTATTGAGTTAGATTTATTAACTCAAAAATTTAGACAGGAATTTTTGCAGGTCAATGGTTCTACAGATTTTAAAAGATATCAAATGTTTGTGGACAAGATGAATATTCTTTCACAGCAAATATTAGAAAATTAACAAAGGCAGCATGAGGATAACATTTAAAAAGTGTAAATGGGCAGGTCTAGCGTCTATTGCTAATGCTGATAAGGAAAATCATAATCTATCTATAGACGGCGAAAGAGTAGGATCTATTTGGAAGCAAAAGCAAGAATATTACTGGTCAATGAACTATCAGGGTATTTATAGAAATACTTTCACTGATGGTCTACCATTCCCTACTTTAGACGCTGTAAAAGCCGATTGTAAAAACTGGATAAAGACAACATTCAAATGAAACAGACAACAACACAAGCTAAACCTTTCTTAAAATGGGCAGGCGGTAAGACACAGCTATTAAATGCTCTCACACTAGACCTACCTAAGTTCTATAAATACTGTGAACCCTTTGTTGGTGGCGGTGCTTTATTGTTCCACTTACTTAATAATGAGGATAACATTCAGGAAGTTTTGATCAACGATAATAGTCTGGATTTAATGTTGACCTATAAGGTCATTCAACAGGATGTTACTCGGTTAATTAATATTCTGACTAAAGTTCAAGATGATTACCATCAGAGGTCAGATGACGACCGCAGAAAGTATTTTGAGGCTGTACGGCAAAAGTTTAATGTGGAAGCTAAAACTTTTAATTATGGTTGTTACTCTAACAATCATGTTATCCGTGCAGCTATTGTTATTTTTCTAAACAAGACTTGTTTTAATGGTTTATGGCGTGTGAGGAAATCAGATGGTGGCTTTAATACTTCTTTTGGCAAATATGATAATCCTCTTATATGTGATAGCCACAACCTTGAGTTAGTTTCAGAAAAACTACAAAGTGTGTTTATCAAGTCTGGAGATTATAATACGTGTTCTGCTTTTATTGATAGCAATACTCTGGTTTATTTAGATCCACCATATATACCAGCGAGTAATACAGCTAAGTTTGTAGGCTATGGTAAAGATGGATGGGGACTAGCTGATAACTTAATGCTGGCTGAGTTTATCAGGTTGCAAAATAGCAAGGGAGCTAAAATAATCTTGAGCAGTAGCAACACTAACTACTGGGATGACTTACACTTTCTGCAAAAAACAGAAGTATCAGCAAGTCGGAATATTGCCTGTAAACTAGGCAGTCGGGAAGGTTGTAGAGAATTAATTTTGAGGAATTATTAAGTATGTTAACAGAGACAAAAAACAAGATTGATCATCTTTTTAGTCAAGGCTATGCCGATTTTAATGCTGGCTTACCTGTACCTAAAAATAGAATTAAAGCTATGGGTTGGAGGCAGGCCAGATTAAACAGACACAGTTATGATGTGGGTCTAAAGACAGCTTATGAAATTTTTGAAGAATTAGACAGTAAAAGTTTTGAATTTTCAGAATGATTAATACAAAGGAGTAAAACAAATGATGTATTCAACTGATTTAAGCGGTGCAGTTGTAGGTGATATTTTAGCAATCAAACCAAAAAGTTCATATTACTCTAATTGGGAGCTATGCAAGGTTGACCACATTACTCAAACACAGATAATCTTAGTGAATGGTAAGAAATTTAACAAAAATGACGGTAAAGAAGTCACAAGCGGATCTTTCAAATATCAAGCGGTTATTGCTAGTCCAGAATTAGTTAAGGACATTATGGAAAAACAGCAATTAAAATTTGAAATTAGAACTAAGGTAGACATAGACAGCTTGCAACTGCAAAAGATTTTAGATATTCTTGGTTAGATCTTAATAAACCAGAATAGAAACGTGGAAAACTAAAAATTGATTTTGAGGAATTATTAGGTATGGCAAAAATAACAACTGACAGATTACCAGTGCCTTTTAAATTAAATCTGTGTTCTTTAGGAACGATTTTAAGTGATAATGATTTTTGGTTTAATGATCATGGTACTTGGTTTCATAATTATAAAGCTGTTGGGATTAGCATAAGTTGGGATACAGAGATGCAGTATGTATTTATCAATATGACAGGTGATGGTGCTAAGGCAATGCCTATTAAGATCAGCATTGACAATATTAATCTTAGCAAAGCTATCCTAGAAAACTTGATATTTGCTATTAATCACGTTGATTAAACAACCATAAAAAACCTAGCATTTTTAAAATATAAATGTGGGAAATTAAAAATTGATTTTGGGGAATTAGGTATGAAATATGCGACTTCGGTAAAGTTTGGTGGCGAATTAATAAACGCTTTTGATTGCGATTATGATGATTACAAAGAATTACAATTACTTTGTCCTGAATGTAAAGAGCCTGTTTATTTACAAAAAGAGTCTTTAAGATTCTTAAAGAAAAACTTAAAAGAAACCAGAATACCAGCACATTTTAAACATTTTTCAATTAGAGATTTAGCGCATTTAATCACTTGTGAGTCTCGTGTTAGCAAGTATGATCAAAAAGAAATAGACAGACGTAAAATACAAGCAAGAAATCAAAGATTAAAAACATTACATTCATACTTTTGGAAATTATTTTTAAATAACTGTGAATGTTTGGGTTTAGGTGCAGGTATGCTTTCTCCTGATGCTATGCAAATAAAAATACAAGAGTTCTTACAGCCGCAAAGAGGAATTGTGTTTGGTAGTTCTTTTGGATTTAATGGACAAAAAGAAGCAGACAAATTTTACAATACTCACATACAAGATGCTACTCTAAATGTAGAGCGTTCAATATTTAAAGATTGCCTATTTGATGATATAAGAGACTACTTCTTAAAGCCTTCTCATACTGTGTGGGTACAGCATAAGCAAGAGAGGAATAGAACGATCAATACAATTCTGACTGAAAACATTTTAGAAGAAATAACACTTTTTCTATCTGCAAAGTCTTCTAACAAATTAAGAGAATACTGTATATCTTTTGGTATTATACGTTCTGTATCCTCAACATCTGAAGTTAGTAATTGGTTTAAGCAATGTCTAATAGTAAACAAAGTACCTTTATGGCGCGTCGGTATTTCTGGTTTTGCAATGGAACTTATAAAAATTGATTGGGCTAATGTCTTGAACAGTAGCAAATTCATGTAAATATTGAGTCTTAAGTTAATTAGAAAACACAATAGCAATAAAAAACCCATCAGCTATATGTTGATGGGTTTTTTTGTAATTATTCAGTTTTAAAAAGATTACAGGTATAATAATATTTATTTAGTAATAGCGTAATTATGACTTTTAGTATTGATATTCCCCATTTTAAATGTTTGATTAATAAATCATTTCTTTATGATTGGGATTCACAACAAACAGGCTTTGTTCCAGTAAGAGTGTTTGGACTGACTTCTATTCCTGGACGATCTGTTGGTTTCAACTTAATGACTAACCAAGGAGCGCAATTTGCTAGAGTCCCCATTCATGCCTTAGCTTGGAAGGAAGATGGTGAGCAATTGCCGTTAGATTGGTTGCAGTTGTGGGATTGCCTAAGTTATGAACCCTGTGCAATAGCTTATTCTTATCTTTCTGAATTACGCTGTAAAACTATTTTGAAAGACGGGAATTGGTACGGTGGCGAATATCTTTTCACAATTGATTGGATCGGTGGCGACTGGGCAGAAGACCCAAGTGAGCATAAATGTGGCCATGTTTTAAAACTTGATAACGGTTGTTTTACCATACAACCAAATAATAGAATTGTTTGGTTTGATCCGAGTTTTATAACTGAACCCCTAGCAGGTAATCCAGGTTACAAAATACATACTCACAAGTACAAGAGCGAATCTTCTGGTAAGTGGGTATCGGAAAACAGTGACAACTTCTTCTATGGCACTAGTCCAATTGAGTAAAAATAAAAGCACTTATAATAAGTGCTTAAATTATCCTATTCTGTTTTGATAGCATCAGCTAATCCCCATTGATGCTTTAGTAATTGTTTGTATGTGACTTCTTGTACTAGCATCTGTTCATACAGTTTAACTAAGAGGTTTTGAGCATCTTCCCTAGACATTTGTGCTACTTGCTGTTTAAAGGATGCTATCTGAAATTGTTGCTCTATTTTTAGGTTATTCATAATCTTTTTCACTTGCTCTTACTTTGTCACTCGCTACCAGTTCCCAACCACACTTAAACAACTTCTGATAGGTCGCCCAGCCTTTGCTGCCACCTTGGATTCTATGATCGGGTATTTTGAGGTGAGTGAATACTGTATAGGGTCTAAAGGGCTGTGTAGGGTCAGGTTGTAGGAATAATATTTTAGTGCTGTCCCCAAATGTGGATGATAGCCACGCCATTTTACCAGGCATAGGTCAAATATTTTAACGTTTCAACCAGTATATGTTTTATTTTCTGTTTTGGCAATTAAAAAGGGTCTTTCAATGTATGACACTCACAAATACCCGTGTTTACTTCTAAAAATATAGACGCGTTGCTGTCCTCTTGAAACAGAGTACAAACAAATCCCAATTGCTGACTGAATTTTCCTTTACCAATTTCTTTATTCCAAGGATGGCAGTACACAGGAATTAAATATTGGCAACTAGCGCAACTTTTTCCTTCTAAAGATTTTGGATAATTACTCATGATTAATGCCTTTAAATTATTTATGATCAAATGTTAAGTTGTCATTTCCTGTTTTAACAAATAAAAAAACTCCTTAGTAAATAAGGAGTCTTTTAAGTTTATACACTCACTTTACTTCTATTTTTAGTTCTTTGTTTCCGTATGGGTTTTGATTTTACAGAGGTATCTTGGTAAATAGCTACATCACTACAGTTAAGCGCATTAGCCTTGATCACTCTAACTATTTCATTAGTTCTTGGAGATGGACTATATCGCTTCTTAATTAATCCCGCAAAATCTAACCAGGTTAAGGTGTGTGGATATCTCTCAATAAGAAAGCTATAAGAATGAATAGCGAGTTCTAAAACGCTTCGATCATAATCTGTCAGATTGCTTGGCATTTTAAATTGAATACCCATGTGAGTTACTGTGATCATTTGTGTTACCTGTCATGTGAGGGTTGTAAGTATGTGTAAAAAAATGTTTTAAGGTTCACATTACTTGGCTCATCATTCAAAAGCTTGAGCCAAGTTTTAGCCGCCCAAGACATTCTCTTAAATCCTAAAAGAAACAATTCAAAGTTAGTCATACCTTACCGTTAAATGGTTTTAAATTGTTGAAAAAATCTTCTTTGCTTAATTCATCATTTAGGTTTCAATCCAACTCCTGGTTAAGGGAGTATTTATATCACTATTTTAACCCTCTAAGAAATCTGTTATCAGGATATTTGTCTATTCTGGATACAGCCACATACTTCACACTAGGGTGATTTACACCTTCTAGCAAACAGATAATGTCATCTTCCGAAAGATCATTATCAGTTTCCATTTTGACCTCTATTTTCCAGATTTTCATTTTATTACCTTTGTGATCTTGCTAACTCTACCATACCCGCAGCAAATGACCATCCGTCTAACCTTGCATCTATATTGGTGTAAGCAAATAGGTTATCCTTCTCTAAGTCCATAAAGGATTTACCATGTTTGTCCTCAGAATAATCCTCAACAAAAATGCCATCTAGTCCATTAGGTGACGGACAAAAGAATATAAACGGCGGTGATACAACTATTGCAAGTTTAAATCGGTCAGGAACACCGGAGCATCTATAAGCAATTGCACCATACTCAGCAAGTATGTTAATAGCTGCTTTGCCTTTGATTGGATTTCTGTTCTCATCACTAGCATACTTATCTAAAGTTGCTACTGCGGTCAAAGCGTAGTCCCAGTCAACAAATACAAGGTCTTTACCATTGCTAAACGGATCTAATTGAAAAATTTTAGATATCTTATCCATGTGATCTTAACCCTTTGTTCAGAACAGTCTCTATCTAGAGACTTCATTCGTCGCCAGCCGTCAACGTCTTTAAAATAGCTGCCAACAATTTTAATTGGGACTAATGTGCTTGTGATCACTTTGCTTACCATTTATTTCAGCTAACGTCATTTTAAACAATTCGTATGTTGTTAGACTAGCAGTAAGTCTATCAGCAATCTTTTCTGAATTTAGTAGGGACTCTATGGCTTTTTCTGGTTGAGTAGCTGTTGCTGCTGCAATTTCGTAGCCACCGTCGTGTGAGCCATCACTAAGGACTAAATAATTGTAAATGGCTGCCGACCATTGCTTTTCTTGAGAATCATAACTAAGGGAAAAATCATAAATCCATTTGCGCTTGCTTTTTGCTGCTTTAGCTTCTGTTGTATTTAATTCAGCACATAGGTTTTCTATTGATAGTAAAAGATTGTTTATTTTTGTCATTTTGCTTACCTTTGTTTATGCTGTACCGTTCAAATGCTAACTGTGGGCTTTTGAATGCTTCGTTTCAATCCAACTTCCAATTAAGGGAGTATTTATACTTCTGGTTGGGGTTTTGGTTGTGTGTTTCAATCCAACTCCCAATTAATGGAGTATTTATACTTAGCAAGTTTAGGCATCCTGACTACTTTAAATAGTTACTAAAGCCATTTTGTTTTACTTACTTAAGATACTCCCATTTTACCCTGTTTTTATTTTAATGTCAAACACTATTTTAAAGGATTCATTTACTAAAATTACTGGTATCACGTTTCTAAGTACAACAGCTAGAAACCTTAGTAAATACAAGCTAAAGGGTGATCCAAGATTCGTAATAGATATAGAATATTACGAACTTTGGATCACCTCTAAAAGTATTGCTATATAAGGCTTTCAGCAATTTACTATTTTTACTCCTATATTTTATAATTTATATACTATTTGCTTGATATTTACTATTTATTATCAAGTTAATAGCATTTTTAGCGCAAAGTATTTTATGAGGAATGCACGACTGTATTCTAGAGTCGAGGGCAAAAAGTGGCTGTTTTAGTTAGTTAAGGCAGAATTACCACTAAAATATCTAGTTTAAATAAAAATTTGCAGCATAAGTGTCTGGACATACAGGCATAAAAAGAAATCTGAGAGCCTGTAGCCCTGGTAAAAATATTTTGTAAGCTTACGTGACCCTCTCAACTAACGTCACGCAATTAGCATGAGAGGAAGCTCTTGTTTTTGATCATGAGATTTTAGGGATTGCTCCCTGAGAAAAAAGAAACAACGTTTTTTGGGATTACTCCCGCGAATCTTTATACAGATTCTTTGTTTTATAGTTTCAATCCAACTCCTTGCTAAGGGAGTATTTAAGTCTTAGCTACTGCTTTTTTCATCCTTGCCAGTCTAGCGTGGAGTAGTGCTAAATTTTTGCTTTTTTATCCTAGATTCACGTAAAAATTACATACCTTATAGAATCAAGATTGTTGATAATCCCTAGTGAACGACCTAGCTGTGTGGTTTTTTTGGTTCGGGAGGCTCATTAAAGAACACGTAGAACGTATGATCTCCTTACTTTCACCCTTATGCTTTAAATCTAGTCCTACTGCGCTTTCCAAAGGCGGTTCGTTTTTGACTAACTAACCGGATTTAAAGTTTATCTTTCCTCAATGTAGGAAATCAGCTTTTATAACCATCAACTGACTTTAATAGCTCCTATCCCTCGTGGCTAATTCCGACACCTCACTCCGTTCTTTCAGTGGCGGCTTGACCTGTTCAATCATTGCTGATTTACTTAGTTCGGTCGGGGGTCACTACTTCTTCTAAGGTTCTATGCCATCAACCTCGCAAGGCCTTGCTTTCAATTCCCAATAGGTATTAAAGCGGATGGGTACTTCCTTAAATTTCTTTTTGTCAGGCTAGATACATAAGTATCGGCTCGGTCGCTTGTGTCTGTTATCCCTCTTGTCCATACCCTCAGCTATCCTTTTCAAGCATCTATAGGCAGTAGTGAGTAATTATTACACTAGCGTTGGTTTCCCCAGTACGTCACCGTAAAGGTTTCACCAATAAATATAATATATCAAATTATTTTAGGTGTGTCAAGGGGTGGTTAAAATATTTTTTTGTTTTATTTTGTGTTTAAATTAGTTTTAATTTGTTTTAATCAGTATCAATCCAACTCCCAATTAAGGGAGTATTTATAGGTAAGTCATCGGAAGTTAATAGCGGTCGTTTCAATCCAACTCCCTATTAAGGGAGTATTTATACTCTATGGGTAGTTCAGATCCTAGTGATCTGGCAAATTCGTTTCAATCCAACTCCCTATTAAGGGAGTATTTATACGCTGCTTTTGCGGCAATTTCTGAGGGTATTCCCGTTTCAATCCAACTCCCTATTAAGGGAGTATTTATACTTAAAGTAAGCTTGTCTTAACAGTTCGTTAGACAGTTTCAATCCAACTCCCTATTAAGGGAGTATTTATACTATGCCATCAACCTTGCAAGGTCTTGAATTAAATCAGTTTCAATCCAACTCCCTATCAAGGGAGTATTTATACCTTCAACCTCGTCCAGAACGAGAATAAACCCCTTGTTTCAATCCAACTCCCTATTAAGGGAGTATTTATACAATTCAGCCAAAGATAATATCTCAATTAGGTTTCAATCCAACTCCCTATCAAGGGAGTATTTATACGTTTAACCAAGTGGCAGACACAGTGATCACTAATGTTTCAATCCAACTCCCTATCAAGGGAGTATTTATACATGATTTATTTTGTGAAATTGATTTGGACTGTGATGTTCTGTTTCAATCCAACTCCCTATCAAGGGAGTATTTATACTTGCTACTTCTGTGGCCATCTCTCTTGCAGCCACGTTTCAATCCAACTCCCTATCAAGGGAGTATTTATACTAGAGAGGATGTTAAACATAGACGGCAAAAGGAAGTTTCAATCCAACTCCCTATCAAGGGAGTATTTATACATTAAAGTAGCGAGGGTTAAGCTTCCTTAGATTGTTTCAATCCAACTCCCTATCAAGGGAGTATTTATACTATTAGCAGTGTAGCACACCATCGGGGAATACGTTTCAATCCAACTCCCTATCAAGGGAGTATTTATACAATGGGGAAAATCCCCTTCCTAGAGTATGTATTAGTTTCAATCCAACTCCCTATCAAGGGAGTATTTATACAGAAAACATTAACCATAGAAGACATACGACGGTTAATAGGTTTCAATCCAACTCCCTATCAAGGGAGTATTTATAGGCTAAGAATAATAAGCCGCTATCTATCCTTTTTCGGTTTCAATCCAACTCCCTATCAAGGGAGTATTTATACCAAGCCGATATAAGCCACTTTTCAAAATTGCTACAAGTTTCAATCCAACTCCCTATCAAGGGAGTATTTATAGCAGCATCAAATGCTGCATTTTTTTGTTTTCGATTTTCAATGTGTTTCAATCCAACTCCCTATCAAGGGAGTATTTATAGCATACTCCTCTTCATACGCAGCCAACCATCTATCTATAAATACTCCCTTAATAGGGAGTTGGATTGAAACATCGCTTCGACTTCTTCAATTCTTAAATTAGATGTTTGCCCTATAAATACTCCCTTAATAGGGAGTTGGATTGAAACAACACGAGAATACTGAAGTAAGGGAGCATCATTATCTATAAATACTCCCTTAATAGGGAGTTGGATTGAAACTATTATGAATTTTGAGATTAGTTGATATAGATCGGCTATAAATACTCCCTTAATAAGGAGTTGGATTGAAACGATTTTTGGCGCGGAGGTGTCCAGTGGAGGGGAGTAAGGATCTATAAATACTCCCTTAATAGGGAGTTGGATTGAAACGTACTTGACCATTGTTTATTTTGCTTGCTTACAATGCTATAAATACTCCCTTAATAGGGAGTTGGATTGAAACCTCAGTTCCATAGAGTTTGAAAAGTCTGCCGATCAGTATAAATACTCCCTTAATAGGGAGTTGGATTGAAACGAATCGGCCAGGCTCAAAGCTTTACTGGGTAAGGTTTTGAGCTAAAAAATAAGGCTGGGGCGGCCAGCCTTATTGAAGACATCCCTTGGTCTTACTTAAAATTCTTAAAATCCATATACTGTAAGGCTTTCGAGGCATCCACACAATCAAATTAAAAGGAAAGCATAACATGAATTACCCTACTGTTCCACAATTAAAAAGTCCGGATCAACAATCTTACACTAAATCTAATTTAGGTATAAATACTCCCTTAATAGGGAGTTGGATTGAAACTTTGACACCTCACTAACGCTAATTCCTCTTCTAAGGTATAAATACTCCCTTAATAGGGAGTTGGATTGAAACAAGCGTGGCAAGCATTTCAGCCGCTATAATACATAGCGTATAAATACTCCCTTAATAGGGAGTTGGATTGAAACCTGATGTTCAATGGGGATGCTTCAAGCCTAACAAGTATAAATACTCCCTTAATAGGGAGTTGGATTGAAACCACACGATACTGCATTTTTATCCCAGTGCATCCATTTGGTATAAATACTCCCTTAATAGGGAGTTGGATTGAAACCTTCTCTAATTTCCTTAAATTCCTCATCTATCTTGCGTATAAATACTCCCTTAATAGGGAGTTGGATTGAAACCAGGAACCCCATACTTTTTGCAGATTTGAAGAATAAAAGGTATAAATACTCCCTTAATAGGGAGTTGGATTGAAACATAACATTTCACCTTATCAGCCATCAACCGATGATAAAGTATAAATACTCCCTTAATAGGGAGTTGGATTGAAACGGATTGAAACGTATTAGTCAGTCGTTGAACACTCATTACAGATTACGTATAAATACTCCCTTAATAGGGAGTTGGATTGAAACAAACAATAGCAGATTGTGATCAAGAGTCTGTATTTGTATAAATACTCCCTTAATAGGGAGTTGGATTGAAACTGACTTTAAAGAATAACGTCTGATCAACCATAAACCCTGATTATGTTATGTAATCAGGGTTTCACTATTCAATATTTTGTTAATTAAAACTATGGCATACAGAGAAAAACAAGTACAAACAAGATTGCATAGTATTTTAGGTGGTACACTTGAAGCGCGTACACCCGTTGGTAGGATTGACTTATTGACTAACACGGAATTAATAGAAATAAAAGCTGCTATTCATTGGAAAGAAGCGATTGGACAACTTTTAACTTACTCACATTATCATCCTAAACATAAAAAGCGACTACATTTGTTTAGTGCTACAGATAAAAATTTAGTTAACACAATAAAGGAACATTGCACACGACTCGGTATTTTACTAAGTATTGAACCTGAAAGTTTAAGTAGTGAATCTAAGAATTTAAGCAGTAATATAATACTAAAAAAGAGCAAGCCTAAAAAACATAATTGGCAAATTCATTCTAAACTAATTCCTTCTGTTATTTATCATTGGTGTACTTGGGGTGCAGAACCAGATCCCATATTACCTAACTGGCACGTAGATATAGATACTGACCCCTATTGTATTTACATTAAGTCCTTTAATTTATCTAAAAAAACAGTGAAAGAATGGGAAAATTGGTTAAAGTTAGAGTGCAATCTAAATTAATCAACCATAAACCCTGATTACATTGCATGATCAAAGTATTAAAAGAATTACTAACCGCAACATGAATCAAACTCAACTATCAGAACGCTTTAGTGCTATATCTAACAGCCTAACTCATGATGGATGGAGTCATGAGTTTATATCACCATTCTGTATCAAGGTCTGGATTGACACAGGAACTCATGCTGATATTTCTTGGGATAAATATTATGGCATCTAAACAAACTGTAATATACTTAAAGAATATTTATTAACATCTAACACATAAGAGACAAAACAAGATTATGCAACTAGAAAGAACCCCACAACCCGGACAGATATGGCAACACTTCAAAGGTAATAATTACAAAATATTATTTGTTACTGGACAGACAATTTCAGGAACAAATTTAGATGATTTTGATATAACAACCGACGGTATTAAACATCATGAAACAGGTTATGATTGTATTGTAGCTTACGAAAACAATAAGACTGCTTTGATCTATGAGCATGATGTATATAATGGTGATTGCTTAGAAGGTGATTATGTAATTTATCAGCGAGTAGATCCTGACTATCCACAAATGTGGGCGCGACCATTAGATGAATTTTTAGGAATAATTAGCTCACCTTATATTGAGGGTGTTGTTTGTAGCAATTACTCAAGATTTAATAGGGTTAGTTAGTTTTATAGGGGACTAATAGATTATTAATTAATCCCCTATTTATTTTTACTTATTAATAATGATAGTTAGCGTTGGAATACTTGTACCACTAGCTTTAAAGACTCCAGGCTCATTAGTGATTACTTGATGATCTAAAGACTCTAACCAAGATCGGAACTCTTTTGGTTTACTATCATCAGCAAAACTCCAATGTTTTGAGGAAACAGTAACTAGTTTACCACCAGGTTTTAAGCAATCATACATTTTTCTTATGTGCGTAATATCCTGATTTTTAGTAAACGGTGGATTAGCTATGATTCGATCATATTGTTGTTCAATATCAGCTAATAGAAAGTCATCATCTAATATATTAGCTTTTGGTATTTTTGACAGTATTTGTCTGTTTAAATCCATTAATTCAAAGCAATCAACTTTTGCTATATTACTATTAAATCGGCTGATTGCTTGTATTATTGCACCTTGACCCGCGCTAGGTTCTAATATTGAATGTTGCTCCTGAATGTCTGCTAAAGCGACTAATTCATCTGCTAATTGAGATGGAGTAGCAAAGAATTGAAACTCTTTTTTTAAGTTTCTTTTATCACCGGATGCTATTGCTTCTAATAGTTCTGTGGGATCTTGTTGAAACACAAAACCATAGACTTTGCCACCTTTCCACTTACCACCAATTAATTCTAAAGATTTTTTGACTTCTAAATATGTGTCACGCTCTAACTGTATGTCAGGTAATTTGACAACATTACCTTCTACTGTGCATTTATTTAAGATAGCAAGCTTATCCATGTTATTTGCTATTATACTTATTTTACTATAATATAATAACACACTTATAAAACAAAACAATGACACGGCGTAAAATAGATAGTAAAATTAAAATTCTTTATCATCAGATCAAACCTGATGTTTATAAAGATGGGAAGAGAGTCCGCGCTGGGTTAGATTGTCCCGACGGTATTGCGGCTGCATGGGTAGCTCTGAGGAAATACCCTACTGCGGATCTAGTTGGCTGTACCTATCAGTCAGATTTACCAAGAGTGAATGATGGTGACTTACTGATTATTGTTGATTTTAGTTTTGAGTTAGAAGTCCTAAACCAGTGGCGTAATCGCGGTTGCCAAATCATCCTGATTGATCATCATAAAACTTTGGTTGATAAAGTACATGAGCATACTATAGTCACGCTTAAACAATTGTTAATTGATTATTTAGAATCCTATCAAGAATCGTTAATAGTTGCTACGGATGCGCCTATACTAAGAGACTTTATAGCATTTGCTAAGTTAACAAATATCTGGACTAATATTTTAAATAATCGGGATATTGATAACTATCTTGAAAGGTTTTGCAGTGTGACCAGTGTTAACCAACTGTTTAAATACTTCTCAGATGGTGATCTAAACTTTGATATTTCTAAATGTGGTGCAGTCCTAACTTGGGAATATTTCTTTCCTGATGAGCCAGTGCCAGCGTTTTTATTATATGTCCAAGATAGGGATTTATGGCAGTGGTTACAACCTAAATCTAAGGAAATAAACGAAGCTTTTGGGCATATTCGGCATGGACTAACTAGGAATCAAATTATTAGTGAGATGACAAGATTATCTGGTTTTTCTCAAAAAGATTTGATGTACCATTTTGAGACTCTAGGTCAAATGTTGTTAGCACCTAAGAGAGAACGATCACAGTTATTAGCAAATAATGCTCACTGGGTTAATGCTTGGGGATATAGGTTTTTAGCCGCTCCGTTAGATTCTCATGATGCTTTTTACTATAATGAAGTGATGGAAATTCTATATACTGAAAATCCAGAATCTCCGTTTGTTTGTACTTACATTAATTTGGGAAATGAGTATAAATTAAGCTTTCGATCTCGACAGAAATACGACAGTTTCGATGTTAGCAAATTAGCACGTAGTTTAGACGGTGGCGGACATGAAAATGCTGCTGGTGCAAAATTAAAAATGTTACCTTGGATAAAAGAAAAAGCCGTGATATAATTAAAGTATCAACTTGCTATACCTTAACCAGAAAAAAAAACCCACTACCAAAACTCTACAGGTAGCGGGTTATTTTTTAATGTTCCCAACTAGCACTAATTAATTTTCTAGGATTTTTCATCATATCAGGATAGGGTATTTTACCATTACCCGTAAAATGTTCCAAACCTTGTCTCATTGAATCTTGAGTTAAAGTTGCTACTTCAATATCCTGGTATTTTCGGCAGAATAAAACAACCTCATCATGACAAATAGAAGATAATCTTAAATCAAACTTTTCAGTAAATACTCCTTGCTGATATATAGTAGCTATACCCACTTTGACGCTACTAGATTCACTTGCAAGCCAACAGTTAGCAATATCTCCTTTAGGGACATATTGTTGATCTGCTTTGTTTGTTTTACAAAATGAATAAATACGTCGTCTATAACCTGGTGTGGAATACTTTCCGTAGTCATCTTGAAATGTACCATACCAATGACCATCAACACAGATTCTAGTATCGTTTGCTTTTTTCCATAAGGTGTCCCTAAGTTCAGCTATTCTTGGGAAAATATTAGGAAATGCGTTAACCATAGCTTCACAAATATCTATTTCTACTTCTTCACCCTGCATTACTTTAATAGTATTTTGTAGCGTTGGTGCTGATTGATTATTTAGTCCACCATAAACTACACATTTAGCGCATGAGCGTATATTATCAAAGTCCTTATGTAGCTGTTCTGTTTTAGTCTTGTTAATTTTGGTGATTTCTTTAATGTCTAAATGTCTGTATTGCTTGTACTTATCAACAGAACCAAAGACTGAGTGCATAGTAATAGCGTGAAGATCAATTTTGTTCTTAGCACAATCTTCTATTGCTGTCTCACCCGACATATAAGTAGCAATTGCTAAATGTGCAGCAGGTAAATCTACATCCACAATTCTAAAGTCCATCAACCAAACTAAAGCGTGTGATTCATGTTGAGCTATGAGCCTCAGTTCTGTCTTTGCAATTAGTTCAATCTGTTTTGCCTTAAATATATCCCTTACGCTAGGACATCCAGACGTTTTTAAACGTTTATTAATACTCTTTTGGGCGGGAGGGTTCTGGATATTAACACCTTGACACTTAACAGGTGCGTTCTTATTCCCTGAACAAGTTCTTCCTTGACCTTTACGTGTTAGCTGTCTAATACTCCCACTTACACGTGGTACTCCCTCAATCCATACTATTTCTTGCTTCACTTGTTGGCAGTAGTTGAGGTAGATTGACACGGTTCTAAAATCTACAACTAGCTGCACTACACGATGATCATTGAGCAAAGCTAAATCAGATTTACTACTACCTTTAGCTTTCACGGTTTGGATAGCATTAAATACATCTGTTTCAACGCTGTCTAGCTGCAATTCAATCTCCTCATCCTGTTCAGCATCCCTTTTATTTAAAAGCGCAATAATACCCGCTATCTGCTGACTAGATCGGATATTTAAACCAGGATGGATTTGTTGGAACTCTTGATCAAGTTCCATTAATTTCCTGTTATACCAATTAATCTGTCTATTCAGTTCTGCTAAATCCACAGGCATACCCCAATAATTAATTTCTACTAATGCCGGGGTAAAATCTGCCTCAATCTCTGTTACTTCTTCTAGTTCAGCTAGTTTAATTTCCTGTCTTAATCTTAAAAACAAGTCTCCAGTATTTACAATATCCGACGCTGCATAATTGATCTGAGCGTTCCTTAATGGCAAACTATTATCTGCCAGTTGCTCTGTTTTATCTACATCTATACCTAAGTAACGATAACAACAATCTTTTAACCCGTGCTTATGCGTGAGGATACCTGCTGATAGTAGTTGAGACATAATCATAGTATCATAAGCTTTCCAGGTCTTAATACCATATTTAGCCCTTAGAAAACCTAAATCAAATCCTATGTTATGTCCTATGAATACACCTTTACGCTTGGCAAAGTCTCTTATCTTTTCAATTAAATAACCAATAAATTCCTTGTATTTTATAGATAGTTGCGGTCTGTCCCATTTAGTTTTAAAATCAACTACTAAAACTTTATCACTACTTAATGATGCTAACTGGAGTAATCTAATATCACCATAAATAGGAGATAAAGCTAATTCCTGTAATCCTGTTGTTTTCCCTTTCTTATAGGATTGAGCATTAGTTTGTTTTCTTTTATACTCCCCATTTTCAGGCATTTCTGCCCCGTAGGTTTCTAAATCCAGTACAAGTAGATTACTAGTAAATAAATTATCACAGTAATTATATAGTTCAGGTGTGATGTCTGCATCCTGACTAACAAACGATATATAATCTGCTATTGGCTCTTGATCTTCTATTTGAGCAACACCATTACTGACGTTTAGGCATGACAATAGGTCTAACTGTGTTCCAGATAATACAGACATACTATTAATTTATGTTATTATTTTACTTGACATTGTTTTATAACTGTACTATTATTTTAGAATAATGTCAAGCAAAAAGACATGATAAAAGTAAAACAATATACAGGCAAGCTTGCTGACTTGCTTAACTGGGAACTCGACCTAGAGTTCTGGAATGATGCTCAGGAAATCATTAGGGAGTCTTTACCCTATCCCTATGAGTTAGAAACTACTAAAGTATATTTTGCTTATGCTGGTAGTAGAATAATAGGCTTTATCATCGGTGGCGATGATAGTGATGATCAAGATGAATGTTGGCGTATCGCTGTTGATCCTGACTATCGGGGTCAGGGTATAGCTACTGAATTAGTGAATGTTTCAGGATTAGATAACCCTAGAGACATTGAGAATACAACAGAAGCTAAAGGCTTTTGGGCAAGTTTTGGTTATAAATCCCCACGTAATTTATTGGTGACTGTGTGATGATGTACTTAGTTAATGGTCGGGTAAAACAACTCAAAGAACGTATAATAGACATCTACAAATACGATTCTAGTGGTTGTTGTGTTATGGAGTATCTATGCTTTAAAGACGGTTCTATTATGTTTGCAGAAGAATGTATAGAACTGTCATTTAAAGGACTACGAGAATACTTTTTGATGCAAGTTACTAAGCTGATGATGCGTATTCATTATCAGAATAAGGAACTTGATCTATGGCTGAAAAAAGAACTTTAACTTTAGGAGAAAATCATGGATTTAGAAGACATTGAAATGAGAATTGAAGTCTTAGAAGCTGGCATAATAGAACAAGAGGACTTGATTAAAAAGTTTGAAGAGGATGCGTATGACAATCATGCTAATCATGCTTCCAATATTAAACAAGCTAGAGAGGAAATAAGACAGTTAGAAATGGAGATTGAATATCTCAAGTCTAGGGTAAACTTTGAAGATCATTATGAGATTGACGACTTAAAGTCTGGCATTAATTCTTACGATTACTACGAGGACTAAACCATGAACACTATGACCTTGGAAGAAATTCAAAACTTAATTGAAGACCTTGAGGCTGAGATTGAGGAAAAGCAAGAACTAATTAAGCAGTTTGAAGAAGATGAGTATGATAATAATGTCAATCCTGCTTCAAATATCAAACAGGTCAAAGAAGTAATCCGACAACTGAGAATGGAAGTAGATCAACTTCAGATCAAAATTGATTCTGAAGATTACTACGACTATTATGAAGATTAGCACTATCTATAAATCTTCAGATTATACCCATCTGTCGCAGTGTCAAACTATTTGGTGGGTATGCTTTCTTCTCCAGTCAGGAGACACTTACCAGGCTAAAATACAAGCTGATTTAAAACAGTATCCTACTTTAAAATTATCAGCTTGTGTTTTAAATAATGCGTTAAAGTTTATGCTTGCTGAAAAGTTAATTATTAGCTATCAGCAACCAATCAAAGGTAGGGGACAACCAAGAAAAATGTATCAGGTTAATCCTGATAGTCAAGCTATTATTCACGACTTTGCAAACCTATGGAGACAAATCAATGAAACAGTATAGATTAGCTATCATGCCTTACGACGATAACGCTAGTAGAAAAATCTGTGGTAGATTAAATGCCCTTTGGGGTTATGGTGTTTTCAGAGAATGTAGAAATGATGATATAAAACATCTTGGGCATTTAAAATGGGATGACTGGGAAAGTGATATCGCCGCTATCCAAAAAGATTTTCCCAATGTCAAGATCCAGGTAAAGATTGATTAGTTTAAATAGTCCCCTAAAGAGGGGATTTTTTATTTATTGAGAGGTTTTTTTAATTATGTCTTTAGTCCAGAAATACCGTCCCCAAACTTTAAAGGAAGTAGTTGGTCAACGTCTTACCACTACAACTTTAATCAATTCAATTAATAAGCAACAATTACACTCTGCTTATCTATTTTCAGGTGCGCGTGGTACTGGTAAAACATCCACAGCGCGGGCTTTGGCTAAATCCTTAAACTGTCAAACTGGTGTTACCTCAGATCCTTGTGGAACTTGTAGGACTTGTTTAGATATCCAGGCTGGTGTTAGCTTTGGTATCTATGAAATAGATTGTGCAACTAACAACGGTGTTGACCATGCCCGCGATCTAGTTTCTAAGGTCTGCTATACAGGGTATTCTCGCTATAAGGTCTATATTTTAGATGAGGCTCATAATTTAACTAAACAAGCTTTTGATGCCCTGTTAAAGACTTTAGAAGAGCCAGGTCAAAAGGTTGTGTTTATCTTAGTGACAACGGAGTTATCAAAAGTTCCTAAAACAATTCAGTCCAGGTGTCAAACCTTTAACTTCACCCCAATTAAGGATTATGAACTGCGGTCATACTGCCAAAAAATTTTAGAAGAGGAAGATTACAGTATTGCACCTGATTTACTCAAGATTCTAGTCAGTCATGGTGACGGGATTCTTAGAGATACCTTGACACTTTTAGATAAGGTTATTTTGTCAGAAGCTAAAACTGAGGAAAACATCTATGAACTTTTAGGCGTTGTACCTGCGGTCAATATGATAGCTTTACTGGATGCCTGTATTAACCAAGATTACACGGCAATCTATAAGCAGTTGAAAGAGCTTTTTAAATCTGGTAGTGATCCTATTGTGTTGTTGGGTGAGATTAGTAATTTTGTGAGGAATGCCATTGCATCACAAGCAACACCCATTGATTACACCATTATGACCTGTGATTCAAAAACCTATAATGCTGCTAGGGCATGGGGACGTAAATTACCAATTAATAAACTAGTGGAAGCGTCTATATTACTTAGAGATTCTGAGACTGATTTTAGTAATTCTAAGTTCCCAAAACTAACTTTAGAAGCTAATCTCCTAAAATTATCACAGATGTTTGCAATTAATAAAAATCTGTGATATAAGATAGATCAAGTGTCCTTGTGATAAGTACATCTTGTTTTACCTTTGTTTTATTCTCTTGTCCTTACTACTGTGGTAATTGTAGTAAGGATTTTTTGTTATTTAAAAATTTTATATGCTAACTTAGTAGTAATTGTGTATACGTAGGTATGGGGATTTTTAAGGGGGTGAATATGAGTACAGAAGAAAAAGAGGATTTTCAAGACGCGGGCAACATGAAGTTATCTTCATGGGTAGTCATGCTAGTTACTGGCGTGATTACTGCTAGTGCGTTGAGTGTCGTAAACACTTTATCTCAGAATTATTCTGAAATAGTACGGATGCGTGTAGAACTATCTACTCTGAATGAGAACAACAAAACTATCTTAGCTGCATTGGCTAGTCAGGATGAACGAATTAGAGCGTTGGAAATTAAAAATAGTTCGGGTAAAAATTAAATATATTAATAAACTTAACCTGGGTCTTAAGATAAGATCCAGGTTTTTTAGTATCTAAAATAAATAAAAAAACCCGCTATTGCTGACGGGTTTAAGTCGTTAAGGTAAGCAGATATGACAGCACTTAACAAATTTGTCAAACTGATTTTGATCATAATTGTAATAGTAGGAACACCCACCAAAGTCCTCGATAGGCATCCTAATAGTTTGAGGATCTTCAACATCTATCATTTCATAAAAAAAGACATCGTATAACATAGGGTGAACAATACACCATCCTTTCAATCGGTAGGTGTTTTTACCACAGGCTTTAGCAACAGCCTCGTTGGCTTGCCAGTCCAAAGCATTATTCCAATCATGTATGAAGTTTAGATAAACTATCCATCTATCTATTACTATGCTTTTTTTCTCCGTGTAATCCATCTCCAGGTCTACAGGAGGATCACAACTCCATAGTTGAACTGCACCTGTAAATTTTTTGCTTTTTTTATCCCATTTAAGTTCTGCTTTTGCAGTGTTGGGTGAGCTAACCCACTCACGTGAATCATTAGACCAAGATTCTCCTGAATGGTTGTCATACATTCTAGGCATCTGTTTTCCTCCCTCTGTTTTCTTAACTCTCTTTACTATAGATTAATTTCTCTATAGTGTCAATACTTAAAATCAAAAATATTTTTTTTATACAAAAAAATCCTTAGCTAACAACTAAAGATTCCCATTAAAAATCTAAAAATTCAAAGGATTCTTGTATAGAGAGTATAATAATATCTCTCTGTACTATTGGTATTCTCTCTGGTTTACCTCCTTGGTAGATGCCACAAGCATCTTCGGGGTAGTGCTTAAATAGTGCAGGGTTAGCATTAAACACTAAACATACAGAATCACTCTGTAGCAGTCCAGGAACTTTTAAACTAGACAGAATTTTAAATTTTTTTGCCAGTGTGTAGTTGATACAAAACACTGGCATAAAGTCTCCAGCTTTACCTAGAAAACCATCTTTGAATATAGGTTTTAGGTTTTTTGCCAGTGTGTAGTGAAGGTAGATCGGGTCTATATCTACCTTTATTGTTTCCCCATTATCAAAAACATCTACTAGCATACTAAAAAAATTTCGTTATATATTTTACTAATCAATTCCGCATCTGGATGTGGCGTGAGACTATCTGAGTCCATACAGATGGACTCTGGATGATTAGTTAGGAGTCCATCGTCATCCCAAAGGATATAGCAAAAAGCGTCTAACAATTCTCTTAGTGCTGCTTGTTGATACGTGAAAAATTTTGGTGGCTCTACCTTTTTAACAGCCTCCAATGAATAGCTGTCTATATAAAACTCTGGATATTTATCTAATAAATATCTATCTTCTGTTTCTAATGCGTCCTGATCAAAAGACGCATAAGTTGCTACACCTTGACCGATCACATCTGCATCAAATGTGATTCTAATGAAATTACTCCGGTAGTAACCGGGGAAACTGTTCTCATTAGAGCCAAAAGCAAAGATTACTTTTGTTTGTCTGCTAAAAGAAGATTCTGAATCTTCTTTTATTAGTTTACCCCACTTTGCAGCAGAGATAATTCTGTTTTTTCTTAAATCAAAATATTCTTTAAACGATATGAATCTTGTTAGTAACATATACTTTTTCTCAACTCTCTCTCTACTATAGATTATTTTCTCTATAATGTCAACTACTTTTATAAAATAATTTTAAAAATAAAAAACCCGCCATTGGTGACGGGTAAAGCTTTACTTATAGTTTGCTTCGCTCTAAATGCTTTTCTTCAATAGTAGGTGCAAGTCCTACCCATTGTTCTGTGACAACCTCTATTTTTAAGATACGCAGTAAACCAGCATAGTTAAAAATAACTTGTCCGTCCTCTGTTGTCTCTTTTCTGTTTTGTGGTGCGAGAAACACCGCAATCCCAGCCTTTAGCCATTGCTCTTGTATGGGTAATGGCGCAACTGCCACTACGATAGAATCTTTAGGGATACTATGTGAAACTGAAGCAGTCTCACCCAATGGAATTTCTAAGAACTTGATAGAATCTCCGTCTTTGGAAATATTAGAAATTGTCCCTTTAAATTGTTCTGTGATGCCACCTAGATCGGTGATCATTTGAGGTTGTGCTTCATGGCGAGAAAAGAAATATACGTTCATGTTGTCCACTCCAGAAATTCAATCTTAAATTTATACGCGCTTACGATTATCTGAGAATCAAATTCTGATGCAAGCATAGTATTTGATTCATAAGGTTTGATACCATCACACCAGCTAATACTTATGTGTGGTGTTTGTATCTGACAGGGAATGTCTTTAGGCAATTTTAAAGCTACTGCTTGTATTTT